>Ga0114129_10008225_pt1 | contig 14872 bp, 14 predicted proteins | sample RhiMetdeltSRZDD1_FD_80071 | JGI IMG/M metagenome (GOLD analysis project Ga0114129, IMG submission 80071) | Populus rhizosphere microbial communities from Tennessee, USA - Rhizosphere MetaG P. deltoides SRZDD1 (version 2) (version 2) | ecosystem: Host-associated > Plants > Roots > Rhizosphere >...
AGCGCAGATTCAGCAACAGAAGGATCAGATCAAAAGCCAGCAGAGCCAAATCGATGGTTTAAGGAAGCTAATCTGTCTGGATCGGCCGAACGCGGATGTTTGTAAATAGATCGGACGCGCGAGAACGCCAATAGGTTCACGGGCGGTGTAGCAGCCAATCAATATGTTCAAACAAACGACGTTCGTATGTCTGACGCTCGTGACCCTCTTCCCAACAGCTCGAACTACATACAGAACAGCACTGCGGCTCAAGCTGGATCAAACTTCAACATCGGCGTATAGGAATGTTCCGGACCTATCGGCCTCATGCAAACCGCGGAAATCTATCCCTTGAATGAACGCGCAATCTTTGCGGTAATTGGGTCCCATGTGTCCTTTACGGCTTTGTCATATACGATGCGAAAGGTCTTGAACGCACCGTTGTGTAGCATCGTCTTTTCGTAAAATACTTTGTTGTTTTCCGTACCTGAAACTACGAACCAATCTCCTTTTAATACCTGATAAGTAATCGTTCGGTTGTCGGCCTTTGATACCTTCTCCTGATATAGACCGCGCAATGTTTTTTCGAGTGCGTTGTTTGAACCGTACACAAGCATCTCAACTTTTCCATCGCGCGTCAGGAACTTCTGGCCATCGCCATTCGCAGCTTCACCTTGAGGAACAAGCAAAGAGGTATAGCTGATCGAATATTCAAATCTCGAGTTGTAGTAGCTTTGATAACCAGCCGGAGCCTGAGCGTAAGCGATATTAACTAGCAATAGGATCATTAAAACGATAGAAAAAGTGCGAACCATGTTGCGACCTCCAATACGCTTATCCCGAGCTGTGGCAAACTCAACCGACGACGGCCACAATGACTGCGGGTCTTTTCAATTCAAGTTGTGATTAGCTAATCTCAACGGGGGTAAACCGCCCTTCTGTACACCAACCTGAGAGACTTCGCACTTGACTTCACACGATCACTTGAATGCCTTTCACTCACAGTCTCACCGCATCTCCCTCATGCCGCGTGGATCCGAGTTCTGACACACATAAGTGGTCGCTTTTCAAATCAATCGCTGGCGAATTTGCTCGATTACCTCACTGAGCTGTTCCACTTTCTTCCCGCCGCCCTGGGCCAAATCTGGTTTGCCGCCACCACGGCCATCAATCAATGCACAGGCGTCCCGCATCAACACATTCATGTCCCCGGGTGCATCAACTGACCGCGCAAAAACTAAACGCGCCGCACCTTTGTCATACGAGCCCAGCAATGCCACCGTTTGTGGCGCACCTATCAAAGCGTGGGCCAGGTGCTTTAAGGATTCAGCATCTCGATCCGCGAAAGTCTTGCAAACGATCTTTACGCCGGTTGCCGAAGGCTCAGCAGTGCCAAGCAGTTCCGCTGCTTCAACGCGAGCAGCAATTTCCTCGAGTGCGCGGATCTTCCGATGCAGTTCCTTATTCTCTTCAATTGCGCGTGCCGCAAGTGAGGGTGAGTCGTCTCGCGCTGCGCTGAACAATGCGGCCGCCGCACGAGCACTCTTGTTGGCCTTTCGATAATCATTTAAAGCGCGAATGCCGGCGACGAATTCAATTCGGGTCAGGCCTTTCGCTCGTTCCCAGGAGCGAACTGCGATCATACCGACCTCGCCTGTGCGATACGCGTGCGTTCCACCGCACGGCGTCAAATCAAATCCCTGAATCTCAATCAGGCGCAATTCTCCTTCGCGTGCGGGTTCTTTCCGCAATGGCAGCGAGGCAGCTTCTTCTGGGTTGACCTGATGAATAACGATCTCGCGATCTTCCCACACAACGTTATTTGCGAGTTCGATCGCTCTTTCAATCACTTCATTAGTCGGATTCTTCAGATCAACGTCAATTTCACACGACTCCTCAAGAACACGAAAGCTGCGAGTCGGTGCATTAAACAATGTAACGAACGCCTGGGAAAAAATATGCTGGCCGGTATGTTGTTGAATGTGATCCAAGCGGCGTAGCCAATCGATCCGGCCTTTTACAACCGATCCGACAGCGGGTGCACGGCCTTGCAAAACGTGCAAGATCCGGTTGTCTTCGTCGTCAATGCATTCAACTACGCGAGTGCCATTCAACGTGCCTGTGTCGCTCGGTTGGCCGCCGCCAGTGGGATAAAACGCAGTGCGATCGAGCGTGACCGCGGTCCAGCCGCTGACCCGCTCGCTTGCGTCGATCACCTGTGCTTCAAACTCAATCAGATGCGAGTCGTTGTAATATAGTCGCTCGGTGCTCGGCATGTTGAGTTAATAATCCACACTGCTCGCTCTATGCAAGCCGGTCCACAACTAGAACGTTGACCTCGGCAATACTCAATCAACGCCGGATGAAGTCAGAACGCGTGTTTGGTCGGCCCGCAGTAGCTTTGGCATAATCCGCGAGTTTGCGGTTAAGTAATTTCGTTTCGGAGTATTTCTCAAATGATGAGACCGCGCAGTTGTTTTTGTGTCCTTCTCCTCGTACTAACATTGAGTACTGCAATATTGGCGCAGGACTCGCCGGCATTAAAAGGCATTACTTATCGACTGTCCATGCCCCGGCCGGCTGCACATCTGTTTCTGGTATCCGTGGACGTGGATTTGCCGAGTGGCTCGACACTTGATTCGTTGGATTTTCAGATGCCCATGTGGTCGCCGGGTCGTTACGCAGTCTTCGATTTCGCAAAGAATGTTCAGGAGTTTCACGCGTACAGCCTTAACTGCACTGGTCGGCCCGACGCGCCTTCCTCCGCGAATTGTGTAGTAAACCCTTTGCCTTTTAAGCGACTCGATAATCAGACTTGGCGTGTTTCAACGAGTGGCAGTCAACGCTTGACGGTTAGCTACAAAGTTTTCGGCAATGATTTATCCGGGACGTTTTCACAACTTGATACACGTCACGCCAACTTCAATGGCGGATCAGTTTTCATGTACATCGTCGGTCACAAAGGTGACCCGGTGAAACTGATAATTGATCCTCCTACGGGATGGCGAATTGTAAATGGTTGGACCGAACGTGCAGATCAACACGAGTGGCGCTTTCCCAATTGGGATATCCTGATCGATGCGCCAACTGAGATTGCTCCAGACTGGACTGACGACCAGTTTGAAGTGGACGGGCGCACTTATCACGTGGTGGTCCATTCTTTCGGCGCCGACGGAGGCAAACGGCCTGCGCTCGTACGTGACATCGAAAAACTCGTACGCGCCGAAACGGCAATGTGGGGACCACCGGAATTCACATCCTACACATTCTTGATTCATTTCGCGGCCGATGATCATTCCGGCGATGGAATGGAGCATTTAACATCAACCCAGATCATTGAGCCGGGGGCATTAGGCGACAGTGGCATCTACGAAGACGTCCTGGATACGGTGTCCCATGAGTTCTTCCACGTCTGGAATGTCAAACGATTGCGGCCATTGGAGCTTGGACCATGGGATTTTACTCGTCCGGCGAACACGCGCGGTCTGTGGGTGGCTGAAGGTTTTACCAACTATTACGGTCATTTGATGCAAAGACGTGCGGGTATTTGGGACGACGCGAGATTCTTTAGGCGGGAAAGCAACACGATCACGAACATTGAGAATGCTCCAGGAAGCAAACTCATGAGCGCTGAAGATTCGTCGCTTTCTGCGTCGTTTATAGACGATGCGCCTCACTCGCAGCAGACAAATCTGAACAACACCTCGATTAGTTACTATGGAAAGGGAGAACTGATCGGTTTAGTACTCGACTTAATTATTCGTGGTAGGACGAATGGAAAGGCTTCGCTCGATGATTTGATGCGGGGGCTTTACAACCAACTTTATTTAAGTGCTCCCAACACCAGTTACTACCTTCGCGGCCGAGGCTACAGCACTGAAGATGTTCAGCGTGTGGCATCTGAAGTTGCAGGAGTGGATCTGTCCGAATTTTTCGACAGGCACGTACGCGGTGTCGAACCACTGCCTTACGATCAAGCCTTTGCGTTTGTTGGTCTGCGCGTTGTGCGAGCTCAAGCACGCGAGCCCTTCAACGCGGGCATGTCAGTTCAAGAGGATCCCGGCGGCTTAGTAATCTCCAACGTCCAAAATGACTCGGTGGCTGAAAATGCCGGATTGCAGAAGAGTGACGAAATTGTAAGTTTGGCTGGTAAATCAGTCACTCAGCAGAACTGGCTTACCGCACTGGCAAGGTTCAAGCCTGGAGATCAGGTGCCGATAGTCGTCAAACGTGATCGCAGGACGATCAGAACAGTCTTGGCATTGGGTCAACCGGAGCGATACGAATACCACATCGAAGAGTTAGCGAGTGCGACAGCAGGGCAGAAAGCCTTGCGCAGTGCGTGGTTAAAATGACTCTTTGAAGTGCTCTTTTGGAGTGCGGCAACTTGTTGCCGCTTTTCTCGCTTTCAAAGCGCTGACAAGTCAGCGCACTCCAAAGAGTTGATCAGGGGACGACAATCTCAACCATCTGCGGAGCGATCTCAAACCGCATTGGCAGTAGTCCAATAACTTCTCCATCGACCTGAACGGGCACAGTTCCCGTCGCTCGAGCCTTTGTTGCTCTTACGAAACAAACACCCTTCTCATCCAGCTGTAAGCCGCTGCTGCGCATCGCTGATGAAAGTAAGCTTAAGTATTGAACTCTGCTGGTTGTCTGGATCATACAGATCTCGAATTCAGGTTCATCGAGACTTGCACGGGGAGTGATTCCGAGGTTTCCGCCATAACTGCGAGCATTTCCGATACTCACAAAAGTGGAGCAGTATGTTTCGCCATTGACCTCGAGCGTGAAAGGAATTGGATTCCATCGTGCCAGTTGACTCAAGCCAATAAGCCAGAATGCCCCGCTGCCTAAACGTTTCTTCAAACGGGGAGTCACCTGACGCACTACGGCGGCGTCCAGTCCAATTCCAGCCATCAACAGGAAATATCTTTGGGAGTTATTCGTTTCATCGATTGCCACTCCCACATGTACCCTTCTGGTGATCTTTCGCGAGATGACTCCCGCAGCGCGATGTGGCTCCAGCGGCAGGCCAAGTTCGCGCGCCAATACGTTTGCAGTGCCGCGCGGTACGATCGCCAGTTGAGTCTTACTCCCAACGAGCCCTTGCAGAGCTTCATTGATCGTGCCGTCACCGCCGGCAACAATGACCTGTTCGACTCCTTCCTCGGCCGCGACGGCGGCGATGCGTGCCGCGTCGCCCGGTCCGGTAGTAGAGACAAGGTCGAACTTAATGCCGAAAGCCGCCAGGGCCGCGCAATTCTCTTCAATAGAAATTGTTCGCCTTGATGTGTAACGACCGGTGTTGGGATTTGCGATCAGTAAAGCCTTGGACTTTGACATGTGGTCTAAACTGCATCGCGAATTGCGATGCCTCAAAGTTGATCAGGCTAATAGGTTCGGCCAAGGCGCCACATGACGGTGCTGCATCGCCGTTCTCGCCACGCCAGATTTCGAGGAAAGGCTTGATGACACAACAAAAAATTACTCCGTCACCGCTTGAGTTGTTGATTCTGTTATCGTTGTATCTTCTCGGCTTTATTCTGCTTGGGATTCGACCCTACGACCGAGCAGATTGGGCATTAGAGAACTTTTTTCCAGTCTCGATGCTGCTGGCCCTACTGATCTCTTATCGATATTTCAAGTTTTCACGGCTTGCATATTATATGCTGTTTTTCTATCTGTTCGTTCAGAGTTACGGTGGTCACTTCACTTATGCATTGACGCCGCCATTTAACTGGTTGCGCGATGAATTCCATTTGTCCCGCAACCATTACGACCGAGTCGCTCATTTCATGCTCGGATTTCTGATGGCGATTCCTATACGGGAAATCCTGCTTCAATTCATCGTGACTTCCAGGCGCTGGCTGAACTTTATTACTGCCGCGATACTGCTGGCGATTGGGGCGTTCTATGAATTCATTGAATGGTGGGTCGCGGTTCTGGTCACGCCCGACCTAGGTGACAAGTTCCTTGGGACGCAGGGCGATATTTTTGATACACAATGGGACATGTTCCTTGCACTCGTCGGCGCAATTATTTCGCTCGCTCTGTTTTCAAGATGGCATAATCGACAAGTTGGAGCCTATCAAGAGCGTTGAGCGTGGCGGCTCTATATATAAAGGAGAAGTTGCCAAATTGACGCGGTCGATTTGGTTGTAAGATATTTCGCCTCTCGCAGGCGCGTCTCAAAGGCCACACCCGTTTTTCCGTCTAAAAAAGAAAACACCCAAGCGCGAAGAGAGGACAGCATTCTATCTTTTTGACTGATCCGGATTTTCGTAGATCCTAAAATTCTCAACGAATAATCTCAACAAATTGTCCAAAATCCTCGTACTTCCCGCTGGGCATCCAATTTGCAATGACACAATACGACGCAAGATCCCCCCACGCAATTTAGTGGAATCGTGCGGCCATTAGAATTGATTAATTTATACAGACCAGAGAATGTTTTTGTGGGATCGGAGGGTAAGTATGCAAAGGGGACCTGTAACTCTCGGGCGGTATTTGAGAGGTAAAGAGAGCAGGAACGCTAATTTTGGAGTTCGCAACTGGCTTGAAGGAATATTCGGCTGTCAGCACAGAGAGATGAGCCGTCCTTTTTCCAGACAGGGTGAAACGTACCGTGTCTGCTTAACTTGCGGAGCTCGACGGCAATTTAATCAGACCACCTGGGAAACCAGAGGACCATTCTATTTCACTGGAGCACAGGCTCCGGTTGAGACGACCGACGTGAAAGCACAGAAGATTGGACGTCGGCCAAAACTCGTGAAAAACGTAGCCGCGTAGTTCGCGACGACGAGTTGTTTAAAAGCTGAATCAGGGTAGCCAGGTTTATTCCAACCTGTAGTTGGGCGCCTCTTTCGTGATGATCACGTCATGCACGTGAGACTCGCGCAAGCCTGCCGATGTGATACGGATGAACCTGGTCTTTTCCTGAAACTCTTTGATCGTACGGCATCCCGTGTACCCCATGCCGGATCGAAGACCACCTACCAACTGCGTTACCATTTCGGCTAACGTACCCTTGTAAGGGACCCGACCTTCAATTCCTTCCGGAACGAGTTTCGATTCACTCTCAGCCGTGTCCTGCGCGTATCGATCGCGCGAGCCTTCTCGCATCGCGCCGATTGAACCCATCCCACGGTAGCTCTTGAACGAGCGTCCTTGAAAGAGAATCACCTCTCCCGGAGCTTCCTCAGTGCCAGCGAACAGCGATCCGATCATCACAACATCGGCGCCGGCTGCGATTGCTTTCGCGACATCGCCTGAAAACTTAACACCACCGTCGGAAATGATTGGGACTCCAGCGGAATGCGCCGCTTTAACGCACGATTCAATCGCTGTGATCTGTGGGACTCCCGCTCCGGTAACGACGCGGGTTGTACAGATAGATCCGGGACCGATGCCAACCTTGATTGCATCGACGCCGGCGCGAACTAATTCCTGCGCAGCTTCAGCTGTTCCGACATTCCCCGCAATTAAGTCAGTCTCAGGATGACGCTGTTTAATTTCAGCAATTGAATCGAGTACTCGTGAAGAATGCCCGTGAGCTGTATCGATGACAAGGCAATCGACCCTGGCACCCACGAGTCCATCCGCTCTTTCGCGAAAATCTCCAGTGGCGCCTATTGCGGCAGCGACCCGCAACCTACCTAGCCCATCTTTGGCTGCCGCGGGATATTTGATGGCTTTTTGAATGTCCTTGACCGTTATCAATCCCTTTATTCGCTTGTCATTGTCGACCACAAGAAGTTTTTCGATGCGATGCTTTTGCAGAACAGACTTGGCCTGTTCCAAAGTGGTCCCGACCGGAACTGCAACGAGAGGTTGCTTTGTCATGACCTCGGAAACGGGGATGTCAAAGCGCGTCTCGAATCGCAGGTCTCGATTCGTGATGATTCCAACAAGATGTCCATCCTCATCGACTACCGGAACGCCACTGATGTGGTAGCGTTCCATTACCGCGAGCGCTTCTCGAACCGGACGATGAGGTCGAATCGTAACCGGATCGACGATCATTCCCGATTCTGATCTTTTAACTTTATCGACCTCCTCCGCCTGACGCTCAATACTCAGGTTCTTATGAATGACGCCGATTCCTCCTTGTTGAGCCAGGGCAATAGCGAGTGCGGCTTCCGTGACCGTATCCATGGCCGCCGAGCACAAGGGAATCTGTAAACGAATGTTTCGAGTGAACTGTGTGGACGTATCAGTCTCAGATGGCAAGACATCAGAGCGAGCGGGCACGAGGAGGACGTCATCGAACGTGAGTCCTTCCGGAATATCTGTAGTGATCATGTGGTTATTAAATAACTCCTTTGATTTGAAAACAAATGCTCCTTTGGAGTGCGGCAACTTGTTGCCGCTTTTAAGCGCCCACCGCTAGAGGCAACACAACAAAAAAGCGCTGACAAGTCAGCGCACTCCAAAAGCAGCCGGTCGAAGCGAGATCTAATCTTAGAAGTGTTATTGGCGTACTGCTCGATCCTCAAAACCAAAACGGAATAGTGTTTTTTCCAAATTATTGAGTGGCTGGATGAGCTCAGTTTGGCCGGTACCATTTGCCGACAGAATAGAGCTAATTCCGGCGGTCCGCTGCTGATACCAATGGACAGCCGCGAGCGTCACAAGCGTCAAAATCGCGAGAATTACAATGGCCAGAAGAACTGTTAGCACTGGAGAACGAGTCGCCGGGGTATCGGTGTAGACTTTTGAGTGATAAGGTGTAGTCGCCACGTCATCTGCAGATTCGCCATGTTCGCGCATGTACCGCGCATAGCCTTCGATTGCGGCTTTTTCATCGTAACCAATACAACGAGCGTAGGCGCGGATGAAACTACGGTTAAAAATTCCACCCGGCAGTCGTTTGTAATCATTCGATTCGATTGCTTCGAGATACCGGATCGATATTCGTGTTTGGTCCGAGATTTCGCGTAAAGGAATCCCGCGCTCCTCGCGTGCGAGGCGCAACTGTTCCCCGATGCTTCCTGCCATTTCCAATCGCCTAACCCTTAGCGTTTGGTTTCGGCTGGGCCGTAACCGCACGATGCTGCTCGGGAGTAAACGTTCTTAGTTTTACGAGCCGAAAGATAGCCTCAAGTCGCATGTTTGCCGCACTATAGCCCGCGCTGCTAAACGGTGTCAAACTTTATGTTTCGCGGGGAGCATCTCTTGATTCTTATGGCGCACGGTGATACGTTGGCAGGAAGAAAAAGACTAGTCGCTTTAATTTCTAAAATAGAAAAGTGAGGATGACGGAGATGCCCCTTGAAGCACTCGGAATGGTAGAGACCAAAGGGTTCGTCGGCGCCGTTGAAGCCGCGGATGCAATGGTTAAGGCTGCGAATGTCCAACTGATCGGCAAGGAATATATCGGCGCTGGTTACGTAACCATCTTTGTGCGAGGGGACGTTGGTGCTGTTAAGGCTGCCACCGATGCCGGAGCGGCAGCAGCCAGAAGAGTTGGCGAACTGATTAGTGTGCATGTGATTCCTCGGCCACACGCTGAAGTCGAACGCGTGCTACCCGTAGATGGTCGAACCGGGTTCAGTCCCGATGAACGGGCCATACAAGGTGGTGCACGAGGCCAGTTGGGCCAGGGAGATCAGGGCCGGTTGCAATCGGGTGCACGCGAGGCGAATAAGGATCGAGCCAGATAATTTTCGATTTTCGATTGCCAATTTCCGAATGATGGTTTGGCGCGTTACTAAGTCCAATTCAACATGCGCCTAAGATTCCAATCGGAAATCAAAAATCGGCAATCGGCAATATGTGAGGGGTTATGTCAGCGGATAAAGACCTGATTTCAGTTCAGCAGGCCCGCGATTTTGTTGAGGCAGCCCACAAGGCGCAACAGTCGCTCGCTCTTTTTGACCAGGCGAAGATTGATCATATCTGTGAAACGATGGCCCGCGCGGCCTTGCGCGAATCAGCGCGCCTCGGAGCTATCGCAGTCGAAGAAACAGGCTACGGAATTCCCGCGGACAAGCAGGAGAAGAATCGGTTTGCGGCGGAAGATGTTTGGAACTACTTTCGCGGACTGCGGACAGTCGGAGTGGTATCCGAATCGAAAGACATCGTTGAGATCGCAAGCCCGCGAGGTGTAGTCGCCGGGGTCATTCCTTCCACGAACCCTACCTCGACGGCAATATTCAAAATTCTTATCGCTATCAAATCGCGAAACGCAATCGTATTGTCACCTCATCCTTCAGCCGCGCGTTGTATCAACGAGACTGCGCGAGTGATGAAGGAAGCTGGTGTCAATGAAGGTCTGCCGCCTGATGCGGTTGCCTGTATGACGACTGCTACGATCGAAGGCACTGAAGCTTTGATGAAGCACAAACAGACGGCTGTTATCTTGGCCACTGGCGGCATTGGGTTGGTTCGTGCCGCTTATTCGTCCGGTAAACCGGCGTTTGGCGTTGGCCCAGGAAACGTACCAGTCTTTGTTGAGCGAACAGCAGATGTGCCGAAAGCTGTGCAGGATATTCTGACCGGAAAATGTTTCGACAATGGAACGATTTGCGCATCGGAACAAGCAGTTGTTTGTGACGCACCGGTAGAAAAAGCCGTACGCGACCAGTTCAAAGCGCAGGGCGCGCACTTCCTTTCTGCTTCCGAGGCGGATCAATTGGCTAAGGTGGTTGCGACTCCGCAACGCTCGCTGAATCCTGCGATCGTCGGAAAATCTGTGGACGTCATCGCAAAGATGGTGGGCCTGAGCGTTCCACCAGGAACACGCTGTTTGCTTGCCGATGTCGCTGGAGTTGGACGCGACTACCCGTTGTCGATGGAGAAGCTTTCACCGATTCTTGCGTTCTACGTGGTGGAAGGACTAACACGAGGCGCCGAACGCTGCTACGAAGTTTTGAGTTTCGGTGGGATGGGCCACACCGCTGGTGTACACACGCGCTCGCGCGAAGCAGCAGTGAGCTTCGGCCGCGAGATGCCGGCGTCGCGCATCACAGTCAATACTCCAACGACACACGGGGCAATTGGGTTCTCGACCGCTCTGCCGCCATCGATGACGCTGGGCTGTGGATCGTGGGGCGGGAACGTTACATCTGATAATGTATCGCCGCTTCACTTGATGGATATCAAGCGTGTGGCCTTCGAAACACGGCCAGTTAAAAGTGTTCGTCCGGCTGTTTCTGCTCAGCCTGCTGCGGTCCGTCCGATGCCGCAGCCTGCAAGTATTCCGCAACCGCAAGCTGTCGCTAGCAGAAAGATTAATCGGGAAGAGATTGCTGCGATTGTCGATCGGTTTCTTGCAGGCCGGGGCAGCGAAGAGACCCCGGCGCCGTTGCCAGTTGCTCCGGAAGTTGAAGCCGGAAGCATGTATGGCGGCGCGCCGAAGCCGGCGGCCTCGGCTCCCAGCAATGGCGGCTCAGCCACAAGCATGACGCCATCGCAGGCCCCCGTTTCAACGGCCAATGGCCACAAGGCAGTCGATTTCGTCAGTGAGGACGATGTTCGGCGGGCGATCCAAAAAGGGGAGAAGATCTACATCAACGGCCGGACGATAATCACGCCCGCCGCGCGCGACATAGGTGAGCCGGCGGAGATATTTGCTAAGGTCTAATGTTCTTAGGAAAAGTAGTCGGAACTGTTTGGTCCACAAAGAAGACGCCGGACCTCGAGGGCGTCCGTTTCCTTATTGTTCACCCCTATGACCTCGATAAGCAGCCGACTCGCAACATCGTAGTTGTCGCTGATCGACTTGGTGCAGGCACCGGTGAAACTGTGATGTGCGCTTTTGGTAAGGCTGCTCGTTCAGCGATCGGAAATCAGGACATGTCCATCGAGGCTGCGGTAGTTGGCATTGTCGACCGTGTTGATATCACCGACTCAACTTCCGAAGAGATGAGACAAGCAGCTCGCGAACTCGCGCGCGACAACGGAAAGCCCTGAGAACATTTCCGATTGCCGATTTCCGATTGGGATCTAGAATTTAGAAGTTTTGTTTGCGTTCGTGAACCACTTTGCGCTGACCGTGGTACGTAAGACGTTCACGATGCAATCACACGAAACCACAGACGATAATCAAAAACTCATCAACGACGCACACGGAAAATTCAAAATTCTAATTCCAATTGGCAATGGCGGATGAAGAACTGATTTATCGAATCACTCGGGCGGTCTATGACCGAGTGGGTAATGCCATTGACGAGCAGACTGTTGAACAACTAGTTACAGACATCTACCGGCAGATTCAGACTGCACCTTCGACTGCATCCCAACGTTCCCCTGCTTCCCTTACCGAGATAAGAAGCCCGGGAAACTCGGAAGGCTCATCCGAAAGAATGGTAATCTCTGTCTTCGGGTTGGATCATCCAGGAATTGTGGCCGGTGTGGCGCAAATCCTGGCTGAGGCAGATTGCAGTATTGTCGACATCAACCAGACAGTCGTGCAGGGAAAATTCGCAATGGTCATCATTGCCGATACGTCTCGCGCACGTGAGAGCGCTGCTGAACTAAAAGAGCGTCTTCGTCGGGAAGGGGAGAAACTCGGCGTCCGGATCTACGCGCAACGTGAAGACCTTTTTAATGCGATGCATCGGATCTAGGGAATTTCGAATTTCGAATTGCAAATTTCTTGTTAAACACGGACAGTTGTAGAATTCGCCGAATGTTTTTTCCGGCGTTCCAGAATCGTTAAGTCGCAACGCAGTTGGCAATTCGAAATTCTTCTTATGGCTGATCCAGATATAGCTCGACGCTGTCACCACTGTGGCATATCGATTCGTGAACAGGCATATTTTTGTCCACAGTGTGGCAGAGACCTAAACGGAAAGGAGCCCGATGCCGTTCCTGACACTGCTTCCGCTTCTGAAGATGTCTCGAAGGTTGAAACAATAAGTGATAGCTCTGAAACACCCGCTGCCGCACCCACCACACCGCTTTCCTCCACAGATGCCGATCTAAATAGAACGAAGCGAAATATGGATCGCAAGCCACCACAGCGATCACACACGCCAAAAAACGTTCAACCCCCCAGAGACCAGAGAACGCGTGCTACGGCTGTTGCCCGAGACAGGTTGGAGGATAACGTTTTGCAGCGGGTAGAGAGACTGCGGAAGGTTTCCAGCGTCGTAATCGATCAGGCATCTTACGATCCAAGTCTCCGATTCGTGCTGGTTGCTGCGGCGCTTTTCTTTCTCTTCCTTGTAATTGTAGTCGCCAGTAAATTGATCGGATAAGACCTCATCACGATCGTTGTCGCGGTGTCGGAAGAAGACGATCGAGGAGAAAACAGCCTCCGAACTGAGACGGAGAGATAGCTGACAGACAGCTTGTAAAAATTCTAAATTCTCTAATTTCTAAAATTCTAAATTTCGATGGAATACTCCCAGGCCGAAATACTGCAGACGGTTGCGATGACTGAGATGGAGCATCTCGACGTTCGCACCGTCACATTGGGTCTGAGCCTGCGCGATTGCGTAAGTGACTCGATCGCGACTGCCGCTGAGCGAGCCAGGGAGAAGATCCTTCGGGTTGCTCAGCGCCTGGTCTCGACGGTTGATGAAATAGGCGATGAAATCGGCATCCGAGTGGCAAACAAAAGAATTGCTGTTACGCCGCTTGCTCTTTTGGCCGAAGCGAGCGGCGATTGCATTGATCTGGCACGCGCAATCGACGAAGCCGCAGGTGAGGTTGGAGTGGATTTCGTGGGAGGATATTCAGCGCTGGTGCAGAAAGGCGCTACTCGCCGCGAATCTCAGTTTTTGGATTCCATTCCAGAAGCACTCGCTGTCACCGAACGTTTGTGTTCTTCAGTAAACGTCGCGACGACGCGTGCCGGTATCAACATGGATGCGGTACGCCAGGTGGGACACATCATCAAGGATGCGGCCGAACGTACTCGAGATCGTCACGGAATTGCGTGTGCAAAATTTGTTTGTTTTGCAAATGCTGTCGAAGACAATCCGTTCATGGCGGGAGCGTTTCATGGGATTGGGGAACCTGACGCTGTGATCAATGTAGGTGTTTCGGGCCCAGGCGTGGTGCATCATGGAGTGCGCCACGCTGCGCGCGATCTGCCTTTACAGGAGCTCGCTGAAATCATCAAGAAGCTCTCCTTCAAACTAGCGCGCGCCGGTGAATTGGTCGGCCGTGAGGCTGCGCGCCGGTTGGGAGTGCCGTTTGGCATTATCGATCTGTCGCTGGCCCCAACGCCTGTTTTGGGCGACTCAGTTGCGAACATCATAGAGTCAATGGGATTTGAAAGGGCCGGTACCCACGGAACAACGGCGGCACTCGCACTTCTTACTGATGCTGTAAAAAAAGGTGGCGCAATGGCCAGTGGCTCTGTCGGTGGAATGAGTGGCGCGTTTATTCCTGTGTCGGAAGACGCCGGCATGATCGAAGCGGCGCGCGTGGGTGCACTTAGCCTGGATAAATTGGAAGCATGGACCAGTGTTTGCTCCGTAGGCATCGACATGGTTGCGGTGCCGGGTGTGACGTCTGCCGAAACCATTGCAGCCATCATCGCAGATGAGATGGCGATTGGCGTCATGAACAACAAGACTACGGCGGTGAGGATCATTCCGGTGCCGGGACGAGATGTGGGCGAGATGGCAGAGTTCGGCGGTCTTCTCGGCAGCGCTCCAATTATGCCTGTAAATCGATTCTCATCTTCGGGCTTTATACAGCGCGGAGGCCGGATCCCTGCGCCAATCCATTCGCTGCGGAATTGATGTTAAAGACATTGGAGTTAATCTAATGGAACAAGAAGCACTTGGCATGGTTGAATGCAAAGGTCTCGTGGCGATGATCGAAGCCGCTGATGCAATGGTGAAAGCGGCAAACGTTCGACTCGTCGGCTGGGAAAAAATCGATGCTGGACTCGTAACCGCCATTGTGCGCGGCGAAGTCGCAGCAGTTCGCA
>Ga0114129_10008226_pt1 | contig 14871 bp, 14 predicted proteins | sample RhiMetdeltSRZDD1_FD_80071 | JGI IMG/M metagenome (GOLD analysis project Ga0114129, IMG submission 80071) | Populus rhizosphere microbial communities from Tennessee, USA - Rhizosphere MetaG P. deltoides SRZDD1 (version 2) (version 2) | ecosystem: Host-associated > Plants > Roots > Rhizosphere >...
CGAACGGTGGCGCGAGGACCGCGGCCGTGAGGACGGCCGTGGCCAGGATCACGGGGATCAGCAACAGCGCCGCGATCGGCTTGAACGAGATGCGATCTCGAACGTGTCGAACGTGCGGCGGGCGGGGACGCGGCGCGCGCCCCGGCGACGAGGGACGGCGACCGGTGTCAACGCTCATGTGATGTGTTCCAAGGATACGCCCGATCCTCGCTCCTCCCGCCCGATACGATTCCGCCTCTCGTGCACCCCACCCGACGTTCCTCGCTCCTTGTTCCGCTGGTCATCGGCCTGTTCGTCGCGATGGGGTCGATCGGTTCGGCCGCCGCGCAGACGGCGACGGAGGTGCGCGTGATCGAGGTCGACGGACCGATCGACCGACCCCTCCTCGGCTTCCTGGAGGACCGGCTCGCGGACGCCGAGGCGGCCGGGGCCGTCGTCGTCCTCCAGCTCGACACGCCCGGCGCGCTCGGCCAGGACGGGATCGGCCTGGCGGAGCGCGTCGCGCGCGCCGAGGTCCCCGTGCTGGCGTGGGTCGGGCCGGTGCCCGCGAGGGCGAGCGGCGCCGGCCTGCTGGTGATGCTGTCGTCGTCGCTCGCGGCCGTGGCGCCGGGCACGCAGACCGGACCGCTGCTCCCGGTCGACGTGCTGCGGCCGGCGGCCGCGCACGTCGATCTGGACGGCCGGATCGACCGCTGGCTCGCGGCTCGCGAGCGCGAGGTCGACCGGAGCGTCCTGGGCCGTCCGCTCACGGCGCGGCAGGCGATCGACGCAGGCATCGCGGAGGTCGCGGCCTACACGGTTCCCCAGTTGCTCCGCGAGGTTGACGGCATGACGGTGCGGACGGCGTCGGGTGAGATGCAGCTGGAGACGCGCGTCGCCACGACGGAGGGCGAGGCCGCCGAGCGGACCGTCGACATGCGGTTCGAGGAGCCCGGCGTCCTCACGCGGACCCTCCACGCCGTCGCGACCCCGTCGATGGTCTACGTCCTCCTCGTCGTGGGACTCGCGGCGTTGGCGTTCGAGCTCACGCAGCCGGGCTTCGGGTTCGCCGGGTTCGGCGGGATCGCGCTCGTCGGCCTCGCGATCTACGGCCTCACCGTCGCGACGCCGTCGTGGCCGTGGCTCGCCGTCCTGCTCCTCGGGATCGGGTCCCTGATGATCGACGTGCGGCTCCGGAGCCTCTCGTGGCCGACCTGGTTCGGCCTCGTCGCGTTCGGCGTCGGATCCGTGCTCGCGTGGGGCCACGTCGACCCGTCGGTGCGCATCAGTCCCTGGCTGATCGGTGGAGCGATCGTGTCGAGCCTCCTGTACTACGGGTTCGCGCTGACCGTCGCGCTGCAGTCGCGCGACCGGATCGTCGGGACCCAGCGCGGGTTGATCGGGCTCGTCGGTGAGGCTCGCGGACGCCTCGCACCGGACGGCCCGGTCTTCGTGAAGGGCGCCCTCTGGCGGGGACGGACCGACGGCGAGCCGATCGAGGCCGGCACGCCCGTGCGTGTCCGCGGCGTCGACGGGCTGATCCTACGGGTGGAGGCCGAAACGCCACATCCCGTGGGTCCTCCTGCGACGTAACGACTCTGGCCCGACACGAGGAGAGGCGGGCATGGCTCCGGCGGGTGCACATCGGTTGGGGGGAATCTCGTTCGGGCCTTCCTGCGAACAACCCGGTAGATGCCGTTCGACGAGGGGATCCCCGGCTGGCAGCGGCTCGCCGCGTGTCGCGGCGAGGACTCCGCGTACTACTTCGCGCCGAGCTACTTCGAGAAGCGTGCCGAGAAGCTGGCGCGGGAGTCGGTGGCCAAGCGCATCTGCGCCGCCTGTCCGGTCCGGCAACCGTGCCTCGACTTCGCGCTCGCGACGCGCGAGGGACACGGCGTCTGGGGCGGGCTGAACGAGACCGAGCGCCGTGCGATCCTGAAGCGGCGCGCGCTCGAGGCAAGCTAGCCCCAGCCGCGCGCGAGCCGCCTCCCGTAGGCTCCCTCCGTGGACGACGTCGAGATCATGCGGCGGCTCGACGAGCTGGGCCTCGAGCTGCCGCCCCCACCCACGCCGGTCGCGAGCTACGTACCGGTGACGCAGGCGGGCGGGATCGCGTTCGTCGCCGGACAGGTCGCGATCGTCGACGGCACGCTCCTCCATCCGGGCAAGCTGGGGGAGCAGGTGTCGGTCGAGATGGGCCAGGAGGCGGCCGCGCGCGCGGCGCTGCAGTCGCTATCCGCGCTGCGGGCCCATCTCGGCGGCAGCTTCGACCGGCTCGTCCGGATCCTGCAGCTGACCGTGTACGTGGCGGCCGACGCGGAGTTCGTCGATCACCCCAGCGTCGCGAACGGCGCGAGCGACACCGTGATCTCCGTCCTCGGACCCGACGGGCGTCATGCGCGCGCCGCCGTCGGGGTCGCGTCGCTGCCGCTCGGCGCGAGCGTCGAGGTCGCGATGACCGCGTCGGTCGCCGACGACGCGCCGCTCCCCGCCTGACTCGCGCCGGCCCGATCAGGCGCGCGGGATCCGGAGGTCGCCCGAGCGCCGCGTGATCCCTCGCTGATCGAACCACTCGAGGATCGGCAGGGCGTACTTCCGGGTGGTGCCGAGGGCTTCGCGGAACGCGCTGACCGTGATCCCCGTCGTGCCGGCGCGCTCCACGATCTCCCGGGCGTTGTCGATCAGCTCGGTCGTGAACACGAGGTCGGGCGCGACGCGAACCACGAGTCCCGCCCGGACCGCCGCGTCGATCGCGTCGCGCCCGATGCCCCGTGCGACCAGCTGTGGGACCGTCGGCGGCTGCGCGGGTGCACGTGACACGGCGGCGACGACCTCCAGGACGCGGGGATCCTCCTGCCGGTCGCGCTGCGTTCGTGACGGCGACGCGATCACGTCGCCGACCCTCTCGACCCGCCCGGCATCGGCCGACCGATCGAGGAGCACGTCGAGGAGCTCGTCCTCCGGCGTCCCGGTGATCGGACGCATCGCGCCCACGAGGACGCGCCGCGCCGCCGCGACCGGCATCCCCTCGTCGAGCGGACGCTCGTCGTGGAACGTGTCCACCGCGGCGTGGAGCGCGTCGCCGGCGACCTCGAGGACGCCGTTCCGAAGGAGCCATCCGTCGGTGGGCGCGTCGCCGGCCGAGCCGGTGAGGATCGCCGCCTCCGACGCACGGACGGCGCCTCGCTCGTCGGCGAGGATCGCCGGGAGGTCTTCGCGGGCCGCCGCGGCGCGCCTCGCGAGCCGCCCCTCGGGGTCGGTGCCGGCGCGCCGCGGCGGCGCCGGGTCGAGCACCGTGCCTCCCCCCACGGTCTCCTTGCGCCCCGACTCGCGCAGCACGAAGCGATCGAACACGTCCAGGACGAGCGGGCGGCTGGTGGTGATGCGCACGAACGCCTCGGAGCCGGGGTCGAGCCCCGACGGGCCGTACATCCGGAGCCTGGCGTCCGCCTCCGCCGCGCCGGCGTGGATCTTGAACGCGCCGCGCCCGGTGATCGGGTGCGGGAGCCCCCGGACGGGACGGAGCGTGGCCTCGAAGACCGTCGTCGGCCGCCACGTCCCGGGTCGGGCGATCACGTCGCCCCGCGCGACGTCCGTCCTCCCCGTCCCGACGAGGTTCGCGGCCACGCGCGTCACCGGACACGCGCGCTCCTCGGTCCGCTTGTGCGTCTGGAGCGAGCGGATCCGCGCCGTCCGCTCGCGCGGATAGACCTCGACCTCCTCGCCGACGTCGACGCAGTCGCCGGTCAGGGTCCCGGTCGTGACGGTGCCGGCGCCGGAGATCGTGAACACACGGTCGACGAACAGGCGCGGACGCGACGCCGGGGGAGCCGGCACCCGCGCGAGGACGTCGTCGAGCGCCGACCGAACGTCGTCGATCCCCCGGCCGGTCGTCGCCGACACGGGGATCACCGCCGCGTCCGCGAGGGCGGTCCCCTCGACGCGATCGCGGATCTCCGACTCGGCGAGCGAGAGCGTCTCGTCGTCGACGAGATCGCGCTTCGTGAGCGCGACGACGCCGCCGTCGACCCCCAGCACGTCGAGGATCGCGAGGTGCTCCTCCGACTGCGGCCGCCAGCCCTCGTTGGCGGCCACGACGAACAACACGAGCCTCACCGGACCGACGCCGGCGAGCATGTTCGCGACGAATCGCTCGTGACCGGGCACGTCGACGAATCCCACCTCTCGCCCGGACGGGAGCTCACACCAGGCGTAGCCGAGGTCGATCGTGAGGCCGCGCCGCTTCTCCTCCTCCCAGCGGTCGGGGTCCATGCCGGTGAGCCGAACGATCAACGACGACTTGCCGTGATCGACGTGGCCGGCGGTGGCCACGACGCGGAGCTCGGTCATCTACCCGTCGGTCGCGCCCGGTTCGCCGTCCGCGTCGGGAACGCCGTCCTCGTCCTCGTCGTCGTCGTCGTGGAGGTCGTGCGCGTGCTCGGCGTCGCCTTCGAGCGCGTACAGCACCGCTCGCGCCAGATGCGGCACCTGGTCGTCGGTGACCGTGCGGCAGTCGAGGAGCACGAAGCGGTCGTCGACGCGGGAGAACGCGGCCGGCGTCCCGGTCCGGAGGCGCGCGGCGAAGGCGGGTGCGTCCGCGACCTGGATCCGTACGCCCCACGACGGCAGCTCGGTCCCCGGCATCGAGCCGCCGCCGACGGTCGACTCGCATCGGACGACGCGCGCGCCCTCGAGCTCGCCGCCGATCGTCTCGGAGAGGCGCTGTGCGCGGGTCCGCACCGTGTCGGGCGTGTCGCGCAGCATCCGGTACACGGGGATCTCGTCCTCCCGCCCGGTCGCGATGATCGCGAGGACCTGTTCGAGCGCGGCCATCTGCATCCGCCCGATCCGGACCGCACGCGCGATCGGGTGGCGCCGCAGGCGATCGAGCACCTCGGCCCGGCCCACGACGATCCCGGCCTGCGGGCCGCCGAGGAGCTTGTCCGCCGAGAACGTGACGACGTCGGCGCCCTGCTCGAGGGCGTCCGAGGCGCTCGGCTCGTCGTTCGGGTGACCGTGGCCGTGGTGGAGGAGGCCGGAGCCGATGTCGTAGAGGAACGGGATCCCCTTCGAGTGCGCGAGGCCCGCGAGGTCGGCGGCCGACGGCGCCGCGGTGAAGCCGACCATCCGGTAGTTCGAAGGGTGCACCTTCAGGACGAGGCCGGTCCGCTCGCCGATCGCCGAGCGGTAGTCGCCGATCCTCGTTCGGTTCGTCGTGCCGACCTCCGCGAGCCGGGCGCCGGACGCCGCGAGGATCTCCGGGATCCGGAACTCGCCGCCGATCTCGATCAGCTCCCCGCGGGACACGACGACCTGCTTGCCCTTCGCGAGCGACGCCATCGCGAGGAGCAGAGCGGCGGCGCAGTTGTTCACGACGAGCGCCGACTCGGCGCCGGTGAGCGCGGTCAGCAGGGTCTCCGCGTGGCGGCCCCGATGGCCGCGACGACCGCTCTCCCGGTCGACCTCCACGTCGGTGTAGGAGCGGGCGGCGCGCGCGGCTGCCCGAGCGGCACGCTCGGGCAGCGGCGCGCGCCCCAGGTTCGTGTGCAGGATCACGCCGGTCGCGTTGATCACCGGCACCATGCCCTGCGCGGTGAGTGAGGCGCGTCCGAGCGCCCGCGCGAGGATCACCTCGTCGGCCGGCGGGTCCGCCCCGTCGGCGGCGGCCGCGCGGACCTCGTCCAGCACGTCCTCCACCATCCGCTTCAGCAATGGTCGTCCCAGCGAAACGGAGGCGCGACGCGCGGGATCGGAGCGCAGGAGCGAATCCACCGAGGGGACCTTCCGGCGGACGTCCAGGGCCATCGCGCGGCAGCCTATCGAGCCCGGCCGAGGCCCGACGAGCGCCGGCTATCGTCGACAGCGGCTCCGCTAGGATGGGCGCGCGATGGAGATCGGCGAGCGGCAGGCGTTCGAGAGCTCCCAGGTCGCCTCGATGATCCGCGGTGGCGGCCTCGAGGTCGAGGTCCTTCCCTCCGGCGACTTCTCCACCGAGGAGATGATCCTCAACATCGGGCCGCAGCACCCCTCGACCCACGGTGTCCTGCGGGTCGTCCTCGAGCTCGACGGCGAGGTGATCACCCGGGCGGAGCCCGTGATCGGCTACATGCACCGGGCCGCGGAGAAGCTGGCCGAGTACCGCGACGCCCGGCAGGTCCTCGTGTTGATGAATCGCCACGACTGGATCAGCGCCTTCAACAACGAGCTCGGGTGGACGATCGCGGTCGAGCGTCTCGCGGGGATCGAGGTCCCGGAGCGCGCGCAGTGGATCCGCACGATGTTCGCGGAGTGGAACCGGATCCTCAGCCACCTGATGTTCACCGGCTCGTACCCGCTCGAGCTCGGGGCGATGACGCCGATCTTCTACGCGTTCCGCGAGCGGGAGATGATCCAGGACCTGATGGAGTCGGCCACCGGCGCGAGGATGCACCACTCGTACTGCCGGGTGGGTGGCCTGAAGGACGATCTCCCCGCGGGGTTCCTGAAGGAGTCGGCGGTCGTCCTCGAAGAGACTCGGAAGCGGATCCGCGAGTACGAGACGCTGATCATGGGGAACGAGATCATCGCGGCGAGGACGAAGGACGTCGGTCTCCTCCCCGCCGAGATGGCGATCGCGTACGGGACGTCGGGGCCGGTCCTGCACGGCAGCGGCGTCCCGATGGACCCGCGGAAGGACGAGCCGTACGAGAAGTACGACGAGGTCGAGTTCGAGGTCCCGGTCGGGGTCCAGGGCGATTGCTACGACCGTCTGTGGGTGCTGGTCGAGCGGATGAAACAGTCGTGCAACATCATCGAGCAGTGCATGGACCGGCTCCCGCCCGGAGCGTTCCGGGCGCCGAAGCTGCCGAAGACCCTGAAGATGGACGGCGAGGTCTACGTCCGCACGGAGAACCCACTGGGACTGATGGGGTACTACGTGGTCGGCGACGGGAAGAAGCAGCCGTACCGCCTCAAGATGAGGACCGCGTCGTTCTCCAACGTCAGCGTGATCCCCGCGATGCTCCCCGGGACGCTCGTCCCCGACCTGATCGCGATCCTCGGGTCGATCTTCTTCGTGGTCGGCGACGTCGATCGGTAGTCGCTTCCCGCCTCAACCTGCGTCGGCGTCGGGCCGATACCTCCGAAGGGATGAACGCCGAGCAGGAAGGCTCGTTCCGCACCCGCACCGCGGATGACGGATCGCTCGAGGTCTGGGCGCGCGGCTGGCGCCTGGAATCGCAGCTCTACGCCCTGATCCCGATGGGCCTGTCCCTCGGGTTCCTCCTCGCGCCGATGTCGGTGGGGATGCGGATCGGCGGCGCGGTGGTGATGCTGGCGGCGTCGCTGTTCGTGTTCCGGATGACCAAACCCGGCATCTGGTTCGGTCGTGAGTCGGCGACGATCGTGAGCGTGTGGCGGACGCAGAGCTTCCCGTGGGAGCGCGTGGTCGGCTTCATGGGCGAGCGGCGACACGACGAGGCCAGGATCCTGATGGTCCTCGACGACGAGCAGCACGTGGTCCTGCCGGGGACGCTCGACCCCGCCGAGCTGGACCCGTACGGCGAGGAGGGGCAGCTCCTCTCGGCGGCCGATCAGCTGAACCACCTCAAGGAGCGCGCCCTCGCGAACGAGCTGCCGAAGGCCGCGACGCCGGTCCTTCCGCCCGTGACGCTGTCCGACGAGGGACCGTCGCGGCAGGAGCGTCGGTCCGAGCGCAAGGCCGTCCGCGCCGCGCTGAAGTCGGTCAAGCTGCCGTCGAACGGCGCCAAGGCCATGGTCCCGGATCCCGTCGAGGAGCCGGAGCCCTCCCGCCCCCGACGGCTCCGACGCAAACGCGCCGACCAGGAGCCGCTCACCCCGGTGACCGTGTCGGCACCCGCCGCCGAGGCCGCGCCGGCCGTCCCGCGGCCGAGGCGGGCGGCGGAGCAGGAGACGGCCGGACTGCCCTCCTACTTCCCGAAGCCGACGTACATCCCACAGGAGGAGTACGCGCGGATGCTCCGCGAGCAGAAGGCCGCCGAGAAGGCCGCGAGGGAAGCGGCGGCCGAGCTCGGCCGGCTCGCCGACGCGGAAGAGCTGGACGACCTCGCCACGAACGACTCGTTCTCGGACTGGACCTCGTCGTCGGGCTAGACCTGCCGGTTGAACCAGGCCCCGCCGGGGCCGCTGTAGCTGAAGGCCTCGCTCCAGACGCCGATCGTCTTGCCCGCGTTCGTGATCGCGATCTCCCCGTAGTCCCCGTAGAACTCCTGGAAGCCGTTCGCCGTCTTGTAAGCCGCTCCCGTGGATGCGTCCGAGATGTTGACCGGCGCGCCCCACGTCACACCGCCGTCGGTCGAGCTGCGGTACCAGATGTTCCAGGCGTCGTGGTTGCCGCCGTTCGTCTGTGCGAACCACGTCCGGACGTCCCCGGCGCCGCGCGCCTCGACGGTCGGCGCCGTCGATTGCTCGTTCGCCGGCGAGAGGGCGGTTCGCGCGGACCACGTCAGGCCGCCGTTCGTCGACCGCTTGACGAAGGTCTGCTGCTTGCCTCCTGGGGTCGTCGCCCCGTCGTACACCATCACGAGGTTCCCGGCGGCGTCGGCCGCGATCCCGTTGTGTCCGACGTAGAAGTCCGACGAGCAACCGGCCGCCACGCACGACTCCCCGATCTCGACGGAGTCAACGAGCACGTTCTGCCAGGTCGCCCCCTGGTTCGACGACACGAAGACGCGATGCTCGATCAGGCCGGACGGCGTGGACCCCTGCCCGCCGTAGTCGAAGCTGCTCTCGGAGAACACGACCCTGCCGTTCGAGAGCACGTCGGCGTCGTACGCGAAGAAGTAGCGAGGCCCGTTGACGAGCTTCGTCTGCGTCCACGTGACGCCGCCGTCGTGCGACTGCGCGACGTAGGGATCGCCGGCGTTGGGGCCGTTCCACGACACGTAGACGTGCTGCCCGTCATCGCTCGTCGCCAGCACCGGCTTGTCGTTCCAGGAGACCTGGCCGTACGTCTTGACCTGCGGCGACCACGTCTGCCCGTGGTTCGTGGACTTCTGGAACACCACGTTGAATCCGCTCATGTACACCGCGTACACGGCCCCCGTGTTCGGGACCACCTCGATGATCGGGTCGAACTGGCCGGAGGCCTTGCAGGCGCAGAGCGGAGCCCCTTGGCTCCACGTCGCTCCACCGTCCGACGAGATCTCGATCGCGATCCACGGGCTGGGACAGTTGCCCGGGCACGGCTTCGGTGCGTATCGGGTGGTCAGCACGTAGACGAACGGCGCGTTGGGATCGGCCGCGATCGCCGGCTCCCAGTCGTCCTGCGTCGCGTCGACGACCTGCTCGCCCGCCCAACCGGGGGCTGCCGCCGCCACGATCGCGAGGCGCTTCCCGAACCGGCCCTCGGCCTTGGCCTTCGCCAGGGCCTCGAGTCGCTTCTCGGTCGACTCCTCCTGCTCCGCGGCCTCGTTCTCCCCGCCGCGTTCCTCCCCCTCGAGGCTTTCGTCCTCGTCGCCCTCATGTTCCTCCGAGGTCGCGAGTGCGCGTGTCGGCCGCGGGGTCGGACGGGAGGCGTTCCAAACGAGACCGGCAACCAGCAGCGTGACGAGAGCGAGAACGATGGCGAGCGACCGACGGGAGCGCATGAACGACCTCCTCGGGATTCCGGCGGCCGACGGTACCGTTCGCGCCGCGCGGCGGTCAAACCGGAACCCTCAGATCCACCCGGGAGCGGTCGTTCCGGGGGTCCCCAGCAGGAGCCAGCGGAAGCGGCCGAGCGCCGAGGGGTCGACGAGCAACGTCGCCCGGCTCCTCCCGCTCCACGTCCGGACCGCGTCGAGTCCGGCGCCGTCGTTCAGCTGGGCCGCCTGCGTGGCGAGCTCCTCCTGGATCCACTCGTCGAAGCCGAGGGCGGTGAGGGCGTGCCGTTGGGTGACGGAGGGGAACGCGACGAGGCCGGCGCGCTCCGCGCGCTCCGCGAGGAGCGCGAAGTCGACGCCGGACGTGATGTCCGCGGTCCCCGGCCGGTCGAGGAGATCCTCGATCGGGCGGTGTCCGCGGTACCCGTGCGGCGGGCCGCCCGGCTCGCCCACCCCGCCGTAGTCGATCAGGAGCGCGTAGCCCGGGTGGGCGAGCCGGGCGGCCACGACGTCCACGAACCGAAGGGCGCCGTCCGGGACGGTCAGCTCCTCGCCATCCTCGAGCGTCCCGTGGACCTCGGCGGGCGTCTCGGCGAGCCGCTCCACGAACCGATCTCCGTCGATCCCCACCAGCACTTCCCGCGGCCCCCCGCTCGTGCCTCGGAGCCGCCGGAACGGGAGGTTGTCCATCAGCTCGTTCGCGAGGATCACGTGGGATGCGCCCTCCAGGCGCTCCGACACGCGGACCCCGTCGATGCCGGCGAGCGAGCCGAGCGCGCCGGGGCTCGTCTCGACCGCGACGTACTCGAGGTCGGCGCGGGCGACGTGGTCGAGCAGCCCACGGGCGAGGGTTCCGTCGCCCGCGCCGACCTCCGTGAGCCGGAACGGCCGCGGGTCACCGAGGCGTTCGCGGAGATCCTCGACCGCCGTCGCGAGGAGCCGCGCGAACGCCGGGTGGACGTGCGGGCTCGTGACGAAGTCGCCGTCGGCGCCGATCGGCGGGACCTCGAAGAACCCGCCCGGTCCGGACAACGCGAGCTCCATGTACTCGGCGAACGAGATCGGACCGTGGTCCCGGATCGCGGCCGTGACGGCGTCGCGCGCGTCCACCGCGCCAGCCTATGGCTCCTGGGTAGCATCGATCCCCGTGGACGACCCGATCCGGCAGGCGGCTTCGCTCATCGGCGTGCGAGACGGCGACGGTGAGCCGGAGGTACTCGTGATCGAGCGCACGCTCGACCACCGGTTCCTTCCGGGCTACGTCGCGTTCCCCGGCGGCGCGGTGGACGACGAGGACGCGCCGCTCGCCGGACGATGGTTCGGCGACCCGCGGGAGGCGGCGCGCGCCGCGGCCGTCCGCGAGCTGGCCGAGGAGGTGGCGCTCGCCGTCACGGCGGATGCCGTGGTGGCGGCGCCGGTGGAGGGGCCGCTCGCGCCCGTCCACGAAGCGCCGCCGCCGCGCGATCGTCTCGCCGAGGTCGCGCGATGGATCGCCCCCACCCAGGTCCCCGTTCGGTTCGACGCTCGGTACTTCGCCGTGCGGATGGACGGCGCGGCCGATCCGACGCCCGACGGTGCGGAGGCCGCGCGCGCCTGGTGGATCTCCCCCCGATCGCTCCTCTCCGCGTGGGCCGCGGAGGACGTCCTCCTGTACTGGCCCACGCACTTCACCGTGACGGCGCTGGCGGCGTGCCGCGACGCCGACGAGCTCTTCGGGCTCCGCATCGAGACGCGGGAGCCCGACGAGGACGAGCTCGGCCGGTTCCCTCGATCGGTCTTCTTCCAGGACCGATGATCGAGATCCGCAGGATCCTCGCCCCGAACCCCAGCGTGTACACGCTGGAGGGGACGAACACGTGGATCGTGGGGCGGTCCCCGTCGATCGTGATCGACCCCGGGCCGGACCTCCGGGAGCACCTCGACGAGGTCGCGCGCGAGGCCGGCGAGGTCGCCGCGGTCCTCGTTACCCACGATCATCCCGATCACGCACCCGGCGCCGGGCCGTTCGCCGAGCTCGTCGGCGCGCCGCTCCACGCGTACCGGCTGGACGGCGCCGAGACCCTCCGCGGCGGCCAGCGGATCCGCGCCGGCTCGACCGACCTCGTCGCGATCCACACGCCCGGTCACACGTCCGATCACCTGGCGTTCCACGAGCCGGCGAGCGGCGCGCTGTTCAGCGGGGACGCGGTGGTCGGCCGAGGCACCAGCTTCATCGACCCGCCGGAGGGGAGCCTCACGCAGTACCTTCGGTCGCTCGCTCGGCTGCTCGACGTGCGACCGCGGACGATCTATCCCGGACACGGCCCCGTGGTCGTCGACGCCCCTGCGAAGCTCCGCGAGTACCTCGCGCATCGCGAAGAGCGCGAAGAACAGGTGCTGGCCGCGCTCGCCGCCGGCCCGCGGACGATCGACGAGCTCGTGCGGGCGATCTACGCGGCCTACCCGCCCGAGGTCTGGCCGCTCGCGTCCCGTTCGGTCCTCGCGCACCTGCTGAAGCTCGCCGACGAGGGCAGGGCGGAGCGGACCGAGAAGGGCGACGACGCCCCGTGGGCCGCCGCCACGCCGAGGACCTGCGAGCGATGCGGCCGCCGCACCGTCAAGGGGAAGGCGCGCTACTGCAGCTCGTGCTCCCTGGCCCTCCTCCAGTCCGAGGGATAGGCCGAGGCGAGTCCGGTCAGGCCGGACCGCACGACGTAGCGACCGGCCCGCCGCTCGAGCCGGCCCGCCGCCGCGAGGTCCGCGAGCGCGCGGTTCACGCTCTCTCTCGTGGACCCGGTCAAGGCGGCCAGATGCTCCTGGGTGAGCGGCAGCGCCACCTGCCGGCCCCGCGGAGCCGGGCGACCGAAGCGGGCCGCGAGATCGTCGAGACGGTCGGCGACGCGGACGGCGAGACGGTCCCAGGCGAGCGAGGACGCGAGCCCCGTCACGCGATGCGCGCGCCGATCGAGCCCCGTTCGCAAGGCGGACCCGCTCGCCTGGAGGAGCCCACTGGTCACGAGCGCGCGCACCGACGCGTCCGCGATCGCGTCCGGCGGTCCGCCGACCAGATCCCCCGGCCCCAGGACGTCGAGGGCGAGCGCGTGTCCGTCGTGGTCGACGACCTCCATCAACAGCGCGCCGGTCCGGACGACCCACGCGACGGGATACGGCTCACCCTGCCGGATCACCTCGCGGCCGGGCTGCACCGCGATCACGAGGGGGAGCGGCTCGTCGGCCCTGCGCGCCACGCACCACCCCTTCCGGAGGCCGGCGACGCTAGTCGGGAGCGCCGACACGCGCCAGGGCCGGACGCGTTACGCTGTGCCGGCGCGCGTCCCAGGAGGTCCACGTTGGCGAAGGCGAAGCTCGATGCGGTCATCGCGTCGGTCCCGATCTTCGAGTCGCTCTCGAAGCGACACCTGAAGAAGGTCGCCGGACTGACCTCGACGGTCGAGTTCGGCGCGGGCGACACGGTGATCCAGGAAGGCGAGCCCGGCGACTCCTTCTTCGTGGCGGTCTCCGGACAGGCCAAGGTGATCTCCGGCGGCAAGACGATCCACCGGTTGATCCCCGGCGATCACTTCGGTGAGATCTCGCTCCTGGACGGGCGCCCCCGCTCGGCGTCGGTCGTGGCCGAGACGCCGATGTCGCTCCTGATGGTTCCGCGGCCGGCGTTCCTCCGACTCGTGAAGAACGACGCCGATCTGGCCCGGGCGCTGCTCGCGTCGCTCGCGCGGATGGTGCGGCGCGTCGATCGCTCGCTCGGGAAGTGAGCCCGCTTCGGATCGAGTTCCACGAGCCGCAGGAGGCGCCCGAACCGCCGCCGGCTGGCGCTCCTCCGGGCCCCCCGCCACCGCCGCCTCCTCTTCCACCCGCCGTCGCCAGCGTCGTGTGGGCGGACGGCCGCGCCGTCGTGGAGGCCGACGATCCCGCCGTGAAGGACGCGATCGAGCGCGCGTACCGGCCGACCCCCGTCGTCGTGGACGACCCGTCGCTGCGGTACCCCGGCACCCACGGCGAGTCGCTCCTCCAACCCGGTGATCTGGCGTGGTGTCGCGGCGTCGCGTTGGTCCGCGTCCCCGCGGAGACGGGGCTCGTGCCGCGGTTCGTCCCCGGGGTCACGGTCGGGGGGTTCGATCCCGCGGCGAACTACCGCCGGTTCCCCGAGCAGGTCGAGCGGCTGGAGGCGCGCTACTCGGACTGAGACGCGGTCCAGGCGCGGCCGGCGTCGCAGAACGACAGGAAGTCGCAGTGCCGGCACCAGCGCCCGGGGGTCGGGTCGAAGACGGCTCCGTCGATCGCCCGGAGGGAGGCCGTCACCCGCGCCCGGACCTCGTCGGGATCGCCCATCGGATGCGAGTCCTCCTCGCCGTCGGCGAGGTACAGGTACGTCAGCGTGAGGTCCTCCGGCTCCCGCCCCCAGATCTCGACGCACGCGAGGCCGTAGAGGTCGAGCTGCAGGCCGGCGAGCGGGTCGTCCGCGGACGGCCGGACGCCCGTCTTCCAGTCGACGACCTCCCACGGGGCGTCCGCCGACTCGCCGAAGACGGCGTCGATCCGCCCCGACACGGCGAAGCCCTCCAACCGGAGGATGAACGCGCGCTCGGCGAACAGCGGGACCTTCCCGGCGAAGCGGCTGGCGAGGAACGCCTGCCGGAGCCGGTCCACCTTGCCGGGCTCACCGACGAGCTCCTCGGCGGTGAGGTCCGGCGCGTCCTCGAGCTCGAGCAACTGACCCTGGCCCGAGGACCGACGCTCGATCCACCGATGGATCTCCGTCCCGATCCGGGCCGCGGGCCCGGAGAACCGGGGGAGCGGGCGCACGTGGCTCCAGTAGAAGCGCTTGGGACAGCGCGCGTAGTCGATCACGCCGCCGACCGACACGGACCGCGGCGGACTCACTTCGGTCGCGAGGCTCTCGGCCGCCTCCCGCTCGCGGAGATGGGTCGCCAGGCCGCGGCGGTCCGCGGCCAGGCGATCCATCGCCGCGCGGTCCTGGTCGGCGAGTGCCTCGAGCAAGGAGCCCTGGACGCCGCCGGCGTCCATGGCCTCGACCGCCGCCCGGCGCCAACCCTCGGGGAACACCGGATCCGACTCGGCCGGGAGCGCGGGGCCGGGCCAGTCCCGCACGAAGCGCGCCCGGTACCCCAGGATCGGATTGTGCTCCTCGTCGATGTCGACGCCGGGGTCCCACGTGGCGTGCCTCGTCTCGAGCACCCAGTCCTTCAGCTCGCGCAGGAACGGGCCCGCCTCCTTGGCGCGCAGGTTCTCCGCGTACCAGTGAGCGCCGGTCACGTGGAGCGTGCGTCGC
>Ga0114129_10008227_pt1 | contig 14871 bp, 5 predicted proteins | sample RhiMetdeltSRZDD1_FD_80071 | JGI IMG/M metagenome (GOLD analysis project Ga0114129, IMG submission 80071) | Populus rhizosphere microbial communities from Tennessee, USA - Rhizosphere MetaG P. deltoides SRZDD1 (version 2) (version 2) | ecosystem: Host-associated > Plants > Roots > Rhizosphere >...
ATACAACCTTCTGGCTGCCCTGGTACAACAACAAGGACCTGGATACGCAGCTGAGATTCGCTAACACCACGAATACACCTGCCACCGTGCACGTGTTCATTGGCGGTACAGAGATGACCGGCAGTCCCTTTGCACTGCAGCCAAACGAAAGCACGCGCAGGAGCTTCCTGGACATCAACGGCGGGCCGGTGAAGATCGTCAGCAATGTGCCAATTGTGGCAGCCGAGCGCGTGATCTACAAGGTGAATGGCATCAACGCCAGTTTCTCAGAGATGATGGGCCTGCCTGCGAATCAACTGGATACCACCTACTGGCTGCCCTGGTATAACAATGTGGATCTGATAACACAGCTACGATTTGGCGTTCCGTAAAACTTGATCCCTGGTTTAAAATATAAGCACGCCGGACGACACACTTGTGTGTCGTCCGGCGTTTAGGTAAATGGCGGGAATGTAAGCATAATGTAATGCCTATCGCCTTGTTGATTGTGATGCATTTCACTATACTTATCCTCATAAGTCTCAGGGGACTTACTGGCATACAACGAAATCTACATCGTAGGGAGCCTTGATCTCCCGAAGAGGAATCCATGTTTTTCAACATTCAAAACAACTTAATCGCACGATTTGTCCTGATCCTAGTTCTCTTGTCCGGTGTTTTTGAGGCTGTGCCGACCCGGGCGCAAGGGACGGTCTATCGCGTCGCACCGGATGGAGCCACCAGCGGTTCGTGCGGTGCGGACTGGTCGAATCCGTGTGATCTGCAATATGCTCTCATTGCGCTTAGCTCTGCCAGTGATGAGATCTGGGTCGCGGCAGGAACGTATAAGCCGACATCGACTACAGACCGTACGATTTCTTTCGCCCTTGAAGATGGCGTAGTCATATACGGCGGTTTCTCGGGCATAGAGACAGCCCGTAGCGAACGCGATTATCAAGCGAATCTCACCATCCTGAGCGGCGATATCAGTGTCGTGGGTAACAGTGCTGATAATTCCTATCATGTCGTGGTGGGCAGTGATTTATCCGGCAGCGCGATTCTGGACGGGTTTATCGTTGCAGAAGGGCTTGCAAACGGTACGTCTCCCTATAACACGGGTGGAGGAATGTACGTTGAAAATGGCGAGCCCCACCTGATGAATATGGTCTTCAGGAATAACTATGGCGTGTTCGGAGGCGGCATAGGGAGTGTAAATGGCGATCCTGTTCTCCTTGACGTGATCTTTAAGCAGAACGGATCTTCGAACAGCGGTGGGGGCATGTATATCTCGGGAGGCAGCCCAGCTCTCACGAATGTGAGCTTCATCAACCGCAATAATGCTCCAAAAGGCGGTGGAATAGGCAACGTCAACGGTACCCCTGTTTTGGAGAATGTCACATTCAATCAGAATGTGGCACAAAACGGTGGTGGAATGAGTAACACAAATGGTCAACCGATCTTGAATCATGTGACATTCGGTGGAAACATCGTAACCGGTTCCGGTGGGGGTATGTATAATGACGCCAGCAATCCAGCCATCACCAACAGTATTTTTTGGGCGGATACTGGAGGTGAGATAAACAATATTAATAGCAGCGTACCCGTCATCACCCATAGTATCGTTCAGGGAGGTGCCGAGGGAACCGGTAACCTGGACTTGGATCCCTTCCTGGGAGATGTTTCAAAAAATGGAGGTTTTACGCAGACGATGGCTCTGGGCTCTGAGTCGCCGGCTATCGACGCCGGAAACGACGCGGACTGTTCGACTACGGATCAGCGCGGCGTTGCCCGTCCCCAGGGCAGTCACTGTGATATGGGAGCCTTTGAGGACCAACAGTCGGTTCTCTACGTCAAGCAGGTTGCCACTGGATTGAACAACGGTACCTCCTGGGCGGACGCCTATACGGATCTGCAATCTGCCCTGGCGACTGCTTCGGCAGGCGATGAGATCTGGGTTGCGGCTGGAACCTACAAACCGACTTCGACGACAAACCGCATGCTTTCCTTCACACTCAAGGATGCGGTTGCCCTATATGGTGGCTTCGCAGGCCCAGAGACGTCCCGGCCACAGCGTGATTTTGACAATAACATCACAGTTCTAAGTGGTGATATCGGCATTCCGGGCAATAGTAACGATAACTCCTATCACGTGGTGACAGCCAATAATACGAATACAAGTTCCTTATTAGATGGCTTCACCATTACTAGCGGAAACGCGAACGATACTAACAACAACTCAGGTGGCGGAATGTATGTGAATAACGGGAGCCCAAGAGTGAGCCATGTCATCTTTCGTAATAACTATGCTACCTTTGGTGGCGGGATGATCACGATTGGAGATTACTACAATCCCATCGCACCCATTCTGACAGATGTAATGTTCCTAAATAATTCTGCGACCGAAGGCGGTGGGATGCGGAATTTTGCATACAGCAGTCCCATCCTAACGAACGTGATTTTCGATGGCAATTCCGTGATCCGTACAGGCGGGGGGATGGAAAACTTTGACTATTGCCATCCGATCCTAACAAATGTCATTTTTAGTAATAACACCGCTGGTGAGCTTGGCGCTGGCGGCGGGATGTTCAACTGGGTTGGCAACAATCCAACTCTAACCAACGTTACCTTTTTCGGAAACACAGCCCAGTGGGGTGGCGGAATAGGAAATTATCAGAGCAATCCGAATTTGACGAACGTGACCTTTAGCGGTAATTCAGTAACTACCTTTGGCGGTGCCATATCCAATGAATACAGCAGTCATCCGACTCTGACACATGTGACTATTAGCGGCAATTCGGCAGGAACCTTTGGCAGCGGGATTTACAATGACTCGAATAGTGGTAACGCGACGATCCGAAATAGCATCGTGTACGGCAATCCCGGAGCCGAAATCTATAATGTTTCGGGGACGGCAAACATCACCTACAGCATTGTAGAAGGCGGATATTCTGGTACAGGCAATATCAATGCTGATCCTCTTCTGAGCCCCCTGCAGAACAATGCCGGCTTCACTGAGACGAGGGCGCTCAATGCGGGTTCACCGGCGATAGACGCAGCAGATGATACGAATTGTCCAGCAACTGACCAACGCGGGGTGACTCGTCCGCAGGGCGCGACGTGTGATATTGGCGCCTATGAATACAAAGTTATTTCGACGATCCATTATGTCAAATGGAATGCCGCCGGAGCGAATAATGGAACGTCATGGGCGAATGCCTACACGGACCTGCAATCGGCTCTTTCGGCTGCCTCGATCGGTGACGAGATCTGGGTGGCAGCCGGAACGTATATACCGGGGAGTGATCGCACATCCACTTTCAGCCTTAAAGATGGCGTCGCCAGCTATGGCGGTTTTGCAGGGACGGAAACCGCACGTCATCAGCGCGATCCAGCCATTAATATAACAGTATTGAGTGGTGATCTTAATGGAGATGACAACGGCAGTATTGATCCTAGTGAGCCAACACGTATGGACAATGCTTTCCATGTCGTTTCGAGCAGTGGTGTTGGCAGTGCCACAATCCTGGATGGATTCACGATTTCAGGTGGCAATGCATACCATTTGTTGGGAGGTGGTGGCCCCTTTGATCCCAGGCTCAAAGGAGGTGGGATGTGGAATGTTTACGGGAATCCGAGGCTTGCAAATCTAATCTTCCGTGATAACACTGGAACGAACGGAGGGGGAATGTACAGTTCTGGCGATGTGGATTCGCCGAATGCACCCAGCTTGACGAATGTGGTATTCGATAACAACCTTGCCAGCGCGGGTGGTGGAATGTTCAACGCCGTCGGGAGTGATCCGTTGCTGACGAGCGTGACCTTCCGTCATAATTTAGGAGTTTCGGCTGCTGGGGGGATGTACAGCGAGGAGAGCAGTCCAACACTTAGAAATGTAACGTTTAGTGGCAATTCAGCTCCAGCGGGCGGAGGAATGTACAACAACCATGGCGGTAGTCCAAGCCTAATAAATGTGACCATCAAGGACAATTCAGCTTCGTCTGGCGGCGCGATACAAAATACTGACAGTAACATAACCATCTACAACAGTATTCTATATGGCAATTCTGGAGGAGAGATCCGGAATACTTCAGTCAATCATCTGGGTACTGTAACTGTAACCTATAGTATTGTGAAGGGTGGGTATGTGGGCCTTGGAAATATAGATGAGGATCCACTTTTGGGTCCCCTGCAGGACAACGGCGGTTTCACTGAGACGATGGCGCTCAGTGCGGGTTCACCGGCGATAGACGCAGCAGATGACACAAATTGCCCGGACACCGATCAGCGCGGGGTGACTCGTCCGCAGGGCAGTCATTGTGACATCGGTGCGTATGAATATTCATTTTCTTCCACATCGACACCCACGTTTACGCCAGCTACTGCTACAACGACAGCTACGCCAACTTTCACTCCTACAAAGACGTCTACGAATACAGTTACCTTTACGCCAACCAAGACGAATACACCGACTGGCACACCTACCAGCACAGCGACAGCATCACCAACGCCTTCCTCAACCGCAACAGCGACGCCAACCCAAGCAAGTATCGGCGTGTGGCTCGGAGGATCTCAGGTGGGAAGCCATTTGGTGGAGAATAATCAAGCCATGCGGGTCAGCTATCCGCGGATCAACAATGGCCCTGTAAGGTTACTCAGTACAATTATGCGTCCGATCGTGGGATCGGAGGCGGTGATCTACCAGGTGAACGGTGTTAATACCAGCTTCGGCGAGATGATGGGTTTGCCCGCCAGCCAACTGGATAATACGTACTGGTTGCCCTGGTATAACAACGTCGATCTGGATTCGCAACTGCGGTTCGCCAGTGTGAGCGGGGTGGCGGCAACCGTGCATGTGTTCATCGGAGGGCAGGAGATGACCGGCAGTCCGTTCACATTGGCACCAGGGGCAAGCATCCGCAAGAGCTTTGTAGGCATCAATGCCGGGCCGGTCAAGATTGTCAGTGATGTGGACATCGTGGCCGCCGAGCGCCTGATCTACAGAGTGAATGGCGCCAACACCAGTTTCTCGGAATTGATGGCACAGCCGAATGGTCAGCTGGACACCACCTACTGGCTGCCCTGGTACAACAATAAGGACCTGGACACCCAGCTGAGAATTGCGAATGTCGGCAACGCTCCGGCGACGGTGCACGTGTTCATTGGTGACCAGGAGATGGCAGGTAGTCCCTTCACGCTGGCGTTCGGCGCCAGTGTTCGCAAGAGCTTCCCTGGCATCAATGACGGACCGGTGAAGATCGTGAGCGATCAGAATATCGTGGTCGCAGAGCGCGTGATTTACAAAGTCAATGCGGTCAATACCAGTTTCTCGGAAATGATGGCACTGCCGAACAGCCAGCAGGATACAACCTTCTGGCTGCCCTGGTACAACAACAAGGACCTGGATACGCAGCTGAGATTCGCCAACACCACGAATACACCTGCCACCGTGCACGTGTTCATTGGCGGTACAGAGATGACCGGTAGTCCCTTCACACTGCAGGCAAACCAGAGCGCGCGCACGAGCTTCGTGGACATCAACGGCGGGCCGGTGAAGATCGTCAGCAATGTGCCAATTGTGGCAGCCGAGCGCGTGATCTACAAGGTGAATGGCAGCAACACCAGTTTCTCAGAGATGATGGCATTGCCAAACAGTTCGTTGGACGTTGCCTACTGGTTCCCCTGGTACAACAATGTAGATCTGACCACTCAATTACGCTTTGGAGTTCCCTAAACAAAGCGAATCTCTCCAGGACAGTCGACACGAGCTTGTGTGTCGACTATCCTGGAATAAGACCTGAAAATGTAAACACAATGTAATGCATATCGTATTGTTCGGACGGGGTGAGTCATGTACTATTGGGATGACGTATCAGGGCGTAGGACAACTGTCGGTCGTTCCATTGGCCGGGGAGAAAAGCCCTCTCCCAGGGAGAAACCTATGTTTAGTGATCAAAAAATTTTCTTCTTTGCACGGTTTGCAATCGCTTTGGCTTTACTGGCCATGATGTTTGGGATAAGCCCTGTCCGTCCAGCCTATGCGGATACGATCATCGTTACAAATACGGCTGATTCCGGTCCAGGTTCGCTGCGAACTGCAATTCTTAACGCGGCTCCTGGAGATACAATCACATTTGATCCCTCACTGGCTGGGCAGACGATTACTCTGACCACCCAACTGAGTATTGACAAGAATCTGACAATCCATGGTTCCGGGCTGAATCCTCCTGTGGTGCTCAGCGGCGGAAATACAACGCGGATCATGCAGATCAGTTTTACCGCGCAGGTAACGATTTCAGGCATTACGTTTACGCAGGGAGCGTCACCAGATAGCGGTGGAGCGATTGATGTGATCCATACTGCCAGTGTGACACTGGAAAACAGCGCCCTGAATCAAAACCAGGCGGCTGGATCAGGCGGCGCTATTGCGCTTACAGGGACCGGCAGTATCACTGTCGTCAATAGTACCCTCCATCAAAATCAGGCTGGTGGATCCGGTGGTGCCATTTTGTCTTCAGGAAATAGGATCCTAACCATTGTTGGTACTACATTCACAAATAACCAGGCAGGTGGAAATGGTGGGGCAATCTTAGGTGGGAGCATCACTCTCACCGAGAGCACATTAAGCAGCAACAGCGCTGATGGGAGTGGCGGCGCGATTTATGGGTCAATACTGACGATAAAGAACTCCACGATTGCTCGAAATCAAGCAAGTTCTGCGGGTGGCGCTATTTCCGTTGCTGGAAACGGTAATTGTTTGATCTCCAACAGCACATTCTTCGAAAATCAGTCGTCTTATGAGGGAGGCACCCTCTTTGCGCAGGGCCTGGTAAATATTGATATCTTCAATAGCACATTGGCGGCGAATCATGCACCCCTCGGGAGCGAGTTTAGGTTGTCCGGTGTTGTAAGTGTGGGCCTTTACAATACAATTTTGGCTTGTTTTCCGGGAGTGAGTGGTTGTATCTACCAATCTGGTAACTCTTCCGTTGGCGGACCGAATAGTATTATTGATACGGGAACGATACTGTCTTTTGGCTTGGCGGAGCCTGCGAATAACGGCGGATCTACGCAAACGATGGCATTGCTGCCGGGGAGTCCTCTGATCGACGCAGGGGATGATACAGTTTGTGCAAATGCGCACGTCAATAACCTGGATCAGCGCGGGGTGACACGCCCGCAGGGGAGTCATTGCGACATTGGGGCGTACGAGGATCAGACGATCGTTCGCTACGCCAAACAGGGCGCGACCGGAACTGGCGACGGTTCCTCCTGGGCAAACGCCCACACGGATCTGCAGTCCGCGCTGGCGGCAGCCTCCCCGGATGAAGAGATCTGGGTCGCGGCAGGAACCTACAAACCGACTGCGACCACAGACCGCTCCATTTCATTCAATCTGAAGAATGGTGTGTCCCTGTTTGGAGGATTCACCGGTACTGAGACCTCCCGCTCACAACGGGATTATGAGACCAATCTCACAGTGTTAAGCGGTGATATTGGAGTCCAGGGGAATAATAGCGATAACTCCTATCATGTGGTGGTCGCCAGTGATACGAACACCAGCGCCTTCCTGGATGGCTTCACCGTCACCGGCGGAAACGCGGACGATGCCAGCATCAACTCCGGCGGCGGAATGTATGTTTATCAGGGCAGCCCGAGTGTAAAGAATGTCATTTTCACAAATAACTATGCCACCTTCGGCGGCGGAATGCATTCGACAGGGATTGGCTCTAGGGCTATTACACCGATCCTGACGGATGTCACCTTTCATGCCAACTCCGCCGTGGAGGGCGGTGGGATGCGAAATCTTGAATTTAGCCATTCCATCCTCACGAACGTGGTTTTCGATGGCAATTCCGTGACTCGTTCCGGTGGGGGAATGGAAAATTTTAGCTACAGCAATCCGGCATTAACGAATGTCATTTTCCGCAACAATACCGCCGGTGAGCTGGGCGCGGGAGGGGGGATGTATAACTGGGTCGGCAATATTCCGATCCTGCAAGATGTGACCTTCACCGGAAATACAGCCCGGTGGGGCGGCGGCATGGGAAACTACCAGAGTAGTCCCATTCTGAGGAGCGTGGTCTTTAGCGACAATTCGGCAAACTGGTATGGTGGGGGTATGTCCAATGAAGATAACAGCAATCCGAGGCTGACGGATGTAACCTTTGATGGCAATACGGCTGAGTCCGATATAGAGGAAACGGCTGCCGGTGGGATGCACAATCGCAGCAGCAGTCCCGGCCTTACGAATGTGACCTTCAAGGACAATTCGGCGAACTACATCGGTGGAGGCATGGTCAATGAGGTGGGCAGTGGCCCTACTCTGGAGAATGTGACCTTTAGCGGTAATTCAGCGGACTTTGGCGGCGCGATGCTCAATCGCGATGCAAACAGTAATCCAACACTCACACACGTGACGATGAGCCATAATATTGCTCTCGGACAAGGCGGCGCGATTGCCAACACCGGGACCCCGTTCATCACAAACAGCATTTTATGGGGAAATACGGGTGGGGAGATATTTAACCTTTCGGGAACTCCGGTCATCACCTATAGCATTGTCCAAGGCGGTTACGCGGGCGCCGGAAATCTGGACGACGATCCCCTCCTGGGGCCGCTGCAAGACAACGGCGGTTTCACCCAGACGATGGCGCTCGGCGACGGGTCCCCGGCGATCAATGCCGCGGACGATACAAATTGTCCGGAAACGGATCAGCGTGGCGTGGCGCGTCCACTGGGCAGCCATTGCGACATGGGCGCGTATGAATACGACAACAGTACGGTTGAGATATTCATCGGCGGCGCCAGCATGGATTCCTATCTGCTGGCTCCGCAGGAGAGTAAGCGAGTCAGCTATCCGGGCATCAACAGCGGTCCTGTCAAACTGGTCAACACGGACAATGCCTCCATTATGGCGTCTGAGCGTATCATCTATAAAGTGAACAACACACCCACAAGCTTCGCAGAGATGATGGGATTACCAGCCAGTCAGTTGGATACCGTCTACTGGTTGCCCTGGTATAACAACGTAGATCTGGATACGCAACTGCGCTTTGCCAACGTGAGCGCTTCCCCTGCGACAGTCCATGTCTTCATCGGCGATACGGAGATGACCGGCAGTCCCTTCACGCTGGGGGCCGGTGAAAGCACACGTAAGAGTTTTCCTGGCATCAATAAGGGACCGGTGAAGATCGAGAGCGATGTGGACATCGTCGCCGCCGAACGCGTGATATACAAAGTAAATGGGGTCAACACCAGCTTCTCCGAGATGATGGCACTCCCAAATAGTCAGCTGGACAACACCTATTGGTTACCCTGGTACAACAATGTGGATCTGGATACCCAGCTACGGTTTGCGAACGTGAGCAATTCCCCGGCAACAGTGCATGTCTACACTGGCAGCGCCGAGATGCAGGGTAGTCCATTCACGTTACTGGCGGGTGAGAGCACACGCAAAAGCTTCCCCGGAATCAATGCCGGACCGGTGAGGATCGTCAGCGATCACGGCGTGCAGATCGTGGCAGCCGAGCGCGTCATCTACAAGGTCAACGGGGTCAACACCAGCTTCTCAGAAATGATGGCGCTGCCAGACAGCCAACTCGATACGACCTTCTGGCTGCCCTGGTACAACAACCTGGACCTGGATACCCAGCTACGATTTGCCAATACCACGAATACGCCAGCGACTGTACATATCTATATGGGTGGTGTGGAGATGACTGGCAGTCCATTCACACTGGGTGCGGGTGAAAGCACGCGTAAGAGTTTTCCCGGGGCGAACAGGGGACCGGTGCAGATTGTAAGTGATGTGCCGATCGTAGCGGCCGAGCGGGCGATTTACAAAGTCAACGGGGTCAACACGAGCTTCTCGGAAATGATGGCGCTACCCAGCTCCTGGCTGGACGGGACCTTCTGGTTCCCCTGGTACAACAATGTGGACCTGGATACCCAGCTGCGGTTTGGGCTTCCGTAACTCGGTAAAAATGAAAATCGAAAGCGCCTCTGAGCCTTCAGAGGCGCTTTCGATTTATTACCTGTCTATCTGTTTACGTGTCTACTAATAGGCTCTCTATAATCCCGCAGCGCTCTTCAACGCCTCCGCCTTATCCGTCCGTTCCCAGGGGAACTCGATGTCATCGCGGCCGAAGTGACCGTACGCGGCGGTCTTGCGGTAGATCGGCTTGCGCAAGCCCAGGTCGCGGATGATCGCGCCGGGGCGCAGGTCGAAGTACTCCGTGATGAGGGCGGCGATCTTTTCATCAGAGATCCTGGCGGTGCCGAAAGTTTCCACGTTCACCGAAAGCGGGTGCGCGACGCCGATGGCATACGCCACCTGCACTTCGACGCGGTCCGCGAGACCCGCGGCGACGATGTTCTTCGCCACATAACGCGCCGCGTAGGCGGCGGAACGGTCCACCTTGGTGGGGTCCTTTCCGCTGAACGCGCCGCCGCCGTGACGCCCCATCCCGCCGTAGGTGTCCACGATGATCTTGCGACCGGTCACGCCTGCGTCGCCCATCGGGCCGCCGACCACGAAGCGCCCGGTCGGGTTCACGTAGACCTTGAGATCGTTGTCAACCATGTCTTCGGGGAGAGTCGGCATGATGATCTGTTCGGTCACAGACTCCACGATCTCGGCCTGCGAAACATCCGGTGCATGCTGGGTGGAGATCAGGACGGTGTCGATTCGTTTGGGCTTGCCCTGTGAATATTCGACCGTCACCTGACTTTTGGCATCCGGGCGAAGCCAGGAGATCTCCCCGCTTTTGCGCACTTCACTCTGCTTGCGGGTTAACTTATGCGCGAGATAGATGGGCATGGGCATGAGAGTCGGAGTCTCGTTGCAGGCGTAACCGAACATCATGCCCTGGTCACCCGCGCCGATTGTTTCTACTTCGGCGTCGGTGATCTCGTGACCGTTGCGCGACTCGAGCGCGTGATCCACGCCCATGGCGATATCCGGGCTTTGGCTGGCGATGGCTGTGAGCACAGCGCAAGTGTGACCATCGAAACCCTTATCACTGCTATCGTAGCCAATCTCCAACACCACTTTACGAACGAGGTCGTCGAAATTAACAAAAGCCTGGGTAGTGATCTCTCCGAGAAGCGCGACGAAGCCGGTCTTCGTTGCGGTCTCGCAGGCGACGCGCGAGCGGGGATCCTGCTCGAGGCAGGCGTCCAGCACTGCGTCTGAGATCTGATCGCAGAGCTTGTCGGGGTGTCCCTCTGTAACTGACTCAGACGTAAACATCAGTTTGGAGGCTGTCATGAAAGTGTTGCTCATTGGGTTGTTGAAACTCCTTTAGAAATGAAATTGCCCCTTCAGACGAGCAGAAAGGGCAATCAATCTTTGATTGGTAAGCCCTCTCATCTCCCAGAACATCCGTCTGTCGGAATTGGCACCTTTTCAGCGTTGTCTAATGATGACGTGTGCTGGCAGGTTGTCGAGGCATCGCAGGGCCGTTCCCTCCGCCTCTCTGGATAAGAGCGCCTTGTGGGGCTATAGATTTGTGTCGGCATAATATCATAGGGCAGTGCGAAAGTCAATTATTTCGAATTTCTTCAGGGAATATCCGTCTGTTGCGCCTTCTCTACTCGGTTTTGAAAAGGCGGCTTTCGGCAAGTGCTGGGGCATTACAGCAGGTTCTTGCGTGGTCGAATCGTAATGTTCTCGTCATTCAGACGACGAAAGAAGTTATCTGAAAAATGCTATAATCGTTCGAGCCAACAAGGGAGTCATTCTCGTAGTGCAGGTGCTTCGTTTGCAAAGGTCGTCATGTCGGAAAAACTAGGAGTCACCCCAAAGGTATTGATTGTCAGCAATCAGCAGACGACAGGTCCGCTGTGGGCTTTTAGTTTACAGCGAGAAAAATTGAATGTGGTGTTGGAGTCTGTCCCTGCGAATACGCTGGCACGCTGGGAAACGGAAACACCTGATTTAATTATCCTGGATATTAATCTGCCGGAGCAACAGACGCTGGACCTGATCCGGAGCCTGCGCGCGGAGATGATCATTCCCATTCTCCTGTTGACGCCAGCTCGTGGAGAGGAATTTGTGCTCCAGGCTTACAACGCCGGAGTAGATGATTATCTGTCCAAGCCTGTCAGTCCGTCTTTGTTTCAAGCGAAAGTTAAAGTCTGGTTGAAACGGTTTGGCAGCATTTCCGCCGAAATGCTTAACCCGGTCAAGGTGGGAACCCTTCAGTTGTTTCCGGCGGAACGGATGGTGTTTCTGAAGAACGGTAACGCCACTCGTCTGACCAACCTGGAGCTGCGACTTCTGTATTACCTCATGAACCATCCGGGTCAGATCGTGACGATCGAGGAGCTCAACCAGAGAGTGTGGGGGTATAACGCCGAGGCCGATAGTACAATGCTCAAGAATGTCGTGTACCGGTTAAGGCGCAAGATCGAAATCGACCCCGCGAATCCCCTCATTATACAAACGGTCACCGGGATGGGATACCGCCTGGCAGCTGAGTAAACTGAGTTTCATCTTTTTCTGGCGCTGCGATAAATGGCGTCTGGAGCGTGATGATAACGAGCCTTCCGAACAGGGAGGCTCGTTTACTATCTTATGGTTCCGGGGAAACGTGGAACCCAAAGAGCATTCCTGTAACCTTTTGGTAGTCATCAAGTTGTAACCGTCATATCTATGGGGCGTCATGACATCGTTCTACTACAATGCAAGGGAGTCTTTAAGTGCCGATCATGAAAACATTGCTCTCCGTCCTCGCCCGCAACGTCCACCGTAAAGCTCAGTTGGTTACTGAGGCGTATTTGCGCCGCGCCGTGCTTCGCCAGGGAGCGCACCCGCTCGGCAATCGCAGGCACTCTGTTTACGTTCCACAGTTTCGCGTCGGCCTGAGCTATTTCAAACACAGGCGCTAGACCGTAAAGGAGATGTCGTTCCGCCCCGTGCGGATGGACTCAGGATCGGCTTCTTGATGGTGGGAATGTCATGACAATTGTCACATAAAGCGTATGACAAAGATCGCCAAAATGAAAATCGGCCAGAAATGCTCTTATTTCTCTCTATTTTGTGACGAAAAATGCCATTTCTGCGACCTTCTAACATGCTCTTGCAACCCACCTGCGACTGCCAAACTGTAACTGTCAACTATGCAAGGCGTCATGACATCGTGCTTGCAAAACTGCAAGCCGGTTTTTATCACATGAAATCTCTCGTTCTCGCTCTCACTTGTAAAAGTAAAACCTCAATCCAAAATCGAGGTTTTATTCAGCCGCTTCTGCTTTGCCGGGGAGGAAATTCAACCAGTGTAGGCGGCTTTTATTTTGTTATTTTTGCTCTCATCGGAGCATTTCATCCCAAGGAGGTGGCTATTGCTACAGTGGGGCTAAATGTTTATCGTTCCAATATTGCATTTCAACTTTTATCTCGAAAGGAATATTTATCATGAAACAAAAATTCGCAAATGCTTTCTCCCTGGCGCTGATCGTGGCGATGCTGTTCACATCGGTCGGGTTGGCGGATCAAATTACTGCAGATGCAGATGTTCTCGTGGCTAACAATCAGGCTTCTAAGGATTTAGGAACTGTTGCTCCGGGGGCTGTAGTTTCGACGTCTGTTAGTTTCATTCTAGAATGCAACGGCAATAAGCATGTCGATGACGCTCAAACCGTTGTTCTTGCATTCTCATTGGCTAACTCGACAGTGCCTTCAGGCGGCAGTCTCACCGCAACTGGTACATCGATAGGAGCACAAGCAGGTTCCGACCTTGGCATACCAAGCTCGTGGCCCGATGATGGTACCAACTGCCCAGCTACTCCACCAACTCTTGGAGATAATGGTGATAGTGCCGTAACTATTACTGCTCCGTCGGCAGGTGGATTTTATACCTATATAGTGGCATATACCCGTAATATTGGCTCACCAGATATCAGTGGTGGGAACTCGGTTGCCACATTTACGCTCACAGTTCCCTCTAACACTGCTACAACAACGACTGTTTCGAATGCCTCTGCGACTTATGGCGATGCATCCGTGACATTGTCTGCTACCATTTCTCCCAATCCTGGCGGCGGTAGTATTTCCTTTTCGGTGGATGGTTCACCGGCAGGCAGCAGAACGGTTGATGCTAGTGGTGTAGCAGCAGTCAGCTATAACCCGGGTTCATTGAACGCTGGCAGCCACACTATTCAGGCAAGCTTTGGCGGATTCGGCACATTCCTGGCAAGCAGTGGAAGTGGCACTCTCTCAATCGGCCAAGCCTCCTCCACGACAACAGTGAGTTGTCCTACGAGTGTATCTTACACCGGTTCGGCACAAACACCCTGTTCCGCTTCTGCGACGGGTGTTGGTGGTCTAAACCAACCTCTTACGGCAAGCTACTTAAATAACACGAATGTAGGTACGGCTACAGCCAATGCTTCCTATGCTGGGGACATCAATCATAGCGGCAGTAGTAGCTTTGCGACATTCGAGATCACCAAAGCAAGCCAAACAATCACTGTCACGACCCATGCTCCTGTGAGCGCAGTGTACAACACGCAGTTCACCGTGGCCGCGACCGGTGGTGCCTCAGGTAATACTGTCGTGTATAGCGCCTCCGGTGTTTGTACGAATGCAGGTGCTACCTTCACGATGACCAGTGGGACTGGCACATGCGCCGTGCACTACAACCAGGCAGGCAATGGTAACTACAATGCAGCCCCCGAGGTTACCGAAACAATCAATGCCGGCAAAGCAAGCCAAACAATCACTGTCACGACCCATGCTCCTGTGAGCGCAGTGTACAACACACAGTTCACCGTGGCCGCGACCGGTGGTGCTTCAGGTAATGCCGTCGTGTACAGCGCCTCGGGTGCTTGTACAAATGTGGGTGCTACCTTCACGATGACCAGTGGGACCGGCACATGCACCGTGCGCTA
>Ga0114129_10008228_pt1 | contig 14870 bp, 13 predicted proteins | sample RhiMetdeltSRZDD1_FD_80071 | JGI IMG/M metagenome (GOLD analysis project Ga0114129, IMG submission 80071) | Populus rhizosphere microbial communities from Tennessee, USA - Rhizosphere MetaG P. deltoides SRZDD1 (version 2) (version 2) | ecosystem: Host-associated > Plants > Roots > Rhizosphere >...
GTGCCGACCTTCTCAGGGATCGCGCAGTGCGGCGAGGACAAACGATCACACTGGAGCCATGGGACCTCGCAATCGTCATGGAGTGGCTGGCGAAGGAACCCACGGCTTCGCGCGATCATCGCTTAAGGTGCTGTCGGCCGAGACCTCCACGAGGATGAACGACATCGTGGTTGTGGCCAGCTTCGACAGGAATCTCCGACTCGTCACCAATATCTCTATCGATTGCGCAAGTCGAAGACCTCAAACTTGTCGCCGAGACCCGGCGGCAGCGGCGTTAACGGGTAATGCTGGCGAAGATACTCCTTCAGCGGAGCAAAGTCGTCCTCAACCACTCTTGGAAAGACGATTCCGGTGGCGGGCGCTTTCCAGGGCTGATCGTCAAAATTGTAGAGGAGATCGACCGTGTCGTCGTTCAGACGTCGTTCGAAGTCTTCGACCGACCAGACCCTGGTCCGCACCGCCCGGTCCCCGTAGAACCACAGCTGCGCCTCGGCTTCCTCGCCGCCGACGAGCAGTGCCACATCGTCACGACCGGGGGCGGCGGCTTGAATGGCCTGTCCCAGCTGCATTGGCGAGAAGGGATATGTGGCGTCGGCAGGATACAGACGCCTCAGCGTCGTGTAAGCCGTCCACGACGCAAATGCCGCAACGAGCAGCGCGACGACCCAACCGGGCATCGCAGGCCGGTGCGGCTCGGATTTCACGCGAGGCCGATCGATGAGGAGTGCCGTCGCGACCGAGAGCCCTGGCGTCAGCGGCAGCCACGCCCACTCGTGGTCGTACAACGTCTTGCTTCCGATCAGCACATAAAGTCCGGCCCACGCGGCCAAGAGACGCGCAACGGTCGCGCCCGGTTGCGAGTCGCGAAGCCGAATACCGAACGCAGCGATCCAAATGGCCGAGCCAGCCACGAGCGGCCACGTGTGATACAGGTGATTGGTCACCGCTGCCGCTGTCAACCATTCTCGCAGACTGAAGTGTTGGCCGCCTGCGAGGCCGCTTCGTCGAACGAAGAGCGGTGCCATCCAGTTCCACGGTGAATGAGTTGCCAACGTGATGTAGATGTACAGAGCGGCGAACATCATGCATGCCGCAGCGCAGAACCCGAGGATCCACGGCCACTCTCTTCGAGGCCGTGTCGCCACGAAGTGTCCCGCAAGAACCGGCACGATGACGTAGGCCGGCCAGTCGGATACTCCTGCGAGGCCGAACGCTGCGAGGAACGGAATGAAAGTACGCACCCGAGGCGCGCGCTGAAAGCGAACATAGGGCAGGACCGCGACCAGCACGAATAAAATGAGCGGCATTCCGACGACGTCGGGAAAGCCGCCGAAGTACAGCGTCATCGGCGCCGCAGCGAACAGCGCGGCAGCAATCACGCCGGCTCTTGGAGCGGCGTCGCGTGCGAGCAGCCGGTACAGGACATACACAGCGGCGAGCGTTGCGAACGAAATCGGCAGCCGCGTTTGCCACGCGCCCACACCGAACCAGAGATAAAACGGCACGATGAGTAGCGGCAGCAGCGGGGGATGGTCCGGATAGAATACGATCGGGATGCCGGCAGTGGGACGCAGAGAGAGGACCGGCATGCCGTGCGTCTGCGACCAGCCGAAACGAAGAAAACTCCTGGCGAGGACGCCATTCAGGCACCCGGAACCCTCCGCGTCGTATTCGAACGGGCGGTTCAGGACGAGCAACCGGAAGCCAGCCGCGTACGCCAGGACTACGGCGAGCAGCAGCGCGCGACGATTCATAAGAAGGAACTTGCGCCGCGTGATTTTACGCGAATCCGCGGACCGTTGACTCCAGCCGCGCCTTCCAGAAGTATGCCGGTCGCGAAATCGGTTCGCAGCAACCTCGAGGGGTATTCATGACTCCAGACACTGCCGTCGACAGCGCGAAGCGAATTGCTGCGGACACGTTGGCCCCCGCGGCAGCCGACAACGATCGACTCGGACGCTTCTCGTCGGAGGCGGCCGAGGCGCTCGCGGGAGCCGGCCTTCTGGGCATGATGCTGCCGGCCGACATCGGCGGCGGCGCGCTCGGACCGCGGACATTCGCGGAAGTCGTCGCCGCGCTCGCCGAGGCCGACGCGTCGGTCGCGATGGTGTTTCTGATGCACACGCTTGCGGCGTTGACGATCGCTGCCGCCTGGCGCACGCCTGCGCTCAAGCGCGTGCTCGTCGACATCGCGGGCGGTCGACACATGTCGACCCTCGCCTTCAGCGAAGCGGGATCGCGCAGTCATTTCTGGGCGCCCGTTTCGCGCGCCGTTCCGATGAATGGCCGCGCCGTGCGCATCAGCGCGCGCAAATCCTTCGTGACCGGCGCCGGCCACGTGCACAGCTACGTCGCATCGGCACTCTCGCCGTCGGGCACGGGGCCGACCGACTCGACGCTGTACCTGGTCGATGCCACATCGCCAGGAGTGACGGTCTCGGCCGCGTGGGACGGCCTCGGGCTGCGCGCCAACGCCTCCTCGCCCGTCGTCCTCGACCAATGCGTCGTGCCGGAGGACCTCCGCCTGACAGCCGACGGTGCAGGGTTCCCGGCCATGCTCAATATCGTGCTGCCGTTGTTCAATGTCGGGCAGGCGGCCGTCTCGCTCGGGATCTGCCGCGCGGCCCTCGCGGCGACCGCCAGGCATCTGAAGACGGCGCGTTTCGAGCATCTTGGTGTGACGCTCGGAGAGGCGCTCCCAAATCTGCGGGCGCAGCTCGCGACGATGCAGATCGAGACCGACGGGCTCTCGGCTCGCCTAGACGATGCGCTGCGGCACCTGGAACGGCCCGATGACCTCACGATGCTGCGCGTGCTGGAGGTGAAAGCCGCCGGCTCGGAAACTGCCATCGCGGTCACGTCGCTCGCGATGCGGACGTGCGGCGGTGCCGCGTTGTCGCGGCAGATGGGGATCGAGCGCTTCTTCCGCGACGCCCAGGCGGGTGCCGTGATGGCGCCGACGACGGACGTTCTCCGTGACTTCATCGGCAAATCGATGGTCGGTTTGCCGCTGTTCTGATCTCGCATCCGACGGAGTATCCCATGACCGATCGAACCTTGTGGCTGGGCGCCGTCGCGTACGATCCGAAAGTCGTCACGATCTGGGAAGGCATGCGCCGATTCTTCCGCGAAGAGGCGGGTCTCGCGATCGAGATCGTCCTGTTCCAGACCTATGAGGCTCAGGTGACCGCGCTGCTCGCCACGCCCGCCGATCCCGCACCGCGCATCGACATCGCCTGGAACACCAACCTTGCGTTTCTGCAGGCGCGCGAATGGAGCAAAGCGGGGTGCGCGCCGCTGGCCATGCGCGACACGGATCTGGGCTGGACGTCGGTCGTGATCGCGCCGGCCGGCGGTGCCGTCACCTCCCTCGATGACTTGAAAGGACGCGTCCTCGCGCTTGGCAGTCGCGACAGCGGTCACGCGGCGATTCTGCCGGTCCATTTTTTGCGGCAGCAGGGTCAGGAGGAAGGGCGCGATTATCGGTCCTTGCGGTTCGACACCGACGTCGGCAAGCACGGGGACACCGGGACCAGCGAGGTCGACGTGCTTCGCGCCGTGCTCGACGGCCGCGCCGATGCGGGCGCCATCGGCAGTCCCTTCTGGTCCGGCGTTCAGGCGGGACAGATCGTGCCGGCGGGCGCGTTGGCGGCCGTGTGGATTTCGCCTCCGTACTCCCACTGCATGTTCACCGCACGTGTCGATCTCGAAGAGGATCTGCGCCGGCGGTTCCTCGACGCCCTGCTCGCGATGAGCATCGAGAATCCGGCGCATCGGCCGATTCTCGAGGCCGAAGGGCTGAAGCGATGGATTGCCGCCGACGTCGGCGGCTACTCGTCGCTCGATCGTGCGTGCCGGGAGCAAGGACTCTTCCGACGCGCCGACGTGGCGGCCGTCTCGACCTAGCCGCTAGGCACAGTGAAAGATGGAGGCGATTCGGTCGTGGTGCGCGCGCTGCTCATCGAGGCTTCGCCGCACCGCGTCGAACGCGTCGGCGAGCGGAAATATGTCGCGTGTGATCAGCAGGTCATCGTCTTCCGCGCCGACGGGATGCCAGTACACGCCCTCGCTCGTGATCGTAATCTCGGGGACGAGATCCGATCGTCCGAGCGCGATTCCGGCCGTTGCGAAGCCGCGCAGGGCGACGCGCCGCACCACGCGATCGTCCGGCGCAACGGCCAGACGATCCAGAAACGCGCAGAACTCGCGCTCGTCGGCGTCAGTTGCGACCGTCGCGGCCAGCCGAACGCGAAACCCTTCCGCCCGCGCGATCGCGATCCCGTCGACGGCGCGCTGCCAGGCGCCTTGTCCGCGATGCCGATCATGCAGGTCTGGCGTCGGGCTGTCGAGGCTCACCTGCAGCGTGACGCGATCGCGCGGCAGTCGTTTCAGCGCGGTGAGGCGCGGGCCTCGGAACAACATCCCGTTGGTCAGCAGCGTAACGGGCGCAGCGTGGACCAGTGCGAGCACGAGGTCATCGATGTCGGGCAACACAAACGGCTCGCCGCCCGTCACAAAGAACACGCGGACGCCGAGCGGAGGCGCTTCGTGCGTGATGCGGCGCACGGCAGCGAGACCGAGGGCGCGCCGCGGGGCAGTCGGCGACGAACGGACGCAGCAGTAGTCGCACTGAAGGTTGCAGTCGAAGTTGACGTAGAGCCACAAGCGCTCGCCGAGCGGACGCACCTCCGACTCGTTCCCTGGGGGCGCGCCGTGTCTGATGACCCATCGCGTCCATCCGGCCTCGATGGTTCTCGAGACGATTGCATGGCCGGTCAACCGGCACCAGGCGGTGAGATCCTTGTCGATGGTCGGATGGTCGCGAGCAGTGATACCGAACAGGTCTCCTGGTGGCGTCCGTCGAAGGGCTGCCAGAAGGTCGAGGAGCAGCCCGGACGCGAACGTCCGATCGCCCGCATCGATTTCGAGCCGCGTCGGCAGAGAGGGGAGCGGCATCGGCGCTATAGTGTAACCACAGATCGATCGGGAGCATCAATCGGTGGGAAGTGGGGTGATGTTGTGATGACCGGCGCCACGAATGCGAGTCCATCCTCGACCTCCGTCGATCCCGCCGGGCTCGGCCTCGCGCTCGCGCGAATCTGCATCGGCACGATGTTCGTCTGGGTTTTCTTCGAGAACTACGGGAAGGGCTACTACTCTCCCGGGCCATACGCCGATCTGATTCAGTACTACATCGACAAAGGAGGCGCGCCGGCCGTCTGGAAATCGGTGATGGCCCTGGCGGCGGCGCATGCGCGTGTCGCGGCGCCGATGCAGGGCGTCTCGGAGATCTCGTTTGGCGTGCTGCTGGTCCTCGGGTTGTTCACGCGCCCGGTCGCACTCGCCGCCGGCGCCTTTCTGACGAGCCTGTGGATCTCCGAGTGGGACACCGGTTGGATCTGGGAGCTGCTCGTTCCGGTATGGACGACCTTTTCACTCGCGGTTGGTGCAGCCGGGCGCCATTGGGGGCTCGACGCAAGGTTCGCGCGGAAGTACCCGCACAGCCTTCTCTGGTGATGCGGATCTCTGTCGTCATTCCAACGCGCAACGAGGCCGCGTCGGTCGGGCGCGTGCTGACCGACATCCCTCGGCCGCCGGTCACAGACGTCGTCGTCGTCGATGCGGAATCCACCGACGGCACCGGCGCGATCGCGGCCGCGAATGGCGCGCGCGTCGTCGTCGAGCCGCGCCGCGGCTACGGCCGAGCGTGCATGACCGGCATTCAGCAGCTGTCATCGTCCGACGTCATCGTGTTTCTCGACGGAGACTACAGCGATCGCCCGGCGGAACTGCCACGCCTGGTTGAGCCGATTCTCGCCGGACGGGCTGACATCGTGATCGGCTCTCGACTTGCGGGCCGGAGGGAAGCTGGCGCGCTGCCGTGGCATTCGATAATCGGCAATCGCGCCGCCGCCCGCCTGATCCGGACGCTCTATGGCGTCCCGATCACCGATCTGGGGCCGTTTCGCGCCGCGCGCGGCGACGTGATCCGATCGCTCGATCTGCGCGAAACGAGCTACGGGTGGGCCGTAGAACTGATCCTCCGGGGCGCGCTTGCGGGCGCGCGCATCATCGAGGTGCCCGTCAGCTATCACCCACGAATCGGCCGCTCGAAGATTACCGGGACCGTCCGTGGATCGCTGGGTGCCGCGTGGTGCATTTTCAGTCGCATTTTCCAGTACCGGTGGCGGTACGCCATGCGCACGGCAAAGGCAGGGGCCGATGCTCAGGGATGAGAGCCGCGTCCTGGCGATCATGATGAAAGCACCACGCCTGGGGCGGGTGAAGACGCGCCTGGCGACTGTTCAACCTCCCGAACGGATACTGACGTTCTACCGGGCGTTGGTCGAAGACACAATCGACCTGGCCCGAGCGATCCGAGTGCACGCGGTCGCGGTTTGTCCCGCCGGTGACGAAATCGATGTCGCCGGGTGGCTTCCGAACGATATTGACGTCTTGTCGCAGCAGGGCGTGGGGCTGGCCGCGGGGCTCCGCTCGGCGTTCGCGCAGCTGTGCGACTCAGGCCGGCGAGTGATCGCATTCAACGCGGACAGTCCGCATCTTCCCCCGGGCACGATCGAATCGGCCTTCGACGCGCTGCTGACCGATGATCTCGTCGTTGGGCCGTGCGATGACGGCGGCTACTATCTGGTCGGCGCGAAGCGGCCGTACCCGGCCCTCTTCGACGCGACTGCGATGGGACGCGATTCGGCCTGTGCAACACTGCTCGCCGAGGCTGCTCGTCTCAGGCTTCGCGTCGCGTTGAGCGCCGAACATTACGATATCGATCTGCCGAGCGATATGATGAGGCTCGCCGCGGATCTCGCGCGCGAGCCATGGCGCGCGTCGCGGACGGCGACAATCCTCGCGGGTTGGGGGCTTGACGGTGCCTATCATCCGAAAGCCGCGTCAGACCATGAGCACTGAGTCGCTGCCTCTTCTTCAGCACGCGCTCGAATCGCCATCCGCGTTCACGCCAGAACGACTGATGGCCGCCGTGCGTGCTGAACGCGGCCTGGCGCGGCAGGCAGTCCCACCTTTGTGTGTGCTCGACTTTGATGGGGACCTGTCGGATCACCTGGCGACGGAGGGCAAGTCCTCACCTTGGTCGTCCTGGGCGTGCTTCCACACGTCGATGCGAGTGGTGACAATGGACGATCTCCGGTGTGGGATCGTGCCGCGGACCATCGGCGGCCCCTACGCCGTTCTCGTCGCCGAACAACTCTGGGCAGCCGGAGCACAGTTGATCGTCGGCATCACGTCGGCCGGACGTGTATCGCCGAACCTGCCCCTACCCTCCATCGTCGTGGTGGATGAGGCCGTTCGGGATGAAGGCACCTCTCTGCACTATTTGGCGCCGTCGTCGAATGTCACCACGCCTACGCCCGGCATCTTGGACCCACTCGTGCGGGAGTTGAGCACCATGTCATCACACGTGTGTCGCGGCCGTCTCTGGACCACCGACGCACCGTACCGAGAGACAGCGGAACAGTTGCACCGCTGGGCTGACAAGGGCGTCCTTGCCGTTGAAATGCAGGCGGCGTCGCTGTTCGCGTTCGCTCGGGCCCGTCGGGCACAGCTCGCCATGGTGGCGCTCGTGAGCAACGGTATAGACGATCTGGGCGGTGACTTCGACACGGGCGGCGACGAGTACAGGGTCGCGGTACTGGCGTCGGTTGGCCGAGCGGCCCGCGCGTTCCTCTCGTCGCCGGTCGACGCGAGCCCGCGCCAGGGTCGCGTGGACGGATCCGCGACCACGTGAATCTCAGGGCCGGACAGTAATTGCGGCGCTTCTCCGCACGCGCGAGTCTTCTATCCGCGGCGGGTGATCAGGGCCGAATAGAGCGGCGCCCGACGATACACAGACCGTCGCGTGCGCAGGAACTCGACGGATCCCCAGCCCGCGTCTGTGAACAATGCCGTCAACGTGGCTCGGCTCAACGGATATGGCACCCATCGGCTCGGCTCGTCCGAGTCATATTCGACGATCAGAAAGCGGCGATTCTTCTTCATGCGCCGGTCACATGCACGAATGAACGCCGCTTGATCGTCGACATAGTGCAGCGAGTTGGCCATCAGAATCCCGTTTACGCCGGTGAACGGCCAGGTCGGATGCGTGAAGTCACCGGCGTGCGTCGTGATTCGTACGCCGTTGTGCACGGAAGGGATCTTGCGCAGAACGGAGCGGTCACGGTCCATCGCATGGATCGTGCTGCCGGGCGCGAGCACCGACGCAAGGGCCACGGTAAACGTGCCATCGCCGCATCCAAGATCGGCCCACGTCGTCGGCCCGAGCGCTTCGAGGCCGCCGCCGGCGAGCATGTCGATGGCGTCAGGCGGCCGCATCAATATTTAGACGTATCACCGTGGTCTGATGCGTCGCAACCGCCGAATAGGTGGGAGAGCTCGAGGTCGTTGCCGCACGAAACGCTGAAGTGATTTCGCGGGGCGCGAGAGATCTATCGTTCGATCCGTCGCCGGAGCGCCAGGACCGCGCCGGCCGATGACATCGCGGTCACCGCGAGCAACACAATCCAGAATCCGCCCGGGTGGCCCTGCAATGGCACGCCCGCGACATTCATGCCGAACAGGCCAGGGATGATCGTCATTGGCAGGGCGACGACGGTGGCCACCGTCAGGATGAACAGCGTTCGATTAGTCTGTTCGTTCACGACTGCCGACACTTCCTCTTGCAATAGGCGCACGCGTTCGACCAGGGCCGCGGAATCGGCGACGGCCGCCGCGAATTCTTCGGCCGATTCACGAAGGTCCTGTACGTCCTCCGCGCCGATCCACGACGGCGGGCGGTTCAGCAGACGAAAAAGCGCGGCCGGTTCCGGCGCGAGCAGTCGCTGAAGCCGGACGAGCATGCGGCGAAGCGCGCCGAGTCTCGCGCGGCTATCGGCGACTTGGTTCGCCATTAGTTTGTCTTCGATTTGATCGACCTGTCCTGTGGCATCACGCACGACGAGTGCCAGCACCGAGGCCTGGTCGCGCAGCAGATGCGCGAGCAGTTCGACTGCGGAGCGAAACGTTTCGCCGCGTTTCACGCTCTCCCGCAGAAGGTCGACCGATCGCAGCGGTGTATACCGGGCGCTGACGACGACCCGGTCGTGCACGCACAGCGCGACGGTGGAGACAGTTGACGCGTCGAGTCCGAAGACCGCCACGTCGTTGAGAACTGCCACGATGGACGTGCCTGCCAGTTCTACGCGTGTGGACTGCACGTGATCGAGGGCACCAAGGAACCCCTCGGGGAGATCGAGCTGCTGACGGAGCCAGCGCTGCGAGGCCACGTTGGCCAGGTTGAAATGGAGCCACAAGAATGTACGGCCGTCGTTCCCGTCTGGCGTTCCAAGAATAACGGCCGCTTCCTCGTCAGTGATCGCGCGGCCGGGACCTCCAGGCTCGAAGAGATAGCCGCACAGCAGCCCGGACTTGTCCGCACCGTACCTCGTCTTTTCAGTTTCCATGTGTCGCCTCCTCGACCGCGCCTCCGTTTGCACGTGACGATTGTGATCCAGCCGTTTGACGATCGTGCGACGGGGATGCGCAAGCAGTTGGGGAGTGACTCGATCGAAAAAAGCGCCGTTAAAATGCACAGAGGCAGCCATCGATCAGGCGGACCAGTGCGCCACACTCCGCTGCACCTGGAGGTCTCCGATGAGGCGCAAGCCGACCAGTGCGATCGCTGCGTGAGGATGGAGCGTCAGGCGGCAAGCCACCAGAACTCCAAATACTGTCGGTTGCGTGCCCCCGCAACCAATTGAACCGGCACGAGGAGGTCGCCCGTTTCTGGCGACCTTTAGATCGCGAAGCTATTTCTTCAGCGCCGCGGTCCAGTTGAGGACGATGGTGATCGGATGAGAGCCGGCGTCGATCGGCTCGCTCGTAATGAAGCGCCGGCCATCGGCGGTCGGCGCGTACGAGTCCCCGTGAATCTTGAACAGCGCCGTCGCTGCCCCGGCCTCGAACACCGGACCGGTGCCGATAGGCACGGCCATCACGGTGCCGTCGGGCGCAAGATAGAAGAGCTCTGTTCCATCACGACGCCACTGCGGTTCTGTTCCCCCGCCCGTCGAGATCGGCCACCTGTCACCAGGCTTCGGGAAGCTCGTCACGTACACCTCTGGACGTCCGGATTCGTCCGAGGTGTACGCGAGCCACCGGCTGTTGGGTGAGCAGCGCCCCAAGGCTTCATTGAACCGCGTCTGCAGCAGCGGAACCGGCGTGCGGTCTCCGGTCAGCGGCAGCATCCAGACATCGCCTTGCGTCTGAACATCGCTGGTACCGAAGACGATGCGGCCGTCCGCGCACCAGTCAGTGGCCACGTTGGTGCCGTTGGACTTCAGCAGAAGGACTTCCTCGCTCGACCCGCTGGCGGCCTGCTGAAACAGGCTCGGTGGGCCGCTCCGCGTCGAGCCGAACGCGAGCGAGAGGTTGTCGGGCGACCAAATCGGACCAAACGCCACGGCATCGGAACTCACTTTGATAGCGTTGCCGCGCGTGCTGTCGAGAACCCAGATCGCGGATTGACTGCCAGGGTCGACGCGGCCGACCGCGATCCGCCGCTCGTCTGGCGAGAGCGACAAACTCAGATAGCCCCCCGGCGCACCAACGCGGCTCGTCACCGTGCCGTCACGCGCGCGCCATGTGAGCTGGCCTGGCGGGGTGCCGGTGCCGCTCCAGTAGGCGAGCACGCCCGTGTTCGACACCGAGAACGCTGCGGAGCCCGGTCCGATCTTTTCAACGCCGTCGGCGACGGGCACGGCCGGCCCCGAGAGCTTGAAATGTTCGAGGTCGATCGGCTGCGCGGTCAGCGTCTGGCCGCGAACATAGAACAGGTAGCCGGGCGCGGCGTACGCCAGCGTCGAGAGCCCCACATCACCAGGGACGCGGTCGAAGGAGACCAGCTTGATCCGAGTCGCCGAGTCGAGCGATCCCACGTAGATGCCGGAATTGTCGCGGCCGAAGACGTTAAAGAGAAAGGAGTGACCGTCTGGCAGGAAGTACGGCCACACGTGATTGGTCTCGCCATGTGCGGGGTCGCGTTCGGTGACCGCCCTCGGGACTCCACCGCGTGCCGGCACGCGAACGAGCCCGCCTTCGCCGGCTAACGAGGGCGAGAAGAGGATGACATCGTCCTGGCTCCACGACCCGCCTCCCAAGGCATTGGCCTCGCAGATCGTCTGCGGGTCTCCACCCGCCACGCTAACCCGTTTGAGGGTGCCATTCGCGGAGAACGCGATCGACTGGCTGTCCGGCGACCAGAAGGGACCGACGGCTCCCTCGGTGCCGGCGAGCCGGTTCGCGGTCAGCGAATTCAGAGGCCGCAGCCAGAGATACGACGTGCTTCCGACCGACGCTGCAAACGCCAGATATCGGCCGTCGGGAGACAGCGCGAGTGGGTTCGCGTCCGGGCGCGCACGGAGCGACCGGACGATTGCCGCGCCCTCCGGAAGAGGGATGGTCACGCGCACAACCGCCGCGGCGGCCGGTGCGGGTCGCAGATAGTAGGCGGCGATCAGCCCGAGTGTGGACAGGCAGAACAGGGCTGCGGCGCCCCAGGCGGCCCACTCGCGACGACTGCGGGTCGCGGCGGACGGGGACCCGGCGAGAGCAGCGCCCGATGCTGACGGCGCGGATCCGCTCGACGAGGACTGCAGCGCAAACGCGAGATCGCGCGCCGACTGAAACCGCGCGCCCGGTTTCTTCTCGAGGCAATGCGCGACGATGCGATCGAGCTGGAACCCGCTGCCGCTCTCGGCAAGCAACCGCGAGAGATCGGCGGTGTCCTTGTTGAGAATCGCACTCATCGTGTCGGCCGGCGTTGCGCCGTTGAACGCGCGCTCGCCGGACAACATCTCGTAGAGCACCGCACCGAAGCTGAAGATATCGGTCCGGTGATCGGTCTCCTGGCCGCGCACCTGCTCCGGGCTCATGTAGCCGACCGTGCCGAGCACGGTACCAACGGTGGTCACCGCCGGCGACGTCATCGATGCGCTATCGGCGGGCATCGCCTGCTCGAGGCGCGCGAGACCGAAGTCCAGAATCTTGATATGACCGTCCGAGGTAATGAACAGGTTCTCGGGCTTGAGATCGCGATGGACGATGCCCTTGTCATTCGCGGCAGCGACCCCATTCGCGATCTGGAGCGCCCAATCAACCGACTTGCGGATCGAGACAGGACCGTGCGCCAGCCGTTCGCGGAGCGTCGCCCCCTCGAGCAGTTCAGACACGATGTAGGGCGCACCCTTGTCGGTCCCGATGTCGTAGACCGCGAGAATGTTCGGGTGGCTCAACGCCGCGGCCGCGCGCGCTTCCTGTTCGAATCGGCGAAGGCGATCGGCGTTGGCGCTGAACGCCTCCGGAAGCAGTTTGATCGCGACGTCTCGACCGAGGCGTGGATCGCGCCCGCGATACACCTCCCCCATGCCGCCGGCGCCGATGGCAGCGATGATTTCGTACGGGCCGAGGCGGGTGCCGGCGAGGAGGGGCATGTCAGCGTTGGGAGTCTGCGTTTTTCATTGCGCGTGCCGCCAACCTCAAGCGCACGGCCGCAGGCGCTGATTGTAGTGGTGAAACTCGAGGCGTCCTAGCGCAATCGCTCAATCCTGAGCGCGTTCGCCGCGAGGACGTTGCCGGCGATGACTGCGGTCTGGGTGTGCCGTGGGCGACGGCCTGGTCAACAATCGCGTCGCCCGACAGCACGTCCGGCAATACCGATCAGATCGCGCTGCCCTTCGTGCTCAATGGCCTGGGACTCTACATGTTCTGGGACGCGCTCGTCCTTGTTCGGTGATCAGAGCGGCCATCGCACGCCAGCGGTACTCGCTCGACCGGCCCAGGTCCGTGCTGAAGGGGAAGCGCTCGCCGGGGACGAAGTCGCACTGCATCTCGCCGTAGCTCGCGCTGAACTCAGAACGCGAGCGAAGGCGGATGAAGGAGTGATTTCACGTAGGGCAATCGATTCCGCATTCGTCCGGTGCGGCCCCGGCGTGCACCACCACGACGGATCGGCCAGTGGCCGGAGCGTTTCTGCACGGAACCGGCGTGTGCGCTGAGCCTCCTGTCCACCAGACGACGACAAACGGGACTGTTATGCGAGCTGACCTGTCGTGCGAGGTTTCTCGTGGTCAAATGCCGATGCTGACGGTGTTCCCGCTGTTCGCCTCCAACGGTCGCCTGGCTTCGTCACGTATTGTGAAATCACGTAGCGCCAGGGGATGAGAGGGATCAGAATGGCCCCAAAGAGGCAATCCCTGACCGTCTCCCATGTCCGCGCATCGATTTGATTCGCAGACCATAACGGAAGCGCGACGGCGATCAGCCAGATGCTCTTCCAGACAATCTCGAAGAGAAGGATCGGCAACATCTGCAGCGGATAGCGAACCCCAACAGCTGCAAGCACGGAAACAGCCGCAAGCAAGCTGCAAGCAACGCTGTTCATCAGCGGCCACTGTGGTGAGTGGTTGATTACGATCGGCCACACGGTCGCCGCGACCCCGACCGCAATGAGCAGGTACCCCGCGCGCAGGGCGTACAGACGGAACAGCGATACTTCGGTCATTTTGGTTATGCCTCTTCTTGAACGGTGTTCAACTGACGTTTGAGCGTTGAACGAGCCGCTGCGGGCGCCGTCGCTGCATCCGCAACTGCTGACGGCGCATATTCGAGTAGATCCCCAGGCTGACACTGCATAACCTCGCAAATCGCTTCGAGCGTCGAGAACCGCACGGCGCGGGCCTTGCCGGTCTTCAGGATTGAGAGGTTGGCGAGCGTGATGCCGATCCGGTCGGCAAGCTCCGTGAGTGTCATCCGGCGGGCGTGGAGCATGTCGTCGAGCTTCACCACGATGGGCATGGTCACACCGTACCTTCGAGGTCGTCACGCATCCGCGTCCCGTGATCGAAGACACGGGCGAGCACGAACAGCAGCAGCACCGCGAGCCAGCCGGTGATTGAAAAGTTCCAGTCGATATCGAGCGGCTGAGATTCCGAGGAGGCGGCCGCAGCGATGGCGCCAACGGCCAGATGCAAGAGCTCGAGGCCCAAGAGCGCCCAGGCCGTCGTCTGCAGGCGCGCAGCATTGCCCGCCACAAAGGGGTCGCCGAGTCTAACCGTCTCGACGATCGCGAGCAGGCGCGTCAGCAGAATATGGGCGAGAGGCGCCGAGCCGATGCCAATCACCATGATGAGACGCATCCCGAGGATCAAGCTGGCATTGGCGACATCAGCACCGAGTGCCGCGAACACCTGGTCTCTCGCGATGACGCTGGCGATAAACAGCGCGAAAATCAGGGTCCCGACGGCCAAGTTCACGACAATCAGCGCCCGCACGATAATCCGGGACGCCGCCAAGGCCCAGGGAAACGATCGGGACATACTACTTAACTCCATTTATTGAATAACGATAACTCACATATCGAATATCGTCAAGTATCGAATTGATAATCGATATGCACAATCGCGCAGTACTTGGCGTACCTTCTCCAGGTCGAGATGCGGCTTGGTATGCGCTAATCTGCGGGGAAATCGGCGGATGCGTGCGGAATCGCTAGTCGCGGATGGGCTAAGACATCGCTGAACCCTGTTGTCTACGACAATCCGGCCGACCAGGCCGATCCTTTTCCGAACGGCGATTCAGGTTCCGACAGACAGTTTTGCAGCGATCACGACCGTCTGGACCAATGACGGCCGCAGAGCGAGAGTCCGCGGCCGTTTCCATTTCCCTCGAGATCAAGCCACTTACCGCGTCGACGGCTCCGCTGCGCGCGCAGCGAGGACACGACGATGTGGTTTGTCCCTTTCGTGTTCGCGGCTTCCGGCTTCCGTGGTGGTCTTGCTTGCGTAGGACGACGGCCGGCGCTA
>Ga0114129_10008229_pt1 | contig 14870 bp, 17 predicted proteins | sample RhiMetdeltSRZDD1_FD_80071 | JGI IMG/M metagenome (GOLD analysis project Ga0114129, IMG submission 80071) | Populus rhizosphere microbial communities from Tennessee, USA - Rhizosphere MetaG P. deltoides SRZDD1 (version 2) (version 2) | ecosystem: Host-associated > Plants > Roots > Rhizosphere >...
TTTCGCTCGACTTTCGACTCAGTATTTTTTCGGGAATCGTCGCGGCCGCAGGTTATGTCGCGCTGACGGTGACCTTTCGGGACCAATTGCCGTTTGGCCCGGGCGATTCGGCGGAACTCAGGATCGCGTATATCATGCGCCCGGTTCTTCTTTTGCTGGCGGGGGTGACCGCCGGCCTGGTCGCGGCGCGCATTCGCTCCGGTATTCTACGGTCGCTTCACACTGCGGAGGAACGCCGGCGCATCGTGCAGATGTTTGGGCAACATGTCTCGCCCGCGGTCGTGAACCAACTGCTCAACCAGCCCAAAGGGCTTCAAACGGAGTTGCGCGACGTCTGTATTCTTGTCCTCGATATTCGCAATTTCACCACGTTTGCCGAATCGACAGCGCCGGATTCGATCGTCAATTATTTGAACCAGCTTTGGGGCAAGGCCGTGAGAATCGTTAACCAGCATCATGGCGTCGTGAACAAGTTTCTCGGCGACGGATTCATGGCTGTGTTCGGCGCGCCGCTTGTCATGGGGAACCATTGCCAGAATGCCCTCGACGCCGCGCGAGAACTGGTCGCCGAAATCAAGCGCGCGACCGACGCGCGCGAAATTCCACCGACGCGGATCGGAATCGGACTCCACTCGGGCGAGGCGTTGGTTGGCAATATCGGTTCGACCGAGCGCCGCGAATACACTGTGATTGGCGATGTCGTTAACGTGGCATTTCGCATCGAGCAATTGAACAAGGAACTGAACTCTAGCTTTCTCGTTTCGGAATCGGTGCAGGAAACCGTCGGTGAACTGGAGGGCGTTGAATCTTCGGTTTCACTTCCGATCCGCGGGCGAAACGCGCCTGTCCGCATTTACAAGCTGGGCTGATCTTCTCGGGAGATGATCAGTCGACGGCAATTTACGAAAACCCTGGGCGCGGCCGCAACGTTGACCGCGATCAAGCCGGAGGCTTTGTGGTCGGGCGAACCGACCGCTACACCCACAGCGGCATCGGTGTCGCCGGTCGCGGCGGAATTGTATCGCAAGATGTTTGTAATGGACGGGAACGCACTGGGCGCGCTCGGATTTCCGATTTCGAGTCATGATCCGGTGGGCGAGACCAAGCTGATTGCCGGTTCCGGCGTGAACGTAGTGAAGTCGACACTTGGTGGTCCACAAGGCGATTTCGAGCAGACCGTAGCCGCGATTGCGAAAGCCGAGCTGTTAATGGAAAAGCAGCCCGAAACGTTTTTCAAAGTTCAGCGCGCAGCCGATTTGGATCGCGCGAAGAACGAAGCAAAGCTCGGCGTCATTTACTCGTTTGAATCGGCGAACATGTTCGAGGACAACATCGACAGGATCGAGCTGTTCCGCAGTCTCGGCGTGCGCGTGATGCAAGTTACCTACAATCACCGGACGGCGTTCGGATGCGGTTGTCTCGACGGCGACACGGACGGCCTGACCGATCTCGGTCATAGCGCCGTGGCCAGAATGAATGAGGTCGGCGTGGCGCTCGATCTCAGTCATTCCAACACAAAGACGACGGCGGACGGCATCGCGGCGTCGAAGGAACCGGTGTTGATCACTCACGCCGGCTGTCGCACTGTTTACATGCATCCGCGGAACAAGGAAGATCGCGAATTGAAAGCATTGGCGGAGAAGGGCGGCGTGATCGGAATTTACATGCTCCCGTTTCTGACGGAGCCGCCGAAGCAACCGATGCTCAAGGATTTTCTCCAGCATCTCGAACACGCGGTTAAGATTTGCGGTGAAGATCATGTCGGGATTGGGACGGACATTCCCTTTCTGCGCGTCGGCGAAGAGGAGCTTGCTGAGTTGAAACGTCTGACTGAGGAACGGAAAGCCGAGGGGATCGCTGCGCCAGGCGAGGATCGACCGGCTTATATCCCGGACCTGAATACCGAACGGAAACTCGAACTCGTGACCGATGCGTTATTGAAGCGCGGCTATAAAAGCGCAACGATAGAAAAAATTCTCGGCGGAAATTTCAAGCGAGTCCTGGCCGACATTTGGTCGGCGTAATCACTCAGGCATTGACTGTCCCGATCCTCCGATCTCCGCTGGAAAGTCTTTGAGTTTAAGTAATCCATCTTTCATCGGAAGAATCGTCTCCTGATAATTCAGATGCACGTTCGGTTTGAACGGAAAGTTCCGGAGAGCGCCGATGCGAACATCCATCAAGCCAAGAGTCGGATGCTCGACGATGATGTGGCCGCCGCACCTCGTGCAATAACCGCGTTCGCTGATGTCGCTGCTTTTGAATCGGCCAAGGAATTCCTCGCCTTTGGTGACGTTCACGGCTTCCCTTTTCCATAATGTGAACGCGCTCACCGGCGCCGCGGAATAACGCCGGCAGTTTTCGCAGTGGCAGTAACCCATTTCCAGAGGGTCGCCGAGCATCTCGATTTCCACCGCTCCGCAGTAACACTGACCGGTATGCTTCTCGGCCATCGCGTTTCAGATATGACATAAACTCCACCGGATTTGCAATAAAGTTCTGCCTTTGGGAATAAGACAAAGTTGCGTCTCGGCGACGTCATCTATTTGGATGGTGCGCACACGCGATGCTCTGCTTGTTTTCCTAGGCACAATTGTTATCGCCGGATGCCAAAAGTCGTCGGATTCGCTCTCGCTTGACGGGATTGTGCGACGCAACACGGATGCAATGGGCGGGCGGGTGGCGATTGAAGCGGTCCAGTCAATCCAGATCGATCTGCACATCGAAGATCCGTCGTTCGAAGTGGACGGCACTTATTATGCAGCGCGCCCTGGCAAAATGCGGATCGATGTAAGCGCGGAAGGAAAACATGTTTTCACCGAAGCGTTTGATGGCCAGAGCGGCTGGGAATGGGAAGGCAAAGGTGAGCAGAAGCCGGCGACCGAAAAAGGTACTGCGGCTCTCAGGCATGGCGTTGAATTGCCTGGAAAACTTTTTGGTCTACACGAACTCAAAGCCCGCGGGCACACGATCAAATCGATCGGACGCGAACAAATCGACGGAGTTAACTACCATGTGCTCCAGCTCATTCTGAACGACGGCTACACCCTCTCATTGTACGTTGATCCGAACAGTTGGCTGGTTACCCGGCGTCGCGACGTCAGACCGTTACACGTCGATGTGGATCCCAAACCGACGACGATCGAGCAGGTGAGCTCCGATTTTCGCGACGTGAATCGCGTGAAATTCCCGTTCGCAACGGCCGAGACAGATCTCAATACCGGCAAGCTGCTCGAAAGCACGATAACCAAAAGCGTGAAGCTAAACCCAGCGCTGCCGCCGACGTTTTTCGATCAGCTTTGACTTTGATTTGTACCGGTAATTCGAAAATCGTCGCGCTATCTGCGCAAATTTCCTTTAAATCCTCAGGCGAACCCTGCAAGGTGAAACCGGGGAGGTTCTATGACGATTTGGCAAATTATTCTGCTTATCGCCGGCTTCGGAGCAATTGGTGGAATTGTTAACTCCGCGATCAGCGGTGAGTTCAATTATCCGCGGCTTGATCCAGCGGCGAAGGTTTGGCGGCCGGGCTGGATCGGCAACGTGTTAGTCGGTGCGGTGGCGGCCCTCGTGGTGTGGGGCGTTTACGGTCCCCTGGCATCGTACGACTTGGTCACTGGAAAAACAGTTGAGCTACACCTGACCGTCGCCCAGCTCCTGACATCGCTTGTTGTTGGCTTGAGCGGTGGTAAAATTCTTACATTGATGGCCGAGAAACAGGCAGCAACGATTTCGAAGGATCAATTGGCTGCGACGCTTAGCGCACTAACGAAAGGTTGATATGATCATCGAAGACGACAAGGCCGCAAAGATTCAGGAGCTTTTGAAGCAGCTTTCCACTGCCGACTCGTTTCAATCGGTTGCGATCACGCGGCAGATTCGGGACATCGCAACTGAAAACGCGCAACAAGAGCAACGGACGGCATCTGGCAACCCTGTCGCCATCAAGCCCGACCCGAATCGTTGAGTTTTGTCAGGATGAGTTTGGCTGAAATCAAGACTGCCATCCAACAGCTCTCGTTTGAAGAGCGCGCCGAGCTGGCGGCGTGGTTGCACGGCTGGGATGATGACGCCTGGGACGAGCAGATGAAGCGCGACATCGCGAACGGTAATCTCGATACCGTTCTCCGCGAGGTGGAAGATGACATCAAAGCGGGACGTGTTCGCGACATGCCGTGAAGCCCAGAACGCATCGGCGCTTCTGGCACGAGTTCAATAGGCTACCAGCTCACGTCCAATGTCTCGCTCGAGAAAAGTTTCAGCTTTGGCTGCGGGATCCGTTCCATCCGTCGATGCAGTTCAAGCCGCTTGTCGGGAATGTCTGGTCAGTTCGAATTGGAGAAAGTTATCGTGCTCTCGCACGACGGGAACGTGATCTGGTAGTATGGTTTTGGATCGGTACTCACGAAGAGTATAACAAGTTCGTTAGCAGGGTTCGTTAGAAAATTTCGCCACTTGCGACGTTAGGAATCTGGCTTGCCATATGCGCGTGGATCGCGCATTATGAAGCCCCGATGATCCGTGCGAATTGTCGGGCGCGGTTTACCGCGGCTGATTTCGACTTCATAGTGCGCACGCTCGCGCGCTCGCAAACCGACCAGGTTTCTCTCGTTGATCTTTTGAGCGATGTCGAAACGCGTGATTCTGTTCTCGATCATCCGCGATTGGTGGACACCATCTTGAATCATTGCGGGCACCTGCGGATATCGTCCCAGTTTTATTTTTACGTTCTTGCCCGGCATGTTCTGCAGCAGGGCGAAATCGGCGACCGAAAACTTTGCGATTATGTCGCGTCGTTGCTTGAAACGTTTTCGCATGCGAGCCGGTTGCAGATCTCCGATGAGTCCCACAATGTCGCCGAACAATACATTTCGGACATGTTGATTGCGCTGACCCGCGCAACACCGGAACAAGCATTTCTGCTGCGGGCGCACATCGGCAATTACTCGCTTTTCATCAGCGGAATTTTTCATGAGAACGCACAGCGACGCAGTTTACGTGGTGGCCCGGACATCGAGTTCTATGAACAAGTCGGCCGGACGAATTATCAACTCGTAGCGTCACACGCGGTCGCGCGTCGCTGCGAACTCGATGATGTATTCGAAGGATTGGCGGATCGATTTCGCGATGTGCGCCTCGCGCTGAACCAACTCTCCGATCGGTTGCTCAACCTCGACGATGACGCGCGCCCATCGCTTTCCTTGTGAACGAAACGCTCTTTAGCCAGATCCAGAATTTATTTGAGCGAACCTACGCGCAGGTCGGAATCAATCTGGAGGACTGTCTCATCGATCGCACGCGTTGCACGCAATTGTCGATCCTTGCTGGAAAATCCACTGTCGAATTGAGCGAACTCGCGCGCACATTTCTGCGGCGCGCGGGGGACCAACTTTACGTCGGCATTTACTATTCGCGCTGGCTCATTGAGCAACTCGAACAACACGATCCTCGCGCGGGAGTTGGCGACCGCAATATTCGGTCGCTGATTATGTTCGTGGAAGAACTGAATCACGCATTGCATGCAGCGCTTCAGTTCAAAAGCGGAACCCGTGAGATCGCTTCTGAAGATTTTGCGCGCAATCTGGAGCTTCAGGCGCAGGTCGATACCTATCTCGTGCTCCTTTTGTTTGTCGCCTTCTTTCGAAAAACTCAGCGAGTTTCGCGCATGGACCGGCGCTGGCTGCGCTTTCATCTTTTCGCGCGACAATGCCCAGAAGCATTTCGCGATGCAAACTTGCGTGCCCGTTATCTGGAGACAAGCGAGCTCGCTGCGACCTACACGCATTATCTCGATACGCTTAACAGCCAGCGGCGTCTCGATGAAATCCGCCGTTTTCATTCCCTCGATTACGGCGGCAAAAAAAAGCATATTCTGGCGTTGATGGAACGCACGACCAGCTAGCAGAAAGTTGGTCGCACGGATTCAACTCGCGAAACGAGCTATGATGGATCGCCTCCAAAAATCACTGCATCCAAACTCGACGATCCGTCGAATTACTGGATACATTTATTGTTTGCCGATGCCCATGGATGCAACTTAGCCAGACTGACCTGAGCATGGCGGAAACATCTACAGCGCAGCAGATACTGGATCGAGAAATGATCGCGCGGATTAACCGCCGCGATCAAAGCGCATTCAGTGCGCTTTACGATCGACTGAGTGGTCCGCTTTATTCGTTGGCGATGAAAATGCTGGGAGACCCCGCGGAAGCGCAGGACGCTCTGCAGGATGTCTTCATCCAAATATGGTCACGTGCTGGAAGCTATGACGCAGAACAAAGTAGCGTGTTTAGCTGGGCTGTGCTGCTGACTCGAAGCAGGGTTATCGACCGATTACGCGCCCGCGGCCGACGTTTGCGGATCGTGGCGGGTTCTACTGAGGATGAAGAACAAGGCGGCGTAACCGATGCATCCACTGTAGAGAGCGCAGCGGATACCGCTGAGAAGAGTGATGAGGCAGCGCGCGTGCGATATGTATTAACCAATCTGCCTTCGGAACAACGCGAAGCGATCGAAATGGCTTTCTTTGAGCATCTCACGCATCACGAAATTGCGGCTCGACTCGGACAACCTCTCGGCACGATCAAGGCCCGAATCCGTCGGGGACTACTCAAATTGAGGCAACGACTTCACACCTGATTATGATTTCAGAGGAACAACAGGATCAGGCAGCGCTCTACGCGCTCCGATTGCTTGACGCTGATGAACAGGCAGCGTTCGAATCGGAGTTGAGAGCGAACTCTGAATTACGCGATCTCGTCCGCGAACTGCGTGAGGCAGCAGGCCACCTCGCCCTAACTACTCCGTCGCTTCTACCGCCTGCATCGTTAAAGCAGCGCATCATGCGTGAGATAGAGAGGGAAACTGAACGCGTCGTTCCAATGCCGATGCAACGCCCTCCGCTTGGCTGGGTGCCGTGGGCGATCGCAGCGGCGCTGGCGATGTTTTGCGGTTTGCTCGCTGTTGATCGCGTGCGACTGGAGCGCCAACTCGCCGATATCCGGGCGGTCGATCCGCTGATGCAGACGACGTTTTTCACTCTCGCGCCATCTGCGCCTGCTCCAGCGGATGCGAAAGCAACGGTGGCATGGCAACCCGGCCGTCAAAGTGGCGTGATTCGCATCAGCAATCTTCCTGCGCCGCAGCCGGGTAAGGATTATCAGTTGTGGGCGGTCGACGCCGAACACAAGGATCCAATTAGTGCAGGTATTGTTCGGGTGGACAAGAATGGTGTCGCGCAGATTCGTTTCACGCCGGTTGAAAAAGCGGAACACGTGAAGGCTTTTGCGATCAGCTTGGAGCGCGAAGGTGGTGTCCCCAAAAAAGAGGGACCCATTTTGCTCGTCGGAACTACTTGAAATAGTTCGCGGTCGTCTTCGCTAACGACTGATGCTGTCGTTAGCGCGTATTGGGGCGATTGAATAAATCTTGTAGCCACCGGCCTGTGGCCGGTATGTGTCGGCGCTGCTTTTTTACACGGGGCAAACGGCCCACAGGGCCGTGGCTACAGGGCAACACTTTTAGATAAACCGCCCCAGCACAAAGCATCCAGACGAATGACCGCAGCGTATCTCCGGTCATTTGAAAGCAACCATCTTTATCTTCATCCTGGCCATGCTCGGCGCCGGACCAGTCGTTGCCGAGGAAAGCAGCGCATCGTTTTCGCGAATGTCCGCGGCTGCAGAGCCTGGATTCAATCTCGACTACAGCCACAATCAGATAGCAGACCGTGTCGTCGACGAAAACATTATCGATCGGTACGTCTCGTTTGATCCCCCCGAGGCCGGCGGATCCAGTCGCTACAACATGTCGTTAGACCTGGAGCACGAAGCTGATGATTGGAATTTCGAAATCACTTTCACGATCGAATTTTAATTCGAATAGCCGAAAGCGAGGCGCTGCTTTCCGCCTCAAGAGAACGGCCCGCCAGGGCCGTGGCTACAGCTGCACGCTGAAAATTTTTGCAAGGCAACTGCATCCAACCGCCGCGTCTCGGCGTAATGCTGGCCAAATCCAAGAAAATGGAGGGACGCAAACAAACTATCAGAAGTACGGGGCAGATTTTGATATTTCTCGTTCCGCTCGTGGTGATCGGCTGTTTGCTAATTTTTTTCTCGCGCGCAGGCGACAAGAGCGAAGCGAACAAAGCCTCTGCATCCGTTCCAACTTTCGATGATCCACTGGCGCTGGTGTTAGCTACGCAGATTGGCGACAGCCACATAGACAAGGAGATTTCGCGGCTCCAACAGCAAATTCGGAACGGCAGGAATCTTCAGCTTGGGCTTGAACAACTCGGCTGGGCGTTTGTCGCGAAGGCCCGCGAAAGTTTCGACCCGGGTTTTTACAAACTGGCCGAGCAATGCGCGCGGTGCATCGAAAAATGCAATCCACAAAGCCAGGAAGCGACGCTGTTGCGCGCACATGTGCTGCAGAATCTCCATCGTTTTAAGGAATCGGAAGCGCTGGCGCGGTGTCTCGTCGAGCAACGAGGACTGAGCTTTGACTATGGGCTTCTGGGCGATGCGTTGATGGAGCAGGGAAAGTTGAAGGACGCGGTCCAGGCTTATCAGCAGATGATGAATTTGAAGCCCGACCTTCGCGCTTACGCCCGCGCGGCGCACATGCGCTGGCTCAAGGGCGATCTCGCGGGCGCAATTGACGCGATGGAACTGGCTGTTGGCGCTGCCAGTCCGCTGGATGCCGAATCCGCCGCATGGGTGAACACACGCCTGGCCGCATACCTGTTTCAGGCCGGCAAATTTGACGAAGCAGAACAACGCTGCGCGTGCGCGCTCTCGCTTCAGAGCAGTTATGCGCCAACGCTCTTGCTGAAGGGGAAAATGCTGCTTGCTCAAAACCGGATCGACGAAGCTGTGACCGCTTTGCAAGACGCGGCAAAACTCAATCCACTTCCCGAATATCAGTGGACACTTGCCGAGGTTCTGTGCGCAGCTGATCGCGACAACGAAGCGTTCGCCGTTGAGACGCAACTTCGCCAACACGGCACGACTGGAGATCCTCGGACGCTGGCCCTGTTTCTCGCGACGCGACACGAGTCTCCAGGGACCGCTATTCGGCTGGCGCGAGCCGAACTTGATTCGCGCAGCGACGTCTTCACGCACGACGCCCTGGCGTGGGCGTTGGCCGCAGCAGGCAATCTGGCGGAAGCGCAAGACGAGATGCGGCGCGCCCTGGCAGAAGGCACCCAGGATGCGCGGTTGTTTTTCCACGCCGGCGTGATCGCTTCAGAAGCCGGTAAGGCGGCTGACGCTGAGCGTTGGTTCCGCAGAGCCACCGAACTCTCGTATCTGCTCTTGCCATCTGAACGCAACCAACTTCAAAGCGCGACGGCGTGTGCTGTTGAAAGCAAGCAGTCCGCCGCAGCGAATACACAAGAAGCTTTTTCGCTCGGGTCAGGTACCGCGCGAAAACCCCAACCCCAACCTGAAACCAAAACCAAAAGCTAAAGAACAAATGAAAAAAATAACATATCTCCTGTGGCGCGGTGTCGTCGCACTCGCCGCGGCACACTTAATCGGAGCGGCACAAGCCTCCAGTCATATGGACGCGCCGCTAATCACTCGCGATCCGTCTGCCAACACCACGGACGTTTACGCGTTCGTACAAAACAGAAACGGAATGAAGAGTCTTGTTACCGCGCTGGGCGTTTACCCGCATGAAGAACCTGGCATTGGGCCAAACAAGTACAACTTCGATGACAACGTCCTCTATCAAATCCGCGTTGCCACCGGGAACGACGTGGCTCTGGGCAAAGCCACATTAAGCTACGAGTTCAAATTCGATACGACGTTTAGGAATCAGAACACGATTCTGCAATCGTACCTTGGCGTCATCAACGACGTCGGAGACGCCAATCAGAATCTCGTGCAGACCTACGCCGTAACGAAGGTGGACCATCGTCAACACGACCATCGTACGGTGCTTGGAACGGGCACCGTGCCGCCCAATAATCAGGGCGTAGCGACTCCGTTCTACAATCAGGGCAACAACGGCGACAATCCCGCGAAGGACGGTGTCGCTACCGCAGCTGAGTTGGATCGTTACACAACGCAAACCATTCAGAACTTTGGCAGCGGTTACTTCGCGTTCGCAGGGCAACGTGATGATGGTTTCTATGGCGACATCAACGCGATATTTGATCTCTTGCAGCTTCGATCGCCGGGCAAGGATTCGCAGGGCGGGTTCAACATCCACATGATGGCACTGGTCATTCCGGTAAGCGAACTGGGCGGGGACCAGCAAATCGTGGGCGTTTACGCAACTACCAGCCGACGTCAGATACAAATATTGCGCGATGAAACTGGAAGACGTCCGGTGAGAAATGGCGATCCGCAACTGCACGGGCCCTGGGTGCAAGTGGCCCGGCAAGGCAACCCGCTCTTCAACGAAGGTTTGGTTGCCATCGCCGATAAGGACCGCTACAGCAGAACCAGCCCGGAGGCGGATAACGACTTGTTCCGGCAATATGCGGTAACTCCTGAACTGGCAAGACTGATCAACCAAATCATCTTCAATGGCCAGTTACCCGACGTGGAGACAGGCCGCACTGACATCGCAGGAATTTTCATTCCCGATTTGATCAAGGTCGATTTGTCCACAGATGCCTGCCGCCTTGCGGGCAATGGAACGCAACAGGGCCCGAACCCGGATGATCCTGGCTTTTCCCGTCTGAGCATCTTTGGCAACGATACTCTGGTCAGCCAAATTCAACCGGGCTTCGGCAACGGCGTTATTCCGGGTGGCTGGCCGAATGGTCGCCGTTTTGGCGATGACGTAGTAGACATCGCGGTCACTGCGTTGATCAGCAACCTTCGCGTCAACCCGCCGATCATTCGCGGTCCGGCAGGTGACAATTTGGATTTCAACGACGTGGCCTACAACAAGGCCTTCCCGTACGAATCCACGCCACAGAACGGGCGCAATCACTCACACGAATGACACCTCAACGCGTGCAATTGCGTCATCGACTGATGCACTCTAAAAACCCCGGCCAGGCAGCATTATCGCTCCTGGCCGGGTCGCGCGCTGTTTGGGGCGCAATCCTTGCCTGTCTGTTTTCGTTGCTGGCTCTTCAAGAGGCGAAAGCTCACGATCCGGGGCTAAGCAGCCTTACGATCCAACAACGCGCGAACGGTCTGGGAGCAACGTTGACGCTGGCGGTCAGGGACGCGGCGCAGCTTGCAGAACTGGACGAGAATCACGACACGACTGTAACGCAAGCCGAGTTCGAGCGAGGTCGATCGCAACTCGAAACGACCGCAGCGAGCCAAATCGTCATCGCTGCGGACGGTAAAGGCTCGAAATACAAATCCGTTCGCAGTCGTCTCGATGAGAATAACAATGTCGAAATTCGTCTCGATTCCGACGCTGTCGTTTTTTCCAGTCTGGAAGTTCAATCCAAGCTCATGGGGTCTCTGCCGGTTGGGCACCGTCAATATCTCCAGGTACAAAATTCAGCCGGCGAAACAGTCTTCGAAAGCTTGCTAAGCACGACTGCAGACCGCGCGACCGTGCGAATGCCTGACACCGACACGAGTAATAGCGCGCTCGAAGCCGTTCATTCGTTCGCAAATTTTCTTTCTCTGGGTGTAAAACACATTTTGACCGGCTACGATCATTTGCTCTTTCTCCTCGGACTGCTGATCGTTGCGCGGGGCTTCGTCTCCTCGCTAAGTATCATCACTTCGTTTACGATTGCGCACTCCATCACGCTGGCGGTTGCGACATTGCACGTCGTTCAAATTCCAAGCCGAATTGTGGAGCCACTGATCGCTGCTTCCATCGTTTTCGTCGGCATCGAGAATCTTTTGCGAGGAGACGTTCTGAGCGCGCGACGAATGGTAACGTTCGGCTTCGGTTTGATACATGGCTTTGGCTTTGCTTCGGCTTTACGGGAGGTCGGCATCGGATCAGGCAACGGCGGCATCGCACTGCCGCTATTCTCTTTCAACATTGGCGTGGAGCTCGGTCAGATCATGGTCGCTGCCGCGACGCTACCGCTCATCTGGAAACTCCGCGAAAACCCCACGTTTATTGCGCGATGGGCGCCGGCCTGTTCAGCAGTCATTGTGCTACTCGGCAGTTTTTGGTTTGTTCAGCGAGTCTGAATGGCTTGAGCTTTTTCGATCAGTTCTCTGCAGATAGTCTGCCGAGGATTGCATTGCGCGAAGGACGGCATTTATTTGAGCATGACGACTTATCCAAAAAGCCCGAGGGAAATGACGCGCGGCATGATGTATTTCCCGCGCATGTTGGACAAGATTCGGCTGCACGGAAGCGGCGAGTTGCACGAGGATTACCACGAGAATCTCGGTGCGCCTCGAACACTTGATGGCGCTTGCTGCAATTTTTTGCGCGTGAACTATGACGATCTGCGCGAACGCACCCGCGAGGGCGGGACTGATGAAGAAATCCTTGAGTGGTGTTTTCAAAACGGCAGGCAACCGAATGACGGTGACCTCTTTGTCTGGAATGGATTCGTATCGAAACTCGGATGGCGCGATTCTTTCGCTCCGAGGTTGGAGCAAAGGAAAAAGCAGCGCGGCATCGCTCATAGGGCTGACATTCTCACAATTGCTGACCTGATCGACTTCGACGAAGGCCGGTTCGCACAGGGAGCCAAAACTCTGTGAATTCATCGGCCGCTGGTTATCGGCGAATCCTCATCGGTGTTGTCAGTTGCCTTTGCATCTTGGCTTTCGCTGCGTGCGAATATGAAGTTCCAATCACTCCGAGCCCAACTCGCAAAGTGCAGGAACAGCTTCTCGGGAACTGGGTTTCGCTGGATGGCAAAGAGAACATGAGAGTGCGGCGATTGGATGAAGGCACTTACGTCGTTTACTACGATGGTGATTTGTTCCGCGCTTATCACTCCGATGTCGCAGAAATGCCGTTTGTCAGCGTTCAGGACCTGAATTCAAACGATCGCAAATATGCATATGTCGTTTGGAAATTGTCGGATGACGGCCAGCGTTTGAGTGTACGAAGCGTCAACAAGGTAATCCCAAAGGACACCAAGGACTCAGCCACCGTTGCCGCGCTCTTGACGAAAAACGCGCGTAACCCCGAGCTGTTTGGCGAGGAAATTGAGTTTCGTAAAGAGAAATAGCTGGCGGTGCGCGTCAGCTCATTGAGCATGCTTCCCTAAGGTGGAAGGTCATCGGCTTGAGGACAAACCAATCTACTGTGACGTGATAATTGCCGGGCGCGGGCTTTTCTGACAAAGTTCGCGATGGCTGAACCGAGAAGTTATCTTTCCGCGAGCTTTTTTTTCTCGCTTTCACTGTTCTATTGCGCTCAGGCAGTTGATGCGCAACAAACGCCGATCGCGGCATCGGGTCCCAGCGCGTCGCCATCTTCGACACCGGCTGTCTTTTCGCCGCAAACCCTGGCGGACCTGAAACGATTGCAGCAGGCGGCTTTGACCAGCGACTACGCTTACCGGCAGGTCGCTCATTTGTCGAACAACGTCGGACCGCGCTTGACAGGATCTCCACAGGCGGCCAAAGCGGTTGAGTATGTCGCCGGCGAATTGAAAGCCCTCGGCTGCGAAGTGCAGCTCGAGAAAGCGATGGTGCCGCATTGGGTGCGCGGCGAAGAGACAGCAGCGCTCGTTCAATTTCCCGGGCAAGCGCCAGGCACGACTCAAAAAATTGTGCTCTGCGCACTGGGCGCAAGTGCGGCGACACCTCCGAATGGAATCGAAGCTGAGGTGATCGCTGTCAGAAATTTCGATGAACTAAAGTCGCTGCCTCGCGACAAAGTTGCCGGTAAAATTGTGCTCTTCAATTATCCATTCGATAAGCGAATGGCGGCTGAAGGTCGTGGCGGCGAAGCGTATGGCGAAGCAGTCGTTTATCGGAGCAATGGCCCAGTCGCAGCTGCGCGACAAGGTGCGATCGCCTGTTTGATCCGTTCGGTGGGTGGCGCCGATTATCGCCTTCCCCATACTGGCGAGACGGATTACGTGAATGACGCGCCGAAGATTCCAGCGGGTGCCGTCACCGCGGAAGATGCGGATTTGATCGCGGCCCTGGTCCAACAAGGGCCAGTCAAAATGAAATTGGTTTTGACGCCGCAGACCCTGCCCGACGTCGAAAGCGCGAATGTGATCGGTGACATCAAAGGAAGCGAACATCCCGAACAAGTGGTGGTCGTTTCCGGTCACCTGGACTCGTGGGACCTGGGTACAGGCGCAATCGATGATGGTGCAGGCGTGGCGGTCTCGATGGAAGCGGCAAATCTGATTCAAAAACTTCATCTCAAACCGAAGCGCACAATTCGCGTGATCGCCTGGATGAACGAAGAGAACGGTCTTGCCGGCTCGAAGCAGTACGCAAAAGATCACGAAAAAGAGTGGATGAACCATTTCGCCGCCATTGAAACAGACGGTGGCGCCGATCATCCGCTCGGCATCAACATCAAAGCAAAGCCGGAAGTGAAAAAGATCCTGGCGCCCGTCGCAGCGATTTTACAGGAGTCAGGCGCGGGCATGCTTAATCTGGTCGAACATTGTGGCGCCGACATTGCGCCGATGGAAAAAGCTGGTGTCCCGGCATTCAGTCCGATCCAGGACAGCCGTTTTTATTTCAATTATCACCACACAGCCGCAGATACGCTGGACAAGATCGTGCCGAAAGATTTGGCGGAAAATTCTGCGGTTGTCGCTGTCCTTGCGTATTCGCTTGCGAACATGGAACAACCGTTGCCTCGTTAAGTTGTAGTCGCCTCGCTGTGTCGAGGCGCTCCGAGGGGTTGCTACCGCGCGCGGCACAGCGACGCAGCGCCGTGGCTACATACTTTCAGGTCGCGCTTACCGGCGCATCAGATTGCGCCCTTCGTTGAGCAAA
>Ga0114129_10008230_pt1 | contig 14869 bp, 14 predicted proteins | sample RhiMetdeltSRZDD1_FD_80071 | JGI IMG/M metagenome (GOLD analysis project Ga0114129, IMG submission 80071) | Populus rhizosphere microbial communities from Tennessee, USA - Rhizosphere MetaG P. deltoides SRZDD1 (version 2) (version 2) | ecosystem: Host-associated > Plants > Roots > Rhizosphere >...
GGCCGGTGTTGCGTACCCAGTGCAGGATCGTGGCGTGCTCGCCGGCCCCGACGATCGAGCTGTAGCCCGGACCGTTGCCCTCGTACCGGGCCCGCAGCGCGAAGACGCCTTCCAGCAGGCGCTCGTCGACTTCGCGGTCGCCGGGCAGCACGCGCGCCACGTCCTCGAACCCGCGTACCGTCGCGTCGATCGCGTCCTGCAGCTGGGCTACCTCCCACTCATCCTTGACCAGGCGCAGCTCGGACAGCGTCGAGGCCAGCTCCACGTCGCGCTCGGGCAGGTATGGTAGTACCGCACTGTCCACAGTGGAGTCGTAGCCGCGCAGCACCCGGGTGCGACGCGGCGCACACCCGGCCAGCGTGTCCGGTAGCTCGGACAGGTCGGCGGTCTCGATACCCAGCTCGGCCGTCTTCTCGGCGAGGGTGTGCCGCCGGCCGATCCACAACTCGCCGTGCACCCGGTCGCGGAAGTACTCGTCGGTGTCCCGCGGGGATCTCGGCCGGACGAACAGGGTTGCGTCGTGGCCGCCGCCGGTCGGGCGCAGGACGAGTACCGCGTCGGGGTCGTGCTCACCGGTCAGCCAAACGAAGTCGCTGCCCGGCCGGAATGCGTAGTGCGTATCGTTCGCCCGTACCTTCTCCGGTCCGGTCGGGATCACCAGCGTTTCGTCCGGGAAGGCGGCGGACAGTTGGGCGCGGCGCTTGGCATGGTTGGCGGCCTCGGGTCGGGTACTCACGTCGAGCGCGGTGTCGCGCCAGCCGGTACGCATGAACTCCAGCAGCTTCTCCGGGTAGTCCGGGTCGTGCGACTGGGTTCCCTGCTCGCTCATTGCCGACCCCCACTCCGCTGCGCGCCTTGTGCGCCGCCTTCCCTCGGCGCCACACAACGGCCTGACGGCCGGAGTGTCGCCTCGGTCCAGGCGCCACGGCGCTCCGCTCCGCTCATCTGCCGCGCCCTTCTTGCCGTGGAATCGCCTCGAGTTCGCCGAACCCGACCCTATCGCGTGCGAAGATGTCGGCTATGTGCGGTTTGCTCACTTATATAAGTGCCCATGGTGATGCGCCGATCCGGCGCAAGGCGATTGCGGATGCACTCGAGTCGATGCATCACCGGGGTCCGGACGACACGGGCGTCGACGTGGTCGGCGCGGACGCGGTGTTCGCCCACAAGCGACTGGCGATCATCGACGTGGTGTCGAGCCACGAGCCGCTGCCGTACCTGAACAGCCGCTACCTGCTGACCTTCAACGGCGAGATCTACAACTACCTGGAGCTGCGGAAGGATCTGGCCCGTGAGTTCGGCGCCGAGTTCGCCACCGCCGGGGACGGCGAGGCGATCGTGGCCGGGTACCACTACTGGGGCGAGAGCGTCGTGGATCGGCTGCGCGGGATGTTCGCCTTCGTCATCTGGGACTCGGTCGAGCGCCGTGCCTTCGGCGCGCGGGACCCGTACGGCATCAAGCCTCTGCACTACCTGCAGACCGCCGACGGGGTCTACTTCGCCAGCGAGAAGAAGGCGTTGCTGGGCTTCCTTCCGGCCGACGGCGACGACGACGTCGACACCACCTCGCTGTCCCACTACCTGACGCTTCAGTACGTGCCCGAGCCCCGCACCCTGCACCACGGCATCAACCGGATCGGCGCGGGGGAGTGCCTGACCTTCTCGCCGGACGACCGCGTGATCCGGACCCGCCGCTACTACCGGCCCACCTTCCACCCGGCACCGGTGTCCCAGCCGGCCTCGCTCTACCGTCGGATCCAGGACACGCTGCGCGAGTCGGTGCGGGTGCACATGCGTTCGGACGTACCGGTCGGGGCGTTCCTCTCCTCGGGCATCGACTCCACGGCCGTGGTGGCCCTGGCCCGCGAGTTCAACCCGAACATCCTCACATTCACCGTTGGCTTCGATGTGCCCGGCTATTCCGAGATCGAGGTGGCCCAGGAGTCGGCACGCGCTCTGGGCGTCACCACAATTCCGACCCGGATCGGTCCCGCCGAGATGATGGAGGCGCTACCCAAGATCGTCTGGCATCTCGACGACCCGGTGGCGGACCCGGCGCTCGTACCGCTCTACTTCGTCGCCCGCACGGCATCCGAGCACGTGACGGTGGTGCTGTCCGGCGAGGGCGCCGACGAGTTCTTCGGCGGCTACACGATCTATCGGGAGCCGTTGTCGCTCGCCGCGGTCAACGGCCTGCCGCCCTCGGTCCAGCGCGGACTCCGGGCGATCTCCAAGCTCATCCCGGACGGGGTCAAGGGCAAGAGCTTCCTCGAACGGGGTACGACCCCACTCGAGGCCCGCTACTACGGCAACGCCCGGATGTTCTCCGAGGAGGAGAAGCGCCGGCTGCTGCGCCGGTACGACCCGACCGTCTGCTACACCGACGTCACCGCGCCGGTGTACGCCGAGGCGGCCGGACTCGACGACGTCACCAAGATGCAGTACGTCGACCTGCACACCTGGCTGCGCGGCGACATCCTGGTCAAGGCGGACCGGATGTCGATGGCCCACTCGCTCGAGCTGCGGGTGCCGTACCTCGACCGCGAGGTCTTCGAGGCGGCCGCCGGCATCCCGGTGGAGCTGAAGCTGCCGCCGCGGTCCGCGCAGACGAAGTTCGCGCTGCGGCGCGCGCTGGAGGGCGTGGTACCGCCGGCGATCGTCAACCGGAAGAAGCTCGGCTTCCCGACGCCGACCCGGGTGTGGCTGGCCGGCGAGATGTACGACTGGGCGGACACGCTGCTCGCCAAGTCCGGCGCCGGTGACCTGCTGGACCTGGACTACGTGCGGGGACTGCTAGCCGCCCACCGCAGGGGCGACGCCGACCACAGCCGGAAGGTGTGGACGGTACTCGTGTTCTGCCTATGGCACGCGATCTTCATCGAGCGCAGCCTCGACCCGGGCATCGAGCGCAGCAAGTCCGCCCTGCTCAGCAAGCCCGTGATCGGTTCGGTGGTGTCCTGAAGCCCATCCGCCGGTATGGTGGTCGGTATGGCGATGGATAAGGTGACGATCACGCTCTCACCGTCGACGGTTCGGGCCGCCCGCCAGGCGGCCGAGCGTACCGGCACCTCGTTCTCCGCCTATGCCGACCGAGCCCTGCGCAACGCCGTCCTCCGTGACGCGATGGTCCAACTGGCCGCCGACGGCTACCGCGGCGCCGGTGAAGACTGGTACGACACGATCGAGGCGGACCGGGGGCAGAATCGGTGAGGCGCGGCGAGGTCTGGCGAGTGCAGACCGTCGGCCGTGACCGAGTCGTCCTGGTGGTCGGCAACGATGCGGTCACCGAGCTGTACAACATCGTCCAATGTGTACCGATCGAGGACTCGTTGACGGCTCAGGACACCCTCGTCACCGTGCCACTGACCGAGCCCGTCAAGGGAGTAGCGGTCGTCGTGGACGCCGGCGCGTTCCGCAAGCCCCGGTTCGCCGAGCTGCTCGGTGACCTCGACAGCGACACGATGGAACGCGTCGACGTCGCGCTCCGCGCGGTCTTCGACCTGTAGTCCGATGGCAGCCGACCGGCCGGTGATCTCCGTGATGCTCGCCGTACCGGATGCCGAGGCTGCGGCTGCGTGGTACACCCGGGCGCTCGGCGCTATCGAGCTGTGGAACCTCGGTAGCGTCGTCGGGCTGACCGTCGAGGGCGCTCCTTTCTTTCTGGGCGAACCCGAGAACAACGGGTGGGATACGCCCGCCGCCGTCGGCAGCCGTACGGTGCGCGTAGAGGTCTTCGTCGACGACCCCGACACGTTCATCGACCGGGCCGTCGCGGCCGGAGCCGACGGCAGCATCGACGAGATCCGCGATCACGAGGCGCCCTGGGGCGTCCACCGGCAGGGAGGTTTCGTCGACCCCTTCGGCCACCTGTGGCTCGTCGGCGACCGATCGCCGTTGGACGCCCACCCCGGGCGGTAGCGGTCAGTTGCTGCTCGGCGACTGCGGACGCCGACCGACCAGGTCCACCAGCAGCGCCTCGATGCGGTCGAAGCGCTGGTCCATGCGGTCGAGGCGCTGATCGATGCCGTCGAAGCGCGTGTCCATGCGGTCGAGGCGCTGGTCGATGCCGTCGAGCCGCCGGTTCACCTCGTTGAACTGCCTGTCCATCGAGTTCGACAGGTCGCCGACCATGTTCATGGTCTGGTCCAGGCGATGCTCGACCTTGTCCAGGCGGCCCTCGAACCTGTGGAAACCCAGATCGAGGTTCCCCAGCATGTGCGTCTGTTCGTCGAAGAGGATGCCCAGCTCGAACACCCGGTAGTCGAGATAGTCCAGTCTGGGCTCCGTGATCACCTGCCACATGGCGCCATTTCCCCCGTTTCTCGTGTCGGTCGGGTGTCGACGTTAGTGGATTCGGCGGCAACTGGGAAGACCTAGATATCGCAAGTGCACGACACGGGGAAATCGTTACGAGCCGCCGTGGAAACGGCGCAGGCTACGCAGGCGACCGCCCGTCGGTGGGGGGTCGGCGGTCCGGCCGTCCGGCGGCAGGTGGACGGCGGTGGCTCGGGTCGCCAGCTCGACCGCGAGGTCGGCGCCTTCGGCGGTCGACACGTCGACGACGATCCAGTCCGAGCCGGTGGACCGCCGGCGTACCAATGGGGTGTTGCCGAGCGCCCGGATCTCCGCCTTCGTCAGCCTGATGTCCACCGCGGTCGGGCTCTCGAAGTGGACGATCTCGGTGCCGTCGACCCAGTACGCCACGTCGTCCTTGAACATCGACGGGCTCTCGATCACACCCGCGATGGCGGCGATCCGGTCGCGCAGGGCTGCCATCAAGTCCGCCAGGCGTAGAGGTCGCGCAGCATCGACACCTCGGCCGAGTGGTGGATGACCTCGCGGTTCTGCCACCAGAGGATGTCGCGCAGTGGCAGTGTCGGGTCGAGACCCCATGGAAACGAGCTGCGCCCGACCTGGGCGAACTCGTCGGCCGGGACCTCATCGAAGATCGCCCGGTACCGCCCGACGCAGTGCCGCAACTGCGCCACCGCGGCTTCGGCGGTCAGCTCGCATTCGAGATCGGCCTGCGTGAGCTTTCGGTCGCCGATCGTGTAGTCCGATCGCAGCAGGCATCCCCACGAGACGTGCCAGAGCAGCCAGGCGATCGTCCGCATGGGGGACGGCTCGGGTGGCGGCGCCTCGTACTCGAACACGAGATCGCCCTTGCCGAAGGCCTTGGCTGTCTTCTCGGTGCCCCGCGGGCGCAGGCTCCACGAGCCCGGGACCGGCTCCCAGAGGTACTCCTCGTCGGTGAGCCCGGCCAACCGGTCATTGAAGATCTCCATGGACGTGTCGAGCTGGGCGGCCAGCAAAGCTACTTCGGTCGGTGTGGTCATGCGGGGAGTCTGTCGCAGCGGTACGACAGGATTAGACCCGGCCGGCCAGCTCGGCGTACCCGCGCCTGATGGCGTCCAGCGAGGCGTCCGCGCCGAACGGCGACCGCGCCGCCACGGCCTCGACGGACGCGCCGTCGGCGTGCCCGTCGCGGATCAGCCAGGCGAGCGCGACCAGCTCGGCGTGCTGGCTCGTGACGAACTCCCGGTCGACCACCGCGCCGTGGCCGGGCACGATCACCGTCGAGGCCGCGACCAGCCGCAGCAGCCCGGCCACCGTGTCGGGCCAGTCGAGGGGGTACGCGTCCCCGAACATCGGCGGCCCGCTCTCCTCGAGCAGGTCGCCGGCGACCAGGAGATCCGCGTCCGGCACGTGCACCACGAGATCCCCGGCCGTATGCCCGCGACCGAAGTGGCGCAGCCCGACCGCCCGTCCACCGACGTCCACAGTGGACTCCAGGTGAACCGTCCGGTTGGGCGGCAGCACGACCGCCTCGGCCAGCCCGGCGGCCAGGTCCGGATGCGTGGGCAGCCATTCCTCGTACCATTCGCGCTGGAGCTTGGCGGCGTGGTCCCGCAGCAGCGCCGCGGCCTCTTCGTGCCCCCAGATCGCGCAGCCGTCCTCGAACAGCACGGCGTTGCCGAAGCAGTGGTCGAAGTGGTGGTGGGTGTTGACGATCGTCCATGGGTGCGGGGTCACCCGGCGCACCGCCGACACGAGCTCCGCGGCCTGAGCCGGCGTCGAGAGGGTGTCCACGACGAGCGCCGCGCCGTCACCGACGACCAGCGTGACGTTGACGTCGAATACCGGGTAGCGCAGGACGTAGACCTGCGGCCCGACCTCCGTGAAATCAGCCACCGAAAGCCTTCCGGACGAACTCGTGCCGGTCGACGATCACCCGCTCGACCCGCGCCTCGGCTACGACCGTCTCCCCGTCGCGCACGGTTACCTCGAACAGCAGCCGCCGGCCGTCCACCTTGGCCAGCCGGGCCTCGGCGACGACCTTGCGGCCCACCGCGCTGGCCACCTTGTGTTCGAGCTCGACTCGCGCGCCGACGCTGGTCATCCCGGCCGGCATCCGGGTCGCCGTGGCCGCGACCGTCGCCGTCTCGGCGAGGGCGAGCACGCGGGGGGTACCGAGGACCGGCACGTCACCGGAGCCGAGCGCCTGTGCGGTGTCGGCGTCGGTCACTGTCAGCTCGACCCGGGCGCTCAGGCCCGGGGTCAGACCGGCGGCTGGGCCAGAACCCTGATCCATGGAAGCCAGCCTAAGCCGCCGGGTACGGTCGAACCATGTCGTCGGACGCGCGGTTCGCGCAGGTTGCCGCGTGGTTGGCCGAAGCACGCAGTGTCACCGCGCTGACCGGCGCGGGCATCTCGACCGACTCCGGCATCCCCGACTTCCGCGGACCCGACGGGCTGTGGACCCGGCAACCCGAGGCCGCCCGCCTGTTCACGCTCGACAACTACGTCCGCGACCCGGAGGTGCGGCGGCGCGCCTGGCTCGCCCGGCGGGACAACACGGCGTTGACGGCGGAGCCGAACTCGGGACACCACGCGTTGGTATCCATGGAACGGGCCGGCCGGCTACGGGCGATCGTCACGCAGAACATCGACGGCCTGCACCAGCGGGCCGGCAGCGACCCCGACCGGGTGATCGAGGTACACGGCACGATCTTCGAGGTGGCCTGCCTGACCTGTAACGACCGGACCCCGATGCGGGCCGCGCTGGACCGGGTCGAGGCGGGTGAGCCGGACCCGTCCTGCCTGATCTGCGGTGGGATCCTCAAGTCGGCGACGATCTCGTTCGGCCAGGCACTCGACCCGTACACCCTCCGGCGGGCGGTCACCGCGGTCAGCGAGTCGGACCTGCTGCTCGCCGTCGGTACGTCGTTGCAGGTGCACCCGGTGGCGGGGCTCGTCGACGTGGCCCTGGCCGGAGGATCGCGGGTGGTGATCGTCAACGCTGAGCCGACACCGTATGACCGTGCGGTCGACGCCGTCCTGCACGAGCGCATCGGGGACGTGCTGCCCGCGCTGGCGACTGCCGTCGAACGACCACAGTAGACAGTCAGGCCAGACCCACCGCGCGCAGGCTGGCATCCCAGAGCCGGGCGGCCCGCCGCGGGTCGGTCGACCAAGGCATGGCTGCGAACTCGGACCGGTACGCGTAGTAGCCGCCGGGGACCAGACCTGCGTCGTCGTTCGCCAGCCACACCAGCGTGTCCGCGGCCCGGGTGGCGCTGCGGGACAGCACCGGTACCGGCCGGGTCAGCGCGAAGAGCAGGCTGCTGCGCGCGAACCCGGTGCGCACGAGGCCGGGGAAGAAGCAGGTGGCGACCACGCCCAGCGGCGTCCACCGGCGGGCCGCCTCGACGGTGAACAGGATGTTGGCCCGCTTGCTGGCGCCGTACGCGAGCCACCGGCTGCGGTACCGGAGCAGTGGCTCGGCCGGCCGGTCCACGTCCAGCCAGCCCCACGCCTCGGCGAGCGAGCTGGTCGTGACGATGCGGGCCGAAGCGCCGGCGTCGGCAGCGGCCGCCCGCAGGTTCGGCAGCAGCAGGTGACACAGCAGGAAGCCGGCCAGATGGTTCACTTGCATCGTCACGTCGAAACCGTCCACTGTGGAACGAGTCCACGGTGCGAGCAGGCCGGCGTTGTTGGCGAGCAGGTCGACGCGTTCGTACTCGGCCGCGAGGCGGGCTCCGACCGCGCGCACCTCGTCGAGTACCGCGAAGTCCGCCCGGTACGCCGGCGGCCGGCGTCCCGTGACGTGCGCCACCTGCGAGACCGCCCGCGCGAGGCGCTTCGGGTTCCGGCCGAGCAGGACGACCTCGTCCCCGTTCCGCGCGAACGCGACCGCCGCGGCGAGCCCGATGCCCGAGCTGCCGCCGGTGATCACTACGGTACGCCGACCCATCGTCCTACGATTCGGACACGGCCTTCGCGAAGGCTTGGTCCAGGATGTCGAGCGCGAGGTCGATCTCGTCGTCGGAGACGGTCAGCGGCGGAGCGATGCGGAACACACTGCCGAGCCCGGGCATCTGCGCGATGTTCATGTGCAGGCCGAGCTCGAGGCAGTCCCGGGTCACCCGGTGGCCCAGTTCGTCGGCGGGTTCCTTGCCGACCCGGTCGACTACCAGCTCGATGCCCTGCAGCAGGCCGCGGCCGCGCACGTCGCCGATGCACTCGTACCGTTCCCGCAGCGACAGCAACCCGTCCCGCAGCCGGCGGCCGCGCGCGGCGGCCTGCAGCTCCAACCGATCGCGTTCGATGATTCTCAGTACCGTGCGGCCGACCGCCGCCGGCAGCGGATCGGAGACGTGCGTGGTGTAGAAGAGGTAGCCGCGTTCGTGGCAGCGCTCCTCGATCTCGGCGCTCGTCACCACCGCGGCCACCGGCAGCCCCGCGCCGAGCGTCTTCGACAAGGTCAGGATGTCCGGTACCACGCCGTCGCGTTCGAAGGCGAACATGTCGCCGGTACGCCCCAGCCCCGTCTGCGCCTCGTCGACCACGAGCAACATGCCCCGCTCGACGCACTTCTGCTTCAGCGCTCGCAGGTACCCCGGCGGCAGGTCGATCACCCCACCGGTACTGAGGATGGGCTCGACGAGGCAAGCGGCCAGGCTCCCAGTGGACTGGCGGTCGACCAGATCGAACGCGTAGTCCAGCTCGCCCTGCCAGTCGTAGCGGCCGTCGGTGACGAACCGGGGACGGTACGCGTTCGGCGCCGGGATCGCGTAGTTGCCGGGAGCCGCCGGCCCGTACCCGCGCCGCCCGGCACTGTAGGTGGCCGACGCGGCACCGGAGGTCATCCCGTGCCAGGACCGGTTGAAGCTGACGACCTCGTACCGGCCGGTGTACAGCTTGGCCATCTTCAGCGCGGCCTCGTTCGCCTCTCCGCCGGTACTGAGAATCTGGGACCGTTGCAGCGGGTCGGGCGTCACCGCGGCCAGGGCCCGGGCGAGGTCGACCACGGGCCGGCTCAGCATGCCGCTGAACAGGTGGTCGAGCGTTGCCACGGACGACCGTACGGTCTCGACGATCTCCGGGTGCGCGTGCCCGAGGATCGCGCTCATCTGCCCGGAGGTGAAGTCGAGGATGGCTCGGCCGGTGCTGTCGTACACGTACGACCCTTCGGCGCGCTCGATGATCGCGGGCACGAACGGGCCGCCATAGCGCACGAGGTACCGCTCGGCGTCGGCCCAGAACTCCGTCTCTGTCACAGCATTCACGTTACGGTGGGGCGTATGAGTCAGTGGATGGACGACGCGGTCGAAAACTACCTGACCGAACTGGCGGAGATCGAGCACGACGACCCGGTGCTGGTGGAGATGGAGGCCCGCGCCAAGGAGCACGGCTTTCCGATCGTCGGCCGGGCGACGGGCCGGTACCTCGAGCTCGCGGCCCGCTCGATCGGTGCCCGGCGGGTGATGGAGCTGGGGTCGGGGTACGGCTACTCGGCGTACTGGTTCGCCCGCGCGGTCGGTCCGGAGGGTGAAGTGGTCTGCACCGACGGCAACCCGGACAACGCGCGGATGGCCGAGGACTACCTGAGCAAGGCGGGGCTGTGGGACCGGGTCAGCTACCGGGTGGGCGACGCGCTGACCGGTCTGGCCGCGGAGACCGGGGACTTCGACATCGTGTACTGCGACGTCGACAAGCTCGGCTACCCGGACTGCTGGCGCGCCGGCAGCGAGCGGATCCGGCTCGGTGGTCTCTGGCTGTGCGACAACGTGCTGTGGAGCGGGCAGGCCGCCACCGGCGAGGAGCGCAAGGGCGCCGAGGGGTTCACCGCCGCGATCCGCGAGCACAACCGGATGGTGGCCGAGGACGACCGCTACGTCGGCAGCATCGTGCCGATCCGGGACGGGGTGATGGCGGCGCTGCGTGTCGCCTGACCTCCGCGGCTACGTCGCCGCCCACGAGTCCCGGTTTCTCGCCACGCTGCTCGACTACGTGGCCCAGCCCAGCATCAGCGCCACCGGCGAGGGCGTCGCCGAGGCGGCCTCGTTCGCCGCTGATCTCATGCGGTCGGTAGGCCTGGAGGCGCAGATCCTGCCGACGCCCGGCTCGCCGGTCGTGCTGGGCCGAGCCGAGGGTAGGCAGGACCGGCCGCGCGTGCTCATCTACGGGCACTACGACGTACAGCCGGCCGGTCCGCTCGACCAATGGCACAGCCCGCCGTTCCAGCCGCAGGTGCGGGACGGACGCGTCTACGGCCGCGGTACCGGCGACAACAAGGGGCAGCATCTGGCCCATCTGTTCGGGTTGGAGGCGCTGCGGGCGGTCGACGGCGGGCTACCGTGTCCGGTCACCGTGCTGCTCGACGGCGAGGAGGAGATGGGCAGCCCGCACCTGACCTGGTTCGCGCAGCGGCACCGGGAGCTGCTGGACGCCGACCTGGTGGTGTGGAGTGACGGGCCGGTGGCCGAGGGCGGAGGAGCTTGCGTGTGCCTCGGCGTGCGCGGGATCCTGAAGTTCGAGCTGCGTGCCCGTGGTGCGCGCTATGCCACGCACTCGGGCAACTGGGGCGGGGTGGCGCCCAACCCGGCGTGGCAACTGGTCCACCTGCTCGCCACGATGAAGTCGCCGGACGGCCGGGTGCTCGTCGACGGCTTCTACGACGACGTCCGACCGTTCACTGTGGACGAACAGGCGGTGCTCGATCGGTTGCCGGTCGACCTGCCCGATGTTCTGTCCAACCTGGACGTGTCCACTCTGGATGTTCCGGTAGACCGCGGGTTCCACGAGCGGCTCGCGGCGTGGCCCACGTTCACCGTCAACACGCTCAGCTGCGCGGACAACGGCGAGCACCGCACGGTGATCCCGGACATCGCGATCGCCGGCTGCGATGTGCGGTTGGTCGACGACCAGCGGTCGGACCGCATCCTGGAGCTGATCCGCCGGCACGTGGCGGCGGTCGCACCGGGCGTCGAGGTGGTGCCGCAGGGCGCGATGGAGCCGTCCCGCACGCCGCTGTCGGCGCCGTACCTCGACGCGATCCGGGCCGGTGTCGAGGCGGGGTTCGGGATGGAACCGCTGATCCTGCCGGCACTCGGCGGCAGCCTGCCGCTGTACACGTTCACCGGCGTGCTCGGGCTGCCGTGCTACGGCGTACCACTGGCCAATGTGGACGAAGCCAACCACGCCCCGAACGAGAACCTCGAACTGTGGCGGTTCTACGCCGGCATCCGGACCTCGGCCGAGGTCTTACGTCATCTTGGCCAGCGCGTCGCGCAGCCGGGTCATGTCGCGTCGGCGCCGCTCGAAGGTGATGGCCAGCCCGATCAGCACCAGACCGGCCACAGTGGTCGGTAGCCACGTCGGCAGCTTCTGCCAGACGAGTACCAGCTCGTGCAGTGCGACGAGCGCGGCCACCACGCCACCGACGACCACCGGCGCCTGCCGCCGGTAGACCGCGCCGGTCGACACCACGGCGACCGCCCCGACGCCGAGCAGCAGGCGGCGCAGGGGCTCGCCCGGTCCAATGAGGACGGTCGCGAGGCTGGGTAGCGACGCGGCGGCGAGCGCCGGCCCGTACGCCACCCAGCTGCGCAACGCCGGCCTGCTGCGCAGGGCGAGCCAGCCGACGGCCATGGCCACGGCCGCCGCCGGCAGGGTGTACGCCTCCACGAGCGCCACCTCGTTCGCCCCGAGCAGCAACCACCAGGCGAGCAGCTCGGATCCGGCCGCCGCGGCGGCGTAGCTCACCCGGTGCGATTCGCCTGGCCACAGCGCGCGCAGGCCCACCGCGACACTCCACAGCGTGCAGACCGCCGCGGCGTAGCTGGCGGAACCGATCGTCATCGCGAGCCCGGTCACCGCGCCGAGATGCGCGCAGATCTCGGTGGCCGCCGAGCGCCGGGCCGCGGCCGCCGCGAGCGCCACCGCGCTGGTGACCACGACCCAGAGGGCCGCCGTCCGTGGCAGCGCCCCGGCCGCGAGAGCACCGGCCGCCGCGAGGGTCACCGCCGCGGCGACCGCGGCCATCGATCCCAGGTCACGCGCGACGGGGGTACGGCCGACCGCCGCGACCACCAGCGTGACCGCCACCATGCCGGCGAGCGCGAGGAGCGTACTTGCCTTGGTAGGCAGTGCTCCGGCCAACCCCGCGCCGATCAGCGGCACTATGCCCAGCGCCGGTAGCGGAACCGGCCCGCGTACCCGCGCGACGGCGAGCGCACCGAGGGCGCCGCAGCACAGGGTCACGACGGGAACCGCCGGCCAGGACAGGCCAGCCGCCGCTACGGTGACCGGTACCGCGGCGGCTCCCACGGCCAGCCCGCCCGCGATCGCCGTTCGGCCGTACGCCCGCCAGCCCAAGGCGATGGCACCGGCCGTGAGCCACAGCGCGAGGGCGGCCGCCCCGTCGATCGGGTCGATGTCCATAAAGGACAGTCCCAGTCCGGACGGCCGGCCGGTCCAGATCGCTCCAAGCCAGGCGTAGGGCAGCAGGAAGACGGTCAGTACGGCCGCCGCGCTCGTTACCGCTACGGCAACCAGCGACGGCACACTGCCGAGCAGGCGCAGCGGTCCGTACCTGCTCGCATCTGGCATCGCCGCGGCCGCGAACACCAGCAGTGCCGTGGCGGCGTACACCCCCACCGGCGCGCCCGGCTCGACGCGGCCCGCCACGAGGCCGACCGTGGTGACCGCGAGGTAGAGAGCCACCTGGCTGTACCCGCGGTACTCCGGCCACCAGCGCCGTACCGCCAGCAGTGGAACGAGCAGCAGCGCCGCGGCGGCGAGGGTCAGCCGCGCGACGGCCGTGGTTTCCACGTCGGCCGCGGCCAGCGCGGCGGCCACGGTACCGGGCCAGGCCATCATGCCCACGGCGACGGCCACCCCACCGACCACAGTGGACCGCCGGCGGGCCGGTGCGCCGACGGCGACGGCGAGCAGCACCAGCGCACCGAGTACCGCCGCGGTGCTCTCGAGCCGGGGCAGGCCGGCCAGCACGGCGTGCCCGACCAGGACCGCGGCGCCCACGGTGTTGGCAACGGTGGTGCGGTACGCGGCCCAGACCGCCAGGGTCGCCGCGACCGCCATGTCCACAGTGGATGGCGCCCACCAGGCGAGCTGGAACGATGCCGGTAGCGCCAGCGCCGTCAACATGGCCCCGACGGCCACCGCGGGTCCGACCCTGGGTATCAGCAGGGCGGCCGCGCCGGCGGTGAGCAGTACGAGGGTGGCGGGCAGCTGCCAGTCGTACCGCACCGTCCAGGCGGCCCAGACCGGGCCGATCGCCCCGATGAGGACGAGCACCGCGGCGTAGCACCCGACGGTGGCGATGCCGAGCCACGCCCCGATCCGGATGCCCAGCCGCATCGGCTGACCGACCAGCGGGCCGATCGCGGCCGCGAGGGCGGCTAGGGCGGCCACCACGCCCGCCACGAGGACGAGAGCGATGTCCGGCCACCCGGTCGTCACGAACTGGCCCGCGGCGAGCGCACCCGCCGTCACCGCCGTGGCGCCGGTGAGGCCCTGGTGCCAGGACCGTCGGGATAGCCGGCTGCCCGCGAGGAGCACGAGTGCGCTGAGCATCAGTGCCGTACCGGCGATCGCCGCGGCGCGGCTATCCCTCGCGACGAATACGGCCGCGAGCGCGAGAACCATGGCGACCGAGCCCGCGACGCCGTGTGCCAGCCAGCCGGCGATGCGCAGCACCTTGCTCGTACCGCGCCACGGCACCACGAGGTTCCCGGCGGTCACCGCCGCCGCGATGAGTGCCCACTGGGCGATCGAGGGCCGCAGGTCGGCTACGAGCAGCGGCCCGACCGGCTGCGCGGCGAGCAGGGCGACGAGCCGTGGCCCGGTCAATCCGGTCCGCGCGGCGTAGCCGGCGGCGACCACCGCGGTGACCCCGCAGACCACCCCGGCGAACCGCAGCTGCGGCAGCTCACCGAGTCGCCACAGGTTCACGGCACGGACGGCGTACCCGTCCAGTGCGACCAGCAGTAGCCCGACGGCGGCGAACGTCTCCGCGGTCGCGACCAACCCGCGGCGCCGGGCCACCAGCGGCGCGGCCAGGGCCAGCACGGTGTAGCCGGCCAGGATGACCGCGCGGCCCCGCTCGCCGAACGTCACCCACGCGACCGCGGTGAAGACGATGGCGCCGATCGCCAGCAGCAGTCCGCCGAGCATGAAGAGCACGCTCTGTACCGCGACCAGCGACGTCTCGGGGCCGGTCGGGACGGGCTCCGGAGCCGGCTCCGGCGGCGGCGACTGCGGTAGCGTGCGCGCCGCCGCCGCGGCGGCTTCGGCCTGAACCTTGCTCCGGACACGCGCCGCGAGCCCGAGGCGCCGGATGGTCAGCTCGCGGATCTGGCTGTCGATGCGGATCACCTCGGCGGCGTCCGGATCAGGCGCGCGGCTGCAACCCGGGCAGCCCGACCCGAGGTTCGCGATAGTCCGACAGACCGGGCATGGGTACGTGTCCACGTCGGAATCGTGCCGGTCGCGGGGCGGCGGCGGTAAGCGTACGAGTACTCGAGCCTGCCCCGCGAACGTACTCATCGCTCCCGCTGGCCCC
>Ga0114129_10008231_pt1 | contig 14868 bp, 21 predicted proteins | sample RhiMetdeltSRZDD1_FD_80071 | JGI IMG/M metagenome (GOLD analysis project Ga0114129, IMG submission 80071) | Populus rhizosphere microbial communities from Tennessee, USA - Rhizosphere MetaG P. deltoides SRZDD1 (version 2) (version 2) | ecosystem: Host-associated > Plants > Roots > Rhizosphere >...
AATTGGACAAATCAGACCGTTACGGAGAGATGGCCGAGTGGTCTAAGGCGCACGCCTGCTAAGCGTGTGTACCCCAAAAGGGTACCGAGGGTTCAAATCCCTCTCTCTCCGCCATTGATTTTCCGGAAACTCAAACTTGCCGGTGGCAATTTCCAATGAATTGAGGTCTGGTATTTTTCCGCGCGCCCGTAGCTCAATTGGACAGAGCACCAGACTACGGATCTGGGGGTTGGGGGTTCGAATCCCTCCGGGCGCGCCATATTTTTCAATAGCTTACCCGTTCCCAGTCTAGTCTTCTGTCGAATTGTTTCCACTTTTTGTTTCCAACAACCCTTTTTTCTAAGCGCAACGCTCATAGATAACGTATTACTTTGGGAGCTTCCGAAACGCTAAGATTGCACTGAAGACCGACGCAAAACTCTTGAGAGGCTGGAGTAAACGTAAAATCGTCACTGTCCTTGCACAGATGCACCGTTCAAAAGAGAAACTGAATTACGCAACGGGAGGACGTGACTTTCCGGCCCTAGTGAGTGCCGCTGAAGCCTATTTCGGAAGTTGGGGTAAGGCGTTACATGCCGCTGGGATCGACCCTACTTTGTATTTCGTGCATCACAAGTGGCGCAAATCGAGAGCGAAGGCGGTTCACACATGATGATCGACGATGACACACTCAAGCAACTGTTACGGATTGACGATGGCCTGATGCGGTTGTGCAAATGGCTGAACGAGAAGCCCGACGTGCAAATTTCGTCTCGCCTCATTCCCCTAGTGGACAACCTCACTCACATTCTGTTGGAAGCGGGCAAGAACAAACTGCATTAACGCAAAGCTCAGGCGTCGCTGTTAAGCGATCGGTCTGAAGCGAGAGTTAGGGTCCAACGACTCATTTACGAGGTTCAACGCGATTTCAACCGCCTTGGGTATCGGTGATTTTTTCCTAGTCGCTTTGTTAATTCCTCTTGGGTCACTATTTTTGAAAGACTCCCGACCCCGATTTCTCTTGACAACACCTCCGATTGTGATATTTACGCGGCCCTACTGCGGGTGCTGTTCGGTAACGGGGTGTAAGGAAAGTTTTACAGGCTCGAAACTGGAAGAATTCGCATGCCTCGATCAGCCGGTCTGCCTATCCTGTTCATTTTTCTGATCGCGATTACCAGCAATTGCCTACGGGCGAGTTGGGCCGTGTTGGGTCCGATTACGCCCGACGCCACAATCATTGACGACTTGGATGACTCTAATGCCGCCAATCCTGAATTTCTGCTTGCAGAGGACGAATCCGACGACACGTCGAATCCAGCCCTCGCCGAGAACCCCTTCCCGTCGACTGAGCCTGTTATATTCTCCCTCGCTTTTCGGACGGCCGATGTAGCGGCCGTTCAAGTCAAACGATCCACGGTCCTCAGACTTTAATCCGTTAACAACTCACATTCAGCTCGGCCAGCAGGCTATTTGTAGCTACTGGCCGCGCGGGGCTTTTCGTCTTAACAACTGCTGTGAGACTCAAAGCTAACTGGAGTGGCAAAAGAATAGCGGAAAATCTCTAACCGAGTAAAAATAAATTTCCCGAGCACGCCTGTTAACGCGCGCGCGAGCGCGCCAGATTTCCCTCGGAGGAGCCGTATGAAAATCTGGAGCCGCAAGATCAACGATAGAAGATTCCAACCGGGCAGATTACCGGTCTGCAAGGTTATAGCGATCGGATTGGCTGTTAGCTGGGTCGCGGTATTGGTTCCATTGAATCCGCTTCTTGGGCAGACCACCGTAACACAATTGGTGGCCGGGCCGCGTGCCGCCATCGGGCTCTCCGACTCCTCCGCGCAGCTCGTGCAGACCAGCGACACCGCGTGGACCCTGACGAAGATCGGTTCAGTAAACAGAGCCGAGGTCGTCCACGAGAGGTATGAGGCGAGACGAAGCAATCCAGTCGTTCTTGCAATAGGGTAATAGCCAGGGCGAGAACTTTGTATCATGCGTACTTCACGAAACCTTACGAGGTTCGTAACAGGTTTGTAACATCGCGCCGTCTAAAAAAAGCTCAGTTAGTAGTTCGGCGATGAAAGTGCAGTGCCTTTTGGGAAGACCGCCACCGCGTCGAGACTTTACGTTGTCAAGGTGGTGCGTGCAGGGAGGCAACTACGCGCAGGACGTGGGAGCACTGTTCGGGGCGCGCGAAGTATAAGATGAGCCACAAGATGCTAAGCGTCACTTTCGAGGACGACCGCGTCACGGACTTCATATACCACGAGACGAAGTAGCTCAGCCTCCATCCGATTGAACCATAGGAAGATAAGGAGGTGATTGCTTATGACCTGAAGGTTGAGTTTGGTAAGCAATGTGATCGCGGTGTTGGTTCTGCGGAAAAGGAGATAACAAATGAAAAAGATAATGATGACACTGTTGGCTACTGCCCTCCCGTTTTTTCCGATGTCAAGCGCTCTCAGCGCGGAAGCCATGCAGGCCTTTGGCTTCAATGCCGCGAGCATCAAGGGCTTTCCCACTGGCGAGGCACGCCTGACGGGTGGTGGTGCGTACGACCTACCTGAGTTTGTGCAGTCAGCTGGCGGGTTCCGCTGTTTGGAGGACATCAAACAGGGACCACTCGCCGGCTGTAAGGCCGGTGAAGGCGTCCGCTGGGATACGGTGGAAGTCCTCACGTCTTTCACCTTTAAATGTACCGGTGCCGCGACCGAAAAGCCAAAAACGGTGGTGACCGATGACAACACTGTCGTGCTGCTTGCCGATTTCTACCGGCAAGGGGATGGCAATATTGAGTCATTCACGGCGCACATGTTCGTCTCGGAGGTCGATGAGGCACCTGAGTTACCCGGCATCCAGAACGTCTGGATAGAAGGCGTGGGTTGCGGTCACGCCATTGCCAACTTCAACTAGCGGCCCGAATCTCATGCTAAACACCGGGTTGCAGCCGCGCACGGAGCGCAGCGAAGCGCCGCGCGGCTGTAACTCGACCCGTAAGGCCTCTAATCGAACTGAATTCTCCATCAATCGAATCTTCCCCGCAATCCAACTGGGAGCGCGAGCGCCGTGGTGGGCGTACCGCAGGATATTATGATTGTGGCGGCGGGGCAGACACACACGCTCTAAAGGTGGTTTACATTTTAATGGCCACATCTCGGCCAATGTTATCTCACGTACCGGAGGCGAATAAAGCGAGATTCGGTTTGTGAAATCGGCCTTCGTTGAAACACTTCACTCCTGGCTTGTTCGAGCGTATCCGCGAAGCCCTGCCTGTTGCAGCGCTGTTTCTAACTGCAACAGCGTGTTGAACGCCATAAGAGTGTTCCTTTTGCGAAACACCGCTGTCAGTCACGACATCGCCTTCACGAGTGTGCTGCTGAGCGAATTACCGAAGAGCATGTTTATGCGGCTCACCTTGAGCTGATTGCCAGTAATGTACGTGGAGGGCACGACGCGCAGGCCGTCCTGCCCTTTCACCTCGAACTTGCTCGAAAGCGCCACGCCGCGCCGTACGTAGTCGAAGCTCACAGTTGACTGGATGATCTGGCCCGCTGCCACCAGCTCCACGCCGCCGATGCCGGGCTTGACGTTGATTTTCAACTCGCCGCCCGCCGTCAGCGGAATGCTGTCGATTGAAATGCGCAGATGGTCTTTGCCAGCGCCAAGCTTGTTGTGCACCTGCAGGCTGAAGACTTTATCCCGATAGCCCTTTATCGTGATGGCATTGGTGTGCGTTCCCAGGTCCTTCACGTGAATGGTGTGAGTTTCGCCCGCCGCCGTCTCAGCGGTGAGCATGAGCTGCGTGAGACCCTGCTTAAGGCCGTACTCCAATCTACCGCCGCGAAGTCCGCGCGTGCTGTGAATGTAGTTCTTCGAAATGGCCGGGAATGAATCGACTGCGGTGGCCCCTTTACCAAAGGCGGATGAAAGGATTTCCTTCGTGACCGCCGCATTCATCAGATGCAGCATCAGCCGCCCCTGATTCGCTGCGACGTACTCGGGGTGACGTGCGAACTTCTCGCGAATGGCCGCCGGCGCCAACTGACAGAGATATTCCTTCAATGTGATTCGCGTCCAGTCATCTCCCGAACGTTTGTTTGGCGGCGCAGTGCGTGAGAAAGTCTTCATTTCCGAACGCATGTGCACTTCGGAGGTGAGCACGCCGTGCGGGCGCGGCCGGGCAGATTTGAGCAGCGGATAGAAAGGCTAGAGCAACGAATGGGAGTAAAGCCCGGGCCCCGGCTAATTTACCTCATGCCCAACCTTGAGCCGGATGAGCCCGAAGAAACCCCGTACCTGGTAAAACTATCGTCCGATGTGTGGGCGCATGTTTTCGGTGCCCCGCTCAGCGACGTATCGTTAGTGGATCGGCCCGCCTTTGCGCGAGCCATCAAGCAGCATAGAGCGGAGCGGGGTGCGAAAGGTTTTAGTTGCGGGGGGATAAAAGCTTGAATTTTAGGGTCACCCATTACCGGCCAACTCACCTTACAATGCGCTTAGCGTACCGGGCTTCCAGCTTCGGCAAGTAGCCCTTGAGGGGGCCGTGATCAAGAATGTGACCTTTTGCGTGAAGCGCTTCGGCCAGCTTGGCCCGAAGGAGGCTCGGAAAGTTGTGAAGCAAGTCTGTCAACGCATCGGAGTAAATAACCTCGCGTTGCTGCCACTACGCCTCGCCGCTGATCAACGAACCATTACTCAGGAAACGCTTCAGCTGACCGACATGGGCGAACTTTCTCCGAGATTGACTGCCTCGACCGCTTCTTTTACCTCACGCGGGCCGTCGACGTAGCGCCCGGCGCTCCACGGATCAGCGCTGCAAAATTACTGCTTCTTCCAGATTGCCCAGCGGCTGGAAGATAGAGAAGCCGGTGACTGTCCATGCGACTCCGAACCAAACGCTGTCCGTCCCTGACCAGCGCCGGATTACGATCTCGTAGGTTTCGCCGGGGCTCGCCGAAAACTCGACGACCTCATAGCTGTTGTCCCATGAGGCCGCCGACGCCACTTGCACGCCGCGGCTGTCGCGCACGAGCAAATCGAGATCGACAGTGAGCGTAGACGCGGTCGCCGTATCGCCCGATGACGCCGACGTCACGGCGCTGTCCCACGCCAGCGCGACTTTCACGGTGGGGAAGAAGATCAGATTCGGAACCGCGACGCGGTACCGGAACGTGGCCAGACGATCCTGACCGACGACGCTCGACGACAGCGTGCCTACGTCCCACCCACGACGCGTCGCTGGCGCGTCGCGCCAGCGGCGTTGCTGCGCAATGGCGACGCCGGCCTGCGCGTCGACCGCCCCGGCGCCGTCCCGGGCGTCCACGCGGTTGATCACGTCCTGCCACCAGGTGCTGCCGCGAACGTTGCGACCTGCAGATGCCATGAGAATCGCACGGCAGCCTTCCGGCCATGAGCAGAGCACACCATCCACATCTTGCAGCAGTGCCGTGACGCCAGCGGCTGCCGGCGCCGCGAAGCTTGTGCCGGACATGGTCTGCCCGTTGGCCGACACGCCAGTGCCGTTGGCGGCGAGCTCGGGCAGCTCACGGTCGCCGTGCGTCGTCGTCGGATTGCGAAAGACCGAGTCACCTGACATCGCCGACGCCGTGTCGTCGTGATTGCCGATCGCGAGCGAGTTGTACCCCTTGTGATTGGCGAACTCGTCCTCGGGCGGAGTGATGTTGTCCGAGTCGCCGGACCAGAAATTACCGGCAGCCTGGAGGATCGTGGGATAGGGCCAGCGAAGCGCAAGCCAGTCCTTCAGTAGATCGTCCGACTGCAGACCCGAGCCGCCAGGCTCGGTGCTCCGATGGAAGCTCTGGCTCACCACGGTGCAGTGCTGGTCGCGCACCGCCCAACGCAAAGCGTCGATACCTGAAGTATTCGCCGAATACAGATCGCAGTCCGGTGCGTGTCCATGCGGCAGGTTGGCTTCGGTGTTCTTCACGATCGCCGAGGTGAGTCGCGCGTGGTTGCTGGCCGAAGGTGTGGCGGTGAACCGCCCGGCGAACGTCAGGTTGGTCGTCACGCTTGGGCCGTCTTCCCAGACAGCCACGCGGATTCCAGTGCCATCGAACCCCGCCTGGTGAGCGCGGTCCGATCGCGCGACGGCGATAGAATTGCCCAGGTCGTTGATGGCCGTCTTGTCGTCGAAGAGGATGACGCCAACGGCTTTGTTCTCGGCGAGGCGTCGAATCTGCACCGCAGTTGCGGTCGCTCGAAAGAATGGCATCGCATCGTCGGCTTGACGTTCCCTGACTATCTCCATCCTCGAGCGTTGCAACGCCGCACGGAGGCTGGCGGACGCCTTGCGAATTATCGTGGCCACTCGCTTCTCGCCGTCAGGCGGTTCGAGCGAGCGACGATCGGGGGGCTTGGTGTACGACGCCGGCGGAAGGTCGAAGCGCGGCCACACGACGATCGCGATGCGGTCGCTGTCCTTTGCCTGCTCAAGACGCTGGAACAGCATCTCGTGAATTCGCCCGTACTTGTCAGCGCGGCGTTTGGCAAGCTGCGCGAAGCGCTGGGCGATATCCACGCGCTCACCGCGCTCATCGAAGGCCAGCTCGACCGGCGTGCCCTTCGTGCGATGAACGGCCTTCACGACATCGACGTAGCCCGCTCGATTCTCCTGGCCAGGGGTCAGACGGACAACGCGCAGCTCATCGAAATAGAGACGGACGGTGTGCTCGAGTCGAACGTCCGCCGGGACGCGACCAACGATCGGGACCACCGAGAACGGCAGGCGATGGCGATCAACGAGCTTCCGGCCTTTGGTACTGAGGAGTTCTTCAACGACCAGTTCGCACGCGCCGACTGCATCGTCGTCAATCCGCACCGTGACGACACGGCCGCGTTTGGCCAGGGCGACGCGAGCGTGGAACAGTTCAGGCCCGCGTGCAACCCGAATTGCGCCTTGTGCAGACTGCGGATCAACCTGTGCACGAAACGTGAGCTCGATGGTGCTGCCGGGGGGGACGATCTCATCGGCGGTGATGCTTGCCTCAAGCGGGGTGATGGCCATGTAGCCTCCTAGTGATAGGAATTGCTTTTGGTGCTCCGGCACGGAGCGTCTCAAATTGGCCCTCGAGATCAGGGGTTAGCCCACCTCTGATCAACCTGAGCAGCCACTCAAAAGCGCCGGCAAGCCTTCCGATGGCCGTTTTGGGCGGAGTATCCGACAAAGGTGGTCTTATGTCAACTTGAAATCGGATCAAAGAGAAGCGCGTGCGGTGCCGCGATTCTCCGTCGCCGTGAGCGATTAATGAGACCATATTCCTGCATGTATTCTTACGGTCAGTGCCGTGCTTTGAAAGATGTCGACCGCTTATGACGCGACGGTGGTCGCCGCAAATACGGCAAGCGAACAGAGTGGAAGCCTTCACCGCTATTGGTTCTGCGAGAGGGTGGCAAAAGCCGGTCTTGCTGGGGCGGATGACTTCTAGAATTTGAAGCGAAACGTTTCAGTCTGTTTCTCGATCTAATGTTCACTGCTTCGGCGTAGTCACAGCACTCGCGCTCTCATTCACCGGAGAATTGGACCAGCTTCAATCCATAGAGGGAAAGAGAAGCATTCGCATCTTACCGGGACTTTTTGCGAGGGAGCGATATTGTAACGAGCGATGAAGGGCGAAGAATGGCCCTGTGGATTCAAGCGAACCTTAATCTGACGATAGTCGAATGACGCTGTGAAGCGGCCACACATGAAAGTTTATATATCGCTGTTCAAGTCGGCGCGTCAATTCACAGTGAAGTGTCGATAACCGCAAGTGTCGTTTGGACATTTTTGGACATTGCTGTAAGTAACGTTTACATTCCAAGCGTAGAGAAAAGTGGAGTTTTTGATCCGCGGAATTTTTTGTAAATCTATTTTACAATCTCGCTATCTTTTAGTGTCGGATAGTGGTGAAAAATCAATGACTCAGTTTGGCATTTACATTGCGGAGATCTTAGACAGCCGCAGCAACTTGGACTTCCGCTTCACTAGCTGTTCAGGGATCCTATGCCTCACGCTATCATCCGTTGCTCGGTTTTATGCGTTCTGTTGATTGCAGCAGTCTTAAAGGCCAATCACGTCGCCGCCGTTCAATCACCTTTAGTGCTGCTGGACCGAATGTCCCGAGTATTCAGGGCAGTGTGGATGCGTTTCGCGCCGTGGGCCTCTATCGCCATGGAGTGCCGTGATAGGGAGACAACAAATTGTGCGCTCCCTAACAGTAAGAAGCCATGAGCAAGAAGTCGCGCTTGACCTTGGGTTTGACTCCATTGGTACTTTAGCGCGAGCCAATCAGTACCGCCTACCGCAGGCCAATGGAGGGGACGAAAGTGAGAAAGCGAGCTTTACTGAGAGTCTTGTTGGCTGGCCTGTCGGTCTTTGCGATGGCGAGCACGGTTGGCGCGGTTCCCGTGGTGACCGACTGCCCGGGCGGCTCATGTGATCTGCAGGAACTTCTGGATGGGTCGTCCATCACGATCGGCGATAAACAGTTTCACAACTTTCGTAACTTTTCGTCGACAGCCGGGGGAGGCGCGCTCCAACCCGGGCTGCCGCTCTCCGCGGGCAGCATCCCCGTGACATCGCAAGAGGACCTCGGCGCGTTTGGGGTGGACGGTGAGATCGGGCTCCTGTTCAAGTTCGCAAACGCCGTCGTACTCAGCGGCCAGAACACGTTAACCATTGGGTGGGAATACGACGTTACCGTGGTGGGCGGGAACAACGCCATCGTCGACAACACCCTCATGTTCCCGGGTGGCGGCATCTTCCAAGGAGAAATGCTCCAGAGTACCGCCGACACGGCGCTCGGTGCGAGCCTCCAGGTGCTCGAGGTGGTGAGCAACGCCGCCGACGAGATCGTCGTTCGAAAGGTCATCATTGCGGATGAGTTTGGCGCGACCCCGGAGATCGCTCACCGTGACTTCGCCCCCTTCTCTTCGCTTCACATCAACACCGCCCTCACCGCGAATGGTGGACCCCAAGACGTGGGGGCCACGGTGCAATTCGATTACCTCGTAGAGTCGTTCTCGCAGCAGGTGGTGCCCGAGCCGCCGAGCCTCCTGCTCACCCTCGTCGGACTCGTTGCATTGGCCTGGAAACGAAGCGGTGCCGATAGGTCAGCGAAGCTTGGCGAGCGTTCGCCAAGCTTCGGACGCCGGCAGACCATGGCTGCCCGGACCAAGCTGAGCTTGCGCGACTCAGCACGACTGCTACCGTTTAATAAATAGATGCTGTAACTATGCCCCGCTTAAAAAACTTCTTCTCAATCAACCCGGGAGGCGACTATGGATAATCTGAAGAAGAAGCCCTTCGAGGTACCAACACTAACGGAGTACGGCACGTTAAGCGAGCTAACGCAGAACAGCCTCAAGATTAACCATGGCCACGGCCATGCGTGGGGTCATTACAAGTTCGATGACGTTGACGAACTTGGGGAGCTTTCAGTAGGGTCGTAATCGCTCAGCATCGCGATAAGAACTCAATGAAAAATCGAATGACTTTTTACAACGTACACCTTTTTTTGTAAGCGCTTCGTTTCATCCAATCTCTCTAAGCTATGCGGTGGATGATAAAAGGGTGACTACACCGGAGGTGAACCATGACAGAAACCTCTCAATCTGAGCCCACCGGATCGCAGATCGCGGTCCTTCTTCAACAACAAAAATACGAAGAGGCGCTACCAGCTATAATTCATCTGGTTAAGAAAAATCCGGCAGATCGAGAGCTCGGCATGATCTACATGCTTGTCGTGAGGATACTTGTGCTGCGCTGGAATTTATCGCGCGCAGGTACTGGACCAGTCAATTATTCATACCCAAGGATAAAAAGCATCCTCAGAAGATTTGCTTCCATTTGTGCGCATCCCCGAAAGAATTAACACAATCCAATCGTTTGGCCAGATCTACGAGGTAGCAAAAATATCTTGGTCAAACCAGAGCATGAGGCCCATAACAATTGCAGGAGCAGGGTCTGCTTTTGTTATCTTACTGCTGGCCTTTGCTATGATTGGAGCCAGCAATGTAGCTTTACCAGAACCGAATATCTTAGCCTCAATAGATCCTACGCGGGAGACGATCTCGGTTTCGGACGCAAAGCCGTTTAATACGAATAATCCCAGAATAACCGACGAAGATAATCGACAAACGCACGTGCCTACGGAAGGTCACGAGCGCAACTTTTTCCGGGTTGCTTCCCAACAGAGTGAGCTACTGCCGACCGAAAAATCATCATCGCAAGTTGCGGTAAAAAATCATTTACGGGACTTCACGGAACAACAGTCCACACTATCGGGAACTGATATAACAAAAGCAAAAAACTCGGGCTAACACTTCTAGCGCTTTCGCTAAACGCCAACTCCGCATACCGACCTCTTCTGGTGAAAGCTCACGAAAAGTGGCTGTCAAGGAAAATAATGGAAATACAACACCGAGAGAGATCTTGGGAGAGTATCAGTCGCGGCGGTCAATTTCTATCAGAAAAGCGCCGAACTTCGCGGCCGCGACTGTGCGAGAGATTGATAGCGGGACATCACTCAACGTTTTGGGATTTACCGGCTCGTCGGCCAAAGTCGAGCTTGGACATGGAGGCATTATCGGGTTCGTACGAAGAGAGTTTTTGATTTCAATTGCCCCTTCGGTGGAAAAAACTGTGGATGTTACCATACTGGGTCTCGATCAACTTCATAGACAGCCGCAAGCGCAGGTAAATGATAAAACTTAGTTGGCAAAAACGCGGACGCTGCAAGTCGGGGCGAACTAGCCCGTCTCATTACGCGTCTAATGTGGTGCTGGGCCGGAATATTACGCCCATCGCATCATGCGGCGATGTCCTCTGAAAATGCTGAACGCAAGGTGCCCCCAATGTTACGGGTCTACCTTTCTTCGTTCTCGCCCAAGGAATATTTTTGAACGTGCCCTAAGTCTCTTTGGGATCTGGCCTTTCCGGTGTGACAATTGCGGTTATCGATTCACCATAAGGCGGCAATGACGATCGGTCGGTTTGCCCGGGATGCACACAAGTCCAGCAGATCCCATCTATCCGCCGCGATGGAAAACGGAGGTCATCGGAAGGGGCACTCCAGCGCACGTATTCATCGACCCGTTGTCGGCGAAACCGTTGGTCATAGAAACTGAAGGTGGCCGTCTGTGGACGATGGAACTATAACAATACCCTGCGCGACCGGTGCCTTCTCTGAGTTAGCCATCATTCCCCCTTTGCTGTGTTCGCCCACAACCCCCGGCGTTGCTCTCGTGCCTCAAGCTCCAGTCGCCGAAAATCGTTTTGATATTTGAGTGTAGCGAGTTCGGCGTTACGAGGCAGTATATTGCCCAGCTCGCCAAAGGGTTAGGTGTTGACGGTAAGCGACGGCGACGCGAAAGCGAGCGCTCGCGCATGTCACACCGTGAGCCTCGCGTTATAAAAATCGAGTACCCGCCGAGCATTCGAGCTGTCATAGATAAAATTAGGCGATCAGGTATTCCGGTGACGCCGTATGTCTTTCCTGTTCAACCAAGCGTGCCATACCGCACTTGGAGATCGCTAAAAATGGTGGTTGTGGACGGCGTGCTTTGCACCATTCAATTGCGCAAGGGAGGCACAAAGGCACCCAACGGTCGCGAATACGCTCGTTTCGATGTTAACCGCGAGGTGAAGAGAGCCAAGGTGGCGCTCTGGGCAATGAGAAGCGGTCGCACAGTCAAGGTGTACGTCGTTCCACTAACTCATTTGCGAAACGTCGCGTCTGTATATCTTCCCGTGGAAGGTAAATACGCAGTGGGCAACGGCAACAAACTCCGAAAAGACTGGACTCGGTATGAAGCAGCGTGGCACCTACTTGATGGCGTCGGGAAACTCAAAAGGTTCACACATGATGATCGATGATGATTCTCTAAAGCAACTATTACGATCAACGATGAATTGTTCCAGTTATGTCAATGGCTAAATGAAAAGCGCGACATGGAAACTTCGTCCCGCCTCATTCCACTCGTGGACGACCTCACTCACATGCTGGCCATTACCCTAAGCGCTCGCAAAAACTGTTTTTCACGTTCTGGTCCGGCATCTCTTCGCTTAAGGTTTTGAGAAGTTCTGTAACTCTGGTCTTCGGAAATTTTTCCATCGATTCATCGAGGGCTTTCACGTGATCACGAAGAATCATGGACGCCATTGGCCCTATGACTTGGGTGAGCTCGTCGGTCACACGGTCAAAAAATTCCGGCGATAGGGTCTCTTGGGGCGTGTCCGTCTTGTTGGACATGATTTTCGGACCCTTAATTTGGGACGTATCCGTATTCTCTTGCTCGTTCTTCCCTTGGCCGTACTGTAAAACTGTGCCGATGTCTTGTGTTTCAAGCGCGGCCAATGCTTCGACCTGCCTGAAAAACGAAGACATAGACTTTATCCTCTTCGTTAGAACCTGCACCTGGGAGTTGAGATCGTTTACCTGCTTATCTCGGTCCACTAGAAGCTTCTCTTTGCTTCTCACCTGGCTTTCCAAGTCTTGGATTTTTCCGGTAAGGTTTTGCTCCAATCCCTTGATGGCCGAATCCTTTCCGTGGACAATCTTCTCCGTCTTCCTAAGCTGCAACTCCAGCGCAGCAATCTTTGTTTTGGAAGCCTCAGTGAGATGCTCTACACGCTTAGCTTCACTAGCGGCCTCCTCTTTCGCTTGTTGGATAGCCTGCTGCAGTTGCGTTACCTGCTTCTTTAGGGCATCTATTTCAGATTTGAGATTCTTTACCTCATTACCGCGGCTGGCCAAAGATTTCTCTTTTTTCTTTATCTCTCTTTGCAAATCCTGGATCTTGCGAGTAATGCTCTCTTCCATCCTTTGGCTAGCAAGATCGTTTTGACGGACGGTGTCCTCCGTCTGTCTGAGCTTATCCTCCAGCGCAGTAATGTTTGCTGTTAGAGTCCGGATGACCTGCTCAGCATGCTGGGTCTCCCCCGCGACCACCGCTTCACCCTCCGTCACAGCCGCCTTCAATCTAGCGATCCTGTCCGCGACAATCCTCTCAAGCTCTTCCATTTCATTGTTTAAAGTCAGAGCGTTAGTCCCTTTTACCCGAGCCAAAGGGTTGGAGTTAACGTTGCTCCGCTGCAAAGTTTCTTGCATTGCCTCTTTCAAGGATTCATACACCTTGCTCATATGTTCTCCAGTGTGTTCGTGGCACCATTTTCCGTGACGCACTTATTACTAAAGTGAATGCCATTCGCACGACGTACTCATCGCCGTCTTTGTTTAACTCGAAGGAATTGATGCGAGCGCCGTGCAAACGCTCACCAATCACTCTAAGAAATTGCGATTATGAGAAAGTTTCGCGTGGCATCTAAATATTCTCCGTCACGCCAAAGATCGGCGCGCAACTGCAGCGGATGCGCAACCGGACGCGAAAGTGAAAGTGTCCGCCTCTCTCTATGAAGTTGATCCAGGCGGGAAGACGGTAGCGTCCGAAATTTCTTCCCCGAAGGGGAGCTATTGAGTAACATTCGACTCATTCTTTTTGACTGAGATCAAAAACTCTCTTCCACGAACCCGGTGATACCTGCAGGTCCAATTTTGACTTTGGCCCAGGAGCATGTACGATTCTCATCTGGTGGATTTTTCTCCATCAGATCACTTAGCATTGGTAGCGCCTCGTTGTATTTCTGCTGCTCAAGAAGATGCACGATATGAGAGCGGCTGGTGTCCGATTGAGAGATCTCTGTCATGGCTGACCTCCGGCGGGGGTCACAGCCTGATGCATATCATGCAAATCACACCTTTCAAGTTTTTTTAAGATTTAATTCAAAATTCATACGATTGTAGACGGAAATGAAGCGCCATAACAAAACTTCAGTTGGAGTATTATGATAATGTAGGTAGTATGCGAGCCTTTTAGGTAACTATTATAGTAAGATCTGTCCACGGTGCCGGTCCGTCCGGTAGCGGGGTCACCTGATAATCGTTATTTTGACATAGCTCATGATAAATGTTTTGACCGCATGGCACGCCGAATCCAAGTAGAGGATACAGTGGCTCTGTACCACACGATTACCCGAGGCGATCAACGTCAAAAGAAGGAGGGGTCAAGCGGGACACTTGCTATTTGGTTACAAGATGAAATCGCCGCTTCAGCGAATAGCAATTATCAGGATTGACCCTAAGCAAGTTGGCGGCGTCAAGCTAAGAACTAACGCCGGCTCGCCCCGGCATGAGGCTCACACATGATGATCGACGGCGATACCCTGAAGCAACTATTACGATCAACGATGAACTGTTCAAGGTATGTAAGTGGCTGAACGAAAAGCACGACATAGAAACTTCGTCGCGGCTCATTCCTCTCGTGGACGACCTTACCCATATCTTGTTAGAAGCGGGCAAGAACAAACTGCATTGAACAAAGGATGCGGATGCGGGACATTCCGAAATTTCCGTGCCGCGCGGCTCACTAGGAGGCGCACATATTTTTCATGCGTCTTTACTCAATCACGCCTACGCCGCTTCCTTGCATGCCTCGTACACGCTCTGCCGCCAGTCCGGCACGTAGCCGCAGTGGCGGCAGTAGAACTGCCCAGGAATGTGGTCGTGACATCGTGGGCACCTACACCCATCGTCCTGTTCGGCTTTCATTGTCTTGACCGTCTCCTTCAAATTTGTTTGCGTAAGTTATCGGTCGTTATCATTGCGAAGGCAACGTCGGCAACCACGTGACGGTTCTTATAGGCCTCGATATCCTTCCGCGCCGCGCTTTCTATGAGCAACTTGTTCTTCACATCCGCTGTCCTGAGATCCTCTTCGATCTTCCGCCGCTTTTCATTCAGGTCGATGATCTCTCTTAAAAGCCTCGCTTGGAGTTCTGTGTCAGACACTATCCGCATATGACTCCTCCTGTCGGATAATAACCCTGCTTAAG
>Ga0114129_10008232_pt1 | contig 14867 bp, 12 predicted proteins | sample RhiMetdeltSRZDD1_FD_80071 | JGI IMG/M metagenome (GOLD analysis project Ga0114129, IMG submission 80071) | Populus rhizosphere microbial communities from Tennessee, USA - Rhizosphere MetaG P. deltoides SRZDD1 (version 2) (version 2) | ecosystem: Host-associated > Plants > Roots > Rhizosphere >...
GGCCGTCAGCCATCCGGCGGCTCGCGTGTCCACGACCAACGCGCGCTGAAGGGCATCGCCGAGCAACGTGAACAGGACGCCGGAGAGAAGGGACGTCGGAAACGTCAACGCAACCGCCAGCCACAGCATTCGATCCCACGCGCCGATCTGCGTGCCTGGGGCAAGAAACTGGAACGCTGCGTACGACGCGGCGACGGCGCAGCCGGCGACACACGCGACAACGGGCAGATGTCGAACGGCCAGCGGATTCCGCTTCAACCAGGCCGCAGCCGCGAGTCCTCCTGCCGCGATCGCGGCCAACACCACCGCCAGCATCACGCTGGCGGCGAGCGTCGTCGACAACACGTACATCGTCAGGAATCGAAACCAGATCACTTCGAGGGCCAGAAGCGCTGCGCCCGAGAGAAACGCGCACGCGAGCAGCGGCCACACGCGAACATGCGCGCGCGACCCGTCGGATTCCAGCGCTCGCACGTCTCCAGCGCGTACGTAGGCCCGACCTTCAGGTCGGGCGTGTAACCGCAGCGCGACGCCGGCTGCCGCAAGACTGAACAGTGCCGCGATCACTCCACTTCCTGAGACACCAAACCTGTCAATCAGCCAGACCTCTGCGCCGATGACTCCGGCGACCGCGCCGAGCGTGTTCAACCCGTAGGTGAGGCCGAGCGCCGACCCGAAGTGACTGCGCCAGCGCGCCACCGCGGCGGCGAGAAGCGGCAGCGTCGTGCCCATGGCCGTCGACGGCACGAGCAGCACGGCGAAAGCCGTCACGAAGCGGACGACATTGGTCTGCCAGGGATTCGCCACGGCCGGCTTGGTAACAGCCGCCACCGCGTTCGTGAGCTGCGGAAGCACGTAAGTGAGCGCCACGCCGGAGATCGCGACGGCGATTTCAGCAAGTGCGTAGGCGCGCAGGACGCCGGCGATTCGATTGCCCCGCGAGGCGACGATCGCGCCGCCGATGGTCAGCCCGGCCATGAAGCTCGAAAGGACGAGGCTCGTCGACCACACGCTGCCGCCGAACACGAGGCCGGCGCGGTGAAACCAGACCATCTCGAAGATGAGCGCGGCGGCGCCCGAAAGCAGACTGCTGACGAGCAGTCCGCGTGAGGCACGAATTGGATCAGACATCAGTAGTGTCCGCCTTCAGGCGGACCAAATCGTAGTGTCCGCCTTCAGGCGGACCAAATCGCAGTGTCCGCCTTTAGGCGGACCTGAATCGAAGTGTCCGGACCTGCATGGTACCGAAGATTACCGAGGCTGAGGAAGCGTGAAGGTGATCGTAGTGCCGCGGCCGGGCTCGCTCGTGGCGCGAATCTCGCCGCCGTGCGCGGTGACGAGACCCTTCGCAATCGTCAGACCGAGGCCTGATCCCCGCGATCCTGTTCCTTTGTAAAAGCGATCGAACGCACGGGCGATTTCATCGGCGGTCATCCCGGGTCCGGTATCGATGACGCTGACTGAAAGCCCGCCCGAAGCGGCTGCAGCAACGCGGACCGTCACCGAACCACCGGCCGGTGTGTGCCGTAGTGCGTTCGACAGCAGGTTCGTCATCACCTCGCGGATACGGACCGCATCGACCTCGATGGGCGCCAGATCGCGCGCGGCGTCGACGTTGAGGACGATGCGCTTTGCTTCCGCCTCACCCGCAAATGCTTGAACGGCATCGCGGACGAGATCGCCGGGCTCGACGGCTTCCTTCTGCAGCTTCAACGCGCCGGCCTCCGACTGGGCGAGCGTCCGCAGGTCCTCGATCAGCCGCGACAACACGTGAGTCTCTTCGACGAGCGACTGAAGGTGCGCGTCGTCGCGTGGATAGACGCCGTCGACCAGCCCTTCGAGCTTGCCCTGAATCACGGTGAGCGGCGTGCGCAGCTCGTGCGCCACATCCGCCATCAAATCGCGCCGCTGACGATCGTGCTGTTCGAGCCGTTCGGTCATCGTGTTGAACGAACGCGCCAGGTTGCGAATCGGCGAGTACGGGCCGCCTTCAGCGACGCGCGTCCGGTAATCACCGGCGGCCACGCGATCGGCCGCATCCATCACGCCGCGAAGCGACGTCGTGGCACCGCGCAACCTGGCGAACGACAGACCCACGAGGCCGAAGGCGCACATCGCCAGGATGAAGATGGCCGCAAACGCCAACGGCGCCACCGATGTCTCCGGCCGCAGCCGCGTGATGATTTGCCACCCCAGCGTCACGGCGCCATAGATGCCAAAGGCCATCACGATGAACGCGAAAGCGGCCAGGCGCCGGAAGAATCGCCGGCGGCCTGGCCGGTCGTGCAGCTCGTGGCGCGGCGGCCACGGTTCGGTCTCCGGCCACCACGGTGGTTTTTCGCGCCGGCTGCGAACGGGCTGACACATCGGATCACTCCGCAAATTTGTAGCCCACACCGTGAACGGTGAGCACGTACCGTGGATTGCGCGGATCGGGCTCGAGCTTCCGGCGGACATTCTTGATGTGCGCGTCGATCGCGCGATCGAACGATTCCACCTGGTCGCCGCGGATCGCATCGAGCAGCTGCGCACGCGTGAAGACCCGCCCCGGCTGACTCGCGAGCGTGGCCACCAGTTCGAACTCGGTCGTCGTGAGATCGATCGGCCGCTTCCCCACTGTCGCCTGCATCCGTTGTTTGTCGAGCGTCACGTCTCCCACCCGGATGACCGTGGCGGCGTCGCCGCGGCCGAGCGTTGCATCGATCCGGCGGAACACGGCCCGGACCCGCGCGACTAATTCTTTGGGGCTGAACGGCTTGGTCACGTAGTCGTCGGCGCCGAGCTCGAGGCCGATCAGCTTGTCGCTCTCGTCGACCCGCGCCGTCAGCATGATGATGGGCACGTTCGAGTGTTTGCGCAGCATGCGCGTGACGTCGAGGCCGTCCATCATCGGCAGCCCCAGGTCGAGGACGATGAGATCGGGGTTGCGGGTGCGGGCGAACGCCAGGGCGTCGGCGCCGTTGCCGGCGATGCTGACGCGAAAACCCGAACGCTCGAGATAATCCCGCGCGATCTCCGCAATCCGCGGCTCATCGTCCACGACCAGAACGTGCTTCATGTCGTTCTACTTGATGCTTGTCGTTCTACTTGATGCTTGTCGTTCTACTTGCCGCTTGTCGTTCTACTTGCGGCTTGTCGTTCTACTCGATGCTTGTCGTTCTACTTGCTCGTGCTCTGATCCGCAGCGTGAGCGCGCCGGTGCCATTCTTCGAAAGCCGCCGGGACACCGCGTTCATCCCAACGATGTCTCCAATGGCGGCGCCAGAACAAGCCGCGCAGGATGACGAACCAGAACAGGATGAAGAACAACGGGAAGAACGGGAAAAACCCGAAGCCCCATCCCCACGGTCGATACATCGGCACGAGCGGCACGGCTCCTGGAGCTGCAACTGCCGCTCCGCTCGCGACGCCTTGCGCCCAGCCGACGTTGTACGAGTAGATTCCTACGGCCGCCATCAGCCCGACCGCTAACAACGGCGCCAGCCACCGAAATCGATATCCACGGTCCATGACACCCTCCGCGTACGTAGGCCCGACCTTCAGGTCGGGCGTGCACGACCACTCTCGCAATCGTGGATGAAGAAATTATGAAGGGATTGCGAAGGCGCGTTCACTCGCTGCGGAGCGCGTCCATGGGGCTGATCGTGGTGGCGCGGCGGGCGGGAATCCAACAGGCGAAGGCGGCTGCCGCCGCGATCAAGGCAACCGCGGCGAGGTAGGCAACCGGATCGCGGGGATGGACCGCGTAGAGCTGGCTCTGAAGCAAACGTCCGGCAGCCGCAGCGGTGGCAAGGCCGGCGGCGCAGCCGGCGATCGCGAACACGACGCCCTCGCGCAGCACGTCGCGCATCACCTGACCGGCGCTGGCGCCGAGCGCCCGCCGCACGCCGATCTCATGGCGGCGATGCGCGACCGCATACGCCAGAACGCCGTAGACGCCAACTGCGGTCAACGCCAGCGCCAGCGAAGCGAAAATCGCCGCGAGAAGCATCGTGAACCGGCGCGTCGCTCGCGCGTCTTCGACGTAGGTCTGCAACGGACGGACGTCGTAGATCGCGACGCGCGAATCGAGCGCCGACACCGTAGCGCGCACCTCAGGCGCGAGGGTCGATGGGTCCCCGGTCGTGCCCACGATGAATGCCGTCGGGTTTCGTTGTGCGATCCGCCAGGGGAAAAAGAGTTGCGGCCGTAAATCCTCGACGAGGCTGCGCAGCCGGAGATGCGGGACGACGCCGACGACAGTCAGGCGGGCGTTCGGCGCACCGATGTTCGCGCTCATGCCGGAGACGGTTGTTGCGAGCTGCTGCCCGATAGCGCTTTTGCCCGGCCACATCTGTTGCGCCAGCCTGTCGTCGACAATCGCCACCACGCTCTTCGGATTGTCGTCGCTGTCGCTGAAATATCGGCCTTCCACAAGCGGAACACCGAGCGTCTCAAACAGGCCGACCGAGATCGCACGGCTGTCGGCCTGGGGTGTGTCCGGCGGAAACGGCGCGGTTGGCCCGTACAGCAAGGACCAGTTCGGCATGTCGTCGTACGGAAGATGGCTGATGGTGCCAACGCTCGTCACGCCCGGAATCGCCGCCAGCCGCCGCTGAAGTTCTCCGGTGAACGCGTTGAACGACTCCGCCGATCCGTAGCGGCCCGGGATCGCCAACCGGAACGTCAGCCGGCTGTCCGTGCGAAAGCCGGCATCCACTCGCATCACTTCGACAAAGGCGCGGACGAGAAGCCCCGCACTGACGAGCAGCACCACGCTCAGCGCGATTTGCAGCGCCACGAGCGTCGAGCGGGCACGCGGCGATGCCGAGGGCGTCGTTGTCCGCCAGTGGATCTGCAATGGGCGTTCGGCGGCGGACGATCGGAACAGCTCTGCTCGCGGCGCCAGCGAAAACAGCAGGCCGGCAATCGCCGAGATGCCGATCGTAAACGCGAGAACCGTGACGTCGATCGTCGCCAGCTCGAGCCGGCCGAGCGACTCGGGCACGAGCATCAGCAGGAGACGCAGGCTCCAGTAGCCCGCGAACATCCCTCCCACGCTTCCGAGCACCGTCAGCACCAGCCCCTCGACGAGAAACAGCCGGACCAGCCGCCAGGGGCTGGCGCCGAGGGCCAGCCGGAGCGCCGTCTCCCTGCCCCGTGCGGCGGCACGCGCGATCAACAGGCCTGCCACGTTGACGCATGCAATCATCAGGAGGATCGCCACGCCTGCGAAAAGCGCCGTCAGCGGTCCGCGGATCTCGCGAGTGCCGTCCTCCTGCAGGCCGACGGTCGTGAACACCCGATTCCTTCCCGTCTCGCGGGCGATCTGTGCGGCCACCGCCGAGACCTCCGCGCGCGCATCGCCAATCGTTGCGCCCGGACGCATCCGTCCGACGACGCGCAGAAACTGATTGCCGCGCGGACCGCTCTCCATGTCGGGCCAGAACGGCGCGAACGCCTGAAGCCGATCCGGGACGCTCGAATCCGCCGGCAGGAGGAGGCGGAAATTCTTCGGCATCACGCCGATGACCGTGGCGTGCCCCTCGTTCACGGCAATCACGCGACCGATGAGTGTCGGATCGGCGCCGAAGCGGCGCTCGAACAGTTCCCACCCCAGCACGACGCGCTGTTCGGCGCCTTCGACACCGTCTTCCAGGCGGAACGTTCTGCCGAATGCCGGTTGCACGCCGAGCACGTCGAAGAAATTCGTCGTCACCAATGCGCCGCGCAGCTGTTCGGGATCGCCGTCGCCGGTCAGCGTGATCGCGCCGCTCGCCCAGATGCCGCCGAACGATGCGAACGTTGTCGTGCCCTGTTTGAGGTCGCGCAAGTCGGGACCGGCGAGCGGTCCGCGCAGGCCGACGATATCGCGGCCGAGCCAGACGAAGACCAGCCGATCGGCATCGCGATACGGCAACGGCTCGACGAGCATCGCGCGCACGATGCTGAAGATCGCGGTGTTGGCGCCGATGCCGAGGGCGAGCGTCACGAGAATCACGGCGGTGAATCCCGGCGCTTTCCGCAGGCCGCGGATCGCGTAGCGGAGATCGAGCAGCAGTGCGTCGAACCCCGCGCCGACCCGCGCGTCCAGCACGGCTTCTTTGACCTGTGCGGTGTCGCCCAGCGCCGCGACGGCCGTGCGTCTGGCTGTCCGCGGATCCATTCCCGCTGCGGCGTAGCGGTCAGTCAACGTCTCGAGCGACGCGCGGAGCTCTTCGTCGAGCTCGCGCTCGAGCCGCTCCCTGCGGAAGAGCGTGTTCCAGAAGCTGACCAGACGCGTCAGGATCCGCACGGCCGTCAGTCCGATTCGAGCACGAGATCGATCGCGACGACGACGCGGGCCCAGTTCTTCTTTTCTGCGGCGAGCTGCCGCTGCCCCGCCGCCGTGATCCGGTAGTACTTCGCACGCCGCCCTTCGGGAGTCTCGCTCCACTCACCCGTGATGAACCCCTCCTGCTCGAGCCGGTGCAGCGCCGGAAACAGGGAACCTGGTTTCGGGTGGAACGTGCCGCGCGTGATTTGCAGGATGCGGTCGGCGACGCCGACGCCGTGCCGCGCTTCGAGCGCCAGCGTCTTGAGCACGAGCAGATCCAGCGTGCCCTTCATGATGTCGGTTTGACGTGTGCCCATCGACTGGATTCTGACTCCGATATTGACGTCCGATATCGGCCAGCAGACTAAGCCCGCCGATGAAATCTGTCAAGGGACCGACGTCATGTTGCCGGCCGCTCGCCGCCGCTGAGGTCGCGACGTGGCTGCGCCGATGGATTCAGCCGGCGTCTTTCGCGGGTTCGTTTCGTCCGGCGGCTTATAATAATGATGCGTCGCTGCGTTTCCTCTTGCTGGCACCGCCGCCGTTTTTCAGCGTTCAGCCATCAGCAAAGGCGATTCTCGGAAGGTGTACGAGTGATAGGCGGTTCCAGTGTCGGTCGGCGACTTCTGCTCGTACCCGCAGCGATCGTCCTGGCTGCGGGGCCGTTGACTGCCCAAAAGCCCGCGAACCTCGACGAGGCGCGGCATCTGTTCTACAACGCGCAGTATCACGCATCGGCCGAACTGGCGTTGGAGTTACAGACGCTCGATCCCGACGACGACCTCGCGCGGGATGAATTACGCGCCTCGGCGCTGCTCTTTCAGCTGCGAGCGCTGCTCGAGCCGCCCCTTCGGCAAGAGACCGGCGGCCGGACGCTCGAGAGCTGCGCGGCCTGCGGCGACCTGCTCGCGGCGTTCACCGCCAGCACGACGCACGGACAGCGCCTGGCGCGCGCGCGCCTCGCCGCCAACCCGGCAGACAAGACGGCGTTGTTCTTCCTCGGCAAACTGGATCTGAACTACCTGTGGCTTCAGCTCGGCGTGCTGCATCGCAGGACCGGCTGGGACGAATACTGGGAGGCCCGACACTCGCTCGACGCGGTGCTGAAGATGGATCCGCGGCACGTGCGCGCGTGGGTCGCCCGCGCCTGGATCGATTACATCGTTCACACGAAGATGCCCTGGGGAGCCCGGTGGCTGCTGGGCGGCGGTAACAAGAAGCGCGCGCTGGTGGCGCTTCATCAGGCGGCGGCCAGCGACGCCGACTTTTTCGCGCACGCGGAAGCGGAGTTCTCCCTCTGGGACATCCTGGTGCGGGAACGGGAGCTCGCGGAAGCGACCGCTGTCGCCGAACGGCTCGCCGCGAAGTTCCCCGCCAATCGGGAAGTGGCGATGTTCCTTCAGGCGAACCGGCGCTGACCGGGAGGCCACGAGCTCGCGAGGCGTGCGCGGACGCCGTGAGGCGACAGCACTAGTCCGAGAATCGCTGCGCCGACTGCCCAGACAATCAGCGGTGGTCCTTGGCGTGCGCGGCGTGAAGAATTTCCGCCACCGTCGGCGGCGGCGTGCCGGCCGCGAGAATCAGCGTGATGACCGCCGGCGCCAAACCGAGCACGAGCAGGAACACGCTCGTGGAGAGCGTTGCGTCCAGTGCCACGCTGGACGAGATGACGGCGGTGAGCGTCGCAAGCCAGACGCCGCTCACGATCCACGTCCGGGAGGCGGAATTCACCATGGATTTCGACCCTCCTTCGGGTCGGCGCTCTGGTTTCTCGGGAGATCAGTGGTCGAAGTGGGCCTGTCGGCGCGCACCCCGTGAAACGGGGCGCTGCTCGAACGCTGGCGGGCTCAGTGCGGTCTGACGCGATCCACTATACAGGAATCGCGGACTCGGCGTATTTGGCGGCGGCAATCAGCGATCGGCGACGGGGGCGTCGTGGAGGACGACGCTGAGCAGCGCGTTATGAATCTTGAGTCCGCCGTTGTAGTCGATGAAGCCGAGTCTCCTGAACTTGTTCATGAAGAAATTCACGCGCGAGCGCGTCGTGCCCACCATTTCCGCGAGCACTTCCTGAGAAATCCTGGGCAGCACCCGCCGCGGTCCGTCGGGTTTGCCGTAGCGCGCGAGCAGGAGCAGCGTGCGGGCCAGCCGTTTTTCGCTGGCGTTGAACAGCTGATCGACGAGGTCCTCTTCGAGGCGACTGTTCCGCGCGAGCATGTGCGCGATAAACCGGTCCGAAAACGTGTGTTGTTGATGGAGCAGGCGAATCATCTGGCGTTTGGGTACGACTCGGATCCGGCTCGTGGTCATGGCGGTTGCGGTTGCGAGCCGAACGGGTTGCCCGGCCAGCGCGCCTTCACCAAAGAATTCGCCGGCACTCAACACGCCGACAACCGCCTCCTTCCCCGCTGTCGACAGCACCGACAGCTTCACGCTCCCGGCCTGGATGTAGAGCACCGCGTCGGAAGGGTCGCCCTGCGCGAAGATGACTGAGGCGGACCGGTAGTCCACGACTCTGCCCGCCACGCCAGCGGAATTGAGGAAGGTCGCCGCGTCGAACTGGCGCTTCTTCGCCGGGCTCACTGGTACGTACCAGTATCATACGCGCCGCCGCCACCTGCGTGAATTTCAGCCTAATCTGACGAGTCATGCCTGTAGGACGACGCTCAACAGGGAGCTGTTGATTGTGAGCGGGAGCTCCCCGTCGTATTCGATGAAACCGAGCGTCACGGCGCCTCCGCCAGCTCACGACGAATCTTGGCCGACGCGACGCGCAGCATCTTCCGCACCTCGCCGCTCGGCAGGCGCGCGAGGCTGGAATCGAGCGCCCCGAGCAGCGGCAAGACATCGGCATTGGCGTCGATCGCCAGCCCGAGCGCCTCGACGTCCGCGCGGACTGCCACCGACGCTTTTTCACGATCGAGCCAGCCCGCGTATCGCTGCATCGTGTCGAACAACGACCTGAGCTTTTGCATGTCCCCTTAGCAAGGGAAGAGATCTGTTCCTGAGCGCGACCGTCGCGGTTCGCCCGGTCGATTCGATGATTGGCGGTTCCAGGAGCGTCGAAGCATTGTCTGCGAGGGGTCGCGAATAGCGCTGTCCCAAACAGAACATTGCCGATACGCAGCCCGCCCTCACGTTGCCGGCACGTTGGGGCGCGTCACTCCCGTCGACTGAACGCGGTGTGCCGCTGCACATAGTTCGCAGCGTGGGTAGGCGTATACTGCAAGCCGGGAGCGACGCGGTGATGATTCACAGAACCCTCGCCACGTTGGGCTTCGGCTGCGCGGTGGCAGTGGCCGCCGCGCTGACTTCAGGCGCCCACATCCAGGCGCTGCCTCAAGCGACATCGCCGGCCACCAGCTTCGCCGTCGACATCCAGCCCGTTTTTGCTGAAAAGTGCCTGTCGTGCCACGGCGAGCAGCTGCGGCTGTCCGGCTTCGACTTGCGGACGCGCGAAACCGCTGTCGGTGGCGGCGTTCACGGTGCGGCGCTTGTTCCGGGAAACGCGGAGCAGAGCAGACTCTTCCGAATGGTTTCCGGGCTCGAACAGCCTGCGATGCCATTGCAGGGGACGCCGCTCGATGCCGCCCAACTCGCGAAGCTGAAGCAATGGATTGACGAAGGCGCGAAGTGGGACGAGGCGGCGCCTACGGCCACGAACGCGCGCAACGAGTCAGCCTCACTCGCCTTGGAGGTTCGGCCGCTCACCGACGACGAGCGGAGTTACTGGGCGTTCAAGCTGCCGACGCAGGCGCCGATGCCCGTCGTCTCGCGAAAGGATTTGGTCAACCCGATCGATCGGTTCCTCGAGGAGGCGCGTGCGAAGCACGGGCTGAAGCCGGCGCCGCGCGCCGATCGGCTGACGCTCGTGCGGCGGGCGTACCTCGACCTGCTCGGGCTGCCGCCGTCTCCGGCGGAAGTCGACGAGTTCATCGCCGATAAATCGCCGAACAGTTGGGAGCATCTGATCGACAAGCTGCTGGCCTCGCCCCACTACGGCGAACGATACGGGCGTCACTGGCTCGACGTGGCGAGATATGCCGACTCGGCGGGCTTTGAATACGACATGCACCGGCCGAACGCGTGGCGCTATCGCGACTACGTGATTCGGTCGTTCAACGACGACAAGCCGTACGACACATTTCTGATCGAACAGATTGCCGGCGATGAGGTGGATGGAAAGACCAGCGACACGCTCATCGCCACGGGCTTTCTGCGCGCCGGGCCGCGCGTGCTGTTCAGAGAGAAAGACAATCCGGAGCGCCGCTACGACTACCTCGATGAGATTCTCGGCACCATCGGCAAAGGGACGCTGGGGCTCACGGTCAACTGCGCGCGGTGCCACGACCACAAGTTCGATCCGATCAGACAGAAGGATTACTACGCGCTCGAGGCGTCGATCTTCGGCTACGTCGAAACCGAGGTGCCGCTGGCGCCGCCCGCCGAAGCGGCGGAGTACATCGCCAGGACCAACGCGATCAACGCGAAGCGGGACGAGCTGAGGAAGCTTCTCGACGCGGTCGAAAAGCCGTACCGCGACAGACTCGAGCTCGAGCAGATCCGGAGCAACTTCTCCGAGACGATTTACCAGGCGGTCACCAAGCCGGAGGCCGCACGCACGCCGGGCGAGAAACTGCTCGCGATCCAGGTCTTCGAAGCGGTCAACGTGCCTGGCGCGCAGATCGACAAGGCGATGACGCCGGAGGAACTCGTCCGCAAGCGAGCGTTGCTGGCGCAAATCGCGGCGCTCGAGCTCGAGCGGCCCGCTCCTCTGCCGATGGCCGAGATCGCCACCGATGGCGATTACCGCTTCTCGCCGCTGGGCGAGGGCGACAACGTCGTCAGCTGCCCGAAGTGCCGAATCCCGCCGCCGTTTCCGGGGAGCTACGTGCACACGGGTCCGGGCCGCTACGAAGTCCCGCCGTCTTACTTCCTGATTCGCGGCGACGTCGAGAGTCGCGGCCCGCAGATGACGCCTGGCTTCATCGACGTCGTCACTTTCGGGAATCCGCCGACGGAGATCCCCCGGCCAGACGGCCACACATCCGGCCGCCGGCTGGCGCTCGCCCGATGGATTGCCTCCCGCGAGAATCCGCTGACGGCGCGCGTGATCGTCAATCGGCTGTGGCAGAAACATTTCGGGCGCGGCATCGTCGCGACGCTCGAGAACTTCGGCAAGATGGGCGATCGCCCCACGCATCCGGAGCTGCTCGACTGGATGGCGGTCGAATTCATGAACCGCGGCTGGAGCATCAAGCAGATCAACAAGCTGATGATGATGTCGGAGGCCTACCAGATGGCCTCGAGCTTCGAGAACGCCGCGGACGCCAGCAGCGATCCGGAGAACAAGTACGTGTGGCGGTTCCGTCCGCAGCGGCTCGAAGCTGAAATCGTGCGCGACAGCATGCTGGCCGCCGGCGGGAACATCAACCTGACGATCGGCGGCGAACCGATTTTCCCGTTCATCCCGTCCGAGATCCTCGTGGGCCAGTACCGCGGGAAGTGGGAGAACACGCCGGAGAGCCCGGCGGCGTGGCGCCGCGGCGTGTACGTCTACCGGCGACGGTCGCTGCCCTACCCGATGTTCGACACCTTCGACCATCCCGACATGAACGTGTCGGCCGGGGCCCGGAATGTGTCGACGGTGCCGACGCAGGCGCTCACGCTCCTGAACAATCCATTCGTGCTCGCGCAGGCGGAATGGCTGGCGGATCGTGTGCGGCGGGAGGCCGCCGATACTCGCCGGCAAGTCGATCTGGCCTATCGGATCGCGCTGGCCAGGCCGGCCACAGCCGATGAAATGGGAGTCGCCCTGGAGCTCGTCGCAAAGCAATCGCTGTCGGCGTTCACGCATGTCCTCCTCAACCTCGACGAGTTTCTGTACATGAGGTGAGCGATGTCGCATCGCTGCAGCAAGTACTTCTGGGATCGGCGTGAATTCCTGTTCCGCTCGGGCGGCGGGATCAGCGGCCTCGCGCTTTCGTATCTGCTGCAACGCGACGGCTTGTTGTCGGCTGCTCCGGCTGGAGACCCGTGCGCGGCCGCGGCCGTCGGCGTCAATCCGTACGCGCCGAAGTCGCCGCATTTCAAGCCGCGCGCGACGGCCGTCATCTCTCTGTTCATGGGCGGCGGCTGGAGCCAGGTGGACACGTTCGATCCGAAGCCGGCGCTGACGAAATACGCGGGCCAGCCGATTGACGGCAAAGTCAAAGGCGACGTCATCGTGCGGCAGGGCTTTCCTGGCCCGCTGATGCCGAGCCCGTTCTCCTTCACCAAGTACGGACAGAGCGGGATCGAGGTCTCGGAAATCTTTCCGCACATCAGCAGACACGTCGACGAGATCGCGTTCCTCCGATCGGTGTATGGCCGATCGAACGACCACGTTCAGGGCACCTACGAGATGCAGACGGGCCAGATCAACCTGGGGTTTCCGAGCGTCGGGTCGTGGGTGACTTACGGCCTGGGATCGGTCTCGTCGAGCCTGCCGGCGTTCGTGGTGATGACCGATGCGCGCGGCGGTCCGCTCGGCGGACCGAACGACTGGAGCGCCGGCTTCATGCCGGCGGCGTATCAGGGCACGCTGTTCCGCGCCACCGGCGATCCGATCGTCGATCTCAAACCGCCGGCCGGCATGACGGAGCGCGATCAGCGCGCGCGGCTGGATGCGCTGGCGAAGCTCAACGAGCTGGACATGCAGAAGTTTCCGGGCAACAGCGAGCTGGCTGCGCGGATCTCATCCTACGAGCTCGCTTACCGGATGCAGGGTTGCGCGCCGCTGGCCGTCGACATCAGCAGCGAGTCCGATGCGACGAAGAAACTCTACGGACTCGACGACAAGATCACCGAACCGTTCGGACGGCAGTGCCTGATGGCCCGGCGGCTGGTCGAGCACGGCGTCCGGTTCGTGCAGATTTTTGCGGGCGGCGTCGGCAACCAGAACGTCGACACCTGGGACGCGCACGCGGACATCGACTCGAACCATCGGCAGCACGCGGCCGAAACCGATCTGCCCGCGGCAGGGTTGCTCGTCGATCTCGAGGCGCGCGGGCTGCTGGACTCGACGCTGGTGATCATGCACTCGGAGTTCGGCCGGATGCCGATCTCGCAGCGCGGCGTCGGACGCGATCACAATCCGGGCGCGCAGACAGTTCTGATGGCCGGCGCGCGCATCACAGGCGGCCAGACGATCGGCTCGAGCGACGAGTTCGGGTACAAGGCGCAGGAACAACCGATCTCGTATCACGATTTGCATGCGACGATGTTGCACTTACTGGGGCTCGATCATCAGCAGCTGACCTACCGATCGAACGGCCGCGACATGCGATTGACCGACGTGTACGGCACATTAATCCCGCAGATTGCGAACACGTGACGGGTCGTCGTGTGGACCGCGTGACCGACCCTCGGTGTGCAGCGATGAGAGGAGCCCTGGATGGATCCGATCGAACTTCAGGCCAAAGCAACGATTGCTGCCGCGCTGATCATGAGCCGCGCGGTGGAGCTGCCATCAATACCGGCGGGCAGTCAGGGATTCAAAGATCCGGCGGCGGTACGATTGCGCGATCTGACCGATTACGTGTACCAGGTGATCTCCGCCCCGAAGAGTTGAGCGGTGCGGCAGCGTCAGCGTTGGTTTTTCGTCTCAGGACCAGTTCGGCGGCAAGCCGGCGCAGCCGCTCGCGCCGCTCGAGGAAGTGTGCGTACGGGACGACGACCGTGTCACCGTCATGACATTGTTGAACATCGCTGCCGGCCGCTGCAGCGTCGAGGTCTGAAGTAACCATCAGCGGCCGTCCTTTGCAAGAATGTCCGCAACCCTCAACATGATTTCGACCCTCCCCCGGGTCGGTTCTGGCTTGACGGCGATGCGATCAGCGTTCGGAATTGGGCCGCCCCAAGAGCGCGCCAGCGAGCCATGCCTCTCTCGCGCGGTACGGCGGCGACGCCCTGGGGAGGGGTCGGCACTCGGCTCGAGTCGCTGAATCGTACAGGCCGGCCAGGAAGTGATGAACGTTTCATGAGAGCTCCGATGAGTGGCCGAAGTGGGCCTGTCGGCGCGCACCCGATAGAACGGGGCACTGCTCGAACGCTGGCGGGCTCAGCGCGGTCTGACGCGAACAACTATACAGGAGTCAAGGATCCGGCGTATTTGCTGGGGAATGCACCGCTGACCCGCCACAGGCAACCCTCGCCAAAGAAGTCTCCCGCCCCGAGGATCGCCACCACCGCCTCTGTGCAAAATCGAACAGTCGCGCCTTTCCTGGAGAAGTAAAGTTGTCACTCTCCCCCTGATCAATTCTGCGCGAGGAATGTTGTCGAAGGATACGCGATGAAGACCCCGTTTGAGGACGAGCCCTCGGTGCGGTTGCTGCCCCAGCATCAGGTCGAATGGCATGCGCTGCGAACCGGGCATATCAATGTGCTCGTCGAAGCGCCGGTCGCGGCAACGCGCACCCTGCTGGTTCGGCTGAAGCCGCACATTCGCGAACCGATTGTGTGGAAGCAGCCGCAAGAATCCCTGGAACTCCCGAGCGTTGGGACAGGCGCGCTGGTTCTCGAAGACGTGGCA
>Ga0114129_10008233_pt1 | contig 14867 bp, 16 predicted proteins | sample RhiMetdeltSRZDD1_FD_80071 | JGI IMG/M metagenome (GOLD analysis project Ga0114129, IMG submission 80071) | Populus rhizosphere microbial communities from Tennessee, USA - Rhizosphere MetaG P. deltoides SRZDD1 (version 2) (version 2) | ecosystem: Host-associated > Plants > Roots > Rhizosphere >...
GATCAGGCCAAGGTGCGCGATTGCCTGCACAGTAACTTCTTCACGATGGCCGACGAGCCCGGGCTCCTGATGGACACGTACGTCGACGAGAAGGGCGATGCCGACCGCGGCAGCTTCATCGTCGAGGTGAAGAACAAAAAGTCCGAGGTGGCGAAGGTCCTGCCCTTGCTGGGCGGACCCTATACGAAGCGGACCTGTCGCTAGATCCACCTGTCACTGGATCCGAAGGAGGCGCTCATGACCATCGCGCTTTCGCACGGCGGCCCCACGATGTACCGCTCGGTTGCTCCGTCCCGGCAAGTCCTGGTCGGCACCATCGAGGGCGTCGTCACCCTCGAGCGTGATGCCGCAGGCCGGGGATGGCACGTCGCCGACCGGACGCTGACCGACAGGCACGTCCACGCCCTGCTGATCGAGCGGATGAGCGGCACGATCTTCGCGGGCATGAAGCACGGCTCACTCTTCGCCAGCACGGACGGCGGAAGCTCCTGGGAGCGCCGCGACGTTGGTCTCAAGGAGCAGAACGTGTACAGCCTTGCCAGCGCGCGGATGGGCGATCGCGTGCGCGTCTACGCGGGCACGGAGCCCGCCCACCTGTTCTGCAGCGACGACCTCGGCCGCAGCTGGACCGAGCTCCCGGCGCTGCGCTCGGTGGACACGTCGCGCTGGAGCTTTCCGGCGCCGCCGAACATCGCCCATACCAAGCACATCAACTTCCATCCGCACGACGACAGCACGCTGTTCATCGGCGTCGAGCAGGGCGGCTTGTTGAAGAGTACTGATGCCGGCAAGACCTTCCGGGTCATCCCGGGCATGGACGACGACGTCCACCGCACCGTGATCAACCCGCTGAACCCCGACCGCATCTACATCACGACCGGCATCGGCATGTACGTGAGCAGCGATGGCGGCGCGACGTGGGAGCAATGGACCGATCTTCAGCACGAGATCGGCGGCTATCCCGATCTGCTCGTGCTGCACCCGCGCCAGCCGGAGCTCATGTTCGTGGCGTCGGCCGAGAAGGGCCCGGGATCGTGGCGCAAGAGCCATTTCGCGGGCTCGCGCGTTTCAAAGAGCACCGACGGGGGCAAGACCTGGCAGATCTTGCGACAGGGGCTGCCAGACCGGTTGCGGCCCGCGTTCGAGGCGATGGCCCTCGAGGACTGGGGTGACTCTTTCTCGCTGTTTGCCGCGACCGCGACCGGTGAGGTCTGGTGCAGCGACGACGGCGGCGAGCACTGGAGCGAGGTGGTCAGCGGCCTGCCGCCCATTTCCAAGGGCGACCACTACGCCGCGTTCGTCACCGCCTGAGGCACCCCGGCGCCGCGGCCGCGCTGGTCATGAGAACCCGATGACGCCCGCCGGCTTCATGGCCATCGCGCACCGCGGCGCCTCGTCGTACGCGCCCGAGAACACCTTCGCCGCCTTCGACATGGCGATCGAGATGGGCGCGCGCCATCTCGAGCTCGACATCCATTTCAGCAGCGACGGACACCTGGTCGTCATTCACGACGACACTGTCGACCGGACGACCGACGGCTCCGGCCCGGTAACGAGCTACACCCTGGCCTCGCTGGCGGCGCTCGACGCCGGCTCCTGGCTCGGCCCGCGCTTCAAGGGCGAGCGCATTCCGACGCTGGGCGCCGTTCTCGAGTGCTACAAGGGCCGGGCCCACCTTCACGTTGAGCTCAAGGGCCACTCGGCCGACCTCGCGAAAAGAACTGTGGATCTGATCCGATCCCGGGGCATGGCGGCAGAGATCACCGTCACGTCGTTCCAGAAAGCGAAGCTCGAGGAGACGCGTGCCTATGCTCCCGAGCTGCCGACCGGCTGGCTCGTCGGCGAGGTCAGCGACCCGATCGTCGCTCAGGCGCGGGCGCTGGGGCTGACCCAGCTCTGCCCGCGCGCCGGCACCGTCACGCCAGAGCTCTGAACCGCCTGCACGCGGAAGGCTTCGTCGTCCGTGCTTGGGGAGTGGCCACGGAAGACCTGATGCGCCAGGTCGTGACGGCCGGCGCCGACGGCATGACGGTGAACTTCCCCGACAAGCTCCTGGCGTACCTGGCGACGGCCCGGCTACGCGCGTAGCTTCGGCAGCAGCCGCAGCGCGTTGTCGCGGTCGATCGCCTGCAGGTCGCTCGCGCTGAAGCCATAGTCCGTCAGTCCCTTCACGTGGTCGATCGCCGTCCGATACGGGAAGTCGGTCCCGAAGACGATCTGGGAGATCGGGATCAGCCGGGTGAGCGACGCCAGCGCGTACGGATGCGCGGCCTGCGCGGTGTCGTAGTAGAAGCGCTTCAGCTCGGCCTCCACCCCGTTCGGCAGGCGCGCCGCGAGGTTTTTGTTGGCCTGCGGCAGGCGCTGGAAGCGCTCGGTCAGGAACGGCAGCGTCCCGCCGCCGTGGGAGAAGATGATCCTCATGTCGGGAAACCGCGCGGCGGCGCCGCTGAACACCAGGCTGGCGATGGTGCGCGTCGTGTCGGTCCCCCACTCGATGATCGAGTCCGGCACGTCCGGAATGAGGTTGCCGCAGCAATTGGCGGTGGTCGGATGCGTGTAGACGACCGCTCGGCGTCGATTGAGCTCCTCCATGACCGGCGTGAATGCTGGATCGCCGAGCCACTTGTCGCCGTAGCTCGTGAGCAGTGCGATCCCATCGGCCTTGAGCGTGTCGAGCGCGTAGCTGATCTCGTGCAGCGTGCCCTCGACGTACGGCATCGGCATCACCGCGAACATGCCGAAGCGGCCCTTGGAATCGGCGACCAGCTTGGCCGTGTAGTCGTTGCACTCCCGCGCCAGCTTCCGGGCGCCCGCGTCGTCGAGAAAACGCATGGCGGGCGTCGTGATCGACGTCATCGCCGTGGCCACACCGGCCTTGTCCATATCGGCCAGCGACTTCTCCGGCGTCCAGTCCCGCACCGGGCCCGCAACGTTCTTCGCCGTGATCGCGGCGACGTACGGCGGCGGCGTGTGGTGATGGTGCACGTCGATCCGGTGAGGTTTAGCTGTCGCCATCTGGGCCTCCGCTTCGTGGCGCGACACGAGCGCGCCGGCTCCGAGCACCGCCATGCCCGACAGAAATTCCCGCCGCGCGATACCCCGGGCCTCGTCGCTCATTGGGCCGTCTCCTCCCTACCGAGGCCTGGAGTCTAGCCGAGCCCCCGGGCTACGGACCGTGTTTTTCCACGACCCGCTCCAGCCGACGGTCGGGCACCAGCCACAGCGCGGCCACCAACACGTACAGCGCCCCGCCCAGCCACGGGCTCACGAACGAGCCCCCGATCCCGACGACGTAGAGAGCCAGCGAAAGCTTTCCCTTGCGGTCGCGCCCAAGCTCGCTGGCGAGGATCGAGCCTCGGCCCTGTCTGGCGACGATCGTCGACTGGAGGATCGTGTAGGCGACGCCCGCGAGCAGCAGCACGAGGCCGTAGAGCGCCGCGGGCAATGCGGCGAAGTGATTCTCGCCCATCCAGCCGGTCACGAACGGAACGAGCGACAGCCAGAACAGCAGGTGCAGGTTGGCCCACAGGATCCCGCCGCTCACGCGATGCGTCGCGTGGAGCAGGTGGTGGTGATTGCTCCAGTAGATACCGATGTAGATGAAGCTCAGCACGTAGCTCAGGAACACCGGCAGGATGGGCTTGAGGTCGGCCAGGTCGGTGCCGTGGGGCACCTTCATCTCCAGCACCATGATGGTGATGATGATCGCGATGACACCGTCGCTGAAGGCCTCGAGCCGATTCTTTTGCACGAGCTCAGCCCACGGCGCGGAGCTAGAGCTTGTTCAGGAAGCTCAGGATGGCGTCCGTCACTTCGCCGGGTCGCTCTTGCTGAGTCCAGTGGCCGCAGCCCGGGAGGATCGACGCGCCCCGGAGGGCGGGCACGAACCTCGACAGGTTCGCGATCAGCTGATCCATCCCCGGAAAGGCGACCACGAGGTCGCGATCGCCCGCGACGTACAGGGCCGGCACCGTCACGCGCGCGCCGGCGTACGGAGCCAGCAGCTCCCAGTTGCGATCGATGTTTCGATACCAGTTGAGTCCGCCCCGGAAACCCGCGTGCGCGAACTCGCCCGCGAACACGTCGATGTCGGCCTCCGTGATCCAGCCGGGCAGAACCTCGGGCATCGCGGTGCCATCGAGCACTCCGCCGCGCCTCGACACCATCGCCGCGCCGACAAGGTTCTCGGTCGGGCTTCCCTGGCGCCCTTCTCCAGAGAAGGAATAGAGAAGCCGTCGCAGAGTCCCGCGGACGTCGCGCTCGAGCTCGGCCTCCGCGACACCCGGCGTCTGGAAGTAGAGCTGGTAGAACATCGCGTCGTCGGTCTCTGGCATCACGCTGGTCGGTGGCGCCGTGCCGCGCGGCCGGTACGGCACGCTGAGGCCCACGACGCCTCGGACGCGATCCGGTCGCAGCAGCGCAGCGTGCCAGGCAACCGGCGCGCCCCAGTCGTGCCCGACGACGACCGCCGTCTCCGCGCCCAGCGCATCGAGAATGCCGATCACGTCCCCCACGAGGTGAAGCAACGTGTATCGGGCGATCTCGCCCGGAGCGTCCGTCGCGCCGTAGCCCCGCATGTCCGGGGCAACGGCGTGAAAGCCGGCGGCCGCGAGCGCGGGAAGCTGGTGCCGCCATGAATACCAGGATTCGGGAAACCCGTGACAGAGGACGACGAGGGGGCCCGAGCCCTCCTCGGCGAGATGCAGGCGGATGCCGTTCGCCTCGATCGTCCGATGCTGGATCATCTAGCGGTCGAGCCAAGCGGCCATCAGCCGGCCCCCGTAGTCGTAGCCGTTGTTGGGACCCCAGTTCTTCACGTACGGTTCCCACACCGACACGACCTTCTGGGACGCGTCGTAGAGGGCATAGGCCTGGTGGGCGATATGACGCTGGATGTCGTAGATGATCTCGCGTCGCTTCGCGACGTCGAACGTTTTGCGTTGGAGCAGGATCATCTCGCTCAGCTTGGGATCGTTCACGCCGGACGAGTTGAGCGGCTGCCCGGGCAGGAACGGCCGGAGGTAGCTGTCGGCGTCGAGCCACGCTCCGCGAAGCCCGAACGTCATCTTGTCGTACTTACCGAAGATGGTGCTGGCGATGTAGGCGCCGAACTCCTTGAGCTTGAGGTCGGTCTCGATCCCGGCCGCCTTCCAGTTCTTCAGCGCGATCTGCACGCGATCCATGAAGTCGGGGCCATAGCCGGCCGTCGTCTCGACCGGCACCTTGAATCCATTGGGATAGCCGGCCTCGGCGAGCAGCCGCCTGGCGGCCGGCACGTCCTGCTCGTACAGCTCGCGCCCCTCGCGCGTCAGCTGGTCGATGGGAATCGCCCATTCGCCCGCCGCCGCCGGCACCGTCGCGTTCGGAGCGCCGTGTCCCAGCGCGAACGGGCTGGCCTCGAGAAATTCTCGCCAGTTGCTGGCTCGGCCCAGAGCACGGCGCACCCGGACGTCCTTGAAGGGCTCCTGGTCGAGCTTGCAGGATGTGTAACCGCCCGTGAACCAGATGTACTCCGCGGACTGGAGGCCCGGCTTCCGCGGCCTGGCCGTATCGAGGTCGAGCCGACGCACGACCTGCTGATACTCCGGTCCGAAGTCGTACTTCCCGGCGGCCCAGGAGGCGAACCGCGAGGACGGGTCGCTGTCGATCGTCACGTCGACACCGTCGGCGTACGGTAACCCCGGCACGAAGTAATTCGGGTTCCGGACGAACGTGAGCCTCACGTTGGGCTCATAGCGCTCGAGCATCCACGGCCCGGTCCCGATGACGGCCTCCGGCCGCTTCAGGTCTCCGAATTTCTCGACCGCTTCTCTCGCGACGAGCCAGGCCGAGGTCGAGGCGAGCGCGTCGAGGAACCAGGCGAACGGCTCCTTGAGCGTGAACTTGACCGTATAGCGATCGAGCGCTTCGATCTTGTCCACGTCCTCGAGCGTTTGCCGATTGCCGTTGCCCTTGATGCCGAGGAACCGCTCGTATGTGTACTTCACGTCGTCGGCCGTCAGCTCGCGCCCGTTGACCGACGGCTTCGGATGCCAGCGCACGCCGCGCCGCAGCTTGAACACGTACGTCGTATCGCTCGGCCGCGTCCACGATTCGGCCACGTCCGCTTCGACCGGAAAGGTGCCCGGCCGCACCGACGGCCCCGCCTTGACCTTCAGGAGCCGGCTGTGCGTGAACGACAGCATCGTCATCGTCGAGAATGCGAGGGTCTGGTGCGGGTCGAATCCGACCGGATCGAGCCCGGAGCAGATCCGGAAGACTCCGCCACGTTTCGGGGTTTGGGCGAACACGGCGGCGGGACTCGCAACGTCGACGGAGACACCGCCGGCCCCGACCGCGAGAGTGGCGCCCGCCAGCTTCAGGACATCGCGACGGCTGACGCCTTCCGCAAGCGTTGGGGAGTCGGCGTTCATCTTGCGGCCGGATGTGCCATCCGTCATTGCTGGACCTCCGCGCTTCCGAAGAATCCACGCGAATCTCGCTCCGCTGTTCTGAGACCGAGCTTCTCGAGTCGCGGCAGCACTTCCGCCGCGAAATACGGCAGCTCCTTGAGATAGTCCACGAAGTTGATGGCCAGGCCGTCGAGGCCCGCCGCCGCGAGCCGCGAGAGCTCCCGCACGACCGCATCGGGATCACCGATGACGCAATACGACCCGCGCGCGAGCGCGCGGCGTGCCAGCGGATTGGCCCCGCTGTGAACGAGGCGCTGGGGATCGGCGCGCCCGCGGCCCTCCTTCGCATGTAGATCGGCAAGATAGCCGATCGCACCCCAGTCGGCATGATCGACGACGTACTGCAGGTAGTCGTCGGCCTCTTTCTGCGTGGGACGGCAGATGATGCCCACCGGTGTCCACACCTGGATGTCACGACCGCCCTCGCGCGCCAGACGCTTGGTCTCGGCGATGCGTGGGGTACTGGCCTCGGGAGTCTCCACCGCGTCGAAGTGCATGTCCGAGTGGCGGATGGCGAACCGTCGTCCCGTCTCCGAGCTGCCGGCGTTCATCATGAGCGGATCCCGGTCTCCAAAGGGCCGCGGCGCTCCCTCGACGGCGTGGAGGCGATAGTAGGTCCCGTCGTAGTCGAAGCGCTCTTCGCCGGCCCAGATCCGCTTGACGATCGTCCACCATTCTTCGCCCTGCGCGTAGCGGGCGTCGTGCTCCTTCTTGGTCACGCCGAACATGTTGAACTCGTCCTCGTTCCAGCCGCAGACGATGTTCACGCCGAGTCGCCCCCGGCCGATGTGATCACCGGTCGCCATCTGCTTGGCCGCCACGAGCGGGTGATGCAGAGGAACGTGAACGGTGCAGAATACGTGCAGGCTTTGCGTCGCTGCCAGCAGGCCGCATGCCCAGGCGATCGACTCGAAGCTGGAGCCGTTGGGGTTAGACACGCCGCCGTAGCCCTTCCAGCGAGCGATGGGCACCATGCACTCGATGCCGATCGCGTCCGCCATCTGCGCCAGCTTGAGGTTGTTCTCCCAGCTGGCCTCCCAGCGTTCGGGAAGCGAGGCGTAGGTTCTCCCGCTCGAGCAATTGGCTCCGAAGAGCCCCAGTCGCAAGCAGTTACGGCTCACCAGGGCAGCTTTGCGTGCTTCCATCGGCGCGGCCGACGAGGGCCTATCCGGCCCGGCTGGGGTCAACCACTCTCGGGTTCCGCTCGTCCTTCATCAGGAACAGAACGAGGATCCCGACGATGTATGTCCCGCTCAGCACCGTCAACGCCGTGGCGAAGCCGGCGTGGTCCATGAGATAGCCAGTGACCAGCACCCAGAACGGCTGGGAGAGGAAGCCCAGGAGAAAATACAGGCTGAACGCCGCATCCCGATCCTCGTTCGACGCGGCGTCGGCCACGATCGCCTGCGTCTGCGTCCCTCGCGACGAGGTGAACGCGCTGTAGAGCAGGAGGCTCACGAACAGCATCGCGATGCCCGGCCCGAGGTGGGCGACCCATAGAGTCCCCGCGCAGGAGAGCGCCAGAGAGACCTGCAGCATGCGCACGCGGCTGAACCGGTCGGAGAGCCAGCCGAACACGATGGGACCCAGGATGCCGCCGGCGCTGATTGCCGTGATCAGAATGCCGACGGTCACCTTGGAGTAGCCGAAGTCGTTCGCAAGATGGGGCGCGAAATAGATCTGGTTCACACCGCCGTCGCGGCCGGCGCCGCCGACCATGAACACGCAGGCGATGATCATCATGTTGCGGTTCATCAGCATGCGTCGATAGCTTCCGAATCCCTGGACGAGTCGAGCCCGACCCGAGCCGGATCGATTTGGAACCCCGTAGTCACGGAAGAGGAAGTAGACGATGCCCATGACGACGCTGGCGATCGTGACGACGAAGAAGATCTGCCGCCAGCCCATGACCAGCAGGAGCACGGTCGCCAGCGGCGTCGCCACCAGCGTTCCCACGTTGGAGACGCTGGTGTTCAGCGCCATCACGGCGCCGCGGCTCTTCGGGAAGTAGCTCGCCAGGATGCTGTAGCCGACCGGGTGCTGGGCGCTCGATCCGACCGACGCGACGCCGCGGGCCACGACCATCGCGGGGTAGGACGGAGCCAATCCGCTCATCAGCGTCCCGAGCGCGATGCCGAGATTGCCAAAACCCAGGAGCTTGCAACGCGAGAAGAAGGGCGTCAGGAAGCCGTAGGCTCCCTGGCAAATGCTGTTAAGCACCGAGCTGATGGCCGACATGACCCCCACGGCGGTGTAGCTCATGCCGAGGTCGGCCATGATGTAGGGATACAGCATGGTCATCATCTGGTTCTGGAAGTGATTGACCGCGTGCGAGACGTTGCTCAGGTGGAGCATCGCCCGCTTCTCGCGGGCGCTTGGCTCCACCTCCGCTGCGATCGCCCGGGGGCCGTCGTCCTGGACGCCGGCCACCGACCGCGGTCGAAACGCGTCGGGGTGGCTGCTCACGCGCTCGGAAGCAGCTCGGCGCGGTAGTTGCGCCGCAGGACGTGGAGCTTGAGCGGCACCGGCGAGCCAAGCCACATCGCGTAGATGCTATGGTCGTCGACCGAGTCGTCGGTGAGCGGGTGGATCAGCACGTCGAGCCCATCGCGGTGCAGCATCAGCCACTCGACGACGGGCTGAAACTGGTCCGGCTTGAAGATGAGCTGTGCGTTGGCCACCGGGTGCGGCCCCACCGGCTCGTCGCGCAAACCGCCGAGCTGGACCTGGAACTTCTGCTGGACGACGGCGCACACGCGCTCGGCTGTCTGGCGCGTTTTCTCCGGATCGTAGTAGATATGCGCATGATAGCCCCGGTTCGTGACGGCATCGGCTGCGGTGGTCATCGGGCTCTCCTTTGCTCGGGGGCGTTCCGCCGGCCTGCACCACGACACATTGCCAACGAGATAGATCGGTCCGGGGCGATATGCAAGCAGAAAGGAAGCCAAGTGATGGAACTGTACGAGGCGATGCGCTCGACCTTCGCGGCCCGGGAGTTCACGGCTGATCCCCTGCCCGACGCCGTGCTGGCGAAGATCCTCGATCAGGCGCGCTTCGCGCCGAGCGGCGGCAATCGTCAGGGCTGGCGCGTCATCGTGGTCCGCGAGCCGGCGACGAAGCGCGCGCTGGCCGACCTGAGCGCCTTCGCCGGACGACGCTACGCCGCGCAGGCGGCAAACGGCGAGAGCCCGTGGAACACGATCGACCCGCCGCGTGTCGACGCCGCCACGATCGAGCGCACCCAGGTTCCGGCGCGCCTCATCGAGTCGATCGCGACCGCTCCGGTGGTGCTGGTCGTGTGCGTCGATCTGAAGGTCGTGGCCTCGATCGACCAGGATCTGAAGCGGGTCGGGATCATCAGCGGGGCGTCGATCTACCCCTTCGCGTGGAACATTCTTCTCGCGGCGCGGCAGGACGGCTTCGGCGGCACCATCACCACTCTCGCCACCGCGAAGGAGCCGGAGATCAAGAACCTGCTCGGCATTCCCCCGCATGTCGCCGTCTGCGCGGTCATGCCACTTGGGCGGCCGGTGCGGATGCTCTCTCGGCTCAAGCGTAAGCCCGTGGCCGAGTTCGCCACGCGGGAGCGCTGGGACGGGGCGCCGTTCGGAAGCGCGGCGCGCTGATCAGTGCGCGCTGATTACCAGAGGCCGGGGATGAGGCGGCTGCGCACCCGCGCGGCGTAAGCCGCCCATCCCGGGTCGTGAGCCAGGATTCGCTCCTCGGCATAGATGCGGTAGACGAGGGCCACCCACCCCGCCAGCACCATCAACGCCGTGCCCCAGTTCCATTCCTGCAGGTTGTAGCCGAAGTCCGAGACCATGTAGGCGAGGTACATCGGATGGCGGATCAACCGATAAGGACCCTTCGTCGCAAGACCCCGCAAGGCCGGCCGCACCCCGAATAGTCTTCCCAGGCTGAGGAGGCTCGCCAGGCTCAGGCCTGCCGCGGCCGCGACGATGTAGAGCCCGCCCTCGGGCCACGGGGCGTCCCCGGGCACCCACCGCAAGTACACCAGCTGGCCATACGGATACGCATACACCACGACGATGCTGGCATTGGAGGAGAGCGAGCGATCCTGCCGCTCCGGCGCACGCCTGGTCAGAGCGACGCCCAGAACCAGGAGGTGCTGCAGGACGTAGATCCAGTCGGTGATCGTGAAGGTCGGCGTCAGCCGGAAGAGCAGAACCAGCTCTACCAGCGTGACGCCGATCAGGACGAGGTCGCCGACGCTTCGCCTGAACAAGCGCGAGCGAGACGACGATCAGATCGCTTTGTCGGCCTTCAAACGCTCCAGGTCCGCCGGCCCGAGCGAGAGCCACTCCTTGTAGATCTCGGCGTTGTGCTGGCCGAGCAGGGGCGCCGGCCGCACCTTCGTCGGCGACTTCGAGAGCTGTACCGGGTTCGCCGGCATGGTGAAGGGACCCCAGCCCGGGTGCTCGATGGTGGTCACCATGCCGCGCTCGATCAGGTGCGGGTCGCTCAGGATCTCCTGCGGCGCCAGCACGGCGCCCGTGGGTACGCCGGCCTTGCCGAGATCGGCCATGACCTCGTGCTTCGTTCGCGTCATGGTCCACGCCTCGACGAGGGCGTTGACCTGGTCCTTGTGGGCGGCACGCCACTTCGGATCCGACCACTCCGGGTGGCCAATCAGATCCGGGCGGCCGATCGTCTTCAGCAGCGCTTCCCACATGTGCGGCCGCACGGGCTGACAGTAGATGTAGGCGTAATCGTCGCGCCCGCCCGGCTTGCATTTGAAGATGCCCGACGGCGACGTGTTCGCGATCTCGTTACCGCGCCGGGGCTCGAAATCGCCGCCCGCGTACGCGAGCCGCATGGCGATGCGGGAAAGATTGACGACCGCGTCCTGCATCGAGCACTCGACCTTCTGGCCCTGTCCCGTCGTCTGCCGCTGCCACAGCGCGGCCATCACGCCGAGCGCGGCGTGCATGCCCGTGCCCGAGTCGCCGATGGTCGGGCCCGGCTTGAGCGGCGGCCCGCCCGGAAAGCCGGTCAACGCCATCGCGCCGCCCGTGGCCTGCGCGATCATGTCGAAGCTCTTGTACTCACTGTAGGGCCCGTAGTTGCCGAAGCCCTTCACGGAGAGATAGACCAGACGCGGGTTCAGAGCCGACAGCGTGTCGTAGCCGAGGCCCATCTTTTCCATTCCGCCGGGCGCCTGGTTCTCGGCCAGCACATCGGCCTTCTTGACCATGTCGAGGAACATGGCCTTGCCGGTCGGGTGCTTGAGGTTGAGCGTGACGCTCTTCTTGTTGGAGTTGAGCAGGAGGAAGTAGCTCGAGTCGACGCCCGGCTTCTCGGCGCGACCATAGCGCCCGGGCTCTCCCTTGCCGGGCTCTTCGACCTTGATGACCTCTGCGCCGAGCCACGCCAGCATCTGGGTGCACGACGTACCGGCCTCGAACTGGGTGAGGTCCAGAATGCGGATTCCGTTGAGGGCTGTGCTCATGGTCTTCCTCCCGTAGGGGGGATGATAACCCCGGCCGCCCTCATGACAGCAGGCGTTCCAGCTTGGTAGCGAGATCGCGACTGACCAGGCTTTGCAACGTGACGCGCATGTCCGGTCTCTTGTCCACGAACGTGCGCAAGCTCGAGACCGGCCAGCTCATGTACCGTGAGGGCTCGGTGAACGTCGCCTCGACCGGCGATGACGCGCCCATAAGCGCCACCGCCGTGCCGATGAGATGTCCGGGCTCGAGCGTCCCGATGTGCTGACCTTGCTTGTGGACATCCGCTCGCCCGCTGATCGCGACGCAGATGCGCGAAACCGGCTCACCCTCGACCAGGATCTTGTCACCCGCCGCGGCGTCTTTCCACTCGCCCACCAGCGTCAGCGAGACGAACTCGCGCGGACGCAGCGGTTGGAAGGCAAGGGCATAGAGCCTCTGCTCATCGGGGGAAAGCACGACGGGGCGCCGCTCGAGGTAGATGCGCGAGATCTGATAGAGATTGATGGCGGTGAACACCAGCGCCCAGAGAACCGGTGGCCACAGCACGGTATGTTGAAGCAGGAAATAAGGCATGTTGGTGAGCGCTGCCGCCACGGCAAACCAGCGCAGCCACAAGATGTCCCGCACCGAGTACGAGACCAGTAGCAGGATGTTCGAGAAATGCACAAGGTAGTCGATCGCTTGAATTTGCATCCCACACCTCTACGCTCGGATCATCACCAGGAGCATCTTGAATCGTGTGATCGCCTTGACGGCATGCGGCTGGCCAGCGGGCAGCTTGAGCAGCTGACCCACGGACACGCGATGCGGCGAGCTCGCGATGGAGATCTCCGCCTCTCCGTCCACCCCGAGCACGAGCGCGTCGTACGGTGCGGTGTGCTCGCTGAGACCTTCGCCGGCATCGAAGGCAAACGCCGTCACGGTGCCCGCCGGTTTCTTGATGAGCGTACGGCTGACCACGGCATCCGGCTGATACGCGACCAGGTCAAGCTGGGGCATCACACCTCGCAGCTCCGCCCGTATCCGTCGGATCAGCGGTCATCTTGCCACCTCCGTGCAGGTAGACATACCAGGCTGCCAGGAATGCCGTTCACGGCAAAGGTTCTCCCCGCAGACAACCAGCCCGTCAAGGGATTTCCTGCCCGTCGCGTTGGGCGGGAGTGTAGTCGTTACACGATCGAAATACCGTCGCAGCGTCGTGACGGCGCGTTGTGGAGCTGACAGTGTTGTGTGTAGAAATTGCCGCTCCGTCTCCTCTTCCGGGCTCCAGGTAGATGTACGCGCCCACAGATCTTCGACTAACTAACGAATGCGTCAATGGCACGCTCTAAGCAATTGTGCAGCGTGGAGGTGAGTTATGCAGACGATGAACAGAACGCGTGCGGCTCTGGTCACCTCTGCGCTCGCCGCTTGGCCCATGACCAGCTGGGCTCAGGGTGTAGTCGGTTCTCAGGCGCCCGGCGGTGCTCCGAGCGACGCGACGCAGTCCGGCACGGTGACGACGGTCGCGGTAGTAGCCACACTACTCGGCGTCCTAGTGGTGCTCGGGGTGCTCATCAAATTCCTCGATCTCAAGCGCAAGCGCGAGGGCGAGGCCGTCGTGGTCCAGGCGAGAATCTCGGACGCGATCCTGCGTGACGCAAGGCTCTTCAGCCTTCCGATCATACCAACCGCCCACGTCCCGTTGTGGAAGGGGACGCCGGTGACCGTCGAGGTGGCCGGCCAGGTTCCGTCCGACGACCTTCGCCAGGTCGTAATCCGTCTCGTCGAGCGAGAGGCGTCGCAGCTGGCAGCGGATGTGCGCGTCGAGTCGCGGATCGGCGTCGTGCCGAGTATGGTCCGGCAGTCGGCGTGATCGTCGGACGATCCTCGTCCGAACGGAGCCCAGCGTCGCTGGCGCCACCTCTCGCCGAGCATCGAGACCACCGACTGAGCGTTTGCGCCGCGGCATTCCGCATCCACGCTAACGGCTGGTGGGGCGTGGGACTCGTTTGGCCGCCGCGGCGGCTTCTCGTTGGGCCGCCAGGAATCGCCGCCGCGCCTCAGCCAGCTGACGCTCGAGATCGCGGACCTCCTGTCCGGCCCGCTCAGCGGCCGCAGCGCGCTCTCTGGCTTCCCGACGTGCCGCTTCAGCCTCCTGCGCCAAGCGTTCGCGCTCTGCCCGTTCACGAGCCTGCTGCGCCGCTGCTTCTTCGCTCACGCGCCGTGACGCGCGGCCCCCCGGCAGCACTTTGAGGTCGGCGCCTGGGCTGACCCCGGCCAGCACTTCGAACCCTGGGGCGGGTAGCTCGGCCGTGAGGCGGCCATGGCGCAGGTCCTCCGCCAAGTGGCGGTCGACTGCGGCTGCAAGGAGGGTGTTCGAGATGCGTCCAAGTGCAGCCGGCGAAGCGCGATGCGCCGCTTCCGTGATCGCCTCGGCAGCCCGCTTGGTGAGCGTCGTCAATTCTGCCCGTTGTGCCTGCCTTGCCTCAGTGGCCGCACGAGGATCGCGTAGCTGGTTGCGCCGCGCCTGTTGCACGAGATCAACGAACTGACTCAGCTGTTTGGGAGCCAGCCGCGCCAATTGATTCACTGCCCATAGTGAAACCGTCGGCTTGCCGAGCCGTTCAAGGAGCTTCGCTTCCCCGCCGTGGCCGGCCGCGTTCAGCGCGGCCACCTTTGCGTTCCTCGCGCTGGTGAACTCCTTCAACGGCGCCGCAAACAGCTCCTCGATGTGGCGATTGACATCTGCGCTCATCCGAGCAGCGCACCCTTCCCGATTCCGACGCTCAGTTCAGCAGCGTCGCGGAGATGCCGGAGGACGTAGACGCCAAGAGCACGGCTCGCGCTTGTACTGCTAACCGATCTTGACAAGCTCTACTTGTCTGTCGAGGTCGGCGGAGTAATCGTTTCGGAGGATGTAATCGTAAGACGTCGTCGCATTGACGATCGCGAGCGCCCGGCA
>Ga0114129_10008234_pt1 | contig 14864 bp, 13 predicted proteins | sample RhiMetdeltSRZDD1_FD_80071 | JGI IMG/M metagenome (GOLD analysis project Ga0114129, IMG submission 80071) | Populus rhizosphere microbial communities from Tennessee, USA - Rhizosphere MetaG P. deltoides SRZDD1 (version 2) (version 2) | ecosystem: Host-associated > Plants > Roots > Rhizosphere >...
TCGCGACCAGCAGGAAGGAAATCAGGAATGGAACGCGCCACGCCCATGCGTTGAACACGTCATTGCCGAAGTACGTGCGGGTCGCGATGATCACCGCGAGCGAGACCACGATCCCGAGTGTCGGGGAGGTCTGTAGCCAGCCGGTGTAGTAGCCGCGGTGTTCGTCTGCCACGTGCTCGGCGACGTAGGTGATGGCGCCGCCGTACTCGCCGCCCAGGCACAAGCCTTGAATCATGCGCAGGCCGAACAGGATGAAGGCCGCCGCGATGCCGATAGATGCGAACGTCGGGATCAGGCCGATGGCGCCAGTGCCGATTCCCATGCCGGTCAGGGTGAGAAGGAAGGTGTATTTGCGGCCAATCCTGTCGCCCATCCATCCGAACAGGAACGCCCCCAGCGGACGGATCAGGAATCCGGCGGTGAACAGCGCGATCGTGCTCAGCAGAGCCGCGACCGGATGGGATTGTTCGAAGAACTTGACCGACAAGATCGCAGCCAAGCTGCCGAAAATATAGAAGTCATACCACTCGATAACGTTGCCGACTGAGGCAGCGATAATCACCTGACGAAAGTTCTTAGGGATTTGAGGCCCAGCCATATCGTTTTCCTCCTTGTTGCAAAGCGTGTTGCTGCCGGCATGTAGATGGTGCACCAGCCGAAGGAGGCTTAGAGACTGTCGTGCTGCACGACCGTCCTTGTTCCTGATTGTAACTCTTGACCGCTACGCGACTGAGACCGGCGGTCATCATCGTCGCCCTCGCGTTGGTGTGCGGCTTCTTCTTGTGAACCCAGCAGATATCGCCGCTCGATGATCTTACGACGACGGCCAAACCCCGTCTTTGCGCCGAATGGTTTACGACTAAGGTATAAGAATTAATTAACTTCCGCAAAGCGGAGGTACGTTGGTACGCAGGCGTCAATAGACCATTCAACGCTTGGCCCGAGTGTACTGCCTAGTGGCGGTCCTCCATGCGATAGCCAAAAATTGTTGCAACAATGCTATCATGCCAAGGCGTCGATTACGGATGAGACGCAATGTGCGGAAACGAGTAAACCGGAATACCCGCTATCTTGAGCTTGAGAAACGCCGTCAAGAACTGCTTCGGCGATTGGGAACGGCTGCCTCTCTAGTAAACGATCCGAGGCCGCGCCGCACTGCGATGACTCTGCTTAATCGAAAATTCCGCACCGCTAGATTGGGTCAACGGGCGAGCATCCTTGCAGCGGCGGAATGGGTCGTCAGGTTGCTCGAAACCGGAATTTGACGTTTTGACAACCATTGCACCGCGAGTAATCCCCACAGTTCAGTTAGTCCGCTTTGGGTCATAAGCGACATTCGCACTGCAATAGGCCATGTCCGCTTTATCTCCAAGAGCCCACATACATCGGCGCGATTGGTACATCTATAAAGGGTTATTAGTCGAAGCGATGGACAAAAAAAAATAAATTAGCCGAGGATAACATCCAGCGGCGAATTTCCAATGAAACTGACCCTAGTAGACGGAAAATACAGGCTAGAAACAGATTCAGGACAGGCGATCACGCTGACTGTCCGCGAAGCTTTACAGCTTGGCCTATTGATACAGCGGTTGAAAGATCAAATAGAACCACCTCAATCAGGCGGGGCAATTCAACCGGTGGCAATGATTCGGATTTCTGATGTAATTGTGGGTCTAACAATGCATCACGACCAGATAGTCGTTCGGTTCCAGAATGACGGCGCAGACCAGGGGACATATGTTTTTTCACCGGAAATCGCACAAATAATGCGCGAGGGGCTGGACCAAAAGATTAGAGAGATAGAAATAGAAAGAGGTAGAAAAACAAAACAATGAAGAAAAGCTGCAACGCGCTTGTCGGAAAGCACAATTTCCATCGCGGTCAGCGCGCCGCCGCATACCCACCCTCCGGCAGTTCTCCGTCCCAGCGGTCCGGTTTTGATTGATTGGGATCGCGCAAGCTATAGCGCACCGTCACGGCCGGCGGGTTTTCCCGTCGTTCGCTCGCCAAATCGGCAGCACCAGCTACAGAATTCGCTAAATCGTCGTGACTACCGCGACCATGGTCAATGCTGTCCTTGCCCGACCGCGCAACGCGCCGTTCGAGGCCGCAGAGTTGATTCACTAACCGTTCCGATTTGGGGAGCGTGACCCGGCCCGCGTTGAGCATTGGCAATAGATCGCGAAATAGATCGGATTTGGTTTTATCCGGGGATCGGTACTCGACGCCACACTTTCGAAACTGCTGTCTCGGAAATTCACCGGCATAGCGGTCACCCTCAATCTTTGAAATGCGATAACTTTTACAAAGCGATGCGAATCCATCGATCACAGCTTCTGGTGAAAACGGCGGCTGAACTTCGCGGATTGCATCTATAAAAATGCGATCTCCCTCCCGGTGCGAAATTGCCATCGTGAAGCTGTCAGAATTCCCGCCCGAAGGATCGGTAAAGGCTGAGTAGCGATATTTGCTGAGCGGGGCGGCCTCGACATAATCACCCAAGCAGGCGCGCACGACTTCATAGGAGACGAAGCTTTCAATATCTGATCGAAACAGCGCGAGATATTCTGCGCTGGCCGCTGCTCGATCTCGCTCAAGGGCACGATCCACAACCGATTGCGGCAAGCTTGGGTTAAAGTCGCGCGATGTGCCCTGTGCTACCAGAATGCGCGGATCGCCATTGCTGCCGAAGTGCTTACGATGTGTCTCCCACAGGACTCCGCGGCGGGCGTAGGGGCTTGATGCAATGATCAGCGGCCCTCCTGTTGTTGCGAGTCCGGGCCGCACCGCGTTAAGGATTTCGCTATCAGTGTTGGCAGAATATTCGTCGCTATACCAGAAGGCGGCCTCGTCCGCGATCACCGCAAGGTAAGTCGGGCCGCGTAGGCGACGGAAAGAAGCCGAGCGCACCTCGATGGTTATTCCGTTTTCCAGTTCAAGCGCGTCCTGGGTCCGGTTGACGACCAGTTGGCGCAGGATTGGAGATTGATCGAAAGCCGCCGCGCAGTAATCCAGGGTGACCTTGGCTTGTTTTTGATCCGGCGCAATGAGCAACACAATTCCTTGCTCGCCCAGGACAAGATTGTGCCGACACAGGCTGCCGATGTAGGCAGCGAGTGTTGCCATTGATCGGCTCTTGCCGCCGCGACGACCTACGACGGCCGCCAACTCCTCAATGCGCTGTAACGGCTCCCGCTCACGTCCCGTCAGTGCCGTGAAGATTGGGCGCTCATCATCGGTCAATTCCTCGCCCATAGCGGCGATCAAGATGACGCGCCAGGCCTTCCAGCTATCGCCAGCCAGTATATTACCGAGGAGGCCCGGATCACTCAGGGCCTCGCGAAGACTGATTTTTGGTTTCATTATTTTTCCGTTGTAGTTTTCTGAGCTAAATATTCGCTCACGCTTGGCGTCACGTTTTTAGCGACGCGATCAAAGCCTAGCGTTTCAAAAGCGCGGCGCTGTGCATTGGACAAGGTTGCAAACAAGCCTAAGTCAACTTGCTCGCCTTTAATCCATCTCGCGGCCAAGTCGCGGATCATTGCAGTCGCTACTGCGGTAGTTTCAGCAATCGACCGCCTAGCTGTGCTCATATCGTCTGCACCACCTTGATCGGCCTCGATTGCAGCAATTAAATCGTTTATGTTTTTGGCGGCTGCTGTTCGCCTGTCGAGTGAATCAAGTGTCAGCAGTCGCACCTTTGGCTGGTCACTCATCTCGCCATTGTTTTCCTTTCTGCAAAAGTTGTCCGTCACTAGGGGCAAACCCGAGTGCGTGGGTTAGTCGGGCAATGGCTCAGAATAGCTGTCAGCTAGCGCCCACATGGCCAGGTCTTGCGTAGCGCCTCCATTGCTAACAGTACGAAGTCTTCGTGCAGTCGAGCGGGCTGGCTGTCGATATACTGGACCACGACCTTGACGATTTGTTCGTCAGTAACTTCCCGTGGGAGGCAAATGCGTGGCGCATACGCATCTCTGGCAACAGCTAGAACCAAGTCCACGCAGTAGCCACCTAAATGTGTGTTGCCTGTACCTGCCCGTATGAAGTCGCGACAGCCAGGCATTAGGTAATCTGCGGAGTAGATGTCTTTTTGAGCGAAGGCCGGATACGTGCCCAACACCCCCAGAACGATGAAGCCAATGCCGCTCATATGTTGACACACGATTTAGCGCCCAGTAGTCCAGGCCGCCAGCATACGGGCATTCTAGTCGCGGAATAGGCTCTTGAAACGCGTTGGCGCCAGTTCGGTGTAGCGCACCGTATGCTGAATTGATTTGTGCCCGAGGTACGCCTGGATCGTGCGGGTATCGACGCCATCGTTGGCCAGCTTGTAGCCGCAGGCATGTCTGAGCATATGGGGGTGTATCTTCATGTTAAAGCCTGCGGCTTGACCGGCTCGCTCTACCATCGCCTGAAACCCTCTACTTGCGAACGGAGCGCCGCGTTCACTCACAAACACAAAGGGCGATTTTGATTCCCGCTTCAGCTTTCGCAGGGCGCGTAACTCCCGACCAGTCAACGGATGCGTTGCAGGAGTGCCCTGTTTGACTCTGCGGACGTGTAGGGTGGCGTTTTCCATGTCTACCTGCTCCCACCGCAGATCAACCAATTCTGACGCCCGTAGGCCATGCCTAAAGGCAAGCAGGACCATCGTAGCGTCGCGGTGGCTCCAGCGGTTATCCTTGACGGCGTCAATTAGCCGTTCCACCTCCCGCTCGGTGAGGTGCTCCCGCGTCCGATATTTGGCGTTTGGCTTGCGCATCGGTGCAACTGTGCGCATTTTGTGCGCTGGCGCAACCGATCTCGGGTGCCCATTTGCTTGCATATCTTGCACTTCTGCCTAGTAAACTATGCATATATCGTCCCTTTAATGCATAGCAATCAAGGCAGCGACCGCCGCACAAGCTATTGAACCGTCGCACCAACTTTTACAGGCAAGCGGCATTCCCCCGACAGCCAGAAAAAGCGGCCAGCCGGGCGTGTGCGGAGGGCAAAGCTCGCGTTTTCTGTGGTAAGATAGCCGCCCGTAAAGGGAGGGTGTCAAAAAATGCAGACCTGGCTCGTAGGCGTAATTCTCGCTGCTGCTGTGGGTGCGATTTTCTTAATCGCATTAACACGTTTTAGAACCGTTCGGTCGCGGCGGTGGTACTGAAAGCGAACACCCGCTGATTTAGCCAGCGCACAGCAAAGCCGCCAGCCCATGGGTCAGTCCCCGGCTGCGGTCGGTGAAATCTGGCGTCGTATTCAGTTCTGAAGTCATCTGAAAAACCAGCAATCGAAGCCTTGTTTTACCAGTTCTGGTAAATCCGTTAGCAGTCACCGCGCTCGCCGGAGCCGCGTAGGTAGCATGGCGACCTGCACGTATTGTTTCGGGTGTATCCCAGCTTTTGCAGCTTGAGCACCAGCAAGACAAGGTCGGGCCGCCCTAGATGCCTGGGCAAATCATATCAGGGTCATTCTGTGGGCCAATGTAACTGCAGCCACCGCTGTGAGAACAATGACCAAGAGAGCGCCGATTGGCACTACGAAATTCACGTTTTCCATAGCCGCCACCCTCAGTATGGGCCTTGCTTGGCAAGCTTACACCTTAAACTGAGACACTGGCATTTAATTGTTGGTACGCGAATCTTCATTGAACCGTCGCCGCAATACTCAAGGACCTATTGGATGCCGAGGCGGCCAGAAAAAAGAGGCCGTCGAGGGCTGTGCGGAGGGGTTCATCTTGTATCAGCCATGTAACATTCGCGCATAGTGTGACGTGCATCACTAGGGACGGAACGCGATTCGACGCAGAGTGCGCTCCCAGGCTTCCTCCAACAACAAGAGTGGTCTCCACTTAAAATGAAAATAAAAATGATGGCGTTTGCGCTCACGATGCTATTCGCGATCATCTTGTTTGCTGGCATTCAATACGCGGCACCACACAAGCCAGCCCCCCATATGTGCCGTATGGTGCAGAACCAGATGCTTGATACCTGCGGCAATGATGGCGTTTTCAACGCGCAATAGCTGAAATGTTTTTCACCCGCTTAGTGTTCCTACATTCATCCTTACTCGCGGCGGCCGCCATCGTGGCCGCCGCGGGCTGTGCGGGGGCAGGCTTAGGCAGTGTTTATGGGAATTTTCCTTGTAAAGTGCCAACGTAAGGCCGACGTTTTCATTTTCCTCCAACTGGTTCTTGAACCGCGCCCTAACCGGTGCGGTTTTTTTGAACGCGTAGCGGTCATGGTTTGAAGCGATAGGAATCCGTCCCACGACGTGAAATACAACTCTAGGGGGATACTATGAGAAACACTTCGATTGCCCTGCTGGGATTTATAGCCGTTCTGGTTTCTGCACCTGCGCAAGCTGCGGGGGCGGATGTGGAAACTTGTCGCGCAGCTATACGGGAAAAGTTTCCATGTAGGGGCACTCATCGAAATCAACCGGCGCGCGCCACATGCGTTCGGGCTGCAATGGAGCGCTGCAAAGCGAATGGGCCGGGCGCAATTTAGAATCCATGCGCCTACTCACACGCTGAACGCCTTCGACGCAACTTATCCGGCGGCACGATCACCGCGCATCGTCCGATCAAGTGCGGGCCACCGGGCATGGGCAAAAATCCACAAAGCAACGATATTCACGAAAGGAACCAAAAACGCGATTGTCCACCATTTGTTTAGCCCGACACGACCTAGAATTTTGGAGATCGGTATGGCGTTCAACACAAGGATTACGACGAGGAAGATCCACTGCCACAGATTAAACGGCTGCATGTCGAAACCTCCGGTGCTGGTCGCAAATCGTGAACTCTCAGAAACGCGTTACAGACTGTTGCTTACTCTTAGCGTGACGTTTGTGTAATCGTTCGGCTCTTCCATCGGCTTGTGACCATCCAAAACATCACGCGTAATTTGCAGCACCCGAAGTGCTTTCTGAGGGCGACCAGATTCAAGAAAGGAAATCGCGGCCAAAAGCTGAGCTTTGTAATAATAAGGTCGTTTAGCCATGATCTGTTCTCCTGTGGCACTGGTTAGTCACGCTCTACAGATAAACATGCTAAGAGCTATGCTCGCGCTACCCTTTGCTTCCTTCCTTCACTGCCGACTTCTTTCTCGATCCCACTGCCTCTGCCCGCCTACCGATTGGCACGGGTTAGTCACGCTACTATGTAAGAGTTTATGGCGTGACGGACTTGTGCCACCGTCTGTGCCACGTCTGCGATACCAAGTTCGTCGGCTAATCCCTAGCCGCTCCCATGGCTTCAGACGTGCCAACGAGGATATTCGTGATTTCGCGCCAGCCTTATGCCGCTGGCGAGCCTGCCTGGCCCGCGCTTTCTCTCGCCGGAGTTCCTTGCGCCTCTCCTCGAACTCGTCTGGCGTTAGATCGGCTGGGGCAATGGTCCGGATCACTAGGCTTTGGCGTTCCTCCCAAGTGAGATTCAGCTTCGCCCCGAGGTCCGCTGCCTTTATCTTTCGCAAATATTCGGGCTTGCGAAGGATGCTCTCGACAAGTTCGTACGACTCGGCCGTGTACATCCAAGGTGCCCAAGTCTCGATGATGCACTTCATCCGATTGCGGGCATTGGGCGCAAACGAAACCACGTCGAGTAATAGCTCAAGGTCAGCGCGAGCGGCGTCATCGTCGGGTAGTTCATGGCCGTAGCGGTGACGCAAAACCCTTTTCAAATCGCCCAGTCGTCGTCGGCGGAGACTTTCATTTTTCTGCAAAGGTTTCTCAAAAATTTGATTTCTTTGGTTTCAAAAACATTCACTCTGGGCGAATCCAGTCTAATGGTCCCGAAATCCGCGCAAATTGCCGCCCGCTTCCCAGATGCTTCCCAAGGCCGTATTTCTGGGAAGCGAGTTGCAATTAAGTTTATTAAACAACAACAATATGAAATTGGGTTTCTTGTTCTGGCATCAGGAAGCGGCAGCGCCGTACACGCGGTAAAAAAGGTGCGTCAGATCAAGGCACCGGCGGATTTGGCAGTGGCGAAGCTTTGGGATGCGCAGACCGTTGCGCCAAACTAACGCAGCCCACGTACCGGATCGTGGGACCGCATCTTCAAGGGCTACCTTGCCAAAATCGGTTTGACCTCCGACAATCTTCGCTCGCGGCGAGAAGCTTGCGATTTCGCGCGCAAGCCCGGCGAACACTGGGAGGAAGATCATGCGCTTCTGGAGATCCGCGCTGGCCGGCGCGTGTGCTTTCGGTCTTTTCGCCGTCAGCGCTGCCATCGCTGCCGAACCCGTCAAAATCCGGATGTCATGGGTGGCGCCCGTTGCCAACTGGGCGTCGATCGTTCTGGAGAAGAAGGACTTGGCCAAGCATATGGGCAAGTCCTACACGGTCGAAGCGGTCCGCTATCAGGGCACGCCGCAAATGATCACGGCGATTGCCAACAATGAGCTCGAAGTATCGAACCTCGCCTATTCGTCATTGGCGATCGCGATCGAAAACGCCGGCCTCGACGATATCCGCGTCATAGCCGACGAATTCCAGGATGGCGTGCCCGGCTATTACACCCAGGAATATTTCGTCCGAAAGGACAGCGGCATCAATAAGGTCGAGGATCTCAAAGGCAAGGTGATCGGCACGAATGCCGGCGGCAGCGCGGTCGATATCGCCATGCGCACGATGCTGAGAAAACATGGCCTTGAGGAAAAACGCGATTACACGATGGTCGAAAGTCCGCTTCCGGCAATGCCCGCCGTGCTGCTCGAGAAAAAGGCGGATCTCGTCCCGGCGGTGCTGCCATTTGCCTTCAATCCCAAGCTCCGCGAAGAAGGAAAAGTGTTGTTCAAGCAGAGCGAAGCGCTGGGCGTGACGCAGATGATCGTCTGGACGGCGCGCAAGTCTTTCATCGACAAAAATCGCGCCGCCATGGTCGACTTCATGGAAGACATGCTGCGCATCACGCGCTGGTACCTCGACCCGAAAAACCATGACGAGGTGGCTCAAATCGCCTCGAAGATCACGAAGGCGCCGCCCGAGCGGTTCGACTGGCTGTTCACCAACAAGGACACCTATCGCGACCCGAACCTGCTGCCGAATCTTGAGGCGCTGCAGCGCAACGTCGACGTCACCCACGAGCTCGGCTTCGTGAAAAACAAGATCGATGTCAAAAAGTACTCGGACCTGAGCCTGGTACAGGAAGCGGCGCAGCGCCTGAAATAGCGTTTGCCAACCTGGCTTGCATTAGTCCCGGGTACTCGCCTGGGGCCAATGCTATGCAAGCCAGCTAGATCCGCTTGAGCGGAATCGCTCCCATAAAGTCTCGCTTGCCGACATCCACGCCGAAATTTCGCGCAATCGCGTAGGCGGCGGTGACGTGGAAATAGAAATTCGGCAGGACGAAGTGGTTAAGGTAGTCGCAGCCTTTCATCTGGCCCTTGTTCTGCCCGAGCGGAAAAGTGATCTCGCGCTCGGACGAAGCATCTATGGCCTTGCAATCGAGCGTCTTGAGAAAGGCAATGGTTCTCGCAATCCGCTCCTTGAACTGCTCAAGCGTCGTCTCGGTGTCGTCGAAATTCGGCGGCTCTGCCCCTGCCAGCCGCGCCGAGCCATTCTTCGCCTGGTCGCATGCGACCTGAATCTGACGGCCGAGCGCGAACATGTCGGGAGCGAGCCGCCAGCCTAGCAGAACCGAGGGATCGACTTTCAAAGCCGCGGCGTGAGCCGCGGCTTTGTCGAGCACGCCCGAGAGCGCGTTGAGGGCAATCTCGAAAACCGGCAAAGAAGCCTGGGACATAGTATACATGTGAATTCCTTTGGGAGGCGCGCATTGAGGCTGATGCATCGCGGATGGAGCAACCACAAACGCGCGCGGTTATAGCTCAACCCACTGCCGGAGCAAATTGTGATAGACGGACGTGAGCTCGACCAGCGACACGTGATCCGGGTGATCCCGCTGCAACTTGATGATCGCCATGTCCATGTCGAAGACCAAGGAGCGCCTGCTTTCATCGCGGATCATGACCAGCCGAGTGAACATGTTAGAATGGCCGTGGCGGAAAGGATCGAAAGTTCAATGACCCGTTATTGTGACCGGTATCATGTGGTGGTGGCAGCCGTCGTTGCCATAAGCCTCATTCTGCCCGCCCCACTTTTGGGGCAAACGACGCCGGCCGAGCCGCCGCCAACACCAGTTGCCTCGCCCCAACAAGTCGCGCCTGTGGCGTCCGATCCTGTCACTGCCGCTCAGCCATCTACAGCTCAACCATCTGCCGCCTCAACCGAGATTGCGCTCAAACTGCCGCGCGACTTGTCGCCTTGGGGCATGTTCATGGCGGCCGATATCGTGGTCAAAGCCGTGATGGTCGGCCTTGCCTTTGCCTCGGTGCTGACCTGGACGGTCTGGTTCGCCAAGGCCATCGAACTGTGGATCGCGCGCCGACGCATGCGCGGGGCAATCAATGCACTCAATCAGGCCCGGTCCTGGAGCGAAGCGGTCGCACGCATGAAAGGCCGCGACAACGGACCCGCCCTCCTGCTACGCGCAGCGGACGCCGAATTACGTCTGTCCGCGGACGCAATGTCGCCGACCGGAGTTAAAGAACGCATCGCGTCGCGGCTTGAGCGCCTCGAAGCGGCTGCCGGCCGCAGCATGATCCGCGGCACCGGCATCCTCGCCACCATCGGCGCCACCGCCCCATTTGTCGGATTATTCGGGACCGTCTGGGGCATCATGAACAGTTTCATCGGCATTTCGAAGTCGCACACCACAAATCTGGCGGTGGTGGCGCCGGGCATCGCCGAAGCGCTGCTTGCAACAGCGTTGGGCCTGGTGGCGGCAATCCCTGCCGTCGTGATGTACAATGTGTTTTCACGCTGGATTGCCGGGTACCGCGCGCTTCACGCCGATGCTGCGGCCGAGATACTGCGCATCGTCAGCCGCGATCTCGACCGTGGCGCCTTCGATGAACGGCCCGCGGAACCTCGTCGCGCCATAGCTGCCGAGTAGCTTACGATGAGTGTGCGTCTTGACCATGGCGACGAAGAACTGAGCGAAGTTCACGAGATCAACGTCACGCCATTTATCGACGTGATCCTCGTGCTGCTCATTATCTTCATGATCGCAGCACCGCTCGCGACAGTGGACATTTCCGTCGACCTGCCGGCCTCCAATGCCGAGCGAGTTCCGCGACCCGAAAAGCCGCTGTTTCTCACGCTCAAATCTGATCTGAGTGTCTCGCTTGACAACGACGCCGTTAATCGCGCTGGGCTTGCCGCTGCGCTCGATCGGGCGACAGCCGGCGACAAGCAGCAGCGCGTCTTCCTCCGCGCCGACAAGACCGTGCCTTACGGCGAACTGATGAGCCTCATGAATGAATTGCGCGGCGCCGGCTACTTGCATGTCGCGCTGGTCGGCCTCGAAGCCGAGAAGTTGTAGCCATGGCTGCCGCGCACCAGGCACTCCCCGTCCGCCGCTGGCCGGGTGCGGCGCGTTGGATTGCGTGTTTTGCGCTGGCGCTTGCTTTTCACGTTGCCGGAGCGGCGGTTCTATTGGGGCGCTGGAGCGAAGATTCCGATCTGGTGGCCAATGCGCCCGTGGTCATGGTCGAACTGGCCCCGGTCCCGGTCTCGCCCAATATCACGCCAACCGAATTGCCGCCTGGTCCGCAGCAAAGCGAGGCGGAGCCGGAACCGGTGCCGGAGCAGCCGATCGAAAAGGTCGAGCTGCCGCCTGACCCGAAAGCAGAGCCGCTCGTGGTAGCGCCTCCGCCGAAGCCGATCGAAAAGCCGAAGGAGAACAAGCCGAAGCAGAAGCATGCGAGTCTCTCCAGCGCACCGAGCACGACCGAGCAAAAGGCACAACGCGCCGCTGCACCGATGACGGGGGCTTCTTCGCGTAATCCCGACGCAGTGCCGAACTGGAAATCGCAGCTTGTCGCAAGGCTCGAGCGCTACAAGCGCTATCCCTCGGAGGCACAGTCGCGGGGCGAGCGCGGCGTGGCGCAACTCGCATTCAGCGTCGATCGCAGCGGTGGCGTGCACAATGCGCGCATCGTCCAGAGCTCAGGCTCGAGCATCCTCGATCGGGAAACGTTGACTTTGGTCGCCCGGGCGCAGCCCTTGCCGCCGCCTCCACCGGAGATTCCCGGCGCGCAAATCCCGATCGTCGTGCCGATCCGCTACAACGCGCGCTGACGATAGTTCAGCCATGCCGACGCGTGGCCTCGCGTGCGCCCGTTGCACCTCCGACGACGTGCCCAATCATCACCAGCAGCGGTCCGGTCAAGCTCGCCTTTGCCAGCCGGTCCGGAAGCTCGGCGATCCCTCCCTGGACCACAGCCTGGTCCGGTCGCGTAGCGCGGGCGATCGCCAGCGCCGGCGTGCCTGGATCGAGACCTTCGGCCGTCGCCTTCTTTACCAGCGCAGCGAGCGTGCGCGCCGGCATGTAGATCGCCGTGGTGGCGGTGGGATCGGCCAGGCTTCGCCAGTCGATGTCATCCGGCAGCGTCCCGTTTTTACCGTGACCTGTCACGTATTGCAGCCGCCGCGCGTGCGTGCGGTCGGTAAGAGGAAGACCGAGCTTTGCTGCGGCGCCTTGTGCCGCCGTGATGCCCGGCACGATCTCGACCGCGATGTTAGCCACCTGGCAAGCCTCTATTTCTTCCGCCGCGCGGCCGAAAATGAGCGGATCGCCGCCCTTCAGGCGCACGACGCGCTTGCCCTGCCGCGCGAGCCCGACCATCAATTCGTTGATGTCTTCCTGCTTGCAGGAGGGGCCGAACCCGGTTTTGCCGACCAGCATTTTTCTCGCTTCGCGACGCGCAAAATCGAGGATCTCGCTGGAAACGAGATCGTCGAACAGGATCACGTCCGCCGATTGCAAGGCCCGCACCGCGCGCAGCGTCAACAGCTCAGGATCGCCCGGCCCTGCTCCCACAAGGGTCACCGCACCGTTTTCGAGCGCTGCGCCTAGCCCCCTTACCTCGGCGACGAACCGTTCGAGATCTCTCTCGGCCGGTTCACTTTGCGGATTGGCGACGGCGTGAGCCGTGAAAATCTGCCAGAACTTTCGTCGCCCTGAAAATGAGAGATCGGACGACTTGATCGCGCTGCGCCAGCGCGCCGCGGCGGCGGCCCAGCGCGCAAAGCCATTAGGCAAAAGGGCTTCGATCTTGGCGCGGATCGCCTGAGCAAAGACCGGCGCAGCGCCGTCCGTCGATATTCCGATCACAAGCGGCGATCGATTGACAATCGCGCCGAAGGCAAAATCGCAGAACGCCGGTTTGTCGATGACATTGACCGGGACGCCGGCAGCGCGCGCGGCGGATGCAAATGCCACCGCGTCTTCGTCGTCCTCGAATGCGCCGATTGCCACCGCGGCACCTTTCAAATCGCGAGGCGCCCACGAGCGGCGATCAATTCTGATCACGCTGCGTGGCGGGCTTGCGGCAAGCTGTACCAGCTCCTCACAGGGGTCGGACGCATAGACTTCGACGCTGGCGCCAGATGCCGACAACAACTCTGCTTTCCAGGCTGCCGCCGGACTCCCTCCCGCCAGCACGGCCCGCTTGCCTTCAAGCGCCAGGAATATCGGCAGCCGCGCCAGCGCATCCATACGCACGAGCTGTGCTTCCGACGGGGTTCTCCGATTGCTCAGCGGCATGGCCCTTTAATACACGTCGACCTGATAGCGGTCATTCTTTTTCAGTTCAGCGACAAAGCGCGCGGCGTCTTCGGGGCTGCGTTTGCCGTGCTCGGACACGACATCGATCAGGGCGCGTTCAACATCTTTTGCCATGCGCAAAGCGTCGCCGCATATATATATGTGCGCGCCACGCTCCAGCCAGGCCCAGAGATCGCGTCCTTCGTCGCGCATGCGATGCTGCACATAGATCTTCTCGTCGCCATCGCGCGACCAGGCAAGCGTCAGCCGGCCGAGATGGCCCGTCTCGCGCATCGCTTTCAGCTCGTCCTCGTAGAAAAAATCATAATCGCTGCGCTGATGGCCGAAATAAAGCCAGTTCGGCCCGGGGGCCCGCGTGGCGAGACGCTCCTGCAGGAACGCCCGGAATGGCGCGACGCCGGTGCCGGGCCCGACCATGATGATCGGCTTGCTCGGGTCGGCGGGGAGCGCAAAATGCTGGGCCTTCTGCACATAGACGCGCACCTTCTGCCCCGGTGCAACGCGGCCCGCGAGGAAGGTCGAGGCGACCCCGAGACGGACGCGCCTGTTGACCTCGTAGCGCACCGCGTCGACCGTGAGCGATACACGGCCGGCATTGACTTTCGGCGATGACGAGATCGAATAGACGCGCGGCTGCAATGGGTCCAGCGCTTCGATAAAAGCCTCGGGGTCGGGTCTTATCCCTGCGAATTTTTGCAAGGCGGCAAGCACGTCGAGGGTCGCGGCGTCGCCGTCGGGATCCTGCCCTGCGGCGAGGGCCTTCGCTATCTTCCTCCGTTCCCCGCCGGTCAGGTAGGAGATGAGTTGGAATAGCATGTCGGGCGCGGGCGATAGCGAAACTCCATCGCCTAACGTTTCGCGTAGCGTGCGTTCGCCAATCGGAAAGTCCGGCGGCGCGCCGAGCGCAGCGATCACCGCATCGATAAGCCCGGTATCATTGATTGGATAGATACCAAGCGAGTCACCAACCTCATAGGCAAGGTCGGTGCCTTCAAGCTCGAGGTCGATGTGCCATGTCTCCTTCTGCGAGCCGCCCTTGTTGAGTCGGTGACGCTGCGCCACCGTCGCGACCACGGGATTGTCGCGCGAATAGCCAAGTCGCGCCGGCTGCGCGAGAACAACGTTTTCGGCTTGCAGTGCAGCGCCGGGCGTGTCGAGCTCGCGATAGAGCTCCTTGAGCATGCGGGCGGTCTCCTTGCCGCCCGGCACGCACAGGTTCAAACGTTCCTCAGTCCCGGCA
>Ga0114129_10008235_pt1 | contig 14864 bp, 13 predicted proteins | sample RhiMetdeltSRZDD1_FD_80071 | JGI IMG/M metagenome (GOLD analysis project Ga0114129, IMG submission 80071) | Populus rhizosphere microbial communities from Tennessee, USA - Rhizosphere MetaG P. deltoides SRZDD1 (version 2) (version 2) | ecosystem: Host-associated > Plants > Roots > Rhizosphere >...
ATCTCGATCGACGCGCAGCGGGTCAACGATCTCGCGCCGATGGACCGCGACATCGCCATGGTGTTCCAGAACTACGCGCTCTATCCGCACATGAGCGTGTTCGACAACATGGCCTTCGGCCTGAAGATGCGGAAGTTTGAGCGGGCGGAGATCGGCAAGCGCGTCAAAGAGGCGGCCGACATCCTCGGCATCGGCGAGCTTTTGAAGCGCAAGCCGCGTCAGCTGTCGGGCGGCCAGCGCCAGCGCGTGGCGCTCGGCCGCGCCATCGTGCGGCACCCGCGCGTATTCCTGTTCGATGAGCCCCTCTCCAACCTCGACGCCAAGCTCAGGGTGCAGATGCGCGTCGAGCTCAAGAAGCTGCATCAGCGCCTCGGCACCACGGCCGTCTACGTCACCCACGACCAGGTCGAGGCCATGACGCTCGGCGACCGCGTCGTCGTCATGAAAGACGGCCTCGTGCAGCAGGTCGGCGAGCCGCTGGAGCTCTACAATCAGCCCGCCAACAAGTTCGTGGCCGGCTTCATCGGTTCGCCCGCCATGAACTTCGCTACCGTCAACATGACCGATGGCGACGGCCGCCTCACGGCAAGGAACAGCGGCATGGAGATCGAGGTGCCGGCGATGCATGCCGATCGGCTGCGCCGCCACGTCGGCCGCAGGATGACGCTCGGTATCCGCCCCGAGGACCTGCACGTCGCGGGCCAGGCAGACCCGGCGGGCCTCACCTTCCCGAGCAAGATCGAAGTGGTGGAGCAGCTGGGTTCGGAGATTCTGCTCGACGTGCGCGTCGGCGACGGCACGATGGTAGCCTCGGTCGATCCGACCACGCGGGCCAAGGTCAGCGAGGAGCTGCGGCTGGCGATCAATCCGGCACGGCTGCACTTCTTCGACGCGGAGACCGAGGCGGCCGTCTGAGCCTTTCTCCGCCCAGGAGGGCCGGCAAAACGTGGCGTCTCGGATCAACAAGGCCATCGAGCTGCTGGCCGAGGGCCAGGCGATCTACTACGTCGGTCAGCACACCGGCCACGTGCTCACGCGTGCGCAGGGCCGCGAGGATGCGCGCACCTGGGCCGACTACGTCAACATCGGTATGGAGCACGGCGCCTTCGACATGGCGGGTCTCGCCGAATACATGGCAGGCCTTGTCGAAGGGGGCCCCACGGCGTCGGGCCATCGCACCCCCGCCGTCATCGTCGAGCCGCCCGTAAGGGGCATCGACGAGGCGAGCGTGCGCGCCAATGCCTGGCAGTTCCGGCAGATCCTCGCGCGCGGCGTGCACGGGCTCATCCTGTGCCAGGTCGAAACCCCCGGCGCGGTGCGCGCCTTCGTCGAGGCGGTCCGCTATCCGCACCACGCGCAAGGCGTCGACCCGAGCCTGCCTACGCCGCTCGATCGCATGCGCGGCGGGACGGGCCCCGCAGGTCGCGCGGACGGCGGAGGCGGGGCGTACTTGCTCGGGGTCGGCAGCCGCGGCCGCGGCTCGGAGGCAACAGCCGCGCCGATCTGGGGCGTGTCGCAGCCCGACTACATGGCGCTCGCCGATCCCTGGCCACTCAACCCCAGGGGTGAGCTGATTCTGGGCGTCAAGCTCGAGAGCCCGGAAGGTGTCGCCAACTGCGACGCAATCCTGGCGGTCCCGGGCCTTGCCTATGCCGAGATGGGACCGGGCGACCTCGGCCTGTCGTTCGGCCACACGACGATGCAGCGCGATCCCTACCCGCCGGAGCTTCAGGAGGCACGCGCCCGCGTGTTCGCCGCCTGCCGGGCGAACGCCATCGCCTACCTCGAGGGCTGCACACCGCAGAATATCGCCGCGCGGCTCGACGAAGGCGTGCGCGTCATCGCCGGCCAGGACCCCGAGACCGCCGCCGTCGGCCGCGCCCACCAGAAGCGCACGATGGCTGTGTAGCCCTCGGTCCGATTGGGCAGTGTCATCCCGGAATTTCATGCCAACGAAATCTCCGGGACCCAGGGCAGAGTACGCAGGGCATCGATTGAGCCCTGGATGCCGGCACTGGGCAATCGCCCTCGGCCGGCATGACACGGGCGCCCAGCCCCTACCGCGCCCGCGGAAACTCCTCCGGCCGGGTGCCGAAGGGAATGTGGCGCGCAGCGCGCAAGCCGACCTCGTCCCAGCGCATGCCCGCGCCCAGCGCACGCGTGCGGGCAAGCTCGGCGGAGCGGGTCTGCGTGTGATCGGTCAGCGCCCGCTCCTGCTTCTCCCAATGCTGCAGCGACGCGGCGACGTCCGTCCCGCCGGTCACGATCTCGGCCATGCTTAGCGCGTTCATCATGGCGAGGCAGGCGCCCTGCGCCAGCGTCGGCGGCAGGGCGTGGGCCGCATCTCCGACAATGGCCACACGGCCGACCGACCAGGACACGAGCTTCGTCGTCTCGTAGACATCGTAACGGCCTCGCGTGCCGATCGTCTCGATGGCCGGCATCAGCATGGGGAACACGCTGCCCCACACTTGCGGATTGATCGGCAGCGTCGCCGCCTCTTTGTCGTCGCGCGGCGCCATCATGGCGAAATAGAGCTTTCCGTCCTCGCAGGGCGCGTAGAGGATGCGGAGCGTGCGCGGTTCGAAGGCCCAGAAGTCGATGACGTGCTCCCAGTCGCCGCCCAGGAAGGGGGCTCGGTCGACGAGGACGCGGACGATGCCGTCCTGATACTTGTGGCGCGCGACGGGAATGCCGAGGGAATCGCGCACGGCCGAGCGCACGCCGTCGGCGGCGATGACGAGGTCCGCCTTCAGGCTCCGCCCGTCGGCAAGCTCGAGCACACCCTCCGGTCGTGCGCCGACCGCCTCGGAGCGGGTGCAAATCTCGATGCCCTCGCGCTTGGCCGAAGCGATGATCGCCGAATAGAGGTGCTGGCGCGTCATGGTCTGCAGCAGGAAGGGATTGGCGCCGTTGATCCTCTCGAAGCTGACGTTGGCACCGTTCCGGCGCGTCTCGTAGCCAGGGGCCTGGTGGGCGCCGCGCGTGACGTCATCGTAAGCGCCAATCGCGTGCAGGACGCGCTGGCCGTTTTCCCAGATGAAGATGCCGGCCCCGAAGGCGCGTAGCTCCGCCTCCCGCTCGTGCACGCGCACGCTCCAGCCGCGGCGGCCAAACGCTATTCCTGCGGCGAGCCCCGCAAATCCTGCCCCGGCGATCTCCACATGCATCGGCAAACGATAGCATCGGCCCGTGACCTTCCGCGACGACCTTTCGCGGGTGCGGGCGCACAGCTGCTGTGCAGCCCGCGGGCGCATCGCGTAAACGGCGCTGGCGCCGGAAGGAGGGGAAAGAGTAGGCTTCCCGCAACGCGTATCAGCCAGGGAGAAACGGCAATGGCGTCTCAAGGCAAGGTTGCGGTCATCACCGGCGGGGGCACCGGCATCGGCCGGTCGGCGGCATTGGCGCTGCAGGGTGACGGCTGGAACGTGGTTATCGCGGGGCGGCGCAAGGAGGAGCTCGACAAGACAGTCGCCATGGCCAGGCCCGGCGGCAAGATCGTTGCCGTCCGCGCCGACGTGGGCAATCCCGAGGACGTCAAAAACCTCTTCGCCGAGACGCAGAAGGCCTTCGGCGGACGCCTCGATTTTCTCTTCAACAATGCGGGCTTCGGCGCGCCGGCCGTGCCGATGGAGGAGCTGCCCTTCGACAAGTGGAAGGCTGTGGTGGACGTCATCCTGCACGGCTCGTTCCTGTGCGCGCAGGAGGCGATCAAGATCATGAAGTCGCAGAACCCGAAGGGCGGGCGCATCGTCAACAACGGCTCGATCTCGGCCTACACGCCGCGCCCTAATTCGGTCGCCTACACGGCCTCCAAGCACGCCATCACGGGGCTGACGAAGTGCATCGCGCTCGACGGGCGCAAGCACGACATCGCCTGCGGCCAGCTCGACATCGGCAACGCCGACACGGCCATGGGCGGACGCATGAAGGCGGGCGTGCCCCAGGCCAGCGGCGAGGTGAAGCCGGAGCCGGTGATGGACGTGGAGCACTGCGGCGCCGCCATCCGCTTCATGGCCAGCATGCCGCTCGACTCCAACGTGCTGTTCATGAACCTCAAGGCGACCAAGATGCCGTTCGAGGGCCGCGGCTAGCTGCGCCGCGCAGACGGCCGGCGCTACTCTGGGAGGAACACGCCTGTCATTCCGGCCAAGGGCGGAGCCCGAGGGTCGCCGAATTCCGGGATGACAGGCGGGCGTCACGTCATGCGCTGCGACCGTCCGCGCTGGATGAGGTCGCCGACATCCTCCGTCACCCAACTCAACCCCACGCACGTCCAGTAGCCGATCAGCGCCACCGCGATCGCCACGATTCCGACCCGCAGCTTGCTGACCCTGGGCCAGCCGGTCAGGGCGTCGCTCAGGTAGTAGACCGCAAGGGCCGTCACGGTGACGGTCACGGCCGTGAAGATCAAGCCAGCGGCCAGTGACAGGAGCACGTTCCCGCTGGAGCGCACCTCGACCGGCATGTGTCCCCCCTTCCATGAAGTCATCAGCGCCGACGATCTCGCATTCCGACAGGCGCCGGCCCGACAGTGGCCGAAGGACTCGGCCTGTGCTGTTTCCTTGGGAACAGCATCAGTCGGCAAGGAGCGGCGCTACGGGGCAACGCTCCTCATTCGATCACTTCATCGGCGCGAATGAGCAATGAGGGGGCGAGGGTGAGTCGCAGCGCCTTCGCAGTTGCAAGATTGAGTACCAGTTCGAATTTGGTCGGTTGCCGGATGGGAAGCTCGGCAGGGTTGGCGCCCCTCAGGAGTTTGGCCACCAGAAGACCGGTTTCCCTCCACATCTCGGCAAGGCCGGCACCATACGAGGCCAATCCTCCCGACACCGCATGCTCCTTCCACTGATATATTGCCGGGAGGCCGTTCGCAGCCGTGAAATCCACGATCGATCGATACATCGAAGATAGAAGCGGAGAGGCCCCCACGTTTATGGCCTCCATTCCGGCTTGCTTGGCTGCTTGCAAAGCACCGGCAAGATCCCTGGGGCGCTGGACTTCGAAGATGTTGAGCTTCACGTTCAGCAAGCGCGCGGCATGCTCTGTCGTCTTGATCTGGGTTGTGCCGCTGGACGGATCCCACAGGAAGCCGGCTTCCGACAGGTTCGGAAGGATTTCCTTCGGCACCGCCAGACGCTTTGCGCACAGCTCAGGGGAGAGGATAGTTGTTCCGGTGGTATTGCCGCCCGGGCGAGCGAGGCTTTCGACCAACCCGCCACCCAGCACGTCATCGGCGATTGCAGCGATCGGGACCGTCGTTGTCGCCTGCTGGGCCGCACGAGGTGCAACATCCCCGAAGGTCGCAATCGTACTGACATCGAGCTTGAGCAACTCTGCCGCAAGCGCGCGGAGCTGTTCGATGCCCTGGGCCGAGTGGCGCAGCTCGATTGCGACATGCTGCCCCTGCAGCAAGCCGGCGTCGCGCAAACCCTGATCGAAGGCTTCCATACGGGGCGGAGGCGGCGGAGTCGCGCCCGGCCAAAGAACCCCGATCTTACGCAATCGATCGAGCAGCTGGGCTCGAGCCGGCCACGCCAGCGTGGCGGCTCCGAGCCCGCCAATGAGCTCGCGTCGCCTCATCTCCACTCCAATGAGCGCACCTGATGCCAATATGCCGTAGTCTGCCTCTCTGTGGACTGACGTGCAACATCGATTGCGCCGGCTCGGGGATTCTCCGGAGCTCCCTTACGTTTCGAGCGCCTTGGCGGCGGCCAGCACTTCGTCGGCATGACCCAGCACCTTGACCTTGCGCCAGCTCCTGGCGAGGCGGCCCTGCTTGTCGATCAGGAAGGTGGCGCGCTCCACTCCCATATACCTGCGCCCGTACATGGACTTCTCGACCCACACACCCCACGCCGTAGCCGCGGCCCTGTCGGCGTCGGCGGCGAGCTTGATGGCGAGGTCGTGCTTCTTGCGAAACTTGGCATGGCTCTCGACACTGTCGGGCGACACTCCGATCACTTCGACGCCGGCCTTGCGGAACTGCGGTGCCAGGCGTGTGAAGTCCTTGGCCTCGGCGGTGCAGCCAGACGTGTCGTCTTTGGGATAGAAGTAGAGCACCACGACCTTGCCCTTAAGCCTGCCGAGGCTCAGCGTCTCGCCGCCCTCCATCGCCAGCTCGATGTCGGGCGCCTTGTCTCCATCCGCGATCATGATGCAACCTCGCGTTGCCCTGAATTGCCTGCATGTTATGCGTGCGGCCGCCCGGCGGCTACGCTTCTTCCGCCTCTCTTGCAGCGCAACGTGAACGCAATGTCCGGGTCCCGCCAGACGCGGCCCTGGGTCCCGCATCTGCGCAAGCATGCAGGGTTGCGGCGCGTCGCATCGCCAGGGTAGCGTCGCACCCTGTAGTTACGCCAAACCCGAGGGTGGAGAGAATGCCGGCACAACAAAGCAGCGAGGCCGAACGCGGCCTGGTGGAGACGGCGCGGCGCGTGCTGCCGGGCGGTGGCTTTGGCAACGTCAGCCACGAGGTGGTCATCGCCAGGGGGCTCGGCGGCCGCGTGTGGGATGTCAGCGGCAACGAATACGTCGACTACCTGCTCGGCTCCGGCCCCATGATCGTCGGTCACGCCCACCCGGAAGTGACCGAGGTGGTGCAGAGAATCGCCGCCACCGGCACGACCTTCTTCACCAACAACGAGTACGGCATCCGTCTCGCCGCCGAGATCGTCGACGCCGTGGCGTGCGCCGAGAAGGTACGGTTCGTCAGCACGGGCTCGGAGGCCGATCTCTACGCCATGCGGCTCGCCCGCGCCTTCACCGGCCGCGACAAGATGATCAAGTTCGAGGGCGGCTATCACGGCATGAGCGACTACGGGCTCATGAGCCTCGCGCCGAAGCGCGCCGGCAATTTTCCCCAACCTATCCCGGACTCCGCCGGCATCCCAAAGAGCCTGCGCGATGAAATGCTGATCGCCCCCTTCAACGATCTGGAGACGGTGGCAAGTCTCATCCGCGAGCACAAGGGCGAGGTCGCCGGGGTTATCGTCGAGCCGTTCCAGCGCCTCATTCCGCCCAAGCCCGGCTTCCTGGAAGGTTTGCGCAAGCTGACCCAGGAGAACGGCCTCGTCCTCATCTTCGACGAGGTCGTCACCGGCTTCCGCTTCGCCTACGGCGGCGGGCAGGAATACTATGGCGTCACACCGGACGTCTGCACGCTCGGCAAGGCCATCGGCGGCGGATTCCCTCTGGCCGCCATCGCCGGGCGCGCTGACATCATGGCCCATTTCGACAAGGGGGCGGTCGGCGAAGACCGCTTCATGATGCAGGTCGGCACACTGTCGGGCAATCCGATCGCCGCGGCCGCCGGGCTCAAGACGCTCGAGATCTTGAAGCGTCCCGGCACGTACGATCGCATCTTCAAGACCGGACGCGCGCTGATGCAGGGCTATGCCGATATCCTCAAGCGCGCCCGCGTCAAGGCGCAGGTGATCGGCGACGCCCCGATGTTCGACATCGTCTTCAACGAGCACGAGGTCAAGGACTACCGCACGGCGCTCGGAGACGAGGCCCTCATGAAGCGCTGCAACCAGCTGCTGCGTGAGCGGGGCATCCTCAAGAGCGAGAGCAAGTACTACGTCTCGGCCGCGCATACTGACGAGGATGTTGCCTTCACCCTGGACGCGTTCGCTTCGAGCATCGCCGCGTTGCAGGCCGCCCGCGCGGCCTGAGATTTCCCAGCGCAGGTGCGCGCCGCCGCCAGTCCGGAGACCGACCACGTCATGGCCGACCCCCTGCTCTTCACGCCGACCCGCCTGCGCGAGATCACGCTCAAGAACCGCGTGGTGATCGCACCGATGCACCAGTATTCGGCCGTGAAGGGCTTTGCAACCGACTGGCACCTGATGAACGCCGGCCGCTATGCGGCGGGCGGCGCCGGCCTCGTGATCATGGAATCGACCAAGGTCGAGCGGCGCGGCTGCGGCACCGTCGGCGACCTCGGCATCTGGAAGGACGAGTTCGTGCCGGGTCTCGCCCGCTGCGTCGATTTCATCCGCCTGCACGGGGCCGTGCCGGGCCTTCAGCTCGGCCACTCGGGGCGCAAGGCGCGGCGTTTCCGGCCCTGGGAAGGCGGTGCACCGCTGAAGCCGTCACCCGAGATCGACGACTGGGACTCCTGGGAGCTGGTTGCCCCCAGTGCGCTGGCATCGCCCGAGACCGATCCCGTGCCACGCGCGCTCACCCGTGACGAAATCCCGAAGCTCGTCACCGCCTGGGCGGAGGCCGCACGCCGGGCGGACGAGGCGGGCTTCGACGTGCTCGAGATTCACGGCGCGCACGGCTACCTGATCCACGAGTTCCTTTCGCCCTACTCCAACCGCCGCAACGACGACTACGGCGGCTCGGAGCTCAACCGCATGCGCTTCTGCATCGAGGTGGTGGAGGCGGTGCGCGCCAAATGGCCTGCCAGGAAGCCGCTGTTTCTGCGCCTATCGGTGCAGGACGACGCCGGCTGGGGCCCGGAGCAGAGCGTGGCGCTCGCGCGCATCGTCAAGGACAAGGGCGTCGACATCATCGATTGCAGCTCCGGCGGCATGCGCGGCTCACCCGTCGTCAGCGCCGGTCCGGTGACCTACGGCTACCAGGTGCCTTACGCGGCGAAGATCAAGGCGGAAGCCGGCATCGCCACCATGGCCGTCGGTCTTATCGTTCACGGCGACCAGGCCGAGGCGATCCTGCAGCGGGGCGACGCGGACCTGATCGCGATCGCGCGCGAGGTGCTTTACAATCCCAACTGGCCTATGGACGCGGCGCAGAAGCTGGGCGTCGACCGCGACTTCGCCTCGGTGCCGCCGCCGCAAGCCTATTGGCTCGCCAAGCGCGCCACTTCCGTCAGAGACGTGGTGCCGTCGACGTTCCTGCGGGGGATAGGCCCGGCGAGCTAGAGGGTGGGCCTTGCTCTGCCCAACAGCGCGGCGTGATCCTTGTCATTCCGGCCGAGGACGGCGGCCCGAGAACGGGAACCCAGCGTCGCAGATGGCACGCTGTCCGCGCTGCCCTAGGTCCCAGACATTTCTCCGCGAAATTCCGGGATGACGCCGAGCAGAGCTGATCGGACCATGCTTTAGGCCTGCACGGGAGCGAACACCGCCCAGACGGCAGGAGGACACCATGATCGAAGATACCCTGGAGGTCGCGACCAAAGACGGGGCGATGGAGACGTTCGTATGCCGGCCGGATCGCGGCATCCACCCGCCCGTGCTCTTCCTCATGGACGCGCCCGGCGTCCGTGAGGAGCTCTCCGACATGGCGCGGCGGCTGGCCTCCGTCGGCTACTGCGTGCTCCTTCCCAATCTCTACTACCGCGCCGGTCGTGACACGAGGTACGGCCCCGATGTTCTGGTGCACGGCAGCCCTGAGCACACGCGCATGCGCGCCGTGCGCACCAAGATGACGATCCCGCCGGTCATGGACGATGTCGCCGCCCTGATCGCCTTCGCCGATGCGCTACAGCACGTGAAGCGTGGTCCCGTCGGCGTGCACGGCTACTGCATGAGCGGGCCCTACGCGCTGGCAGCGGCTGCGCGCTATCCCGACCGCATCGCCGCGGCTGCCTCCTACTATGGCACCTGGCTCGTCAGCGACGCCACGGAGAGCCCGCACCTGACGCTCGGCAAGGGTAAGGCGGAGCTCTACATCGCCTGCGCCGAGATCGACGATCTGGCGCCCCTGCCGATGGTGGAGGAGCTCAAGCGCCTGTTCGAGAAGGCGGGCAGCCCCGGCGAGCTCGAAATCTATCCGGGCGTCCACCACGGCTTCGCCTTTCCGCAGCGCAAGGTCTACGATAAGCCCGCCGCCGAACGCCACTGGGAGCGCCTGATCGCCCTCTACCGCCGGCGTCTGGGCTGACGGCCGCGCGGAGATGGGCGGCGGCCCTGCGAGCTTGAGCCGGGGACAGATGGGCCAGGAAGAGCTTTTTCGCCGCCTTGCGGTCGCCCTGGCGATCGGCCTGCTGATCGGCCTCGAGCGCGGATGGCAGACTCGCGAGGAGAGCGACTATCAGCGTACCGCGGGCCTGCGCACCTTCGCCCTGACGGGTCTGCTCGGGGGCATCTGCGGCCTGATGTCCGTCGTCAGCTCGCCGATCGTGCTGGCCGCGGGCCTCATCGCCTTCACCGGCGCCCTGGTGGTCTTCGGCTACCTTGAGGCGACCGCCGAGACGAACTTCAGCGCCACCAGCGTGGTTGCTGGCATCCTCACCTTCGTGCTCGGTGCCTACGCCACGCTCGGCAACGAAACCGTTGCCGTGGCCGCAGCCGTCGCCATGGCGATCCTGCTGGCCTTGCGCGAGACGCTGCACTCCTGGGTCCGGACGGTGACATGGCCCGAGATACGCAGCGTTCTCGTGCTCCTCGCCATGTCGTTTCTGCTGCTGCCGATCCTGCCCAATCGGCCGGTCGATCCCTGGCAGGTGCTCAACCCCGCCGAAATCTGGCTGCTCGCCATCCTGATCGCAGCCGTCTCCTTCGCGGGCTACGTTGCCGTGCGCGTACTGGGCGAGCGCAACGGCATCGCGGTCGCCGCCATTGCGGGCGGGCTCGCCTCCTCGACCGCCACGACGCTCTCGTTCGCACGGCTTGCGCGCGAGCACCCGGAGGGCGTCCGCCTGCTCGCCGGCGGCATCCTACTGTCGGGCGTGACCATGCTGGTGCGCGTCGTCGTGCTGGCGGGCCTGCTAAATCCGGCGCTGCTCTGGCCGCTTGCGGGGCCCGCGGCGGCGGCGGCCGCCGTCCTGCTGCTATGGGCTGCGGTGTTGCTGTGGGCTCGCAGGGGAGCCGCGCCCGAAGCTCCGTCGCTGAGCATCAAAAACCCCTTCGAGCTCGCCACGGTCTTGAAACTCGCCGCGCTCATAGCCGCTATCATGCTGGTGGCCAAGGTCGCGGCGTGGAAGGCGGGCACAGCCGGGCTCTACCTGCTCGCCGCCGTCTCGGGCATCGCCGACGTCGATGCGCTCACCCTCTCCATGGCCCGCCTCGCCGGGCCGCAGGTGGCGGTAGCGAACGCGGCAACCGCCATCCTGGTCGCAGTGTCGGTGAATACGGCATCGAAAGCCGTCATCACCGCCTCGGTCGGCGGCAAGGCGATCGGCACTCTGGTCGCCGGCGCCAGTGCCCTGGCAATCGCCGCACTGGCTGCCGCGTTCATGATGCTCGGCTAACTCAGTCGCCCGCCGCGCCGTGCATGACGGGGAAGAAGAAGTCCTTCCAGCTGCCTGCCTTCTGATCGAGCAAGCCGACCTTGTGCATGAAAGTTGCGAACTTCTCCGTGCCCTTCGGCACGGTGGTGAAGACCGTGCCCGGCTCCTTGATGATGGTCACGATCTCGTCGGCCGTGTACTTCTCCTTGCTCTCTTGCAGGTAGAGCTCGGCCGCCTTCTTGGGATCGCTTGTCGTGAGCGCATTCGCCTCGTTGAGTGCGGCGATGAAGATTTCGACCAGCTTGAGGTTGGCGTCGTAGAACTTGTTGGAGGTGTAAGCCAGCAGGCTGGTCGAAGCGCCCACCAGATCGAAGGACCGCAGCACCGGGTGCACCGCCGGGTTCTTCAGCGCCGTCTGCATGAAGGGTGGGCCGGAGAAATGGCTGTCGATGTGGTTGGTTGGGTCGAGCAGTGCAATGGTGGCCTGCGGATGGCCCATCTGCACCATGATCGGGTCGAACTTCTTGGCGCTGCCCTCGCCGAACTCCTTCTCCAGCGCCATGTGCAGATAGATCGCCTGCAGCGACACCTTCAGGGTCGGCACGGCAATGCGGTTCTTCTCGCCGAAATCCTTGAGGCTTTTCACATTGGGATCGCGGGTGAGCAGCACGTTGGGCACGCCGCTCACGGCGGCAAAGGCCTTCACCACGCCCTTCGATTTCGACCACAGCAGCAACAGGTTGGATGTGCCCCCGGCGACGATGTCGACATTGCCGGCGAGCAGGGCATCCGCATTGGCGCCGCCGCTCATCAGCGTCGACCAGGAGACTTTGAGGTCGGGCTGGCCGGCGCGCGCGGCCTGCCGCTCAACCATGCCGCCCTGCTTCACCACCGCCATGGGAAAGAACAGGATGCCTGGCTGGATGGCGATGCGCACCTCCTTGGCCTGGGCACTTGCGGACGTTGCGGAAAAGGCCGCTATGGCAAATGCCAGTAGCGAGGCAATCAGCCTCCTCATAGGTTTCTCTCTCCCGATCGCCGTATGGCGATTGCTGCTTGTTGCTGCCTGCTTCGGGCGGACTATACAGTGCTGCCACATCATGGCAACCACACTCGCAATGTGAGAGACGGGGAGACGCATGTCCAAACGGTTCGAAAACCAGGTCGCCGTTGTCACAGGGGCCGCAGGCGGGATCGGTCTCGGCATCGCCGAGCGCTTCGCGGCCGAGGGCGCGGCCGTCGTCATCGCCGACATCAACGAAGAAGCGGGGCGCGCCTCAGCCGAGGCGATTACCTCACGCGGGGGAAAGGCCATCTTTCAGAGGCTCGACGTCACCGACAAGGCGTCGGCCGCAGCCGCAGTCGAGGCGACGCTGGCGCAGCTCGGCCGCCTCGACATCCACGTCAACAACGCCGGCGTCGTCAACCGCGCGCCGTTCATCGAGTATTCGCTGGAAGCCTGGCAGAAGGTGATCGACGTCAACCTCACGGGCGCCTTCATCGCCGGCCAGGCCGCGGCCCGGGCGATGGTGAAGGCGGGTAGCGGCCGCATCATCAACATCTCCTCGGTTTCGGGCCAGTACGGCGGGACAGGGCGTGCGGCCTACGGCGCCACCAAGGCCGGCATCATCAGCCTGACGCAGACGATGGCCATGGAACTCGGCCCCCACGGCATCACCGCCAATGCCATCGCCCCTGGGCCGACCAAGGTGCCGCGCCTCGTGCACGGCCCCAAGCAGACGCAGGCGTTCCTCTCCCGCATGGCGCTAAAGCGCTACGCGCTGCCCGCCGACATCGCCGCGGCGGCTGCATTCCTCGCCTCGCCCGATGCGTCCCACATCACCGGCCACGTGCTGAACGTCGACGGCGGCTTCGCCGCCGCCGGCGTCCTGTTCGATCCCTCCGACGAGCGCTGACTGTCATCCCGGAATTTCTCGAAGCGAGATATCCGGGACACAGGCTGCGAACGCAGTCCGTGATTGTGGCCTGGGTTCCGGCTCTCGCGCTCCGCGCTCGGCCGGAATGACAAGGGTGGCTTAGCCACGCCGCGCGCGGGCGGCGAAGCGCTCGGCTTGGGCGATTAGCGCCTTCTCGCGCTCCACCACCGGCACATCGATCATCTTGCCCTCGAAGGTGACGGCGCCGAGGCCCTTGGCCATCGCCTCATCGTAGGCCGCGATCATGCGCCGGGCGCGATCGAGCGCCGCCGGGGAGACGCCGTACTCCTCGTTGAGGATCGCGATCTGGCTCGGATGGATCACGGTGGCCGCGGCAAACCCAAAGGCGCGTGAGCGTCGCACCACCTGCCGGAAAACCTCCAGATCGCCGAAATCGGCGACCGTGCCCATGAAGCCCAGCGGAATGATGCCGGCGGCGCGCGCGGCGATGATGACGGTCTGCTTGGGCGACTGCAGCGTCTCGCCGATGGGCTGCATCCCAACCGAAAGCGCGAAGTCCTCCGCCCCTAGCGTGATGGCGACGAGCCGCGGCGTCGCCTTGGCGATCTCGCGCACGCGGAAATAGGCATCCGCCGTCTCGACTAGCGCCACCAGCCGCGTGTGACCTGGCGTCAGGCCGCGCTGCGCCTCGAAGGTGTCGAGCAATTCGGCGATGACGATGAGGTGCTCGGGGCTTTCCACCTTTGGGCACACGAGCCCCATCACGCCCGACCCGACGGCCGCCTCGATGTCGCGGAAGGCCTGGTGCCAGGGGCGGTTGATGCGCACGAGCACGTCGGCCCCGCCCTTCCCCACCGCGGGAGCCGCCGCCGCGACCAGCGTGCGGGCGCGGTCCTTCTCGGCCTCCGGCACGCTGTCCTCGAGGTCGAGGATGATGCCGTCGGCCCCGCGCGTGTGCGCCGAAGCGACGAACTTGTCGCGGATCACCGGCACGAACAGCAGGGAGCGCCAGGCCGGCAGGTCGGAACGTTGGTTCAACATGTCAGACGATCCTTTCGGAGCGGAGGGCGGCCAGCCCGCCGGCATCGACGCCGAGGCGCGCCAGGATCTCGGCCGTGTGCTCGCCGAGCTTCGGGGCAGGATGACGCAGCGCGCCCGGCGTCGCCGCCAGGCGGGGGATGACGTTGTGGATGGTGACGCTGCCGATCTCCTCGTCCGGCACCTCGACCACGATCTCGCGTGCGCTGACGTGGGGATCGTTCACGAACTGGTCGATGTCGTAGATCGGCGCCGCCGTCACCTCCGCCTTCTCGAAGATGGCGAGGCATTCCGCGCAGTCGTGGCGGGCGATGAACTCCACGACGGGCCGCTCGGCCTCCTCGGCGTGCGCCAGCCGCGCGCTGTTGTCGGCAAAGCGCGGATCCTTGATCATGTCGGGCACGCCGACGGCGGCGTAGAGGCGTTCGGCCATCGACTGCATGGAGGCGGAGATGGAGATCCAGCGCCCGTCGCGGGTCTTGTACACATTGCGCGGGCTCGTGACATTGGAGCGGCTGCCCTGGCGCTTGGGGACGATGCCGGCGGCCTTGTAGATCGCCGCATCGGCCCCGATCACGGAGTGGATCGGCTCCAGCAGCGACAGGTCGATCACCTGGCCTTTGCCGCCCTTCGTCTCCACCTCGCGCAGAGCCACCATCGTCGCAAAGGCCCCGTAGAGCCCAGCCACCATGTCGGCGAGCGCAGTCGGCGGCAGCACCGGCGCGCGATCAGGGTAGCCTGTCTTGGCGGCATAGCCCGACATGCCCTCCACCAGAGTGCCGAAG
>Ga0114129_10008236_pt1 | contig 14864 bp, 11 predicted proteins | sample RhiMetdeltSRZDD1_FD_80071 | JGI IMG/M metagenome (GOLD analysis project Ga0114129, IMG submission 80071) | Populus rhizosphere microbial communities from Tennessee, USA - Rhizosphere MetaG P. deltoides SRZDD1 (version 2) (version 2) | ecosystem: Host-associated > Plants > Roots > Rhizosphere >...
CTCAACGACGGCTTCGGCAACCGCACGATCTGCGGCATCGGGCGCGGCGACTCCGCGCGCCGCGTGCTCGGCAAGCCGCCGACGACGCTGGCCGAGACCGAGGCCGCGATGCACGTGATAAAGGAGCTGGCCGAGGGGCGTCCGGTCGAGCTCAACGGGACGACCGTGCAGCTGCCCTGGGTGCGGGACGGGAAGCTCGAGGTGTGGATGGCCGCCTACGGGCCCCGGGCGCTCGAGCTGGTGGGCCGGCAGGCCGACGGCTTCATCCTCCAGCTGGCCGACCCCTACATCACCGAGTGGACCGTCAAGTCCGTCCGCAGCGCCGCACTCGACGCCGGCCGGGATCCCGACGCCATCACCGTGTGCGTGGCTGCTCCGGCGTACGTCGGTGAGGACCTCGCCCACGCCCGCGAGGAGTGCCGCTGGTTCGGCGGGATGGTCGGCAACCATGTCGCCGATCTCGTCCGCCGCTACGGCGAGCACTCGGACATCGTCCCCGCCGCGCTGACCGACTACATAGCGGAGCGGGAAGGTTACGATTACAGCCACCACGGGCGCAGCGGGAACCCCAGCACGACCTTCGTGGCCGACGAGATCGTCGACCGGTTCTGCATCGTCGGGCCGCCCGAAGCCCACGTGGACAAGCTCCAGCAGCTCCGTGAGCTGGGCGTCGACCAGTTCGCCATCTACAACATGCACGACGCCCGGGAGGCGACCGTCGAGGGGTACGCAAGAAAGGTCATTCCGGCGTTGCGTTGAACGCGCTCGGTAGCGGGGTAGTCTCTACCACTCGACCACAGGGTGCCTCGACCTGTGGCGAGGCGATGGAGTGGAATGACACACTGTCGGCGACGCGCACTTGGCGGAGTGCGAACGATGAGCAGGGGAATTGGTCCCCGTGGGGCTGGACCATCACGGATAGGCGGAGGGCGGATATGACCTCGACCTCGGACTCGACCGAGTCCGACTCCCGCGAGATGAGTGGCGGGAGCAACGGCAGCAACGGCCACGGCTCAGCGGCGGGTGACATCGCGGGCCGCGTCCGGGGTTTCCTGGTCGACAGCTTCCTGCTGGGCGACGACGACGGCTTCGCGAACGACGAGTCCCTGCTGGACGCAGGGATCATCGACTCCACTGGCGTGATGGAGGTGGTGACGTTCCTCGAGGAGGCCTTCGAGATCGAGGTCGACGACGAGGAGTTGGTGGCCGACAACCTCGACTCCGTCGATCGCCTCGCCGCCTTCGTGGGCCGCAAGCTCGCCCGGTCCGGCTGACGTGGACATGAAGCCCCTGGTCGCCGAGTACCTCACGGCGACGGCCGCGCAGTCCCCCGACGCGACCGCGCTGATCCAGGGCGAGACGCGGGTCAGCTACGAGCAGCTCGAACGCGACAGCAGCCGGTTCGCCGCGGCGCTGCAGCACGCCGGCCTCCACAAGGGCGACCGCGTGGCGATCATGGCCAACAACTCGATCGAGATGGTGGTCGTGCTGTGGGCCGTGCTCCGGGCCGGCGGGGTGTTCGCGCCGGTGAACCCCACCACTAAGGCCGACAAGTTGGCCTACATGCTGGACAACTGCGGTGTCCGCTTCGTCGTCGCCGAGCGTCGCATGGCCCGGGTGGTGCTCCCGGCGCTGGCGGAGGCCCCGACGGTCACCACGGTCCTGTGGATCGGCGGCCCGCCTCCGAGCGCCGACGGCGCCGGTGCGACCCGCCATCTGGACTACGGGGCCGCCGTGGCCGACGAGGCTTCGGTCGTGGCCGACCCCGGGCTGATCGACGCCGACCTGGGCGGCCTCCTCCACACCTCGGGCTCGACCGGCCGGCCCAAGGGCGTGATGCTCACCCAGCGCAACATCGCCCACAACACCTGGTCGATCACCACCTACCTGGGCCTGCGGCCCGACGACGTGATCGCCTGCCTGCTGCCGCTGTCGTTCAACTACGGCCTGTTCCAGGTGTTCACGGCGGCGAGCGTGGGATGCGCGCTGGTGCTCGAGCAGAGCTTCGCCTATCCGCTCGACGTCCTGGCCCGGCTGGCCGACACGAAGGTCACCATCCTGCCGGGCGTGCCGACGATGTTCGCGGTGCTGCTCCAGCTCGCGCCGTTCGACGCTCTCGACCCGCCCCACGACCTGTCCTCGGTCCGGATGCTGACCAGCGCGGCAGCGCCGCTGCCACCAGCCCACATCCACCGCCTCGGCAAGGCGTTCCCCGATGCGCAGATCGTGGTGATGTACGGCCAGACCGAGTGCACCCGCATCTCGTACCTCGACCCCGACCGGATCTTCGACAAGCTCGAATCGGTCGGCAAGGCGATCCCGAACACCGAGGCCTATGTGGTCGACGAGGAGGGCCGGCGGGTCGGTCCCGGAGTCGTGGGCGAGCTGGTGGTGCGCGGGGCCCACGTCATGCGCGGCTACTGGCAGCGTCCGGACGCGACCTCCGAGCGCCTGCGGGACGGCGAGCTGGAGGGCGAGAAGGTGCTCTACACCGGCGATGCCTTCTACGCCGACGAGGAGGGGTTCCTGTACTTCGTCAGCCGGCGCGACGACGTCTTCAAGTGCAAGGGCGAGAAGGTCAGCCCCAAGGAGATCGAGGACGTCATCTACGAGCTCGAGGCGGTCGCCGAGGTGGCGGTCATCGGCGTCCCGGACGAGATCGACGGCAACGCGGTCGAGGCCTACGTCGCGCCCCGGCCCGGAGCCGAGCTGAGCCCCGACGTGGTGCGGAACCACTGCCGGCAGCGCCTGGAGACCTACATGGTGCCCCGCCATGTCGAGGTACGGGCCGAGCTGCCGAAGACCCAGTCGGGCAAGATCCGCCGCGCCGAGCTGCTCGGCGAGCGGAGTTAGGGGTCGCGAACCGGCCATGTGCGGCATCGCGGGTGTGGTGAACCGGTCCGGGAAGGAACCGGTCGACGTCGAGCGCCTGCTCGGGATGGTGGCCGCGCTCCGGCACCGGGGGCCCGACGGCTACGGGCTCTACCGCGACGAGCACGTCGGCCTGGCCCACATCCGGCTGAGCATCATCGACCTGGTCAGCGGCGACCAGCCCCTGACCAACGAGGACGGCTCGGTCTGGCTCTGCTTCAACGGCGAGATCTTCAACTACGTCGAGCTGCGCCGGGAGCTGGTCGCCGCCGGGCACGTGTTCACGACCCAGGGCGACTCCGAGGTCATCGTCCACGGCTACGAGCAGTGGGGCGAGGCGGTGTGGGCCAAGCTCAACGGCCAGTTCGCGGTGGCCCTGTGGGACGCCCGGGCCAAGCGCCTGTGGCTCAGCCGCGACCGGGTCGGCATCCTCCCGCTGCACTACGCGCTGACCGGCGATCGGGTGGTGTTCGGGTCGGAGGCCAAGGCGCTGTTCGCGTCGGGGTGGGTAGAGCCGCGGTTCGACCCCGCCGGGCTGGCGGACGTGTTCACCCGGTGGTCGACGACGGCGCCCCGCACGGTCTTCGCCGGGGTGCAGGCGGTGCGGCCGGGCACGGCCATCAGCATCGACGCCGACCTACGGCTCCGGGAGCACCGCTGGTGGCGCCCCGAGCTCGCGCGGGACGGGTCGGCGATCCCCGACGATCTGCCGTTGGACGACGCGGCCGACCTCCTCGGCGGGTTGCTGTCCGACGCCGTCTCGCTCCGCCTGCGGGCCGACGTGCCGGTCGGGGCCTACCTGAGCGGCGGACTGGACTCCTCGGTCATCGCGTCCCTGGTCCAGCGGGGCGAGAGCCCGCTCGAGACCTTCGCTGTGCGCTTCACCGATCCGGCCTTCGACGAGACCGCCGAGCAGCGGCGCATGGCCGGGCTGCTCGGGACGCGGCACCACGAGATCCTGTGTGGCCCCGACGAGATCGCCGCGGCGCTGCTCGACGTGGTGTGGCACTGCGAGTCGCCGCTGCTGCGGACGGCACCCGTGCCGCTGTTCCTGCTGTCCGGGCTGGTCCGGGAAGCGGGGATGAAGGTCGTGCTGACCGGCGAGGGGGCCGACGAGCTGTTCGCCGGGTACAGCCTGTTCAAGGAGGACGCGGTCCGGCGCTTCTGGGCCCGCCGGCCCGACTCGGCGTGGCGGCCAGCACTGGCCGGCCGGCTGCACCCCGAGGTCGCGGCGGCCGGTAGCCGAGGCACCGAGCTGTGGTCCCGGTTCTTCGGGCGCCACCTCACCGAGACCGACCACCCCTTCTACGCCCATCTGATCCGGTGGCAGAACACGGCCTGGTCGCGGCGGGTGCTCGCGCCCGAGCTGCGCAGCCGGGTCGACGGCCGCGGCCCCACCGATCTCCCGGACGAGCTGCTGGTCGAGCTGCCGCCGAGCTGGGGCGACGCGCCACCCCTCGCGCGGGCGCAATGGATCGAGATCGTCAGCTTCATGTCGTCGTACCTGCTGTCGTGCCAGGGCGACCGGGTGGCCATGGCCCACGGCGTCGAGGTGCGGTACCCGTTCCTCGATCCTGCGGTCATCGACTGGAGCCTGAACCTGCCCGGCCGGCTCAAGATGCCGGGCCTGCAGGACAAGGCCGTCCTGCGCCAGTTGGCGTCGCGCACCTTGCCGGCCGAGATCTGGCAGCGACCCAAGCAGCCGTACCGGGCGCCGATGACGACCGCGCTGTTCGGTCCCCAGGCGCCGGACTACGTGCGCGAGCTGCTGGGCCGGGAGTGTGTCGACCAGCTGGGGTTGGTGGACCCCCGGGCGGTCGGGGTGCTGGCCGAGCGGGCCTTCGACCGGAAGGGTCAGCTGGCGGGCGAACGGGAGGAGATGGCGCTGGTGGGCGCGCTGACCTTGCAGGCCCTGGGCCGGGCCTACCTGGTCGATCTCCCGCAGACCTTGGCCCACAAGCGACGGGAGATCGACGGCTTGGAGCCGACGGTGCTGGTCGATCGGATGGCGGAGGTGGCCACATCATGAAGTTCCATCGAGACGTGCTGCGCACCGGAACGGAGGAGATCGCGGCGATCGCCGAGCGCATCGAGGCGTCGATCGTCGACCTGCTCCGCCGGGAGCTCCTCCGTCGTGGCGTCGTGGTCGGCGTGAGCGGCGGGATCGATTCCGCCGTCTGCGCCGCGCTCGCCACACGGGCTGTCGGCCCGGACCGGGTGGTCGCCGTGCTCATGCCCGAGGCCGACAGCGACCCCGACTCGACGGCGCGAGGCCGGGAGCTGGCTGACCAGCTCGGACTGAAGTACGAGGTCGAGGACATCGCCCCTGCTCTGGCGGCGCTGGGCTGCTACCGGCGGCGCGACGCGGCGATCCGCCGGGTGTTCCCGGACTACGGCGAGGGTTGGCGGCAGAAGATCACCTTGGCCGAGGGGCTGCTGGACCGGGACCGGGTCAGCTACTTCAACCTCACCGTCGCCGCCCCCGATGGCCGGCAGCAGACGGCCCGCATGCCGACCGACGTGTACCTCGAGGTGGTGGCGGCCACCAACATGAAGCAGCGGACCCGCAAGCTGATCGAGTACTTCCACGCCGAAGCCCGCAACTACGCCGTGCTCGGCACCCCCAACCGGCTGGAGTACGAGCTCGGCTTCTTCGTGCGGGGCGGTGACGGGCTCGCCGACCTGAAGCCGATCGCGCAGCTCTACAAGACCGAGGTCTACGCGCTGGCGGCGTTCCTGGGCCTCCCCCGGTCCATCCAGGACCAGCTGCCCAGCACCGACACGTACAGCCTCCCGCAGACCCAGGAGGAGTTCTACTTCGCGCTCCCCTACGACCAGATGGACCTGCTGCTGTGGGCCTGGCGCCAGGACGTGCCCGCCGCCGATGCCGCGGCCGTCATGGGACTGCAGCCCGAGCAGGTCGAGCGGGTCTACAAGGACATCGTCGCCAAGCGCCGCGTGGCGCACCGGCTGTCCCGCGATGCGGCGATGATCGAGGTGAACGGCGCCCGTCTGCCCGACGAGCCAGCGAGTGGAGCTGTCGGCGACCCGTGAAGGTCTCCGCTCGCTTCAGGGCCGGCATAACCCGCTACGAGCCGTCTGACGCCGATGACCTGACGGCGTTCCGGTTGCGGACCTTCGGTCCGCAGAGCCGCCAGGTGGACGCGGAGCGGATCAAGTGGCTGTTCGAGGGCAACCCGTGCGTGGATCCCGCGCGGCCCGGGCTGTGGGTGTGCCGTCGCAACGGCGAGGTGGTGGGGCAGCAGGCCGAGATCCCCTTCGACCTCCAGCTCGGTGGTGACCGGCGGCGGGCGGCCTGGGCCATCGATCTGATGGTCGAGGAGGCCTGGCGGCTCCGGGGCGTGGGGCCGGGCCTGATCGCCACCCAGTTCGAGGAGCACAGTGTCGTCGCCGGGCTGAACCTGTCCGACAAGGGGTTCGCGGCCTACCAGCGGACCGGCTGGACCGACCTCGGCATCGTGCCGGTCTACATCCGGCCCCTGGACGTCCGACGGGCGCTCGACGTCGTGCCCGGACCCGCGGCCTTGCGCCGGCTCGCGCCGGTCGCGGGGCCGCTCCTGCGGCTGGCCGACAGCGGCGCCGGCACCGTCATGCGGGCCGCGGGCCTACGGCTGGTGGAGGTCGAGCGGCTCGACGAGCGGGTGGACGCGGTGTGGGCCACCGCGGCGGACCACTACCCCGTGATCGCCCGCCGGGACCTGGCCGCCGTGGGGTGGCGCTTGGACGAGCGGCCCGACCGGGATCGCCTCCGGCGGTACGTCCTCGAGCGGCACGGCCGACCAGTGGGTTACGTCGTCCTGCGCCCCACCGCCCGGTTCGGCAAGGGCGTGGTGGTGGTGGTCGACTACCTGGCGCCACCGCGCTGGGTCGCGCCGATGCTGCTCGCGGCGGGCGCCGCGGCACGCCGCGAGGGTGGGGCCGTGCTGCTGACCAAGACCCTCAACGAGCAGGCCGACCGATGGCTGCGCGCCGCGGGCTTCCTGCGCCGCGACCGGGGCAACGACCCGCCCATCCGGCTCATGGTGCACTACGAGGACGGCGCCGATCGGTCGGACGGCGCAGCCGGCGGGGCCGGGACCGACGGGAACGACGGCGGCGACCCGCGGAGCGCCCGGGATCTCGCGCTGCTGCGTGACCCGGCGAACTGGTTCGTCACCTCGGCCGACAGCGACCTCGAGCCCGCCACCCGGGTCGAGCCACCGGAGGACCAGACCCCATGACCGACGGTGGAACGGCACGGACGGGCCTGACCGTCCGGGTCGTCGACGAGCTCCCGGCCTTCGAGGCCCTGCGTTCGGAGTGGAGCTCGGCGCTCGCCACCAGTGCCGACCCCAACGTGTTCCTCACCTGGGAGTGGCTGCGGACCTGGTGGCAGCACTTCGGCGAGCCGAACCCCGACGCGACGCTCCACGTCGTGGTGGTCCGGGACGGCGCCGGCCTGGTGGCGGCCGCTCCCCTGTTCCGGGAGGTGCGGCGGACCGGTCCGCTCACGGCCGCTGTGCTCCGCCAGATCAGCTTCGACGCCGGCGACTACGGCGGGATCCTCCTGGTCCGACGGCACGACGAGGCGGTCGACCTGCTGCTCCGCCACCTCGCCGCCGAGCTCCGCGGCGGCGTGAGCACGGTGCTGCTGTCCCGGCTGGCCGACGACAGCGAGTTCCTGGAGCACCTCCGGTCCCGGCTGGCAGCCATCGGTCCCGCCGCCGGCCTCGCCTCCGACGAGGTGGCGCTGGACGGCCCGTGCCCCTACGCCGACGTCAGCGGCGGCTACAACCTCCAGCGGCACCTCAAGAAGCACAAGGTCCGCCAGCGGATGCGGCGGATCAGCGAGAAGTACGACGTCCAGTTCACCTGGCACAGCGGGCCGACGCTCGAGGACGGCCTGGAGCGCCTGGTCGATGTCCATCGGCAGCGCTGGGAGGGCCGCGAGGACGACCTCCAGGGCCAGCTGGCCGATCCCGAGCACGAGGCCTTCCTTCTGGACACCCTCCGGGCCATGGACGACCAGGGCTGGCTGCGGCTGCTGGTCCTGACGGCCGACGGCCGGACGGTGGGCGCCGAGCTGGACTTCGAGTTCGCCCGGCGGGTGTACATGTTCAAGGGCGCGTTCGATCCCGAGTTCGGCGAGTTCAGCCCGGGCCAGCTCCTGACCTACCGGGTCTTCGAGGAAGGCATCGCCGCCGGCGTCCAGCAGTTCGACTTCCTCCGTGGCGACCACCCCTACAAGCGCCGCTGGGCCGACCAGGACCGCAGCCTGTTCGCCGTCACGCTGACCCGCCCGGGGCTCGCGGGGCGCCTGGCCCACGCTCGCCTCCGGGCCGCGCAGGTGCTGGGTCGCCTCCGGCGCGCGTAGTCGCTGGTGACGGGGCTGTCAGCCCGGCGTCTGGCCGTCGCCCTCGGTCGGGGCGCCAGCGAACTCCAGGTTGCTGTCGGTGGACGTGACGAACCATGCGTCGCGGTCCTCGAGCTGCGCCGCCAGCTCGGGTCGGTTGGCGCAGTAGACCATCATCCGGAGGTCCTCGTCGTGCTCCAGCGGCCGCCGGACGAAGCCCGCGAGCCGCAGCGACCGGTCGGCCCGGGCGTTCCGGGTCTTCACCGACAGGGACACCGCACCCTCGCCCCGGGCCACCCGGCCTGCGGCCAGCAGCAGGGGGGCCACCCAGCGGGGCGGTGCGAGGTAGTCGACGACCACGCTGGCCGGCTGGCCCGACGACGTGGTGGGGCGGAGGACGACGTAGCCCAGCGGCCGGCCCCGGCGCACCAGGTAGAAGCGCTGCAAGCGGTCCCGGTCGGGCCGCTGGTCGATGCGCCAGGCGAGCGCCGCGAGGTCCCGGCAGGCCATGACCGGATAGGCGGTCCGGGCCGCTGCCCACACCTGGTCCACCCGCTCGTCGAACCGATCGACCGGCACCAGCTTGGCCCCGGTGGCCCGGATCGCCGCCGTGAGCAGCCCGTCCACCAGCCGCAGTGCCGGCGCCACCACCGGTCCGAGCCGCCGCAGGCTCGCCGGGACACCTCCCATCCGCAGCGCCCGGCGGGGATCGAGCGGCCGGCGGTACACCGCCAAGCGCCCCAGATCGGCGCAGCCGGCGCCGTGGAACGCGGCGTACCCGTCGTCTGACAGGTCGAGCAGGCACACGATCGGGCGCTGCTCGAGCAGGGTGGCCATCAGCGCCGGGCCTACGCCTCGCAGCCGCCAGGCCGGGTCGACCTCGAGGTCGACCGCCCACACCGCCCGCTCGCAAGCCGCGCCCGCCCCTGTCTGCAGGTCGAAGGGGATCTCGCCCTGCTGGCCGACGATCTTCCCGTCACGCCGGCAGATCCAGGGCCCCGGACCGTCGTCGCCGAGGCAGGGGTTCTGCTCGTACAGCCAGGCGTTGCGGTGGGGGTCGAGCCACACCTCGCCGTACGTCGCCCGCCACCAGTCGGCCAGCTCGGCGGCCTCCTCCGGCTTATCGGGCTGGTGACGGGTGATGCCCACCCGGAAGCGTTGAGGTACCCGCAGAGTCAAGGCCGTCACCCTAGTGGGATGTCTCGTGACGCTCGCCTCCGGCGGCCACTGAAGGTGGGTACACACGAGGTGGACGGCAGGTTAAGTTCTCCGTGGGGAGTCTGGAAGGTTCACGAACGGGCTAAGCCCGGTCCCGGGGAGGACGGCAGCACCAGGTGAGGATGCGCCGGCTAGACCATGCTGCGCACTGAGGTCGTCACCGACCTCGCCGGGCTCGAAGCCCTGGCCGCGCCCTGGGAGGAGCTCCTGCTCCGCTCCCCGGGGTCGACCGCCTTCGCGAGCCCGGGCTACGTCCTGACCTGGTACCGCCACTTCGAACGGCCCGGTGGGATCTACGCCATCGCCGTCCGCCGGGGTGACGAGCTGGTGGGCCTGGCGCCCTACGCCCAGTCGCGGCTGGGCGGTCGTCGCGGCTTCCGGCTGCTGGTGTCAGCCGGCACCGAGCACGGCGACTACGGCGAACCGCTGCTCGGGCCGAACCCCGGACCGGTCGCGGCGGCCATCGCCGAGCACCTCAGCGAGTTGGTCCGCGGGCGCAGCGTGGCAGTGAACCTCCGACGGCTCTACGACGGTGGCCCGATGCTCCGAGCGCTGGCCGAGCGGGACGACATCGTGCGGCGCCCCATGGGGTTGGTGGCCCACGCGACGCTCGTCCGGTTCGACGCCCTCGACGATCCCGAGGCCTACCTCGACCGCCTGGCCCGCCGTCACAGCATCCCCCGCCGGATGCGCCGCCTGCGCGAGGCCCATGGCGACGTCACCTACGTCGTCGACAGCCCCGATGTCGATGCCGCGCTGGACGCGATGCGCGACATGCTACGGGCCCGCTGGGCGCCGGGAACGGGTCCCCGCATCTTCGCGACGCCCCGGCTCGAGGCCTTCACCCGAGCGGTGATCCACACCCTGGTCGACGCGGGCCAGGGACGGGTCTCGACACTCGACGCGGACGGCCGACCGGTGGCGGCGACCAGCGTCTTCCGGGTCGGCGACCGGTACATCTCGGACAACGCCGCCTTCGAGCCGGCGCTCGCCAAGTACGGCCTCGGGCAGGCGGAGCTCTACGAGACGCTGCGCCACTCGCTGGCCGAGGGCGCAGCCGAGGTCGATCTGCGGGCCGGAGACTTCCCCTACAAGGCCAAGTGGGGCAACGACGAGCGGGTGACCCGGTCGATCGTCGTCACCGCCCCCGGGAAGGTCGGGGAGGTGGCGTTGGCCGCGCGACGGGTGGCCATGAGCATGCGGGCCCGCCGCATGGGCCGACGGGTGCGTCAGGCCTCGCAGTCCAACAAGTCGGCATAGGTTTCGCGCCGGACCACCAGCCGGGACTCGCCGTCCTGCACGAAGATCACCGGCGGCCGCAGGACCTTGTTGTAGTTCGAGCCCATGGAGTGGCCGTAGGCCCCGGTCACCGCGGTGGCCAGCAGGTCACCGACCCGCAGGTCGGCCGGGACCTGAGCGTCGCGGACCAGCATGTCGCCGGACTCGCAGTGCTTGCCGACGACCGTGACCGTGCGGGGCCGGTCGGCGGCCGTCGCCCGGGGGAGGAACGCCTCGTAGCCGCTGCCGTAGAGCACGGGCCGGGGGTTGTCGCTCATCCCGCCGTCGACCGAGACGTAGGTCCGGACCCCGGGCACGTCCTTGACGGTGCCGACGCTGTAGACGGTGATCGCCGCCTGCGCAGCGATGGCCCGGCCCGGTTCGGCCACCACCCGGCTGGTGATGCCGGCGGCCCGGCACGAGTCGACGACCGTCCGTCCCCACTCGGTGATGGTCGGCGCGGTCTCGCCTTGCACGTACGGCACGCCGAGCCCACCGCCGATGGACAGCTCGGGCAGGTCGAGGTCCCGGACCCAGGGCGCGATGACCTCGATGGCCTGGTGGAAGAAGTCCGCGACGAAGACCTGGCTGCCGATGTGGGCGTGGACGCCGACCAGCTCGACGGCCGGCGATCCCGAGGCCCAGTCGACCGCCTTGGTCAGGTCGCCGGAGCCCACGCCGAAGCCGAACTTGGAGTCGACCTGGCCGGTGCGCACGAACTCGTGGGTGTGGGCCTCGATGCCGGGCGTGGCCCGGACCAGGATCTGGGGGACCCGTCCGTCCTCGGCGTGCAACTGGTCGAGGCGGTCGAACTCGTCGAAGCTGTCGACCACGATGCGCCGGACGCCCAGCTCGCGGGCCCAGCGCAGCTCCTCCAGGCTCTTGTTGTTGCCGTGGAGGATCAGCCGGTCGGCCGGGACGCCGGCCACCAGCGCGACGTGCATCTCGCCGCCGGTGGCGACGTCGAAGCACAGGCCCTCCTCGTGGACCAGGCGGGCCATGGCCAGGCAGTGGAAGGCCTTGGTCGCGTAGGCCACCCCCTCGCCGAAGACCTCCATCGCCTCCTGGCAGCGGGCCCGGAGGTGGGCTTCGTCGTAGACGAACAGCGGCGTGCCGTACTCGGCGGCCAGGTCGTCGACCCGGCAGCCGGCGATGCTCAGCCAGCCGTCCGGGTGGATCTCGGCGTTGTCGGGCAGCAGGTGCCGGGGGAGAGCCGTCATCGCTACATCCGCTCCGGTGCGCTGACGCCGAGCAGGTCCAGGCCGATGGCCAGGCCGATGCGCACCGTCTCGACCAGCCACCAGCGAGCCTGGGTCAGCTCGGGATCGATGCCGTCACCGAAGACCCGGCAGTCGTGGTAGAAGCCGTGGAACCGGTCGGCGAGCTCGCGGACCCAGGTGGTCACCTTGTGGGGTGCCCGCTCCTCGCAGGCCAGCTCGACGAGCTCGGGCAGCTGCGACAACGACCGCAGGAGGTCCAGCTCGCGCTGGGAGGTGAGGACGCTCAGGTCGACGTCGGCCAACGGCCGGCGCGCGGCGCCGTGCTCGGCGGCGAAGCGGTCGATGGACCGGATGCGAGCGTGCGCGTACTGCACGTAGTAGACGGGCGATTCCCGGGACTCCGAGCGCACCTTGTCGAGGTCGACGGTGGTCGCCTGGTCGATGGAGCTGACCAGCGACAGCAACCGCATCACGTCCGGGCCGATGTCCTCGACCAGGTCGTCGAGGTCGACGGCGTTGCCGAGCCGCTTGCCGATGCGCCCGCCCGCCAGCGAGATCATCTGGCCGATGCGGATCTCGAGCCGTCCCTGCTCGACACCGAGCGCCTGCACTCCCGCCAGAAGGCTGGAGACCTGGCCCTGGTGGTCGGCCCCCCAGACGTTGATCACCCGGTCGAAGCCCCGCAGCAGGAACTTGTCGCGGTGGTAGGCCAGGTCACCGGCCAGGTAGGTGTAGTCGCCGCCCTGGGCGTCGGACTTGCGCAGCACCCGCTTCTCGCGGGGGTCGCCGAAGGCCTTGGTGTCCAGCCAGAGGGCGCCGTCCTCCTCCCAGACCATCCCGCGCTCCTGGAGCAGGGCGATGGTCTCGGCGACGGCGTCGCTCTCCTCGACCGACGCCTGGCTGAACCACTCGTCGAAGCCGATGTTCACGGCGGTCATCTGGCGCTGGATGAAGCCGACGATGTGGTCGGCCGCCCAGCGGCCGGCGGCGTCCACGTCGTCCGGACCGTCGTAGGCACAGGCCAGGCCCTTGACGAACCCGCTCGGGTAGCCGCCTTCGGGGACCGGTTGGCCGGCCTTGCGGGCCAGCACCGACTCGCCGAGCCGGCGGATCTGGCCGCCGGTGTCGTTGACGTAGTACTCCCGGCTGACGCTGTAGCCACAGCGTTCGAGCAGCCGGGCCACCGAGTCGCCGTAGGACGCGAACCAGCCGTTGCCCACGTGGATCGGACCGGTGGGGTTGGCGGACACGAACTCCACCTGCACCCGCTGGCCGGCGCCCCGGTCGGTGCGGGCGTAGTCCTTCTCGCCCTGGGTGGCGACCTCGCGCAGGACGTCGTGGAGCCACGTCGGCGCCAGGTGGAAGTTGACGAACCCGGCGGCAGCGACGTCCACCCGAACTACGTGGGCGGGCGGGTCGGCGTTGAGGGTCGCCGCCAGCTCGTCGGCCAGCTCCCGCGGCTTGCGGCCGGCCGCCTTGGCGGTGGCCAGGGCCACGTTGGACGACCAGTCCCCGTGCTCCCGCCGTGCCGGCCGCTCGAGTTGGATGGTCGCGGGGGGTTCGACGCCGGTCGCGGCGAGCGCGTTGCGCAGGGCAGCTTCGAGGTCGCGCTGGATCATGAGTAGATCGATGCTACTGGTCGGTCCGCTCGGCCCCCGTACCGGTTAGGTGGGGGATCAGGGTGCCGCGAGGGCGACGATCGAACGGGCCATGCCGTCGATGGTGGTGAAGTCCTCCGAGAGCAGGATCTCGTCGGGGATCTGGACCTCGTAGTGGTCCTCGATGTGGGCCAGAGTCTCGGCCACCCCGACCGAGTCGATCACCCCGGAGTCGAAGAGGTCGATGTCCCGGCCCACTCCTCCGCTGGTCGTGGCGGGGAACTGGGCCAGGACGAAGCGTTCGAGCTCGTCGGCCACCTGGTTGTCACTGAGTACGGTCATGGTCACCTCGGGGGATCGCCGTTCGATAGCGCCCGGCGCGCAGGAAGCTCCTGAGCGCGCCGGAGTCAGGGGCGTGGTGGAGCTGGGCGAAGCGGTCCGCGAGCCAGCGGGCGTCGATGCCGGCGTCGACGCAGGCCGCCAGCACGCCGAGGTCGCCCTCGGCCGAGCCGGTCTGAGCCCGGGTCTTGGGCCGCTCGTAGCTGGTGCGGGGCAGCGCCGCGCCGAACATCAGCTGGTAGAGCTGGCTCTTGCCGTCGCCCGGTCCGAGGATGTCCGCCGGCAGCCGCAGGAAGTCGGCGCGGGCGGCGGCGTAGGGCTGGACGACGGTGAGGCCGAAGTGGCCGAAGACCCCGATCTCGCGGTGCGAGGTCTCCAGGCCCCGCACCAGCGTGGCCCTGGTCTGCGGGAGTGGCAGGCGGGGCAGGCGGTAGTAGGTCTGCCCGCGGTAGGTCTCTTCGTGGTAGTCGGCGAGGAACTCGTTGACCAGGTCGCCGGTGAAGACCGTGGTCTCCCTGCTCCGCTCGCCGACCATCTCGGCGATCGTCACCCCGAGGCCGGCATTGACCAGGCCGGCGTGGACGTTGAAGTCCCGCCAGTCGATCCCGGCCTCGAGGACCACGTCCACCAGGTCGAGGAGCTGGTCCGGCGGATGGATCGCCTCGGTGAGGGTCAGCCCGAGATGGCGGGCCGCTTGCAGGGCGGCGCGGGCGTCGTCGCTGCGGCGGGTGCCGGAGCTGGGGTCCCGGCGGCCTTCGGGGCGGGCGAGGTCGAAGGTGACGGCGATGACGTCGTCGCGGTGCTCGCGGACGAGGGCGGCCACCGAGGTGCTGTCGAGCCCGCCGGACAGGCAGACCACGACCGGGCCCGGGCGCTGCTCGAGCACGGCCTCGACGTAGGCGGCGGTCGTGGCCCGGATCCGCCGGGCGATCTGCTCCAGCGGCTCGGGCTCTCCGCCGTGGCCAGCGACCCCGGCGTCGGCGGCGC
>Ga0114129_10008237_pt1 | contig 14864 bp, 14 predicted proteins | sample RhiMetdeltSRZDD1_FD_80071 | JGI IMG/M metagenome (GOLD analysis project Ga0114129, IMG submission 80071) | Populus rhizosphere microbial communities from Tennessee, USA - Rhizosphere MetaG P. deltoides SRZDD1 (version 2) (version 2) | ecosystem: Host-associated > Plants > Roots > Rhizosphere >...
AAACACAGCCACCCTCCATGTTGATTGCGGCTATTCACAGCCCGACAGATTCGTGCAGAGACGGATTTGAAATAAAAATCGAAACACATTTTGAAAAAGTTTAATGTAAGAAACCGACGGAAAGGCCGTTACAAAGAACTAAAGAATACTTTGGCGAGTCTCGAACACTGATAAGTATTTTTTGGCCACAATGCATTTTCTTCCTGAATCGGATGCCGAATTGGATACACTCGGAGCTGTTACCTCGAATGTCGTTTTTACTCCTTCTCTTTTTGCGTCCTGCCAAAACATCAAAGTAGCTCAGTAGCTCCAATGACAGCACCACCCACCATGCCTACCGAGTGCACGTGGCAAGTAGGGTCTTCTGTTTTTTGATGCTCGGTGGGACGGAAAAGCAATACCCTGCCAGGCACGATGGGCTGATCAAGCATTCTTTGAGAATCAATCGGTACACAGACTCCCTCTGGAGAGCACTGGTTCAATTCTCGCAAGAAGATCACGTATCCGACCCGACTAAGAATATAGGCAATGGCAACGAGTCCAATGAGCATGGACACAATAACGACGAGCATGGTGTCGCCTCAGTCGATGTAGGTGTAAGAGGAATGAACTAACTAACGAAGCGAAAAGGGGGATCGCTCTGAGAGGGACTCGCCGTATACCGATGATGTCGGTTGAATGGCCAAACACAATGTAGCTTTAACGATCTGATTGTCATGCCGTGGAACCTAGAGAGGTCATTAGGTTGCAACTTTGCGCGACAAAAACTGAAACAAGAATCAACGAAGTAAGAGCTGGAACAACCATACTTCCGTGGGGGAATGCGGGCCCGAGAATAGTGACGATCGCCAAAATATGCTACCCCTCTGAAGTAGGTCTGTAGAGTTACGTATGCTATTTCTACCCTGACCCATCCTTCCTAACGGGAGCGCAAGCACCCACAGCTCAGATTCGGGATGAGTTTCAAAGGCTGGTCAGTGAAGGAGTTCAAGTTGCCGGGAGGGAGACGAGGGAAGTATCAAGAGCCGGATCCGAGAGGGAATTATTCAGCAGGACAACAAGGACTGGGATTGGATGAAAGTTGCGAAAGGAACACCGTTCAATAGTAGGATCTTCGATAGCACCTATGTGAGCCGGGACGGCTCATTTAACGTACGAAGAGCAATAATGACGTCAAGCGCTGCCACATCAATCTCTAGGAAAGCCTGCTTCCATATGTAGGAGGGGCACTTCTCGAGCAGCTCGTCGAAATCACACGCTTTCTTACGGCAAAGGATCCGAAAAAGCCTGTGAGTCGGGTCACTCTCTATCCCAGCGTGATCAACAGATGAGTTGGCGGGGTTCACGTGGCCTCCTTAGTTTGTCGACAATGATCCTAAGACCATACGCTCCTTGTCAGACCAAACCACTGGGAAGAAGCCTAGAGCATTCAAGCCAAGATATAGTGTTCAAGGCTAGAATTTAGCGGCCAGGGCGGAGCCAAGACGCTCGGCATCGGCAACGGAGGGGTGCAGCGCATCGTGAACGCTGCATAGCACTATGTGCAACGCCGAACGTGTGCTCGAATGGTACGGGGGGAAAGCACCCGGCAATAACGGTCGAAGGACGCTCTCAGATTGTTTCGCCGAATTATTTTGACTGCGTGGTCCCTATTTATCGTCCGTTGTAGCGTGACTTGGAGTACGATTGCCCAAAGGATTGCTCAATCGGTGCCAGCGGGTCTCCATAGTGTTCTATTATCCTCATACGCTTCTCGCGTTTGGCTCGCTCCTGTTTTTCCTCCTCTGCACTTTGAGCGAGATACTCTGCAGCGCTCCGGTAACCTGTCACGCCGGTCGAATTCCCGAGGGTTGCTGGTGACCCGCCCAAGTTAGAATTCGGAGAGTTAGGATTCATATTGGGGTTGGAATTCATATGCTGAGCCTGGACCGAGAAAGCAACAGGCGAAAGGGCCAGTGAGAGAAGGGATGTAAGGACTCGGTTGAATGGTCTCATAGTGGGAATCCGCTCACCGAACGCACACACAGCGATCCATTTCCACTTTGTCTCGCAGGCCCACTCGCTCACAACGCGTCTGCGCATTCCCTCTTAATGACTTGGCAGGGTCATAATCTCTGTTCCTCGTCTGCGCACAGGTGAGGTGTACGGGAGTATGCCGAGAAGGCCGAGTGCGGTCTGATCAAATCTGCTCAGTCTTTTGAGAACTCCTCGGGGATGGAACGAACGTGAACCAACAGCTGATGAAGGCCGGCTAGTGCTAGTGGTATCGGAAGTGATTAATGCCAACGAACCCGACACAAATAGGTTGCCCCTTGGCGCTTAACATGTGAATTTGGCGCAATACTCGAGAACACGCCATCCCTTTTTGGCCTGTAGGGCTATAGCCCATAACATGTAAGTGTGTCCATGGGACAGCCAACGGTCGTCGCATACCTCATGTGCTGAAAGAGTATTGCTATACGTGATATCTTCCAGGTGGGAATATTAAGGTCAACTGGATAGCACATGAAGGTGATTAACTAGCATTTCAATTAGTATGAACACCGGTTATCGTCCATACCGATTCAAGTGAAAGAGCGAAATTATGTCTGCTAAACCAGTCCACACCATGAGGAAGCTCGGATTGGCGGCGGTAATCCTGCTAATTGCAGTGAACCCGGTATTTGCTGATTGCAAAATCTCAGTTCGTGCAGGGGACTTGCGGTCGTGGATGCCGTACTCAATTGAAACAACGTCCCTAGAAAACCTGAAAAGCCAACTCTATGATCTCAAGGTCCCTTCTGAACTTGGTGTCTGCACGAGATATCAACAAGACGGGCCAAATGATCCGTACGTCTGCGTGGCCCAAAGTATTGACATTGCCAGTCTAAATAGGGGCCATTTCGATTTTCTTTGCTTTTCGAGTCCTGGAGAGACGCATTTCATAGCCACAAGGCAATTTGATTCTCCAGGTTCCCGGTAAATTCTTCCCTCCTTTTTGCTCGGCTTCTGTCACCAAATACAACTACCTCCCTATGGGACGCTTTGGATCACCATGGCGGGCACGCAAACGTGCCACCCCGGCATTACTCTGTGGGGTTAGGTTGACTGAGGTTGGACTGTCCCGGTTGAGCCGACGACTCATCCAATCCGTCGCTGGTCATGAGGCTTGGGATCGACTTACCGTTCCGCTTCGGTGAGATCACTCTCGTCTTCCAGCTCTTCCACTTCAGGCCCCGGCTTTCCCTTTGTCGTGGACGGATGCAATCCGTACTTCTTCAGCATCTTGTAGAAGTCGGCGCGATACCGGCCGGCGAATTGGGCGGCGCGTGAGATGTTGCCTCCGGTCAACTGCAGCACGTTCTTGAGATAGGTTTTCTCGAATTCCTCTTTCGCCTCCGTCAACGGCTTCAATTGGGCGTCCGGAGCGTTTCCAATCGCCGGAAGCAGGTCCGGGGTGATCATATCCTGCCGCGACATCACCACGGCCTTCTCGATGGCATTCTCCAACTCGCGCACGTTCCCTGGCCAGAGATTGGTGACCAGACGGTGCAGAGCAGCCGGCGTGAACCCTCGCACGTCCTTATTGGCTCGCTTGGCGCTGCTCATCAAAAACTGCTGGGCCATGATGGGAATGTCCTCGCGCCGGTCGCGTAGCGGAGGAATGAAAAGCGGAACGACGGAAATGCGGTAGTAGAGATCATTGCGGAAGGTGCCGCTCTTGACCGCTTCGTCGAGATCCTTATTCGTCGCGGCGATGATCCGCACGTCGATTTTCGTTGCATGCTCCGCTCCCACTTCGCGGACTTCCCGCTCCTGAACGGCGCGCAACAGTTTCACCTGCATCGAGAGCGGCATCTCGCCGATTTCATCCAGGAACAGGGTCCCTCCATGGGCGCTTTGGAACAGGCCCTTCTTGGCTCCATGTGCGCTCGTGAACGCGCCTTTGACGTGGCCGAAAAGTTCCGATTCAAACAGCGTTTCCGGAATGGCTGCGCAATTCAATGCGACAAAGGGTCCCTTGCTGCGCCGGCTGTTGGCATGGGTCACGCGAGCGAACACTTCCTTTCCCGTACCGGTTTCTCCGAACAAAAGCATGGTGGCATCGGAATCGGCCACCTGCACGACCTGCTGAAGCAGTCGCTGCATCGCCGGGCTGCGGGCCACGACGTTTTCCATGCCGTAGAGCTCGTTGACCAAGGACTTCAATCGCTGGATTTCGCGGCTCATTCGTTGAGGCGACAGACCCTCCTCAATCTTGGATTTCAATTCTTTGTCGTCGAACGGCTTGGTGAGATAGCCGAAGGCGCCGCGCTGGACGGCTTCCACGGCGTTGGGGATGCTGCCATGCGCGGTGAGAATGATGACGGGAAGTCCGGGATGGATGCGCAGCAGCTCCTCCGTCACGTCCAATCCATCTTCGTTGCCCAATCGAAGGTCGGTGATGGCCAGATCAAACCGGTTGATCTTTGCAGCGCTGACCGCTTCCCGCCCCGAGGTGCAGGCGGTCACGGCGAAGCCCATCGCCTGCAGCCGCATCTTGACGAGCTGCAACAATCCTTCTTCGTCGTCTACTACGAGAATGTGTTCTTGTTCCATGGTGTCCCTTTGCTCACAGAATGTGGAAAATTCTCCCAGCTTCGTTCTCGCTTCGTTCAGCGGCTCAATGTACGCTTCGCCTTTGAAGACACTGGGCAGCCTTTGAACATCTGTGGGCTATGTTCATCCGAGTTGTGATAGCCAAATTGTTCTCTACCTCTTACTTTGGCAGATCTGGTTTTCAATGATCTCTACGGCGTCGTCGGTTCAGGCCCTACGGTCGAAGGTGGACGGATCGGTCGAATTTTTTCCCGCGTTTCCTGGTCGATACGCTTGAGCGCTTCCAGCTGGTTGTAAAGCTCATCGATCTTCTTTTCTCGCTCTGTGAGTTGTTTTTGCAGCGACTGGATGGTGCCGCTTTCCGCCGGCACCTTCGATGTTTCCTTCTTCCCGATCAACGCATCGGCTCTGCGATCGCGCTCCAACAGATCCCGCTGCAACTGTTCGAGCGCTTGAGCATCGGCATCTCTTGTGGCCCGCAATTGTTGGATGACGAGTTCCCGATCAAGCAAGTCCCGCACCAGCCGCTCGGACGCCTGACCGAGGGCGACCTGGCCCTCTGATATGGCGGGGGCCGCCACGACCGACGTGAACCAAGAACGATCGCTCGGAGCAGGATACTGCTGGAGAAGTTGGAGCCAGAGTCGGCTGGATGAAGCCAGTTGGCTCTTCGGTGTGGTCGCAATGACTTTTTCAAAGTAGCGCACCGCTGCATCATGGCTCTCATATAACGCGATAAGTGCGCGGGTGAAGTACGCATGATCGCACGTGTTGTGTTCCCCGCACTTCGCGACGACGGCGTCCTGTTTTCTGGCCAACGCATGCATGGCCTTATACTCGCCCGGCTCCACCCGAAAATAGGGCTGCGCACCAGACGGATCGGGCGCCCATGAGGCGCAACCAGAGGCGGCTAAACATAATGCGATGCAGGCACATGGGAATGGAACGGCGGCCTTCATGCGGCCGCGGCCTTCTTTGTCAGGCGTAGGATAAACCGGACAGTCGTCCCCTTCTTGACTTCACTTTCGATCCAAATTCTCCCTCCGTGCGCTTCCACCACCTTTTTTGCGAGCGCAAGGCCAAGGCCGCTGCCCGGCAGTGCCTGCTTGCTCTTCGTTCGTCCCTGATAGAATCGCTCGAAAATGTGAGGCAGCTCATCCGGTGGGACGCCGGGTCCGACGTCGGAGACGGAGACTTCCAACACTCCGGCCTTCATGTCCGGCCGCATCAAGACCTTGACGATGCCTCCTTCGGGACTGAACTTCAAGGCATTGGAGAGCAGATTATCGAGAACCTGCTCTATACGGATGGAGTCGGCCTTGACCCACACGCGCTGCGCCGGCGATTCCACGACGAGCTGCACGTGCTTCGCATCGGCCAGCAGCCGAATCTTGTTGACCGACATTTCGGCGATACGGCGTAAATCCGTGGGCACGATCCGGTATTCCATCATGCCCGCGTCCATCTTGGACAGATCGAGAATCGTCGAGATCAGGTTGATAAGCCGGCGGCTGCTGTCAGCCATGATCCGCAACGTCGTCCGCTGTTCCGGCTGGAGTGGACCGGGAATTTCATCCAGCAACAGATGCGTCCCTTCCTGAATCGACGCCATCGGCGTCCGTAACTCGTGTGACACGTGAGCCAAAAACTCGCCCTTCATGTCATCGAGTTCCTGCAGCTTCTCGCCCATCCAATTCACGGTATCGACGAGATCGCGCAGTTCGCTGGGTGCCCGGATGTTCAAGGAGGCGCGGAAATTTCCCTGCCCGATTTGCTTGATATGGCCTTGCAGTTGCCGCAGCGGGCGAAGGATCGTATAGCTCGCGATGCCGGCCAAGCCGATACCGAAGAGCAGCGCGAGCAAGACCAACTGTTCCGTGACCGCCTCGGCCTGGGCGGAGCTTGCTCGTGACCGTTTGACGCCGGTACTGATTCCGACTTCGTGAAAATCGATGTAGTGTTGCAACGTGGTCGTCATCTGGTCCATGACCAATTCACGCCGGTTTTCGTAATCGGCTGACGGCTCGACTGTAGCCGGCACCGCCTGCTCCAACTCCACGTGAAACATGCCCAGCCGTTCATGCTGGAGCCGCTGGACATGCTCCAACAATTGAAGCCCTTCGGGAGATACCTCTTCGGCAGCGAGCGCTTGAACCCCGCGACGGAACTCTTCGACCTCTTCGTCGAAATGTTTCAAGAACGCAGCATCGCGCACGGCCAGATACTTTTTTTCGCTGTTGAGCTGCTGGTAGGCGAGAGTGAGGAGCCGCTTGGCGGACTCAATGGCCGGATAGTGATGAACCGCCATGCTGGTGCTGAGTGCCGACAACTGGCGCAATTGAGACAAAGCATAGAGATTCACTCCGGCCATCACCACGATGATGAGGAGCGAGGTCAGAACGATTCGCCAGAAAATTGACAGCCGCACGAGCCAGATTCCTTCATGGGCCTGCTGCCCGGGGTGAACACGATAAGGTGTAGGTAAATCCATACACTAATTTACGATCTGACTCAAGGCCATTTCGAAAAAAATTGTGGAACCATCTCTGTCCCCCGCAGCTCAGCATGACCCCGCCCAGAGGCCACTCGCCTCGATTTGCCAGGTGTCCAAGAGCTGTTTGGCAGCTATTCGTCTCGGTAAGACTGAGAAGCGAATTGCCGTTGGCGACGGGAAGAACCAACTAATGATGCAAAGAGATGGCCACGGAAAAGTAGCAGGGCCACGGCAAGCGGAGGCGTCAGGAACAGAATCAAAAACCAACTTAGCGACGAAGGAATACCGACGGCGTCGAGCCAGCCGCCCAGGATGGTGAAGGGAAGCATGAGAATCTGAAACAAATCCAAGCCTGCTCCCCTTCCGGCACGACTCGACAGGGAGAAAAACGACCGAAGGCCCATTGGAGACAACAGGATAGGAATCAGCAGCAGGGCGATGGGAAGGAACCACTCGATCCAGTTCTCCATCACGAACTCGTAGGCGCTCTTGATCACATCCAAAGGAGAATCGTGGCGTGTGAGATAGATGACCTCGGGAGCGGGATTCAGGAGCAGAAACATGAGCAGGAAGACGGCATAAGAAAGAAACTGGCCGTACGGGTTCGCTTGCATACCCATATCAAGCGCCATAAGCGGCAGCCAGAGGACGAAGCCGACGCCGATCACGTCCCAGAAATAATGTCCGATACTGTCGAACAAGTCCTTGATGGTGAGCATGCGCGCCAGCCTCATCGATTGCTCGATGAGGCTCAAGGTTGCTCCCACCAGCAACGCGTTGACCGCTCCCAGAAGAAACCCGCCGGCGATGCCCAGAGAACCGGCCAGCTGCGCCGTGACCATCAAGATCACGACGAACACGACCACCGCAATCATGGTCAGCCAGCCGCGCCTGAGGGACTGCCAGGTCTTCCACAGCGACGTTCGGTAGAGTTCGATGGTCGCCGTCACCATATCGTGCATGGGCAACGACAATAGCGGGCCCGTCCTGCCGGGTCAAGCGAACATGCGGCAGAAGCCATTGACTTGAGAGGCCCTATGATTATTCTCCTTCCTATTGGACACGAGATCGAGGGAGAGGAGTGCCTGAAATGGACATGAACCGCGCAACGTTGAAACTCCAAGAAGCCTTACAAACTGCCTCGTCGATCGCGATGAGGCGAAATCACCAGGGCATGGATGTCGAACATCTGTTCCTGGCGCTACTAGAACAGGAAGGAGGGATCGTCCCTTCCCTCTGTGAACAGGCCGGGGTTTCGCTGCCGGCCGCGAAGCAGGCGGTCGAACAGGTACTCGCCAAGCTACCCCAGGTGCAAGGAGCCACCGGCGGTCCCGGCCAAATCCACATTACGCCACGCCTCTCTCAAGTCTTAACCAAGGCCGAGGAGCAACAGCATGCCTTGAAGGACGACTATGTCAGCGTCGAGCACGTCCTGCTGGCGATGGTGCAGGAAGGAGGCGTGTTCAAAAAGCTCGGGCTCACGAAGGAACGGCTTCTTGGCGCACTCCAACAAGTCCGAGGAAGTCAACGCGTGACCAGCCAAGATCCGGAAGGCACCTACCAATCGCTGGAAAAGTACGGACGCGATCTCACCAAGCTCGCCGCTCAGGGCAAGCTCGATCCGGTGATCGGCCGCGACGAGGAGATTCGCCGGGTCATCCAAATTCTCTCCCGACGAACGAAAAACAATCCGGTTTTGATCGGAGAACCGGGTGTCGGGAAAACGGCGATCGTCGAAGGCCTGGCGATTCGCATCATCAAAGGCGACGTCCCGGAAGGTCTCAAGCAAAAACGCGTCGTTGCCCTCGATATGGGAGCCTTGGTGGCGGGAGCCAAGTTTCGCGGTGAGTTCGAGGAACGGCTGAAGGCCGTACTCAAAGAAATTCAAGCCTCGCAGGGACAGGTCTTGCTCTTCATCGACGAGCTGCACACGGTCGTCGGCGCGGGAGCCGCGGAGGGCGCCATGGATGCAGCCAACCTGCTCAAGCCCATGTTGGCGCGCGGCGAGCTGCACTTGATCGGGGCGACGACGTTGGACGAGTATCGGAAGCACATCGAGAAAGACGCCGCGTTGGAACGCCGCTTCCAAACCGTGCTGGTCGATCAGCCGACGGTGGAGGACACGATTTCTATTCTGCGCGGGCTGAAGGAACGCTACGAGGTGCATCACGGCGTCCGGATCAAAGACGCGGCGCTCGTGGCGGCGGCCAAACTTTCCCACCGCTATATCGCGGATCGGTTTCTCCCCGACAAGGCCATCGACCTCGTGGATGAAGCGGCGGCGCGCCTTCGGACGGAGATCGACAGCCTGCCAGCCGAGCTGGATGAAGTGTCGCGTAAAGTCCTGCAGCTCGAGATCGAGCGTGAAGCCCTACGCAAAGAAAAGGATCAGGCCAGTCAGGCACGCCTTGCGGCGCTGGAACGGGAACTGAACGAAAAGCAACGCGACCTCCAGGCGCTCAAGACGAGGTGGGATTCTGAAAAAGCTTCCGTCTCACGATTGAGAAAAACCAGAGAAGCGATCGAAGACGTGAAGTTGGCGATCGAGAAGGCCGAGCGCGCCTACGATCTCAACCGTGTGGCGGAATTACGGTACGGGGAATTGCCGCGCCTCGAGCGGGAACTCGCGATCGAGCAGCAGCAGCTCGGCAAAAAGCAGGGAGAAAGTCGGCTCCTGAAAGAAGAAGTGGACGAAGACGACATCGCCGCCATCGTCAGCCGCTGGACCGGCATTCCGGTCTCCCGGCTGGTCGAAGGGGAAATGGAAAAGCTCTTGAAACTGGAAGACCTCCTCCATCAGCGCGTGGTCGGACAAGAAGAAGCGGTGCAGGCCGTGGCGGACGCCGTCCTTCGTGCGCGGTCGGGCATCAAGGACCCCAACCGGCCGATCGGGTCATTTCTCTTCCTGGGACCGACGGGCGTGGGCAAAACTGAACTGGCGAGAGCTCTGGCAGCCACTCTGTTCGACGACGAGGCCAATCTCATCCGGATCGACATGTCCGAATATATGGAAAAGCACACGGTCGCCCGGTTGATCGGCGCCCCGCCCGGATATGTGGGATATGAAGAAGGCGGCCAACTGACGGAAGCCGTGCGCCGCCGGCCATTCTCCGTGATCCTGTTCGATGAAATCGAGAAGGCGCATCACGACGTATTCAACGTGCTGCTCCAAGTGCTCGACGACGGGCGCTTGACCGATTCGCAGGGACGGACGGTCGATTTCAAGAACACGGTTCTCATCATGACGTCGAATATCGGCAGTCCCCAGATCCTGGAGGCCCAGCAACGGCGATCGTCGTATGAAGAGGTTCGTGCCCTGGTCATGAGCGAACTACGGCGGCATTTCCGCCCGGAGTTTCTCAACCGCGTGGACGAAACGGTCGTGTTCCATCCGCTGGAGACCGAGCAATTGACCAAGATCGTCGAGATTCAGTTGGAACGGCTCAAGGTCCGGTTGGCGGAGCGGCGCATTTCCCTGACCATCACCCCGGCGGCGCTCCGGCATCTCGGGGAGCGGGGGTACGATCCGGTCTATGGAGCCAGACCGCTCAAGCGTCTGATTCAGCAGGAACTTGAAACGCCGATTGCCCGCCAGCTGGTGAAGGGCGAACTGCGGGATGGAGATACGGCGGCGGTAGATACGAAGGACGACCGGCTCGTCATCTTGCCCGGTGCCGCGTCACGATCCGATCATTAGCCGATCTTGACGGCGCCGCCGTTCGCGTCGTGCGTCGTTCCGCTGGCCTGTTGTTTGTCGATCTTCCATTCTTTCGAGGACACCTCGACCAGATGCCCCTTGATCGAGCGGAAAGCCGCCTGGCTGCACACGATATGGTTCTGCCCCTTGACGTCCATCTGGAGGACGACCTGCTTCGACTCGGCATGCGCGAGCGTGATGCGCGTCGAGGTCTTGGAGATTTCATACGCCCGCCGTTCATTGAACATCAGGGTGCTGTCGACCAGTTTGGCAACCATTCTGCCGTTTTCGTCGAAGAGCGCGAAGTTGATCAAGAGCTTGCTTGGCTCTTTCAAGGCGATCTGAATTTGCGGGACTCCCTGGACTTCGATGGTGCCGTCGGTGTTGCGGTATAGGTTGGAGCCGATCTCCACGTCCATACTGTCTCCTCTCGGGGATGCTCCTTATGATTTCTTGATTCGGTCGAGAATCAGGGCGATGCAGCCGCCGAGCAGCCCTCCGCCCATGATCGTCGTCATCAGCTCGACGAGCTTGAGCTCCCAGACCGAGCCTTGCGCTTGGACCACTTCGCGAATGCCGCCCTGCAGCATGATCACCGCCAGCGCCATCGTCGCACCGACTATGAACCACCACAGAAAAACTTTCACGGTCGAGACCATTGGCCCAGACTCATAATTCTAAGCGCCGATCGAGGCTGCGATATTGGATCGCTTCGGCGACATGTATAGGATCGATCGCATCGGAGCCGGCCAGATCGGCGATCGTTCTGGCGACTCTGAGAATGCGGCCATGCGCACGCGCCGACAATCCCAATCTCGTCATCGCCTGCTCCAGCAATGTCCGCCCCGGCTGATCCAGGCCACAATACCGCTTCAACAGCCGCGGCTTCAACTGGGCATTGGTATGGATATTATCCTGTCGATACCGGCGGGATTGCCGTTCCCTTGCCTGTAAGACGCGCTTGCGGATCATGGCGGAGGCTTCCGGTGCAGGCCTCTGATCGTGGAGCTCTCGAACGGGGACGGGCGGGACTTCGATGTGAATGTCGATCCGGTCCTGCAGCGGCCCGGATAATTTGGCCCGATATCTCCTGATTTGCTGGGGCGTACAGACACATTCTTTCGACCGGTCACCATAGTATCCGCAGGGGCAGGGATTCATCGCAGCGATCAGCATGAAGCGGGCCGGATAGCGGAGCGATCCGCTGATTCTCGTCAAGGTCACGTGGCCGTCTTCCAGCGGTTGCCGCAAACCGTCCAACACGGGGCGACGGAATTCCGGCGATTCGTCCAGAAATAAGACCCCGTTGTGAGCCAGGGACACTTCACCGGGCCGCGGGATCGTCCCGCCGCCGATCAACCCCGCGTCGGAGATGCTGTGGTGCGGCGCCCGAAACGGTCGCACCGTCAGCAAGGGACGATCGGCGGAGAGCTGAGCGGCGACGCTATGGACACGCGTCGTCTCGATCGCCTCATCCGGTTCCATGAGAGGCAGGATCGTCGGCAGACGTTTGGCCAGCATCGTCTTGCCCGAACCGGGCGGTCCGACCATCAGCACGTTGTGCCCGCCGGCTGCGGCAATCTCCAGCGCTCGCTTCGCCTGGTCCTGTCCGATGACGTCTCCATAGTCGTCATCTTCTACCGGTCGAGCAGCGAACAATCGCTCCCGATCCACCTGCACCGGTTCGATGGGCTGTGTGCCGCGTAAGAAGGCGACGGCTTCGGGGAGCGTATGCAACGGATACGCCGTCACTCCTTCGACCATCGCGGCCTCCCTACCGTTGTCGGCCGGCAGTAAGAGCCGATGCCCTCGGCGACAGGCAATGCCGATCGAAAGCGCGCCAGGAATTGGCTTAATGCGTCCGTCCAGCGACAATTCGCCGACCAGCACTCGCTCAGCGAGGGAATCGGTGGAAATCACCTCCTCAGCCACCAGGATGGCGATCGCAATCGCCAAGTCCAACCCTGCGCCTTCCTTCTTGATGTCGGCAGGAGCCAGATTGACGGTGATCTTCTTGGCCGGAAAATGAAAGCCCGTGTTTTTCAGTGCAGACCGCACACGATCACGACTCTCGCGGACGGTCGCATCGGGAAGTCCGACGACCGAGAACTGGGGAAGCCCGCCGGCAATGTCGACTTCCACGTCGATCAAATGCGCATCGAGTCCGACCAGCGCGACACTCAGAACCTTGGCGAGCATAGCTACTCTCCTGCGATAGAAAGGGCGCGTGATTATAGAAAGCAGCATGTGCTCTTTCAACCATAAGTATGCGAACGAACGAGGAAATACTTCCATTTGCAGATAATTGCGCGCTGCCTTCTGATGATGTCGCAACCTAGTACCTCTCATGGTCCTGCTGTATAATCCGCCCCATGCTCGCTCGAATCGGTCTCTTCCTCTTTCCTCTTGTCATGGGGACGACCATATCTCCTATGACCTCATCGGCCGATCGTGCTGCGACGCCGTCAGGTCAGGTAGGTTCAGTCATGGCCCTTCTCGCGACACTCGAAGACGCGCAGGTCCTGCCGCCCGAAGGAACGCCGGAAGCCAATCGGGTGATCAAAATCGTCATTCAGTTTCAATCGGCATTTATGAAAAGTACGGATCCGGCTGTGCGGGATTTTTTCCGGCATGCGCTGGCGAAACAGTTCGGTGAATCCAGAGCCGGAGAGTTGGACGTCGCCTTTTCCAAGACCGGCTGGACTTCGCCGGTGTTGGAAGCACTCGAACGCTATCGAGCCGCGGCCCTGAAGAGTGAATTGAAAGGTTTGACGACCGGCTTCTTGCAATTCAACGTCACGCCGGCAGACTTCGAGTACTTGACCGATCTCTTTCACCAAGCGCTCCTCGAATATCGCCGCCGAGGCCAGGACATTCATGAGAGGTTCGCCCAACGACGCCTAGGAATGCCCGGTGGTCAATCTTAAGCGAGGGAGGGAAGAGTATGGCGACCAAAGCCTATATCTTGATCAAGGTGAAGGCAGGAAGGTCGAAAGACGTCCTGCAGTCTCTGAAACGGCTGGCCGGGGTAGAGCAGGCCCATTCCTGTTTTGGGCAACCCGACATCTTTGTTTTTATCAGCGTGAACGACGAGCGGGCGCTCTCGGATGTCGTGATCACCAAGATTCACCAGATCGAAGGGGTGGAGGAAACGGACACCCACATCGTCGCGGATACTTGAAGTAGGCGGCAAAATCAGATGGCTAACAGGATGTTCAAAAAGACCGTCCAGCGAGGCCGCAGCGAGCTCAGAGGTGAAGGCGTACTCAGTTCTGTACGTTGAACCTCTGAGCGATGCGAGAACGAAGCTGGAGGTTTTTTTCAACATCCTGTAGGACGAACGGCGGCTCCTCCCAGCTCAGCCGATCGCAGACAGGCGTCGACCAATTCGACAGCTCGACATCCGTCCAACCCCGTGACAGGTGGTGGGGTCTGCGTCTTGAGCGCATGGATAAACGCCCGCAGCGCCATAACGATCGTCGGTTTCGCCTCGACGGTATATTCAGCCGGCGCTTCCGTTCCGATCCGACAAGCCACTCGCCGCCTGGTCCAATCCGCGACGATCGTCCCTTCCGTGCCCACCCATTCCATCGTTCCTATTCGTCCTGATTCGACTCGTGCGATATTGCAGAGGCATTGCAGCCCGCTTCCGGTTTCTATAGACACCCGTGCCGCCGTTTCCCCCGCGTCGATCCGAGACCGTTCCATCGCACAGGTCACGTGAACCGCTTCCTCACCGGTGAGAAACCGGACCAGATCCAACAGGTGGACTCCGATTTCGAGTAATGCGCCAATGGGAACGATGGTCGACGTACGGGCAACGATGCTGGCCTGGGAGTCGATATGGCTGGTCAACGTGGCTCGTTGAAGGCGGCCGAGAGCCGGGAGGTACTGTTTCACCAAAAGAATCGTCGGATCGAACCGCATGGTCTGCGCGGTCATCAAGAGGACGCCCGCCTTGTCCGCCGCAGCCACCATCGCGCGCGCATCCTTGCTCGTTGTCGCGAGGGGTTTTTCGATGAGGATCGGCTTGCCGGCCTGCACCGAGGCAAGACAGATGTCATGACACAAGGACGGATCCGTCACCACTACGAC
>Ga0114129_10008238_pt1 | contig 14863 bp, 6 predicted proteins | sample RhiMetdeltSRZDD1_FD_80071 | JGI IMG/M metagenome (GOLD analysis project Ga0114129, IMG submission 80071) | Populus rhizosphere microbial communities from Tennessee, USA - Rhizosphere MetaG P. deltoides SRZDD1 (version 2) (version 2) | ecosystem: Host-associated > Plants > Roots > Rhizosphere >...
CGGCGCCGAGCGCCGCGCGCACCGCCATCTCGCGCTGGCGCACCGACGCGCGCGCGAGCAGCAGGTTTGCGACGTTGGCACACGCGACGAGCAGCACCAGCGTCACGGCCCCCATCATCGTCATCACGACCAGCGTGACATCCGGCGGGATGAAGTCCTCGCGGAGGCGGCGCGCCGTCGCGCTCCAACCCTGATCCTCACGTTCTTCGCGCGCGAGCTGATTCGCGACGGCGCCGATGTCGCCCCGTGCTTCAGTGAACGACGCGGCGGATTTCAGCCGCGCGAGTACTTCGAGATTGCGGTTGCCTCGCGCCGTCGCATACTCGATCGGCGTCATCGGAACCCAGAGCTGGGAGCGCTGCGGAAACTGGAATCGCGGCGGCATCACGGCAATGACGGTGTGCGGGTTGCCGTTCACCGTGATGGTCCGGCCAATCACCGATGGGTCGCCGGCATATCGCCGCTGCCACACGCCATGACTCAGCATCACCACGCGCGGGCCACCCGGCGTATCTTCCTCCGGCCGAATCTGTCGGCCCAGCATCGGTTGGATCCCGAGCACGGGGAACATGTTCGCGGTGACCGTCGCGCCGATGAAGCGCTCCGGATCGTCGCCGTCGGACAACGTGAGGCTGCGCCCAGTTACGGCCGCGAGATCCTCGAACGCATGAGTGCGCGCCTTCCAGTCCCGCATGTCGAGAAAGGACACGGCCCCCCGCTCGATGCCGTTCGCCTGGTGCGTCGTGTTCAGGATGACGAGACGGTCCGGATCGCGAAACGGCAGCGGACGGATGGCCACGGTGTCGACCACGCTGAAGATGGTGCTGTTGACGCCGATCCCGATCGCGAGGCAGAGCGTCGTCAGCAGCGCGAAACCCGGGTTCTTCAGCAGCGTCCTGGCCGCGTATCGCAGATCCTGGAATAGCGTGTCCATGCAGGACTTAGACGCCACGCGGTCGCCGAAGTTCGCTCCGGAGCGTCGTTTCACCATCGAGTCCTTCACATTACAATTGCGGCTCCCTTATGGACGCCCCGACCGGCGACGTCACCGGCCTGCTCCTGTCCTGGGCGGAGGGCGATCGAACGGCGCTCGACCAGTTGATGCCGCTCGTCTACGACGAGCTGCGGCGTCTGGCGCATCGGGAGCTCCGCCGCGAGGGGCCCGAAGCGACGCTCGTGACGACCGCGCTCGTACATGAAGCCTATATGCGGCTGGTGGATCAGAAGCGGACGCGCGTCGAGACGCGTGCGCACTTTCTGAATATCGCCGCGCAGATGATGCGCCGCATCGTCGTCGATGCCGCGCGAAAACGGAATGCCAGCAAACGCGGCGCGGGCCTGCCGCGGATCGCGCTCGAGGATGCGCCCGAGCCGCGAATCGATCCGTCGAACAGCGCACTGCTGGATCTCGACGAAGCGTTGACCAAGCTCGAGGCGTTCGATCCGAAGCTAAGCCGCCTCGTGGAGTTGCGCTACTTTGGCGGGCTGACGCTCGAGGAGACCGGCGAGGTGCTCGGAACGTCGACGACCGCAGTGTGGCGCGACTGGAATACCGCGCGGGCCTGGTTGTATAACGAGCTGCACGGACGCTGACATGGACAGCGCGCGCTGGGAACGCGTCAAGGCCGTCTTTCAGGACACGTTCGAGAAGGAGCCCGCCGAGCGGGCCGCTCTGCTCGCCGCAGCCTGCGGCGACGATGCGGAGGTGCGGATGCTGGCGGACCGCCTGCTCGCCGCGCACGGCAGCGTCGGAACCTTTCTCGACGCGCCGCTTCAACCTGAGACCCGGAGCGCGAGCCTTTTAGGCGAGCGAGAACGCTCGGCTGAAAGCCTCGCGCTCCAAGGCCCGAAGCCCGAGCGGATCGGCGCCTATCGAATCGTCAGGGAGCTCGGACGCGGCGGCATGGGCACCGTCTACCTCGCCGAACGCGACGATGCCGGTTTCAAGAAGACCGTCGCCATCAAGGTCGTCAGTCGCGATTCGCACGTGATGATGCGTCGGTTTCGCACGGAGACGCAGATTCTCGCGACGCTGGAGCATCCAGGCATCGCGCGGCTCTACGACGGCGGCACCACCGAGGAGGGACTGCCGTACTTCGTGATGGAGTACGTCGCGGGCGAGAACATCGTCGCCTACTGCGAAGGGCACCACCTGTCGATCGCGGATCGCCTGCGGCTGTTCCGGCGTGTCTGCGAGGCTGTTCAGTTCGCGCACCAGAGCTTCATCGTCCATCGGGATCTCAAGCCGTCGAACATCCTCGTCACCGCGGAAGGCGAGCCGAAGCTGCTCGACTTCGGGATTGCGAAGCTGCTGAACCCGGAACTCGCGGGCGGCCCGGTCGAAGAGACGATGGAGATGACGCGGCTGCTGACGCCGCAGTACGCGAGTCCCGAGCACGTCCGCGGGCAGGCGGTGACGACGGCGAGCGACGTGTACTCGCTCGGCATAATCCTGTACGAGCTCGTCTCTGGTTCCCGACCGTACCGAATCACGAGCGATCGACCTACGGATATCGAACGAGCGGTCTGCGAGACGGAACCGCCCCCGCCGTCTGCGGCGGCACCGGCGCGCGCGCGGCGCCTTCTGCGAGGCGATGTCGACAACATCGTCCTCAAGACGCTGCGAAAGGAGCCGGCGCAACGCTATGGGACGGCGGCCGACCTGGCCGAGGACGTCCGCCGGTATCTGGACGGATTCCCGGTCCACGCGCGGCCGGATGCGTTTCTCTATCGCACGCGCAAGTTCCTCGTCCGCCGCGCCGTGCCGCTGGCGGCTGTCGGCGCGATTCTCGTGGCGATCGCGGCCGGTACCCTGTCGACGCTGGCGCAGTCTCGCCGCGCGACCCGCCGGTTCAATGAGGTGAGAGGCCTCGCGCATGCGTTCCTGTTCGATGTCTATGACGCCATCAGCGCTCTGCCGGGATCCGTGTCGGCGCGGCGGCTGGTCGTCGGGCGCGCGCAGCAATATCTCGACAGCCTTGCGCGGGAGGTGGAAGACGACCCCAGTCTGACGCGGGAGCTTGCCGGATCGTACTTGCGCCTGGGCGACGTTCGAGGCAAGCCGTACACACCGAACCTCGGAGATACCGCCGGCGCCCTTGAAAGCTATCAGAAAGGCCTCGCGCTCCTGGAGCGCGAGTCGGCGCGGCATCCGGGCGATCTCGCGATTCAGGAAGAGCTGGTGCAGGCGAACATGGACGTCGGGGTCATCTTCATGCGGCAGAAGAGAGCGGATGCCTCGATCGCGGCCGCGAATCGGGCCATCGCGCTTGCGCAGGCATTGACCGAGCGCGATCCGCGCAACCCCGTGTTCACGGAAAAGCTCTCGAATGCGTACCTGCGCCTCGGTCAGGCTCAGGATGTGGCAGCCGAGCAGCGTGGCTCCATCGCCGAAAAATGGCAGGTGCTGGCGACGTACAAGAAGGCCGTCGGCATTCTCGAAGCCGCCGGCCCGCACGCCGAGCCGTTCTGGCAGGCCCGACTCGCGACGCTGTATTTCTACATCGGGTATCCGCTGCGGGTCCTGGGCGATCGCACGGGCGACGTGCGGTACTACAAGGAGTCGCTCGATTCGTCTCTCAAAGGAGATGCCATCAACCGCCAATTGCTGGCCGCCGACCCCAATCGAATCGACTACATCAGGCGATTGGCCGACGGCCTGACATCGATTGGCGAATACCGATGGAAATGCTGCGGAGACCTGGCCGGGGCGCTGCGTGATGAGCGCGAGGCGAGCGCAGCCTTCCAGCAAATCCTCGAGCGAGATCCGCAAAACCTGGAGGCGCGGCGCGACGTCGCGAACGCCTACAACAACCTCGGGCGTATTCTCGGGGAGGCCCATCGCCCGTCCGAAGGTCTGGAGGCGCTCCGCAAAGCGCTCGCCTTGTACGAACAAGTCAGTCGCGCGGACCCGACCAGTGCGGAGGATGCCAGCTACGTCGCCGAGATGCGCGCGCGCATTGCCGCGATCGAGCGCGCGCGATAACAGGAGCGGCCGCTATTTCATCTTGATGAGCGGATAGGTTGGAGACTCGGGCCGCGGCACGAGGTTCTGGCAATCGACGAGCAGATCCAGCCGCTCGAGGATGATCTGTCCGATCAGGATCTCGGATCCGGCCGGCAGGACCGCGGCCCGAGCGGCATTCGCATCGCCTCGAAGCCGAAGCCGCCCTGGCTGACCTCAATGGGCGCGCCGCGTCCTAGCGCTCTCGCCGGTCCCGGAAAAAAATCGGCCGCCTTGCGCGAATATGGGGGTCGGAGGTCTATTCCCAATGAGTGCTCGTTCCTGGATATTGCCGTGCGCGATTGCGATCGCCTGCTGTACGGCGCCGATTGATCTTCACGGTCAGGCGGTCATCACCGGCACGCTGCGCCAGCTCACGACGAACCCAGGCTCCCAGACCGATCCCACGATCAGCGGCGACATCGCCGTCTACACCGACGGGCGCAACAGGAACGATGATGTGTATTTCATGAACGTCGTGACGGGTGTCGAGACACAGGTCACCACGTCGACGACTCCGCAAAGACTGCACGACGTCAACAACGGACGCATTGTCTACACCGACCTTACTCCCCCTGCTGCTCGCATCCGCCTGTACGACATCGCGACCGGCACCGACACTGTGATCACATCTGGCCCTGACCAGAACGCGCGGATCGACGGCCAGATCGTCGTGTTCGAGCGAGGCTCCAGCAGCGCGACGGATGTCGTGGCCGTCGATCTGACGACGAATACAGAGACGATCGTTGCCGCCACAGCGGCGCTCGAGGTCAATGCCTCTGTCAGCGGATCGAAGATCGTTTACGAGCGCCGTGCCGTTGCCGGAGCGCCCGGCGACATCGTCCTCTTCGATCTCGCGACGCATACGGAAACAGTGCTCGCGACCGGCACGAACAATCGCCACCCGGATATCGACGGCAATATCGTGGTTTGGGACACCGACACGGCCGACGGCTCGCTCGATGTCGTCATCTACGACATTTCAACGGGCCAGACGCGAACGCTCGCGCTGTCGGGCAACCAGCGGCTGCCGCACGTGTCCGGCCGGTTCATGTCGTTCGACGACGACGCGTTAGGGAATCCGGACGTCGCCGTGTACGACACCTTCACCGGCGCAATGAAACGCATCGGCGGCGCAACCGCCGATTTCCTCAACGACATCAGCGGCAACCGAATGGTGTTTACGAGCAACGCATCCGGCAATCTCGACATCTGGATGTTCGAGTTCCAGGTGACGGCCGACTCGCTGTACAGCTTGAATCTCTATGGAAATTCCGAGCCGCTGACCGTGATCGCTCCGGAAACCGGCCAGGTCCGCGCGATCGGCGTTCTGGATCCCGACCCCAATGTGTTTCCGGGCGCGACGGCAATGGCGTCGCGGGCGTCGGACCAGAAGCTGTTCGCGTGGAATAACGGAAGGTACGATCCCACGACTGGGAATTTCATTGAAACGGGAGAGCTGCTCACGGTGAACTCGTGTACGGGTCTGGCCACCCCGGTCAGCCCCACGACCGCGCCGCAGGGTGTGCTTCACGATCTCGCCTTCGGACCGGATGGCTCGCTGTTTGGCGTGTACTTCGATCTGTACCGCGTCGACCCCGGCACCGGTGTTCGAACCCTCGTGGGACCGTTCGGAAACGGCTTCAAGATCAAAGCGACGAGTTTCGCTGACGACGGCACGCTCTATGGGGTTGAGTTGACCTGCGGCATCGCTTCGTTCGGATGCCCGATTCCCCGGCTGTTCACCATCGATACGCAGACCGGCGCGGCTACACCGGTCGCACCGCTCAGCGTGGACGTCGGACGCGTCGACGTCATCGTGTTCAATCCAGCCACCGGAAAGCTCCTCGGCAGCGGCGACAAGTCCACGCTGGATGGCGTCGCGATTTTCGATCTGGATCCGACGAACGGCGTCGTGTCGAACGTTCGCCGGCTGGTCGCGTTTCCTGACGCAAGGCAGTACGTCTCCTCGTCGTACGGCATGGGTTTCGCGCCTTCGTGCTCCATCGGGGTCGCCCCGACCGTCGTGCAGTTCGGCGCGGTACTGATGGGAACGTCAAAAACCCAGATAGTCACGATCAGCAACGCCGGTGCGACGCCGCTGACCGTCCAGACCATCTCGCTCGACGCGAACGGGAGCGCACCGTTTACAGCAGAACCTGTGGCCCTGCCGGCGCAGCTGATCGCCGGCGGGTCGATGGACATCACGACGGCCTTTGCCCCGACGGCTGCCGGCGCGGCGTCCAGCGTGCTGCACATCGCGACGAGCGGAGGTCTGGCCGATGTGGCGCTGCGAGGGACCGGCGCCGTGCCGCCTTCACCATCCGAGCAGATTGCCGAGATCCTCCAGGCCTTCGACGATGCCGTGGTGGTAGGGAGGCTCGCGGGCTCGGGCCAGGGGAATTCGGCGACCGGACGCCTGAACGCCTTGCGCAACATGCTCCAGGCCGCGAGCGATTTGATTCAGCAGGGCGCGTTCGCGCAGGCCTGCCAACAACTGCTGGATGTCCTGAACCGCACGGACGGGAATCCGCAGCCGCCGGATTTCGTCACCGGTCCCGCTGCGGCCGACCTGGCGGCGAAGGTCAGAGCGCTGCGCAGCCGTCTCGGGTGTCCGTAGCGGCGGGGGCCAGAACCGGGTTCGGCTTACAATTCAGCCCCGTGAAAGGAGGGCTGCTGGACCAGGCGCGCTGGCAACAGGTCAAGACGATTTTTCAGGACGCGTGCGACCGGGAGCCAGCCGACCGCGGACCGTGGCTCGACCAGTTGTGCGCGGGGGATGTCGAATTGCGCGCCGCGGTCGACGACCTGCTGGCCGCTCATGACAGCGCCGGCTCATTTCTCGACGGGACTGGCCGTCCCGACTTTGCTTCCCTGGACGCGAACGTCTCGGCCTCGTCCACCCGTATCGGCCCGTACCGTATCGTGCGCGAGATCGGCCGCGGCGGCATGGGCGCGGTCTATCTGGCCGAGCGCGACGAACCGGGGTTTCGCAAGACCGTCGCCATCAAGGTCGTCCGGCACGATTCTCAGCTGCTGCGGCGGCGGTTCAGCACCGAGACGCAGATTCTCGCGGCACTCGAGCACCCGGGGATCGCGCGGCTCTACGACGGCGGCACCACCGACGAGGGGCTTCCGTATTTCGTCATGGAGTACGTCGCCGGCGCGAACATCATCGAGTATTGCGACCATCACAGCCTCTCGATCGCCGATCGCCTGCGTCTGTTCCGGCGTGTCTGCGATGCCGTCCAGTACGCGCATCAAAGCTTCATCGTCCACCGCGATCTGAAGCCGTCGAACATCCTTGTCACCGCCGATGGTGAACCCAAGCTGCTCGATTTCGGAATTGCCAAGCTCCTCGTTCAGGACTTGCAGGGCGGACCTCCGGAAGAGACGCTCGAGATCACGCGATTGCTCACGCCGCAGTACGCCAGTCCCGAACACGTGCACGGACAGCCCGTGACGACGGCGAGCGACGTGTACTCGCTCGGAGTCATCCTGTACGAGCTCGTCTCCGGTTGCCGTCCGTACCGCATCACGAGCGATCGTCCGGCCGATGTCGAGCGGATCGTGTGCGACACGGATCCTCCGGCACCGTCGGTCACGGCGCCCTACGCGTGGCGACGCCTGCTCCGCGGCGACGTCGACAACATCGTGCTCAAAGCCCTGCGGAAGGAGCCGCGCGATCGGTACGGTACTGCGGCGGCGCTGGCGGAAGATCTGCGGCGCCATCTGGAAGGGTTCCCGGTTCGCGCGCAGCCCGATTCCCGCGCGTATCGGGCGACGAAATTCGTGGGTCGCCATCGCGGGAGCGTCATCGCGGTGGGCCTCATCGTGCTCTCGCTGGCCGGGGGTCTCGCGCTCGCGCTCTACGAGGCGCGGCTCGCGCGCGCGGCGCAGGCACGATCCGAGCGCCACTTCGCGGACGTGCGCCGGCTCGCGAACGAATACCTCTTCGAGGTGGACGCGGCCATCCGCTTCCTGCCGGGGTCGACACAGGCGCGCGAACTGGTGGTGAGCAAGGCGCTCCAGTACCTCGACACCCTGACGCGCGAAAGCGGCGGCGATCCGCAGCTCCAGCGGGAGCTCGCCAGCGGTTACGAGCGCATCGGCGACATCCAGGGCGGCGCGCTGCTCGAAGGCAACCTCGGTCAGCTGTCGGCAGCGCGGGTGAGCTACGAGCGGGCCATGGGCATTCGCCGGCAGCTGTACGAGTCGCATCCGGGCGCGGCTGCCGATGCCGCCGCGCTCGCCGACGCCTACGTCGTGCTGGGCCGCTCATGGGAGCTCCTCGGCGACCATCGCGCCGCCGCCGCCGCCGCCGAAGAGGCGATTCGCCTAGGCGAGAGCGCGCTGCGGTCGGACAACGACGCACGCGCGCAGCTGCGCCTCGGCCAAGCGCTCAACCTTGCCTTCTACCCCTACCTGGAGCTCGGCGACCGTGTCCGCGCACAGGCGCTCCTGGACCGCGCGCTCGCGCTGTGGCGTGGGCTCGTCGCCGACCGGCCTGACGATCGCGAGGCGCGGGAGGGCCTTATGCGCTGTTTGCACGGCCTGGGCGTCGTCCGATCGAGCCTCAACGAGCATCAGGCGGCTGCCGACAATCTGGGACAGTCCGCCGCCCTCGGCGAGGAGCTGCTCCGTGAGAATCCGCGCGACGAGCGCCTGAGCCGGCAGCTCGCGCAAACGCTGCTCACGCTCGGCAACGTCCTCGTGGACGCCGGTCAACCCCAGGCTGCGATCGCCGCCATCGAGCGCGGGATTGCCCGGCGTAAAAAGGAGATCGAAGCGGCGCCCGACGACGCCACGTCACTCGTATTCCTCCGCAACGCCCATCACATGCTGGGCTTTGCGGAGCAAGCGAGTGGCAAATTCGACGCCGCAGCGAAGGATTACCTGCAGGCGATCGCGCTGATCCGCCGTGTCCTGATCAAGGAACCCGCCAGCAACCTCCTGCGGCAGGCTCTGGCCGTGAGCTGCCAGAGCGTCGCAGAGACCTATGAGGCGGCCGCGCAGTCGCGGACCGGCGAGGAGAAGCGGCGCTTTCTGCGCGAGGCGCGCTCCTGGTACGGGGAGGCCGCGGCCGCTTTCGACAGCGTCGAGAGGGCTGGCGCGCTCGAGGCCGACAATCGCGACCGGCCGCGGATCGTCCGCGAGCGCCTCAGGGCGCTCGCCCCGCTGGCGCAACAATAGTCGCTCCGATCCCCGGAAGAAATCATCGAGCGACGAGCCGAGACAAAGCGACTCCTTCGCTCGGCTATCGCGCTTTTCGCATCTCTGTAGCGCGCGCTGCGCTCGCGTCCGTCCTTGGTCCTTGGGCCCTCGTCCTTGGTCCGTCCCTTGTCCAACGTCCACAAGTCCGCGAAACGTGCGGACGAAGGACACAGGACGAAGGACGGACCATGGACCAAGGCCGAGGGGACCAGGGACAGGCTGCTACGCGGAAGCGAAAACTGCTTTAAAGCCTTCACACTCCACCATTTGGGAAATTGCTTCAAACCTCTCACGGTCCAAGTTTCTGCGCGGCTTGCGACCGGGCGGCGACCGGTCCGCCACAGGTGCAAAAAAAGACTCGCTTCCACGCGAATACACACAGCAGCAGTCACGTCTTCGCCCATCAGGAGACCGGGTTATGAGCGCTGGGACGCCAGGCCGACGAAGTGCCGGAGCCGATTCGCAGCTTGGCAACACTGCGACGCCCATGGGGTCCCGCCGGGCCTTTTTGCGCGCAATCGCGGTGCCGACCGCCGTCGGCACCTGCTTCGCCAGGAGTCTGACCGCGGGGACATCGCCGAAGTCAGACCGTTCAGTTTCTAGGGCGGACAGAGCAATCCGGGCCTATCAGATACGAGAACACGCCGCCGCGCGCTACCGGCGGGAGGCCGCTGCCACGCACCAGAGGAATGGTGACGAAGAGCGCTATTTCTCGCGTATCGGCAGCTACACGAAGGGCTTGCCGCACGATCGGCTGGGGGAGGTTCGTCCCGACGCGTATGCCGCCCTCGTTCGGGCGCTCACGACCGGTGATCCCGAAGATTTCGCCCGGATTCCCCTCCCCGGTGCGGCGCGGCAGGTAAACCCCCAGTCGGCGTTCGCGTTTGATTTGACCGGGCCCGACGCGCATCAGCCCGATCTCCAGGCGGCGCCGGCGCTCGCGAGCGCCGAAGCCGCCGGTGAGCTCGCCGAGTTGTACTGCCAGGCGCTCACCCGTGACGTCCCGTTTGCGCGCTACGACATCGATCCCGACGTCAATCGCGCAGCCGCGTACTTGTCCGCGTTTCCGGAGCTTCGCGGACCGCGGGCCGGTACTCGTGTGTCCCCGGCGACGATCTTCCGCGGGACGACCGCCGGCGACCTCGCCGGCCCGTATGTCTCGCAGTTCCTCTATCAGCCGGTGCCGTACGGGCCCTACACGGTCGCGCAACGCGTGCGCGTCACTGCGCCGTCGGCCGACTATCTGACCGAGTACGCCGACTGGCTCGCGGCCCAGAACGGCGCGGGCGGCGGGCCGATGTCGTTTCTGCCGGGGACGCGCTACATCGTCTGCGCCCGCGATCTGGCCGAGTACGTTCATCGCGATTTCAGCTTCCAGGCGTTTCTGAACGCGGCCCTCATCCTCGCGTCGGCGCCGGTGGCGCGCAGCAATCCGTATCGCCGCCCGGAGCTGCGGAATCAGGAGCCGTTCACGACGTTCGGCCAGCCGCACGTGCTCGATGTCATGTCACATGCCGCGAACCTCGCCTTGCGTGCGGCGTGGTGCCAGAAATGGATCGTGCACCGGCGCTTACGCCCCGAGGCAATGGGCGGACTGGTGCACCACACGCGGACGGGCCGGGCGCGATATCCGATCCACGCGAGTCTGCTGGCGTCACCGATTCTTGAACTTGTGATCGCACGGCGGGGCACGTACCTGCTGTCCACGGCTTATCCGGAGGGCAGCCCCACGCATCCATCGTATCCGGCGGGCCACGCCAGCGTCGCGGGTGCATGCGTCACGATTCTGAAGGCCTTCTACGACGAGCAGGCGCCGATTCCGAATCCTGTTGTTCCCGACGCGAGCGGTCAGGCCCTGGTCCCCTACAGAGGCGTCACTCTGACAATCGGCGGAGAGCTCGACAAGCTCGCGTCGAACATTGCGTTCGGCCGCAACGCCGCGGGCATCCACTTCCGGTCGGATGCATCCGCAGGTTTCGCGATTGGCGAGGCCGTCGCGCTCGGAATGCTTCGCGAGTTGAAGGACTGTGTCACCGAGCCCTTTGACGGCTTCTCCTTGACCGCGTTCAGCGGGCGCGTGGTGCGGATCTGATGTCGGTCAATCGGATACCGACGGTCGCCTCGATGATCCTTCTCGCAACGCTTGTCAGCGTTGCAGCTGCTTCGGGACAGGTGCAGGTCAAGCTGACGAAGGCCACTCCGAACTCGGGCCAGCCGGCGATCACGAGTGTCACCCTCGATGGCAGTGGATTTCCAAGCGGGCCCATTCCGGCCTCGAACGTGTTCGTGACTCTGATGCCGGAACTGGCCGGCACAGGGCCAACCGCGACCACCGCTGCCAGTGACGTCACGCTCGGCAGAAACGGCCGCGGCTCGATCCGCTTCATCGTCCCCGCAACGCTCCTCGTCTCTGCGTCCACGCGCTACGCCGTATCGGCGACCGGCACCAACGCCGCTGCGGTGGGATTTACGACCAATGCGGCGAGATTCACCGTCAACCCGCCGCCGCAGCTCTTGTCGGTCACGCCAGCCAGCAGCAATGCTGGGACATCGCTCACCGTCGCGCTGCAGGCCGCCAATACCGATTTCAAGGCGGGAGTGACCCAGGCGAGCTTTGGCGCGGGTATCGCGGTTGGTGGTGCGGCTCCCGCCAGCTTCGGCCCAGTCACCGTTGTCAGCCGCACATCCGCAACCGCCTCTCTGACCATCGCCGCGAACGCGTCTGGCGGCGCGCGCGACGTGACCATCCGGACTGGTACCCAGGAAGCCACCAAAGCGGGTGCGTTCACCGTGATTGTGACCACTCCGCCACCCACGATCGCGGTATCGGCGGCGCCGCCGCCGAACGCGGCCGGGTGGAACACGACCGACGTGTCGGTCACGTTCACGTGTACAAACGCGACGAATTGCGGCCCGGACCGAGTGGTCACGACCGAAGGGGCCGGTCAGGTGATTACGGGCACTGCGTCTGGTCCCGGCGGCTCTGCGACAACATCGGTGACGCTCAACATCGACAAGACCCCTCCAGCTCTGTCCATCACTTCGCCGCCAGACGGCACGACGACGAGTGGTTCCGAGGTTGTAATCAGCGGGACCGTGGCCGATGTGGTCTCCGGCGTCGCTGGCGTCCGTTGTGGAACTGGCACCGCCACGGTCAGCGGCGGCACGTACTCCTGTACGGTGGCACTGCGGCTTGGCGACAACGCCATCACCGTGCACGCCGACGATGTGGCGGGAAACGGCGTCGACCAGGCGATTCACGTTACCCGCGCGTCGCCGCCTCCGCCCAGAGTGACAATCACCGATCCCGCTCCGGGCACGTTGTTCAGCCGCAGCCCGATCACCGTCACCGGCACGGTCGATGACCCGACGGCTGTCGTGGTCGTTGATGGAGTTGCCGCGGTGGTCGTAAGCGGTAACTACACCGCGACGGGCGTCTCCCTGCGAGAAGGGCTGAACATCGTCACGGCGACAGCGACATCTGGGAGCGGGGCAGTCGGATCGGCCAGCAGCTCGGCCCTGCTCGACACCACGCCACCGCGGCTGCTCATTCAGGCGCCCGCCGACCGCAGCGTGCTGTCGGTGGCGCAGGTCCCGGTCGCGGGCATGGTCAACGACATCGTCTCGGGCACCGTGAACGCCGAGCAGGTGACCGTGACCGTCAACGGCATCGAGGCCACGATCTCGAATCGAAGCTTTTTCGTCCCCGAAGTGCTGCTCGTGCGGGGCGAGAACACGATTCGTGCTGTCGCACGCGACCGTGCGGGCAACGAACAGGTCGCCGAGGTTCATGTGACGCTGCGCGATCGCGCGGGCTCACAGCTGATCGCGCGGGTGTCAGGGGACGGCCAAACCGCAACCGTCGGCGGCCTCTTGCCCGAACCGCTGATTGCGCAGCTGCTCGACAGCGACGGCCGGCCTGCGGCGGGACGCCCGGTCACATTTACGGTCACGCGCAGCGACGGCGTGCTCTCCACCTTCGGCGCGGAGGGCCAGCAGCTCTCGGTCGTGAGCGACAGTGGTGGACTCGCCGTCCTCCAGTTCCGCGTCGGCTCTCGCGTGGGCGCCGGCATCAACGAGGTTGTCGCGACCTCTCCCGGATTCGCAGGGCAGGCGATTTTCTGCGCCACGAGCACCGCGGGGGTACAGACGGCAATCAAAGGCGCCGGCGTGATGGGAGAAACCCATCGCGGCACCGCCGGCCAGCCGCTTCCGCTGCCGCTCGAAGCCGTAGTGTTCGACGCGAGCGGCAATCCCGTGCCGAACGCGCCCGTGACGTTCTCAGTCGTTCGTGGCGGGGGAACGATCGATGGGCTGACTGAGGTCGTGCGCCCGACCAACAGCGACGGACGGGTTGCGGCCACGCTCGTGCTCGGCACCGACGTCACGCCCAACGCGAACGTGGTCAGGGCGTCGTTCCCTGGGCTGTCAGGACCGCCGGTGACCTTCACGGCGACCGGGTATCTGCCTGGGTCCGCCGCGGCCACACGAGTGAGTGGCATCGTCCTCGACAACACCGATCAGCCCGTGCCCGGCGCGACAGCAAAGATCGTCGGCACGCCGCTCACGGCGGTGTCCGACGCAGTTGGCCGCTTCACCATCGAGAACACTCCGGTCGGCACGCTCACCTTGATCGTCGATGGCAGCACGAGCCCGCGACCGGAGCGGTTTCCCTTTCTGGCGTTCATGGTCCTCGCGATTGCGGGCCAGGACAACACGATCGGGATGCCGATTTACCTGCCGCCGCTCGACGCCAGCAACTCGAAGGTGGTGGGTGGCGACGACACGGCCGTCCTCACCATGAAGGACGTGCCCGGGGTCGCCTTCACGGTGTTCCCGCACTCGGCGACGTTCCCGGACGGCTCGCGGATCGGCCGCCTCTCGCTCAGCCAGGTGCACGCCGACAAGGTGCCGATGCCGCCGCCCAACGGCTCGACGCCGCGCGTCGTCTGGACGCTGCAGCCGGCCGGCGTCAAGTTCGATCCGCCCATCAAGGTGCAGTTGCCCAATACCGACGGCTATCGGCCCGGTCAGGTCGTCGAGGTGTTCCAGTTCGACCACGATCTCGAACAGTTCGTCTCGGTTGGACCCGCCCGTGTCAGCGCGGATGGATCGGTCCTCGTCACCGACCCTGGCTTCGGCACCACGAAAGCGGGGTGGGGCGCCGCGCAACCGCCGCCGCCGCCGCCGAATACCGACGTCGGCGATTGCTCGCCGAGCGGCGGCGGAACGGGCCCGTTGTTCGCGGCGGCCGCCTCGGCTGCGGCCGACATGTGCACCGTTCCCGCGCCTCAGAACGGGCAATGCGCGGAAGTGCCGGTCACTGTGGATCCGCCGGCTCCGCAGATTGGCGGGACCGCCGCCGCCGGTGCCAATCGTCTTGTGGACGTCGGCGTGCCCGTTTCATTCACCGTCTCGTCCGGCGGCAACTGTCCTTCGGCGAGCATCGAATGGGACTTCGGCGACGGCAGCGGTGGTACCGGGGCCTCGCCATCACACACGTACACACAGCCAGGACGCTACACCGTCGTCGTCCACGTTTCCTGCGATTCGTGCTCGTCGGCGACCGCATCGGCTTCCTTTGAGGTCATCGTGAAGCCCGCGGTCACAATCACGCGCGCCATTTCCGATCAGATCCCCGGCGCC
>Ga0114129_10008239_pt1 | contig 14863 bp, 17 predicted proteins | sample RhiMetdeltSRZDD1_FD_80071 | JGI IMG/M metagenome (GOLD analysis project Ga0114129, IMG submission 80071) | Populus rhizosphere microbial communities from Tennessee, USA - Rhizosphere MetaG P. deltoides SRZDD1 (version 2) (version 2) | ecosystem: Host-associated > Plants > Roots > Rhizosphere >...
GAGCTATCCACATACGACACGTCGCCGAGGTTGAGCAGTATCTTCTTCTTGCCATCGTCGAGCAGGCGTCGGACGGCCTCGCGTAGCTGCACGCTGCCCTCGCCAATCGTTATCTTTCCCGAAAGATCGAGTATCGTGACATCGCCCGCCTGGCGGTCCTTGATATTCAGATTAGCCATCGTCTCCGTCTCCTTTTTCGGTCTGCCTAAAAAAGCTGGATTCTAATATCAGCGCTTGGCCTTTCTCATTCGCACGACGCTCCCGCCTTCGGGATGAGTCGAATGCTCGACCTCATCCATGAAAGTGCGCATGTAAAAGATCCCTCGGCCAGTCGGGTTCAGCAGATTATCCGAGTTCGTGGGGTCCGGCAACTGCCCTGGATCGAACCCTTCTCCATAATCCCGGATGTAAACAGTTAGCGCTTCCTTCTCGGTGACAAATCGAACATCCACTTGCTTATCGGCAGCGCTTTTGTTCCCGTGCATTATCGCGTTGATGACCGCCTCGTGCACCGCAAGCTCGATCCAGCTCGCGTCGTCCTCGTCGAATCCCATCTTTGCTGTTACGCTCTTGGTAACCGACGCGACCAGATCAACGAACTCGAGTTTGCTGTCGATTGAAAGCTCGATGGTCTCTGTCATCGGCTCGCGGGATGCCTTTCCGTCTAACCTTATCAGCCCCTGGTCGAACCGCGCAATAACAAGCAAGGTGGTCTCAAGGCGCGTCATTGTGTAACATGCGGGAAGTTGCGATGTCAAGATCGATGAGAATCAAGGGGTCAGCGCGCATCACAGGCTCGCTGAAAGTCCCAGGTGACAAGTCAATCTCACACCGAATCGCGATGCTTGCTTCAGTGGCGAGCGGTTCATCCAAAATCACAGGACTGGCTTCCAGCGCCGATTGCAAGGCTACGCTCGAATGCATTCGCCGGCTCGGAGTGAGGATTGAAGAAGCTGGTTCGGAGCTGGTAATTCACGGCGAAGGGCTCTTCGGTTACCGCCCTCGCGAGCCCATCGTTCATCTCAATGCAGCCAATTCCGGTTCGACAATAAGAATGCTCAGCGGACTGCTTGCAGGACAACGATTCGCCTCTCAAATCGACGGTGACCCGAGCCTGCGCCGCAGGCCAATGGCGCGAATTATCGAACCGCTGAGCTTGATGGGAGCGCGAGTGGAAGCCACAGACGGTAACTTCGCGCCGCTGACAATACACGGACACAATCTGCTGGGGATAGACTACGCAAGCCGCGTTGCAAGCGCTCAGGTCAAGACATGTACGCTGTTTGCCGGACTGCTTGCGAAGGGAAGAACAAGCTTTTCGGAACCCGCGCCATCGCGAAATCATACCGAGCTGATGCTGACGCAATTCGACGCCGCGGTTGAAGTCGATTCATCAAGCCGTACCGTAAGCGTCGAAGGTCTGCACGAGTTGAGCCCAGTCGATTATCAAGTGCCTGGCGACCTGTCTTCGGCGGCTTTCTTCATCGCTGCCGCAACGATCCTGCCTGATTCCAGGTTGCTGATTCCGGAAGTCAACCTCAACCCGTCTAGGACCGCCTTTATCGCTGTGCTGAACGAACTCGGCGCCGGCATCGAACAGCAGAATGTTCGCGAGCGACACGGTGAACCGCTGGGTGACCTTTCGATCACGAGCCGGCGGCTCGCAACCGAACGTCGAGGGTCAGTGCTTTCGGGCGAAATAATTCCGAACATCATCGACGAGATTCCGATCCTCGCGGTGGTGGCCACTCAACTCGAAGGCCGGCTCGAAATCCGCGATGCAAGGGACCTGCGCGTCAAGGAGAGCGACCGTATTCGAACTGTCGCCGACGGCATCAGAGCGCTCGGCGGCGAGATCGAAGAGTTCGATGACGGCTTTGCGATTGCCGGTCCGCAGCGGCTAGTTGGCGGGCGCGTGCAAACCGCCGGTGATCATCGGATAGCCATGGCGTTTGCGATCGCAGGGTTGATAGCTGAAGGAACAACCGAGATCATCGACGCGGATTGCGCGAGCGTGTCGTTTCCGGAATTCTATGAGGCGCTCGCGATGCTGACCGAACCGGACACTGTTGCATCGGCGCCTATTGACTGATGAACTATGACTTCCCCGCCAAACACTGAGCAGAGACACGCGCCGATTTTTCTGACCGGGTTCATGGGTGCGGGCAAGACCACCGTCGGCAGAGCGCTTGCTTGCCGACTCGGATACGACTTCTACGATCTGGACGAGCTGATCGAGCAGAACGTCGGGAAATCGGTTCAAGCAATCTTCGCCGAGCTAGGCGAGCCGGAGTTTCGCCGGCTCGAAAGTGAAGCCCTTGAGTCGTGCCGCGAGATCAAGCGCGCCGTCATCGCGCTCGGCGGAGGCGCATATGATTCTGAAGAAAACCGCGCCCTGCTGCGAGCGATTGGAAAGACAGTTTGGCTAGACTGCCCTCTTGACCTGTGTCTTCGAAGAATCAGCGGCGACCAGTCGCGCCCGCTGTTGGGTGTTAGGGAACAAATGAGGGCACTGTTCGAAAAACGGCTCGGTTCTTACGTTGAAGCTGATTGTTGCGTTCAGACGCGTGACTTCTCTCCCGGGCAACTGGCGATGCAGATAGCAGCGATGTTGTGCGGTTATGAATTCGAAACGTAGGGAACTAGCTTTACCATTGAGAATGCTCGTGGTCGGGAAGGTGGGTTTACCCCCGCTGAATTGAAGCGACTAAGTGAAACAGCGGGGGTAAACCTCTCTTCCCGACTTCTAGCAAGCCACTGGGTTCGAGTTAGCGACCATCAAACGCGGCTGATCTGACTAACAACTATGCTTCGATAATAATCGCAATAATCAATCAAACAGCACCGCCCGCATACTGGATTGCTTGGACGGCAGATCTTTCGCCCGTGGCGAATCAAGTTGATGTGAACCTCGTAGTAGCGTGCCGGTGGAAGCATATCGCCCATCAATCGGTGCGCGTCATCATCGGAACAGCTCTCTGAAATCAATCCAAGCCTCCGAGCGATCCTGAAGATGTGAGTGTCCAGCGGAAAGACCGGGCGGTTGAATGCAAACAGCAACGTACACGCGACCGTCTTCGGACCAACGCCTTTGAGAGTTGCCAGGAACTGCTTCGCGTCCTCGATCGGCGCGCTCTCGAGAAACGCGAGGTCGAGCGATCCGCGACGCTTATGAATCTCGTTGAGCAGTTGTTTTATTCGAATCGACTTCTGACGCGCGAGTCCGCCCGATTTTATCGCGGCTTCGATTGAAGCAGCACGCGCTCGTCGCGCTCTCTCCCAAGTGGGAAAGCGGCGCTTCAAGCTCTCGAACGCCCGATCGCTGTTCACGTTTGTTGTTGATTGGGAGAGAATCGTCTCAATGAGAACATCAAGTGGATCGAGCCCGCGCCGAAGCTTTGGGACGCCGTAAACGGCTTTGAGATTCTGAATGACGTAAGTAATCGATTCTGGCTTCCGCTCTGGCTTTCGCGCTTTTTGGCCGAGCGCGCGATCGTTGGAACCTCTGCGCTTCATCGTGCATTGTCTACCACTCCGGTTCCGTGCATGCAATGCTGTGGGTTAGGATGGTCACGCATCACGTTTCACGAATCGGTGGTGGGTCAGTTTGAGTTCACGAATCACGTTCGTTGACACTCTTCTAAAGCGTTTGCAATAATCGCTGAGTAACAACAGCGGTTTGAAGCAATCAGTTCCGCGCATACGCGCCCGTAGCTCAGCCGGATAGAGCGTTTGCCTACGAAGCAAAAGGTCGCACGTTCGAGTCGTGCCGGGCGCACTTAAATTCAATAGCTTACAGTGGGTGGATAGGCGCTGGTTCGATCATATCCCCACATTCATCCCCACATTCGAAGCACTCTTGGCGAACGTGCGATATCGAATTCCTTTCCGCGTTCCCGAATCGGTGCCTGATGCTGCTGAGCAGATCTGCCGTTATCCGGTCAGCCCTTAACATTTTTTGAATTATCATGAAACCCGATTCCCGGCTCGCCAGCAAAATAAGAATCAAGAACTATTGATTAGAAGCGGTTCTTCGTGTCCAATGCACCTACCAACATTGCCCCTACGAACTATTCAAAATCCAGTGGGGCAACATGCAAATCAGTCTTTATGTAGCGGGCGCGCTCGCGGCCTCGATCACCGCTTGGTATCTCTACCAAATCGCGTCGCGCAAGAAAGCCAGGGTTCGATACAAGCTTCGCCTAGTCGCCATTTACTTGGGGGTTACGTTCGTAGCTTTTGCCTTCCTGAAAAGCCAGCGAGTTGAGCCTAACACGGCAGGCATTTTCAGCATTCTAGCCGGTTGCGGTGTTGCGTACCTGGTTACCAAACCGCCTAAGCAAACTCGCCGGATACCGAAAGCCGTACGCGATGCGGTTATTGCGAGAGACCTTACGAGTAAAGGATTGGAATGGGACTCCACGAAGTACCATATCGACCATAAGGTTCCCTTCTCGCGCGGCGGGGATAACTCGATCCGAAATCTCCAAGTCAAAGAAAAAAAGAAGAATCTCGCTAAGGGTGCCAAAATGCCGAGCGTTCGAGAGTTCTTGAGGTGAAGAATCCGGTACGCAACGCGCTGACCGACCGAGCGAGCCGATCCAAACACCAATCCTCGCTGGAGCCAATCCCGCCGACATAGCTCACGACCAAATCTCTCAGCTTTTTCGAAAGCTGGAAAGGATTCATATGGAACCCCTGTGTCAAACTTGCAAATACTGGCACATCAGAGGCACTCGGAACGGCGAGGAGGATTTGAACGAATGTAGGTTCAATCCACCTATCATTGTTGAGGTAACCCGATGGGAAGGCGAAGGCGATTACGAACGAGCAAACGTCAAAGTCGCTTGGCCAACCACATTCGGCAGACAAGGCTGCGGGCGGTATGAGGCGCGAATCTAGCGTACACCTGACTGGCCGTCTCCGTCGGGTAGGGCCAGGGCGACATTTGTTCTGCCCTGCCCGGCAACAACTAATCCCACTACCACCCGGTATTTTCTTGATCGCTAGAAGAAAGATATGATAGTCTCACGCTATTAGCGCAGACGGAGAAGCACAACAAAGAAGCTGCGCATCCTTCCTTCGGAGAAGTTCATTCGACACTGGCTCCTCCTGGCCAGAAAACTTGAAAGGACTCTCTCAATGAGTAGTACTACCGGAACTCCAAAGCTTACCTATTCGATACCTGAAGTCTGCAAAGCGCTTCAGATCTCCGAACAACACTCTGGAAGTTGGTCAAGTCGCGAAGGCTCAAACCCGTTCGCATCGGTCGCAGAGTTCTGTTCTCACTAAGAACGATTGACGAGTTCTTGAGTGGCGAGAGAACTGCGAATCGATAAGCTTCAGTAGCCGAGCTGACTTGCCTTTCTCGCCAGTAGAAGACGAGGCCGGTAACGGTTCGAGGCATGTCGAAGGCTGCGCCGACGTGACTGATCACACCACACTTTGCTTTGTGGCACGAATATTGACTAGCTAAATGTGTTTGTGACTGAGTTTACAGATGTCTGCGGATGTTCACGACCTGACCGATGATAAGACGATGATAAAGGGCCAGAATGAAACCTTTCTCAAAGCGAGGCCAACCCGGGATTGATTTGTATAGGTTTTTTGCCCTGTGAGGGCTAACCTGGCATACAATCTAATCTTTCGCTTGAAGTAAATGCTGGTGGTGCAAAACCTTGAACTAGCGCCATTGTTCGATTTATATGTATGGACGATTGGCCCTTGGAGGGCTAAGTAGCTATGCAAGTTAATCTACGAACCTTAGGACCAAATGAGGCTAAGGTGGTCCTTTTGCTAAGGTTGAAGGGTCAAGAGATCGTTCAGGCGTCCGAGATCATAGATATCCTCGGCTCAGAGTCGAAGGCCCGCAAGGTTATCCGCAACCTGGATGACGCAGTTCAAGTGATCGGCCAGAGTTCGTGCCATCTCTTAGTGTGTTGCGCGCGTCACTTTTCTTTGGTGGGTGCGGGTGATCTACTTTCCCCAATAGCCGATGACAAGTCCGATGATGACTCCACCGACTATGCCTGTTCCGATTATCGGGGCGTATGCCTTCGTGATTACGGCGCTCGGCAGACTGAGCAACAGTCCAATAATTAAGCCTCTCAACCATGCGGGAACGGGTAAGGTGGTTATGCCGATAACAAAGCCGATTGCGAAGCGATCTATGAATGCGCCGATCATCGCGGCTTTCTTATCTCCGAAGCCTTGCATCGGTATCATGAGCAGAACGTCTATGGTGCCGAACGCTAACCCGCAGATGATGCCAAGCATCAGATTTGACATGTCTTCATTCTCCAATAGTCATAGGGTTTGATACTAGCTGAGGCGCGCAGGATTCTACTGCAGCAAGGTGAGCTATGTCTATCGAAGAGGATCTAAGCAGTGGGCAACTCCGACATGGAAACACCCGGTTCTATTAAGCAATGATACGCGTAGCAGTCAGCCTTGTTTCTTAGCCGCCTTCTTATTCTTTTGATGGTGAACGCATCACTGCGAAGATCGAAGCAGAAGTTGGAAGGAGCAACATACAATCTAATCCTTTGTGTCATGTAAGAAGCTTGGCTTGCCGCCTTGAATCAGCGGCGCAGCTCGATTAACATGTATGGACGATTGGCCCTTGGAGGGCTAAGTAGCTATGCAAGTTAATCTACGAACCCTAGGACCAAATGAAGCTAAGGTGGTTCTTTTGCTAAGGTTGAAGGGCCAAGAGGTCGTTCAGGCGTCCGAGATCATAAATATCCTCGGATCAGAGTCGAAGGCCCGCAAGGTTATCCGCAACCTGGTGAAAAAGGGATGGCTGTCACGGTTGCTTCCGGGCCGGTATATGTTTCTGCCGCCCGAACATGGTCCAGAGAATCTGGGCGAGAACAATGTGTTGGCCCTGGCATCCGCAGTCATCAAACCGTCCTACGTCGGCTGGTGGCGAGCAGCGTCATTTCATGGCTTCACCACCCAGAAACCGATGTCGGTAGCAGTTGCGAGCTTGCGTCAGGTATCTGCGCAGGTGATCGAAGACACGGAGGTACGCTTTGTGAAGATCGCGGAGCGAAAATTCTTCGGCTTCACTACCTACAAACTTCATGGGCGAGAGGTGACACTGTCCACACCTGCGAAGACGGTAGTGGATTGTGTAGATCGGCCAGATCTCGCTGGAGGCCAAGCTGAGGTGGCACAGATTGTTGGTGGCGCTGCGACTAGTGTCGATCCTCAGGAATTGATCAGCACCGCTTTGCGAATGAAATCGAAAGCTCTCTGGCAGCGGCTCGGGTTCCTGGCTGATCTGGTCGGCTGGCAATGGCCTGAGGAGGTCCGCAACGAGCTGCGCAACGCGATTCCCAAGTCGCAGCGCTCAGTCTTTGGAGCGGCGGAGCGTAGGCCGGAGGACATCGGATATGTTTCCGATTGGGGACTCTTTGTCAATATGTCAGAAAAGGATCTATTGGCCGACGTTCCGCAGGTTCACCGCGTACGGACATCATAGTGCTTACTACCGAGCAGCTACGACAAATCGCCGCCCGCGAGGCTGCACGTGATCTCACCAACGTCGAGATCGAGGTGCTGCTAACCTACATCTTGCAGCTCTTTCACGAGCGGGGGCTGACCGAGCATCTGGCGTTCAAGGGCGGAACTATGTTGCGCAAGATGGTCTTTGGGCCACGCGGACGGTTGTCGACTGATCTGGACTTCACACGTCGCAGCGACATCTCGGTAGACGACCTAACAATGATGATACTGGAAGCTCTCGAACAGCCTTACCACGGAATTCAGTTTCGCTTCGACCGAGACAAGGATTGGTATCTAACGGCGGACGCTTGCGCCGCGAATCCGACATGTACACACGACGAAAACGAACAAGGCATAAAGGTCAAGCTGCAAGTGAGCATTCGCGAGCGCCCGATCCTTCCAGTAAACGCAACACCGCAAATTGAGCAGAGCTATTTCAAGTTATTACCGTTTGAAGTCGCGGCTATTCCGTCTTTGGTTACCGAGGAAATAGTCGCCGAGAAGATCCGCGCCGCTAGTCAACGATCGAAGATTCGCGATCTACACGATTTGGCGGAGATCTCCAGACGTCCGTTGGACCGCGACCTTATCCGCGCACTAGCCGTACTCAAGCTTTGGAATACTGGTGGGCCAGGATTGGACTTCGATCGTTTCCGGCAACGGGTTCAGGATCATCGCAACTACGATATCGCGGATTTGCAGCACCTACTGCGGAGGGGCGAGACCCCTGATTTGGAAAACATGATCAGACAGGTAATTCAGCAGTATCAGTTTCTCGGTCGGCTGACCGAACTCGAGCGAGTCCTAGCGGCGGATCAATATCAAAGACAGCGCGACAAAGCAGCGCAACTGGTTGCCTTGATTGTCTAGGATTCCCGTGACTGCCGTCACTTACCGGCTAAAGCCAATGGTGAGACTTAATGCGCGTTTAGGGGAATATGTAGGGAGACTTAAAGAATAGTCACAGTCACTCTCGCATTCAGCTCGATCGCTCTTTTTCTGTCTTTGATCATCTACGCCAGAGAGAACAGGAGATTGAGCGGGAATTACCCACTCAGCTTACTGATACCATAAGCAAGCTAAACTCGGTGGCCGCCGATAGAGCCAAGCTTACGTTCGAAAATGCGGAGAAACCACGAGCCCGCACGTTCAAGCAATGCTCTTCAAGCTTAATGAACAAAACAGATTTCTTGCCGGCAGGCAACTTATCTGATCCAACAGATCCGATCGGGATTCGTCAGCCACATAGAGTATGCGACGCTCGCGATCGCTTTTGAATCAGTAGGAGATTCTTCAGAAGCTTAGACCTTTTGCCATCGGCTGTTCAGGCTTCGCCAAATGACTACTATTGATGCTTGAATTCAAGGATGTACGTCCGCCTGCTCTTCATTCACGGCAACGTTTTGGAGGGTCGCAAGCAACTTGAGGAATCCCTAAAATCAGCCACACAGAATGGTGACCGTCTGCGCTTGACGAGAGGCGAAACCAAGAAAATCAGCAATAAAGCGGTCGTGGTTGCCCCAGACGTTGTTTCGACCCAAGTTGAAAGGTTTTAATGATCTGTTTTGGCATCGATCGCACACGGTGAGGCAGACTGGCGGATCGTCGTGGTTCAAGTATGCCACAACATGATGTCGCTCAGCGGAGAATTTCGAAAGTCAGTGGCGTCTCGAGCCTTTAGCTTCATGCCACTCCAAATCATTCCGAGCACTTAGCATACTTGCATCTTCGTCCTTCCCAGTTTGAAGGCATCTGATCTTGTTTTTCGTCTGGCATGCCATTTGACCTGCATCCACGGGGTGCGAACCCTCCAACACGGTTGGATTGGCGCAAGGGAACGGAGTTAACCCGAACAGCATTCGTGACTGTTCAGAAAGGAGTGCTCGATTATGGTAGCTAAAATGCAGTTAAGGAGCGATGATGACATTCGCGATTCCGTGCTGCTTGAACTTGAATGGGATCCCAAAATAACCTCAAATGACGTGGCCGTAGCGGTAAAGGACAGCGTGGTCACGCTCTCTGGATTCGTTCACAGTTACTGGGAGAAGGACGCAGCCGAAAAAGCTGCCAAGCGGGTCTACGGCGTTAGAGGCGTGGCCAACGATATTGAAGTCAAACTGCCTTCAACCAGAACCGACCCGGAGATCGCAAGGGATGCCGTTCACGAGCTTGAAACACATATCAGCATACCCAACGAGAACATCAAGGTGATTGCAAAGAACGGATGGGTGACACTCGAAGGCACCGTTGACTGGCAATACCAGAAGGTGCTTGCTGAGTCGGCTGTTAAAAAGCTCAGAGGAGTTATCGGTGTCACCAACAACATAGCGGTCAAGCCCCACGTTTCTCCCTCATCGATAAAGAGCAAGATCGAGGAGGCGCTGAAGCGGAGCGCTGAACTCGATGCCCGCCGGATCACTGTCGAGGCAGACGGGAGCATCGTGAAGCTATATGGTAACGTCCGCTCGTGGGCCGAGAGAGAAGAGGCGGAGCGAGCCGCCTGGTCTGCACCTGGGGTCACGAAGGTAGAAAACCATATCACAATAAATCCCTGATCCTCTGACAGACGCGCGGTTTGACACAGTCGGAAGCTGTCGCCAAACCGCGCCCACTTCCATCCGGTGTCTCTGAACTTGCGTCTCGTTTCATTCTCGGGGCAGGTCTGTTTGTACAGTGGAGACCAATCTGCCACACATTGAGATACGGGCGAGGCTAAGCTGTTATCGCTAAAGAAGATGCCGTTCGATGAACCCCCCGCTCTCGGCATTCAGCTTGCCACGTCTTAGTCGAGGTAGCTGCACAAGGAGGCAGAGTTATGTTTCGAGAGGAAGCCTTTTACGACAACTACACAGAAGAGATTATCTCGCCGTGGTGGCTATACCTTAGTCGGAACTACGAACTCGGAGGTGAAAGATGCTATCGCGAGAACTACCGCGTGAAGAATGGATAGAAGTCTTTGACGACTTCAGTAAGAAACACCAACGCTGGGTTGTGACGCTTGAGGTGCTGGGCTCCGATCTGGGCGATCAGGAAGAAGCCGACGGACTGCCGCTCGTTGGTATCAGCGCCGATGTGAAAGATCGTGAGAATCGCATTGTGATCATGGTCGGCGATCGTCCTGATGCGCACGTCCAGCGGATAATTGAAAAGGCTAAACGCGTTTGGATTAAGCAGCCTGAAGAAGAAGCACACGAAGCAATTGAGGTGGAATCGGAAGACGGGACGACCACGCTGGTGCGCTTCCGACACATCCTGCCCGAGGAGGGCGAGCGGCAGTTGCCGGATGTTGCTTGAGGTCGCTGACATTTGGAGGCGCCGATGGTATTCAAGCGAATTCTGTGCGCTATTGATTTCTCTTCCGACTCGCTGACCGCGTTTTCTCTCGCGGTTGAGACGGCGAAGCTTCACTCAGCGTCGGTTCACATATTCCACGTGATAGAAGCGCAGCCGGTTGTGCCGGAGTGGCTGCCGATCCACGGACTGGGCGAGCTAGAGCTTCACATGCTGAACAAGGCCAATAGCGCGATGGAATCGCTCATCCGGTCAGCCGAGGCGTCACTGCGGGGACTGAAATTCACGACCGAGGTGACCAGCGGAAGAGCGTTCGTGGAGATAGTAAACCGCGCTCGTGGATGGCATTCCGACCTGATCGTGTTGGGATCAAAGGGTCTGGCGTCGCTCGAGGTTGCAATTGCCGGGAGCACGTCCGAACGTGTGATGAAAACAGCTCCGTGCTCGGTATTGATCGCGAAACCGGCATTGAGCGCTGCACAACAGAAATGAATGCGACCGCTATGCAAAATTGAGTTTGTCAATGTCTCTCTGGCATATGGAGACCACGTTGTGCTCGATGGCGTGAGCTTCTGCGGGCAGCCGGGAGAGCTAAAGGGAATCCTGGGCTATTCAGGAACCGGCAAATCGACCCTGCTCAAGCTTGCGTTGGGCCTACAGAAACCTGACGCTGGCGAGGTATTCATCGATGGCCGCGACATCACCCGGCTGGATGAAGAGCAGCTAAACGAAATTCGTCGTTGCATCGGAATGGTATTCCAGGAAGGCGCGCTGTTCAGCAGCATGACCGTTTATGAGAATGTGGCCTTCCGTCCTCGCGAGATGGGTTGGGATGAAGACCGAATTGATAGCGAAGTAAGACGCGTTCTCGAGTTTGTCGGGTTGCTTGATTCCGCTGACAACTTGCCTGACGAACTATCAGGAGGAATGAAGCGGCGAGTAGCCATAGCCCGAGCCATCATAGACAGACCCGAGATCATTCTCTTCGACGAGCCTACCGCTGGGCTTGATCCCCCGACGGCGCGAGCCATATGCGAGCTGGCTATCAGGCTAAGGGACATCGAAGGCGTCACTTCGATGTTTGTCACACATAAGCTCGACGACGCGCGATTTCTTTCTTCGAAGTACGTCGAGGTCACACCAACCGGCAAACCGCGCGTGCGGAGCGAGGACGATCGGCTGTGTCTGATCAACACCAGGTTCATCATGCTTGATGGAGGCAAGATCATCTTTGACGGGACCGACGAGCAACTTTGGGCATCTACCGATCCGCGTATCCGCCATTTCATTTTAGATAGCGATGACGAGGACGAGCCAAAGGAGCAAGAAAGTTATGAAGCCACAACCCACCACGGAAACGATTAACCGCGAAGTGCGAATCTCGGCCGGTGACCGAATTCTGGAAGGCGAGGTGAGCGTTCCCGTGAGCGCAACTGGAATAGTTCTTTTTGCGCACGGAAGCGGCAGCAGCCGTCACAGCCCTCGCAACCAGTTCGTCGCAAGGGTCATACGCGAGGCCGGGGTGGGCACGCTTCTGTTCGACCTGTTGACCAAAGAGGAAGAGACCGTCGATCTGGTCACGCGACATCTGCGTTTTGACATCGACCTGCTTGCTCGAAGATTGATCGAAGCCACGAACTGGCTCACGCAGCAGGACGATCTTCGAGACTTGCGCGCCGGCTATTTCGGCTCGAGCACCGGCGGCGGCGCCGCTCTGGTTGCGGCGGCCGAGTTTGCCGAACGTGTAGGCGCGGTCGTGTCCCGCGGCGGCCGGCCCGATCTAGCGGGACCCGCGCTTCGTCGCGTTGTGTCTCCTACATTACTAATCGTCGGCGAGCGAGATGAGGTGGTTATTCGGTTAAACGAGCTTGCATATGAGGAGCTTCAATGCAAGAAGGGAGCTGAAAGATCATCCCTGGCGCTACTCACCTCTTCGAAGAGCCGGGGACGCTTGAGGAAGTGGCGCGACTTGCCGCCCAGTGGTTTCAGGAGCATTTAAGCAGAGGCTACATTTCACTCCTGCCGGAGTGCGCAGGTTAACGCGCTGTCCTGACTATGAACATGGCCTCCTGACGGACGGCAATTAGCCACTACTTGGTTGAACGGCGCGTCGTCTCCTCTAACTGGGAGTGCGCGTGCGACGCGGGAGGAGGAGAAGTCATGAAAAAGCCATTCAAGAACCGAACTGAAGCGGGCCGGCTGCTAGCTGAAAAGCTCAAGCCTTACGCCAATCGTCCGGACACGCTGGTCCTGGCCTTACCACGTGGCGGTGTCCCCGTGGCGTACGAGGTTGCCCGTGCATTGAATGCGCCTCTGGACATCTTTCTCGTGCGCAAACTCGGATTGCCCGGCCACGAAGAGTTGGCGATGGGCGCAATAGCTACCGGCGGAGTACGGGTGCTCAACTCGGAAGTGGTTCAATCTCTCCACATTCCAGACCGGATGATCGACGCAGTTTCAGCGGCCGAGCAAGAGGAACTGAGCAGACGCGAGCGCGCGTATCGTGGGAACCGCCCGCCAATCGACGTGCGCGGCCGCACGGTTATCCTGATCGACGACGGACTCGCAACCGGGTCAACCATGCGTGCTGCCGTAGCCGCGCTCAAGCAACGGCAGCCCGCGCGCATCGTCGTTGCAGTGCCGATAGCGCCGCCCGAGACTTGCGATGAGCTGCGAGATGACGTAGACGAAGTCGTTTGCGCAGTCACACCCGAGCCTTTCTATGCTGTTGGTCTCTGGTATGAGGACTTTTCACAGACGACCGACCAGGAAGTGCGCACTCTGCTCGAGAAAGCGGGACAGGATCGATCTCTCTCGGCAAGGGAAGGTGAGTCATGAGTTCCAATGTGACCAGAAGGGTCGGCGAGATCTCGCATCGGCTAACAGGCAGTTCTCGGGACTACGACCCGTTGATGGAAATGATCAGGGATGCGGGCTTCGTGCTGCTTGGCGAGGCTTCACATGGCACGCACGAGTTCTACCGCGAACGCGCGCAGATCACCAAGAGGTTGATCGAGGAGAAAGGGTTCACCGCTGTCGCCGTAGAGGCTGATTGGCCTGATGCGTACCGCGTCAATCGCTACGTGCGCGCTATGAGCGATGACGCCCATCCTATAGACGCGCTTGCTGGATTCAAGCGTTTTCCTGCGTGGATGTGGCGCAACACCGAAGTACTCGACTTCGTCGGGTGGCTGAAAGCCCGGAACGACTCACTGCCAATCGAAGCGAAGGCCGGGTTTTACGGTCTTGATCTCTACAGCCTCTACACGTCAATTGAAGCGGTGCTCAGCTATCTCGCCAAAGTTGATCCCGAAGCGGAAAAGCGCGCGCGCTACCGCTATTCGTGCTTCGAGCATTTTGGCGAGGACTCCCAGTCCTACGGCTACGCGGCGAACTTCGGACTTACCGAATCGTGTGAGCAGGAGGTGGTGAATCAGCTAATCGAGCTTCAAACAAGCGCCCAGCAATATGCGAGGCGCGACGGTTGGGTCGCCGCAGACGAGTTCTTCTATGCAGAGCAGAATGCGCGATTGGTCAAAGATGCCGAGCGATATTATCGGACGATGTTCCGCGGCCACGTCTCATCATGGAATCTACGCGATCGACATATGGCAGAAACGCTACACGCGCTTGCTGCTCATATCGAACGGCAGGGCCAGCAAGCAAAGATAGCCGTGTGGGAGCACAATTCGCACCTCGGCGATGCACGTGCGACGGAGATGAGCGCGCGAGGTGAACACAACGTTGGCCAACTCGTACGCGAAAGATACAGGAGTCAAGCTGTGCTCGTTGGCTTCAGCACATATTCCGGCACGGTCACGGCAGCGTCGGACTGGGGTGGGCCGGCGGAACGCAAGAGAGTTCGCCCTGCGCTCCCAGGCAGCTATGAGGCGTTGTTCCACGATATGCACTTGTCACGAGCGCTTCTTCCCTTTCGCGGTCGCGCGGAAGCCGCCACGGCATTCCGAGGGCCGCGGTTGGAACGCGCGATAGGCGTGATTTACAAACCAGAGACGGAAAGACTCAGCCATTACTTCCACGCGAGAATGCCCGAGCAGTTTGA
>Ga0114129_10008241_pt1 | contig 14863 bp, 10 predicted proteins | sample RhiMetdeltSRZDD1_FD_80071 | JGI IMG/M metagenome (GOLD analysis project Ga0114129, IMG submission 80071) | Populus rhizosphere microbial communities from Tennessee, USA - Rhizosphere MetaG P. deltoides SRZDD1 (version 2) (version 2) | ecosystem: Host-associated > Plants > Roots > Rhizosphere >...
AGCACCAACTGGGCGACCACCAGCGCCGCGCGAATTCGTGATTCGCGACGGCCACTGCCGCTGCCGCGCGATCCCATGGCGTGGACGTAATCCGCACGCGAGAGGTGCACGGCGGGCAGCACGCCGACGACAATGGTGACGAGGGCTCCGATGCTGAGCGCGATGCCGAGCACCTTGAAGTCGACGCCCACTTCATGCGCGCGGGGCAGAATCGTCGAGCCGAACATCAGCCGAAAAATGCCTGGCGCCTGAACGGTGGCCAATTGTTTGATGAGCGCGACGCCAGCGGCGCCAATCGCCGAACCGATCGCGCCGCCGGCCGCGGCCAGCACCAGACACTCGGTCACGATCTGACGGACGATGCGGCCACGGTCGGCGCCGATAGCAAATCGAACGGCCATCTCGCGGCGTCTGGCCGTGCCCCGCACGAGCACGAGATTCGCCACATTGGCGCAGACGATGACGAGGACGACGACGACGGCAGCGAGGGCGAGCCGAAGCGCGGGACGCAGGCGTCGGATGCTTTCATCCTTGAGCGGCTGGACTTCGAACCGCGGAACGCTGAGCGCGGGAGCGTCGCGTGGCCATGCGGGTCGGATGGCCGCGCCCATGACGTTCGCCTCGTGTACTGCGGCCTCCAACGTCGCGCCGGACGCGAGACGGCCAATCATCGTGACTTGCGGGGATCGTCTCGACGGCTCGAGGGAAATTGGCGTGTAGAAATCGAGGAGTCCCGTCGGAAATTCGAAGTCCGCCGGCAGCACGCCGACAACCGTGAGCAGCCGTGCAGGAGTCGGCCCCTGCAGCGCGCCCGCCCGAAACTCGAGCGTCTTGCCGACAATCGCCGCGTCTCGGTTGAAGTACCGGTGCCACACATCAAAACTGAGGACGACGACATCCGGGTTGGCCTCGTCGGCCGCGACGAGAGTTCGTCCCAACAGCGCGTGCGCGCCAAGCACGGAAAACGTGTTGGGCGCCGTCATGGCTCCCCACAAACCCGCAAGGCCATGGCTGGTCGGCACGGTCCGTTGGCCCATGGGCACCAGTGCGGTGGCGTCGGACAGCGTTTTCATGCGACTGCGCCAGTCGAGAAATTCCTGATGGGTGATCCCGCGCTGCATCAGCGGGCGGCCAGGCGCGACCGAAGGGAAGTTCTCAACGACACGCACCAGGCGATCGGAATCGGCGTACGGGAGCGGCTGCAGCAGGATCGCGTCGACGACGCTGTAGATGGCGGTCGTGGCGCCGATGCCCAGCGCGAGCGTCAGGATCGCCACCAGGGCGAAGCCGGGTGATTTGCGCAGCGCCCTGACGGCGTACCGGACGTCTTGCGCGAGGTCTGACAACCAGCGCAGGTCGCCAGTTGGTTGATGCGGCGTCATATATTTCGGGAGTATACGCGCTGGTTCCATCGCTCGCCTCGTGGTGTCTAAGCGTCAAACCGCTGTCTCCAACGTTCTGGCGAAGGGATGGTGAACAATGCGTCGATTCGTCGTGCTGATCGCCGCGCTCGGAACGATCTCGTTTACGACGCCATCGGCCGAGCAGCCGTCCGATGACGAACGTCAACTGCTCAGCATCCAGCAGCAACTGGCGCGGGCATGGAGCAACAAGGACCGCGCGTTCATCGAGGGCGTGCTCGCGCCTGAGTGGAGCGTCACGCAGGCGGACGGCACGACGATGACGCGTGCGACCGTGCTCGGAGCGTTTTTCAACGCGGTGACGATTGACAGCTCGACGGTGGACGATGTGACCGTGACGCTGTTTGGAGACACAGCCGTCGTTCGCGGGCGAACCGTCGCCAGAGGCAAGCTAAATGGTTCTCCGATCAGCGCCCGCGTCCGTTTCACGGACGTCTTCCTGAAACGGCGCGGTCGGTGGCAGGCGGTGGCGTCGCACGCAAGCCCGGTCGCCGAGAATCCATTCGTCGGCAGCTGGACCGCGAACATGTCGAAATCCAAGCTGGATCCGCCGGGCCAGTTTCGACGCGCGACGCTGGAGATCGCCGTCGCGGGCGATACGATGACGATGGCCAGCGAGCTGGTCGATGGGTTGGGTCAAACGCGGCGCGTTGCTGAAACCTTTCGAACGGATGGTACGGAAACACCCGGCACGCTGAATCCCGGCGTGACGCTCATGGCCCGGTGGCTCGGACCCACCGTCCTGGCAAGCATCGCGAAGAAGGACGGGCAGGTCATCGCACTGGTGACGTATCAGGTTTCGACGGACGGGAACACGCTGACATCCAGAAGCTCGGGCGCCGCCGAGCAAATGATTGTCTTCGAACGCAAGGACTCGGCGCAGCGTTAAATCGGGGTACGAGCGCCTTGACATCCCGTCCGGCACCGCCGACACTAGCCGAAGCGCGCTCTGGGGCGCCTCCTGTCCGCGGCAAGAGGGAGCTTTCTCTCACCCAGCCTGGTTCGCCATCCAACACGAACCTTCTTCCGGCCTGAAGTAAGCGGACGCCAGGCTCAACCGCTCCGACACGATTCGGGGCGAACGGAAGGAAGGTTTCACGTGAGCGCCCTGGACAATTTCCGGAGAGAAGCCAAGCGCTGGCTGAAAGCGGTGCGCGCCGGCGACGATGATGCGCGTGCGCGGCTCCAGCGCGTGCATCCTCGCGCGCCCGAACATGCGACGCTGCGCGACGTGCAGCATGCGCTCGCGCGCGAGCACGGGCATGATAGTTGGGCGGCGATGAAGGCTGCGCTCGACCGCCGGCATGAACAGAGGGCCTCCCTCAGCCCCGCTGAACGGGTCGCTGCGTTTCTGGAGGCTGCCTGTCCCGACGCCGAGGTTCGCGGGCCGGTTAGCCGCACCGTAGACGAGAACGCGGCGATGCGGATTCTGACGCGCCATCCGGATGTCGCCCGCCATGATCTCTACACCGCCGTGGTCTGCGGCGATCTCCAGGAAGTTCAACGAATTCTCGAGACCCGGCGGGAGTCTGCGTCACAAGTCGGCGGCCCCAAGGAATGGCCGCCGCTCCTCTACCTCTGCAACGCGCGGCTGCCGCTTCCGGCGATCGACCAGCATTCGGTGGCCATCGCACGAGCCCTGCTCGACGCCGGCGCCGACGCGAACGCGCGCTACATGCTTCACGGAACCGTGGACTATCCGTACACGGCGCTGACAAGCGTGCTCGGTCGAGGTGAAGAAGAATCGCCGACCCATCCGAACGCCGAAGCGCTGGCTAGCCTGCTGCTCGAACGCGGCGCCGAACCGTACGACGGCCAGCTTCTCTACAACGTGTTTGCCGACAACAGCTCTCGATCCCTCCTGAGCGACGACATCATCTGGCTGCTCGATCTGATCTACGCGCACGCGGTGCAGCGTGGGCGCCGAGCCGACTGGGACAATCCGGACTGGCCGATGCTCGACCCCTGGGGCGAGGGACACGGTGCCGGCTTCCTGCTCGAGGGCGCGATCGATCGCAACCTGCTGAACATGGCCGAGTGGCTGCTGGCGCACGGCGCGGGTCCGAACGCCATTCGAATCCTGGACGGGAGGCCGACCCGCCTCCCGTACGATCAGGCGGTGCGCAAGGGACATACGAAGATAGCAGCGCTGCTGGTCCGCTACGGCGCCACACCGGGCGATCCGACACAGCAAGCGAACGACTCGCCCGAAGACACGTTCGTCGCAGCCGCTCTGCTGCTCGATCGCGATGAGGTCCAGACCCTGCTCGCGAAACATCCCGAGCTCCTACGGTCGCCGAAGGCCATCGTGGCGGCGGCCGAGCGCGACCGCGCGGACGTCGTCGAGCTCCTGCTCGATCTCGGCGTCTCTCCCGACATTGACGATGCCGCCCATGGCGGCATGCGGCCGCTGCATCAGGCGGCGGCCTCCGATGCGGCCCGTGTCGTGTCGCTGCTGATCGCGCGAAGCGCGGACGTCGACGCGCGAGACGCTCGGTGGGGCGCCACACCGCTGGGATTCGCCGTGTTCGGCCAGCGAATGCGCGCGATCGACGCGCTCGCGCCGTTCACCCGCGACGTGTACAACCTGACGTTCATCGGCAACGTTGCACGGCTGCGCGAGGTGCTGAGCGCGGAGCCCGACCTCGCGAAGATCGTCACGAAGTACGGCCGCACGCCGCTCATGTGGCTGCCGGATGATGAAGCGCGTGCCCTGGAGATCATCGAGCTGTTGCTCGCGCACGGCGCCGACCCGGCGGTCCGCAACGGCCACGGCAAAACCGCCGCCGACGAAGCCCTCGCGCGAGGGCTCGAAAGCGCCGCCGAGCGTCTTCGATCGCAGATTTCGTGAGATGCTTCCGAGGTGGCGTTCCTGCCGTCTGTCGCCTCGCGGCGCGGCCACTTCAAGACCGAGTCGGGTTATCACTCGGATCTCTGGATGGATCTCGAGACCTTGTGCCGGCGTCCGGCCCTCGTCCAGCCGCTGACCCAGGAGCTGGCGCGACGGCTCGCCGGCTGCGAGGTCGACGCGGTCTGCGGCCCGCTCAACGAGGGCGCGTTCGTCGCGTTGATGGTGGCCGCAGAGCTCGGCTGCGACTTCACGTACGCTGAACGAATCGTCAGTCCCGAACGCGACGCGCTGTACCCGGTGCGGTACACGTTGCCGACACCGCTCCGGCCGATCGTGGCGAATAGGCGCGTGGCGATCGTGAACGACGTGATCAGCGCCGGGTCCGCCGTTCGCGGGGCGTTCGCCGATCTCGACGCCGCCGGCGCGTGCGTCGTAGCTATTGCCTGCCTGCTGGTACTGGGCGAGGCAATCGACGCGTTTGCGGCGGAGCGCGGCGTGCGGCTCGAAACGCTCGAACGATCGCCGTATCAGTTATGGGCGCCCTCGGATTGCCCGCTCTGTCGATCGGGTGTACCCCTCGATTCCCTAACTTTGACTCCTGACTCCTGACTAGCGATAGCTCACGCGCCAGATGCGATTGCCGCCGTCGTCGGAGACGAGGATCGCGTCGTCGGGCATCTGCAACAGGCCAACCGGCCGGCCCCACGCCTGCTTCTCCGCGTCATCGCGCGCGATGAAGCCGGTGAGAAACGGCTCGGGCGCCGCGGCGGGACGGCCGTCGCGGAACGGCACGCGCACGACGCTGTAGCCGGACAACGACGATCGGTTGATCGACCCGTGCAGCGCGATGAAGGCGCTGTTTCGATACGCCGGCGGGAACTGCGATCCTGTGTAGAAGACCAGACCCAACGCCGCCGAATGGGACGGCAGGAGGACATCGGGCGGAATCGCCCTCGCCACGAGATCCGGACGCTGCGGCGCAACGGTCGGATCGAGATGCTGGCCGATATAGGCATAGGGCCAGCCATAGAATCCGCCGTCGCGCACCGACGTGATGTAGTCGGGCACGAGATCGTCGCCCAGTTGATCGCGCTCGTTCACGGCCGTCCACAGCGTGCTGGTTCCCGGAAAGTACGCGAGGCCGACGGGGTTGCGCAGCCCTGTCGCGAACACGCGGTGTCCGCTGCCATCGAGGTTGTACTCGTGAATCGCCCCGCGCACGAAGGCGCCGTCGGCGTTCTCGGGCGTCGCATTCGTCGCCGATCCCACGGTGACATACAGCTTCGCGCCAGCCGGATCGACGATCACGTTCCGGGTCCAATGGTTGTAGCCGCGCGTCTGGCTGATGTCGATCTCGAGCCGGTTCGCCGTGTCCTCGTCGAGCGCGGCGTCGCTCGCCGGCAGATCGGCAATCTTTTCGGGACCGCCAACCGCCCTGGTCTGGCCGCTGGTGTAGTGAAACCGGATCACCGAGTCGTTGTTGCCGACATACAGGTAGCTCTTCCAGAACGCGAGCCCGAACGGCCGGTTGAGCCCGGTCGCAAACGTCTCGCGCGTGTCGGCGACTCCATCGTGATCGGTGTCGCGAAGAATCGTGATCCGGCCATCGTTCCTGACCGGCTCGGTCACAAATACGTCGCCGTTCGGCGCGAGCGCCATGAATCGCGCGAACTGGAGCGTGTCGGCGAAGAGATTCACCACGAAGCCAGGCGGCACCGTCAGGCGATGGCCTTCGGGCATCGGCACCACGCGCGTGGGCTTCCGGAACCACGGCGTGTGGAACGGCGCCGGCAGCTGCTGCATCCCGATCGCGATCAACACGGTCCATGCGCGGATCGACACGAGCATGTTCGGATGTGACGTCAGTATAGGCGTAGAATCCAGCGACGAGCGGCGCCATGTTGCGAGCGGTCATCACGCTGGTGATTGTCCTGATCGGGCTGGCCGTCTTCGCTCGATGGCTCGAGCCTCGGTTCGCGTTCTTCCCATCACCAGGCGAGACGTCGACGCCCGCGGATTTCGGCGTCGACTTCTCCGCCCTGACCATTGCGACGAGCGACGGCGAGCGTCTGCATGCGTGGCTGCTGCGCGCCGCCCGCCCGCGCGCGCTCGTGGTCTACTTCCATGGAAACGGCGGCAACCTGTCGATATGGGCGCCGATTCTGGCCGGTGTCGCCGAGCGCGGATGCGACGTGCTCGCCGTCGACTATCGCGGATACGGCCTGAGCACCGGACGACCGACGGAGACCGGGCTGTATCGCGACGCCGACGCCGTGCTCGAGCACACGGCGAGCCGGCGCGCCGGCGGCCCTGTGGTGTACTGGGGTCGCTCGCTCGGCGCAGCCGTCGCGGCCTACGCGGCAACTCGACGGGCACCCGACGGCATCATCATCGAATCCGGGTTTCCGGATGCGCGCGCACTCGTTCGATCGTCGCCGCCGCTCGCGTTTCTCGCACTCTTCTCCACCTATCGCTTTGCAGCAAGTGATTTCCTGGATCGCGCACGCGCGCCGGTGCTCGTCATCCACGGCGACGCCGACCAGGTCATCCCGTTCAGCCTTGGACAGGCGCTGTTCGAGCGTCTCAAGGAGCCGAAGACGTTCGTCAGGATCGCCGGCGGCGATCACAACGACTTGCGTCCCGCGGACGAGCGCACCTATTGGGACGCCGTTGATGCCTTCATTCGCGCGCTGTCGGTCGCCAAGCCTTCAAGCTGATCAGTACAACGGTTCGGGAATTGCTGGCGGGCCGTTCACTGGAATGGAGGAGCACCCGTGCGACGACTACGACTTGTTCTGCTAGCTCTACCGCTGACCCTGGTATTTCCCACAGCCGTTCACGCTCAGGACTTCGGGATCATGGAGTCCGCGGAAACGATCAATCCTGGGAATTTCAAGCTCCGGGCGAACCCCATGCTGCTGTTCGGACGTCACGGCGGCGACAGCGACATCGGCGTTGCCGCATTGGCCGGCTACGGATTCACGCCGCGGTTCGACATGGAAGGGGGCGTCGCGATTTACGACGGCGTCACCTTTTTCGGCGCGAACGCCGAATACTGGCTCGTGAAGGAGGCGCCGATCGATTTCTCGATCGCCGGAGGGCTGCATCGCCGCGTCGGCGACAAGACCGTCGATTTCAACGGCGTCGATCTCACGTTCCTCGGCGGCGGGCATGTCTCGCCAAAGCTGGAGGTGTACGCGGGCCTCGACTTCGCGTTCGAAGGGCTGGGCGTTCCGGGCGACTTCAAGACGGTACATCTGGTGCCCGGTCTGGAATACAAGGTCAACAACCAGATCGATCTCCTGGCGGAACTCGGTCTGGCCCTCAACGACAACGGACGACACTATCTGGCGGGAGGCCTCGCCATTTACTTCCGATGATCGGGAAGAGGGGCCGGCACAGCCGGCCCCTGGTCAATCGATTCAGCGGTAAGAGCGTGGCTGCGTGGTGATGCTCACGCGATACTCACCGCGGTTGTCCTGCAAGTAGTCGTCGTTCACGCCCAGATACAGCTCGCCGCTCGTCGGCGCGCGCATCGTCCGATGATCCCCGATGGCGAGGACACCGGAGTTGCCGATTTGCGCGATGAGGATGCCGGCCGGCCTGTTGCGGAGCGGCGCCTCGGGCGCGAACCGGCCCGATCGCGCGCCCGCCGGCGTCGCGACATCGCTCGAGTTGTCGCTCATCTGAATGCTGCCCTCGGCGTCGAACGCGAGCACGTCGCCGGCTTCGACCCACATGCCGGTGTCAGTCCAGCGCTCCCCCGGGTCCACGGTGATCAGCTGTCCGGACGTTCCGGTCACGTAGTCGGTATCGTGACGCGCGTATTCGCGCGGGCTCAACACGCCGTCTCGGTTGGTGTCGAGCGCATTGAACTCCTCACGCGACCCGGTCCACTCCCGTCGCGAGATGACGCCGTCGCCATTGCGATCCAGGCTATAGAACGAATCGTTCCGGGCATAGCGATCGTATTCGTTGTAGTCGTCGTTGCTCGTGAAGGCGCGATTCGACGTCTCCATTCTGGCGTTCCGGAGCGAGGCGCCAATGGTGCCGAACGCCGTCTCGAACACGAGCGGGTATCTCGGGGCCCGCCGGCTCTCGAGCAGCACGTCGCCGTTCTTCATGTAGCGGACCCGGCCGCCGACTACCGCGATCCGGAACCGATCGCCGGGTGCGTAGTCGGTGTCGCCGCCTTGATACTGTCCGTTCTCCATGACGTCGGCGAAGTCGTTGCCGTTGAACCGAAATGCGAAATCGATGTTGTTGAAGTGGGCGTTGCCGTCGCTCTGGTTGAGACCCGCCATCCAGAACGTGTACGGCTCGCCGACCGTGAATTCGACGTAGCCGTCGCCCGACCGAATCACCTGCCGCGACATCGCCGTGGCATCGTCACAGCCCTGACAGCCGCCCGTTTTCTGCACCGTATCGCCGCGCACCGTCACGTTGGCCAGGTTCGTCCAGTCGACACGCTGCGCGACGGCCATGGCCACACCGACAGAACACAAGACAACCGTCCCTGTGGTGACGACCAGGCGCCTGACGCGCTCACCAATAGTCCTGCTTGCGCACATGGCCTTCTCCTTTGTTTCTTGGCCCATCCATAGACGAGCAGGATCAGTGCCACCACGTGCCGACGTCGCGTCGTAACGACAGAGCTGTGTGACTCTGCCTTATTGCACGCCTCTCGAAGCCGGCGTCGGCTCTTCGGCGCGCTCGGCGGCGTCCGCGCGCTCGAGCAGATCGCGGAAGAGCGCGCGATAGTGCACCATGGCCTGACGCAAATCTTCGGTGCTCGCCTGGCCGCGGTCGTGCTGCGCGGCGATGTCGCGTGCGGCCCGATAATTCATCACCACGTCGGGATGATCGACCGAGATGTCCTCGACGCGCTGATCGAATTCCCCGACGGGATAACCGCGCGCCGCCATAACCTCGCCCACCAGCTTGTCTGCCTCCGTGATCGCCGCGTGCGGGTCGTCGACGAACCGCGCCTGCACACGCTCCCAGGAAGAGGAGAATCGCTCAACCTCGTCCGAGGTCAAGGGGCGAATCTGCAGGCGTTCCACGCGCTTCTCTCGAGCGTGCAACGCCGCTTCTGCCTTGCGAACGGCGCCGGTCTGCTGCACCGTACGGTCGTACTCCGGACCGAAGCGTTCTCGCAGCTGCGCTGTACGCTTGCGGCTCCACAGAATCCAACCGACAACCGCCACCACGATCACGATGGCGGCGAGCATCCAGATGACCTTTGGATCCATCGCAGTCCTCCGGATTTCGGATCGCTGCAGATTCCGTTCCTGGGAAACTCGACTGGAATCAGTGGATGGCCCGATGAGCCAGCAGGTCGACCGCGCGAACGAGCTCCGACGGTTGAAACGGCTTGCCGAGATGCATTTGAAATCCGGCGGCGAGCGCGTGCTGCCGGTGCTCCTCGCGCGTAAAGGCCGTCACCGCGGCGGCAGGCACGGATGAGACCGTGGGCGTGGCGGACGCGCGAACGCGTCGAATCAGCGAAAAACCATCTTCGTCCGGCATGGCGATGTCGGCCAGCAGCACGTCGACCTGTGCGTGCTCGAGGATCTCGAGCGCCACGCGCGCGTTCTCGGCCAGTTCCACGCTCGCGCCGTACGTCTCGAGCGTGTGCGCCATCACCTCGCGCGCATCGGCCTCGTCGTCGACGACGAGCACGCGCAGGCCGTCGAGGCGCATCTCGACGCCGGGCTCTTCAGGCGGCGCGACCGGGGCGAACGAGCGGGCGCCGACCTCCTCGTCCCGCGTGACAGCGGGCAGCCGGACGGTGAACGTCGCCCCCTGTCCTTTGCCGCCGCTCTCGACCGAGATGGTGCCCTTGTGCGCTTCGACGAGCTGCTTCGCGATTGACAACCCGAGCCCGAGGCCGCCGTGCGCGCGGCTCGTCGTGCTGTCGGCCTGCCGGAAGCGATCGAAGACGCGCGGCAGGAACTCGGGCTCGATCCCGGCGCCGTTGTCGCTGACCTGGATCTCTACCGCCCGGTCAACGATCCGGACGTCCAGCGCCGCGCGGCCGCCTTTCGGCGTGAACTTGAGCGCGTTGTCAACCAGGTTGAAGACCACCTGCTCGAGGCGGCGCACGTCGCCCTCCACTTCGACGGGCGGCGTCGGCGACAGTTGCAGATCCACGCCCCGGGCCGCGGCGGTCGGCACCATCGACTCGACCACGTTGCGGATCAACTCGCGAACATCGACGCGCTCCATGTGCAGCGGGGTGCGCCCGGCGGCCACGCGCGAAAAATCGAGCAGCTCCTCGATCAGCCTCGCCTGACGGCTGGCGTTGTCGGCGATCGACTGAATGGCGCGAGTCGTCTTCTCGCCGCTGAGCGTGCCGCGCTGCAGCATCCTCGCCCACCCGAGAATGGCGCTGAGCGGCGTCCGCAGCTCGTGCGACACCACCGACACGAACTCGTCTTTGATTCGGTTGGCGCGCTCCGCGTCCGCGCGGGCGCGCTGGGTGGATTCATACAACCGTGCGCGATCCAGCGCCTGCGCGCAGTGCTGCGCCACCGAGGTGAGCAGGGCCTGGTAGTCGTCGTCGAAATTGACAGGCACGGTGAAGTGGAACGCGAGCACGCCAATCGGCGCGCCTTCGACGAGCAGCGGCATGGTGGCCGACGATTCGTAGCCGCCGTCGGCGGCGATCGAGGCCGAGCGCCAGTAACGAGCCTGCCACTCGGTCAACGATTTGACGAAGACCGGCCGGCGGCTCTTGACCGCCTCCGTCGCGCACAGGCCCTCCTCGACGGGCATGCCGTGCTGGTGGGCGCCGTTCGGGCCGGCCGACTCCGAGTACAGCGTCTCGAACCCGGTGCCCTCGTCGACGAGCATCATCACTTCACCGGCTGTCGCGCCGGCCACGATGCGTCCGTGGGTGATGACGGCGCGGGCCACGGCGTCCATCGTGACGGCTTCCGACAGCGCCGAGCTGAGCGTATGAAGTCGGCTGGTGCGCGCGGCGAGCGCCCGATAGCGGGTCTCGCTGGCGCGGAGCGCGTGCTCCATCGTTTTCCGCTCGGCGAGCTCCTGATGCGCCTGAGCGCGCAAATGTTCCGCGTCCGATCGCGCCCGCTCCGCGAACTCGAGCTGCCACGTGCGATCCAGCGCGCGCGCCGCGTAGGTCCCCAACGCGCGCAGGTACTCGTGATCCTCGCCCGAGAGCTGGCGCGGCGTTCGGAAGTCGAGCTGGACGACCGCGACCACGCGGCTGCCGATGAGGAGCGGCACCACGACCTGCGTTTCGAACTGATCGTCGACCATGGACGCCAGCGAGGGGTACTGCACCCGTCGCGCCGCACGCGACTCGAGAATCACCGGTGCGCCGCGGCCCACGGCATCCGAGATCGGACCTTGCCCGGCCAGCGACACGTTCTCGCCTGGCTGCTCGGGGTACGCGACGGCTCGGGCGATTTCGGCCGTCTGGCCGTCGCGCGACGTCAAGAGCACCATGCCGGCATCGGCCTTCAGCGCGTGCAGCGGCTCCTGAAGCGCCGCTTCGATCGCGGCGCGCGGGATCCGTGCCTGGGCCAGGGCCGCGGTCAGCTGCGCCAGGCGATCCGACTGCGCCGACGAGCTCTCGGCGGCCGCACGCCGAGCGCGGTCCTGCGCCAATTGGCGGTACACGCGCTCGGCGAGAACGCAAAAGATCCCCCAGCCCGTGATGAACGCGATGAACGCGACCATCTCGGTGGGCGTGCGCAGCCGGAACACGCTGCCGGGTTCGCCGAGCAGGAACTCGATCCCGAACGCCGCCTGCGCCAGCGCGAACAGGCCGGGCCCGAAGCCGCCATACCACGCGCTCAGCGCCACGACGAGCGCCAGTGGTGTCAGGGCGAACGGCGCCGCGCCGGCGCGGATCGCGACGAATCCCGCCGTCACTCCTGCGGCGACAGCGGGAATCGTCAGACCGTAGTCGGCGACGCGGTGGGACATCGGGGTCCAGCGTGAAGCTATCATCGTAGCGTTGTACGCCAGCTCGTCTGTTTGTTGCGCAGAGGATCGCGTAGCAAGGGCCGGGTCACGAGTCGACACTCAACAACTCACGGCCGCTCAACGAGTTAGTTTCAATACGCCTCATCAGTACTGTCCGATTACACGACGCCCGGTTTACACAGTTCACCTCGGAGAATCGTCCCACTGAATTACACTTCCGCCGGAGATCACCAATGCACCATCGCGCTCGCGTGGCAGTCATCGTCGTCCTGCTGATCGTTGCAGGCTCATTCGCCGACCCGTCGGCGCGAAGCGCACGCGCGGCGATCGCTGGAGAGGCCCAGTCGCAGGCGCCCGCGAAAGTCGCGGACCTCGTGCTGCGCGGCGGAAAAATCGTGACGGTAGATGACGCGCGACCCGAGGCCGAGGCGCTCGCGATCGGCGGCGACACCGTCCTCGCGGTCGGGTCGAGACAGGACATTCAGCGCTACATCGGCCCGACGACGCGCGTGATCGATCTCAAGGGCGCGACGGCGGTGCCCGGGTTCATCGACGCGCACGCGCACTTCACCGGCGTCGGCGAGGCCGCCCGCAACTTGAAGCTGGCCACGGCGAAGAACTGGGACGACATCGTGCGGATGGTGGGCGACGCGGCGAAAACCGCGCGCCCGGGCGAGTGGATCCTCGGCCGCGGGTGGCATCAGGAAAAGTGGTCGCCGATTCCGTCGCCGAACGTCGAAGGGTTCCCGCTGCACGAGGCGCTCAGCCGCGTCTCGCCGAACAACCCCGTCTGGCTGACGCACGCCAGCGGCCACGCGGGATTCGCCAACGCCCTCGCCATGAAGATGGCCGAGGTGACGAAGACGACCGTCGATCCGCCAGGCGGAAAGATTCTGCGCGATGCGGACGGGAACGCCACCGGCCTCTTCAACGAGCGCGCGCAATCGATCATCGGCGACGCGCTGGCCCGCGACCGCGCGACGCGCGCGCCCGAGCGTGTAGAAGCCGACCTGCGAACGGTCATCGACCTCGCCGCGCGCGAGAGCTTGTCGAAAGGGCTCACGACGGTGAGCGACGCCGGTTCGCCCCCGCTCACGATCGAGGTCATGAAAAAGGTGGTCGACGAAGGCAAGCTCCCGCTGCGCGTCTGGATGATGCTTCGCGAATCGCCCGACAAGCTGGCGACCGACATGCCGAAATACCGGACGGTGAACTACGGCGACAGGCGGTTCACCGTGCGCGCCGTCAAGCGCGCCATTGACGGCGCACTCGGATCGCGCGGCGCCTGGATGCTCGAACCGTACGCCGATCTCCCCTCCACGAGCGGCTTCAACACCGATTCCCTCGAAGACATTCGCCGCTCCGCTGAGCTGTCGATCCAGTACGACTATCAGCTTGCCGTGCACGCGATCGGCGACCGCGGCAACCGCGAGACGCTGAACATCTTCGAAGAGACGTTCAAGCGGCACCCCGAGAAGACCGGGAAGCAGCTTCGGTGGCGGATCGAGCACGCGCAGCACCTGAACGCCGCCGACATCCCGCGGTTCGGACAATTGGGCGTGATCGCATCGATGGAAGGGATTCACTGCACCTCCGACGCGGTATTCGTCCTGGCGCGCCTGGGGCCCAAGCGCGCCGAGGAAGGCGCGTACGTGTGGCAGAAGCTGATGAAAGCAGGCGCGATCATCGCCAACGGCACCGACGCGCCCGTCGAGGACATCGATCCGATTCCGTCTTTCTACGCGTCGGTCGCGCGGAAGCTCGAAGACGGCACCGTCTTCTATCCGGAGCAGCGGATGACCCGCATGGAGGCGCTCCGGTCCTACACCATCAACGCGGCGTACGCCGGCTTCGAGGAGGGCATCAAGGGATCGCTCACGGCCGGCAAGCTCGCCGACGTCACGGTGCTCTCGAAGGATCTGCTGACGATCCCCGAGGACCAGATTCCGACGACGAAAGTTCTGTACACGATCGTTGGCGGAAAGGTGCAGTACGCGAGCTCGGACGCTGCCGCCACCTCCGCGCAGCAGCGCTAGAAGAGCTCACCCGACTTTGTGAACATCCTCGGCATCTGGGACGGCCACGACGCGGGCGCCGCCCTGCTCGTCGACGGTCGTCTGGCAGCCGCCGTCAACGAGGAGCGGTTCACGCGCCGCAAGCTCGAAATCGATTTTCCGCGCCGGTCCATCGACGCGTGCCTCGACATCGCCCGTCTCTCCCCGGCGTCGGTCGACATCGTCGCCACCTCCACCACTGACGTCGCCAAGGCGCTTGGCCGGCTGTATCCGTCGACGCGCGAGGCGTACTACCAGGTTCGCCGCCGGCTGGCGTCCCCAGGCGTCCTGACCTCTCTGCGCACGCGCGCGAAGTATCAGCTGACCGAATGGCCGCCGAACGCCGTCAGCCACGCCGCCAATCGGTGGGCGCTCGAGCGCGCGGTGGCCGCCGCGGGGCTCGGTCGCGCGGTCCTTCACATCTACGACCATCACGCTTGTCACGCCGCCGCGGCCGCGTACACGAGCGGCTTCTCGTCGGCAGTCGTCATCACGATCGACGGCCTCGGCGACGGCAGCGCGGCGACCGTCAGCCGCTATCGCGACGGCCGGATCACCCTCCTCGCCTCCACGCCGGCCCG
>Ga0114129_10008243_pt1 | contig 14860 bp, 14 predicted proteins | sample RhiMetdeltSRZDD1_FD_80071 | JGI IMG/M metagenome (GOLD analysis project Ga0114129, IMG submission 80071) | Populus rhizosphere microbial communities from Tennessee, USA - Rhizosphere MetaG P. deltoides SRZDD1 (version 2) (version 2) | ecosystem: Host-associated > Plants > Roots > Rhizosphere >...
GGCCTCGGCGTGTCAGTGTCGGCGTCTCAGCCTACTCGCCTGTCACGCTGCAATCGCGTGCCTCGGCCCTTCGCGCTACGCGCTCGGCCTCGGCGTGTCACTGTCTCTGCAAACCGGCTCCCGCCGCCGCCGTCCCAATCGCGTCCCTCGGCCGTTCGAGCTTCGCTCTCGGCCTCGGCCAGTCCCTCTTACCGCGTCAGCTTCCTGTACTTGATCCGGTGCGGCTGCTCCGCCGCGGCGCCCAGACGGCGTTTCCGGTCCGCCTCGTAGTCCTGGTAGTTCCCCTCGAACCACGTGACCTGGCTGTCGCCCTCGAACGCGAGCATGTGCGTCGCGATCCGATCGAGGAACCAGCGGTCGTGGCTGATGACGACGGCGCAGCCGGCGAAGCTCAGGAGCGCCTCTTCGAGCGCGCGCAGCGTGTCGACGTCGAGGTCGTTGGTCGGCTCGTCGAGCAGCAGCAGGTTGCTGCCCCGGCGCAGCAGCTTCGCGAGGTGGACGCGATTGCGCTCGCCTCCCGACAGCCCGCCGACCTTGCGCTGCTGCGTCGCGCCCTTGAAGTTGAACCACGACACGTACGCGCGCGAGGCGATCTTGCGTTTGCCCAGCTCGATCTCGTCGTCGCCGCCCGAGATCTCTTCCCAGACCGTCTTCTTCGCGTCGAGCGCATCGCGGCTCTGATCCACGTATCCGATCGACACCGTCTCGCCGATCTTCAGCGCGCCCGCGTCCGGCTTCTCCTGACCCGTGATCATCCGGAACAGCGTCGTCTTGCCGGCGCCGTTCGGACCGATGACGCCGACGATGCCGCCGCGCGGCAGCGTGAAGCTCAGATCGTCCATCAGCAGGTTGTCGCCGTACCCCTTGCGCACATGCCGCGCCTCGACGACGACGTCGCCCAGCCGCGGGCCGGGCGCGATGAAGATCTCCGCCGTCTCGATTTTCTGTGCGGTGTCCTGCTTCAGGAGATCCTCGTACGCGTTCAGCCGAGCCTTGCCCTTGGCCTGGCGCGCGCGCGGCGACATGCGGATCCATTCGAGCTCGCGCTCCAGCGTCTTCTGCCGCCGCGTCTCGGCTTTCTCTTCCAGCGAGAGCCGGTTCCGCTTCTGCTCGAGCCACGACGAGTAGTTGCCTTCCCACGGGATGCCGTGGCCGCGATCGAGCTCGAGGATCCAGGCGGCGACGTTGTCGAGGAAGTACCGGTCGTGGGTGACGGCGACGACGGTGCCGGGATAGTCCTTGAGAAAGCGCTCGAGCCACGCGACCGACTCCGCGTCGAGATGGTTCGTGGGCTCGTCGAGCAGGAGCAGGTCGGGCGACTGCAGCAGCAGCCGGCACAGCGCGACGCGGCGGCGCTCGCCGCCCGACAGCGTTGCGACGTCGGCGTCCGGCGGCGGCAGGCGCAGCGAGTCCATCGCGAGCTCGAGGCGCGAGTCGAGATCCCACGCGTTGGCCGCGTCGATCCTGTCCTGCAGCCTGCCCTGCTCCTCGAGGACTTTGTTCATCTGCTCGGGCGACAGATCCTCGCCGAGCTTCGCGTTCACCTCGTCGTAGCGCGCCAGCAGCGCCTTGATGGGCGCGACGCCCTCCTCCACGTTGCCGAGGACGTTCTTGCGGCTATCGAGCGTCGGCTCCTGCTGGAGGAAGCCGACCGAGATGCCGTCGGCGGAGAATGCCTCGCCCAGAAACGTCCGGTCCTCGCCCGCCATGATCTTCAGCAGCGAGCTCTTGCCGGCGCCGTTCAGGCCGAGCACGCCGATCTTCGCGCCGAAATAGAACGACAGCCAGATGTCTTCGAGGACCTTCGTGTCGGGAGGATGAACTTTCCCGAGCCCTTTCATGGTGTAGATGAATTGAGGCATCGAACCTCTGATTGTATTACGCGCCGGGCGCCGCCGCCGCAGCGTGGATCTGATCCGCGAGCTGCCGCAGAAACAGTCCCGTGTCGGTGACGATCCCGACCGTCTGCGCCGACCCTCGATCGGCCAGCTTCGTCACCACGGCCGGGTTGATGTCCACGCAGACCGTGCGCACCGACGACGGCAGCATGTTACCGACGCCGATGCCGTGCAGCATCGACGCGAGGATGATCGCCACCGAGACGCCGCCGAGCGCTGCGGCGTACCGATCCTGCGCCTCGACGAGATTCATGATCGTGTCGGGCAGCGGCCCGTCGTCGCGGATGCTGCCGGCGAGCACGTAGTCGACGCCCTGGCGGACGCATTCGTACATCACGCCGGATCGCAGCACGCCGCCCTCTATGGCCGCGCGAATCCCGCCGGCGCGGCGGATCTCGTTGATGGCCCGCATGTGGTGATGATGGCCGCCCTCGACCACGCGGCCGGTATCGATGCTGATGCCGAGCGAGGTGCCGTACAGCGCGCCTTCGATGTCGTGCACGGCCAGCGCGTTGCCCGACAAGAGGACCTGCACGTAGCCGGCGCGGATCAACCGGACGAGGTGCGGACCGCCTCCCGTGTGGACGACGACCGGGCCGGCGACGAGGGCGATGCGGCCGCCCTGCGCGCGGGCCGCGCGCATCATCTCGGCGACGCGGGCGACCGCCACCTCGACGCGCCGCTCCGACGACACCTCGTTGCTCATGAAGGCGAACCCGAGCCGATCGCGATCCTGGAAGCGCGGCACGACGCGAATGCCCTCGACGCCGCACACGACTGCGTCGCCGCGGCGCAGGTCGCGCAGCTTCCGGCACGCCGCGCGGCCGTCCGTCAGGACGATCGCCGCGTCCATCCGCTGATGCTCGACGGCGATCCACTCGCCGCCGTGCCGCACGTGGGTCTCGTGATTCGTGGTGCTGTAGAAGTCGGCGGGCGCGCAGCCGTCGCGGTCGGCGACTGCGGTGGCGGCATCCCTGGGGCGCGCCACGTGACAGCCGAGCGGCACGAGGTCCTCGAGCAGATCGCGCAGCACCTGATCGTCCGGCGCCGTGACGCGCAGCGACACGACGGACGGCTCGTCGTTGGTGCGACCGAGCTGGAAGTTCTGGACCTCGAAGGCGGCCCCGTGGCGGATCACCGTGTCGAAGATCGTGTTGAGGATGCCCGAGTCGACCAGGTGGCCCGAGGATTCGACGATTTCGGAAGCAGGCATGTTCAGCTCTCAGCCGGCGGCGGCCAGCGGTCAGCTATCATTATTCTTCGTCCGTGATCCGCCGCATCGTTCACGTCGACATGGACGCGTTCTACGCGTCGGTCGAGCAGCGCGACGACCCGTCGCTGCGCGGCAGGCCGGTCGCCGTCGGCGGCGCGCCGCAGCAGCGGGGCGTGGTCGCCGCGGCGAGCTACGAGGCGCGCGCGTTCGGCGTGCACTCGGCGATGCCGATGGCCAGGGCGGTGCGCCTCTGTCCGTCGCTCGTCATCGTCCGGCCCGACTTCACGCGCTACAAGGCGGCGTCGGACGCCGTGTTCGCGATCTTCCGCGAGGTCACGCCGCTCGTCGAGCCGCTGTCGCTCGACGAGGCGTATCTGGACGTGACCGAGAACGCGTGGGGCGAAACGCTCGCCACGCGCGTCGCGCGCCGCCTCAAGGATCGCATTCGCGCCGACACGGGGCTGACCGCCTCCGCCGGCGTCGCGCCGAACAAGTTCCTCGCCAAGATCGCGTCGGGCTGGAAGAAGCCCGACGGCCTGACGGTGATCAGCCCCGACCGCATCGAGCCGTTCCTGCAGCAGCTGCCCGTCGACGCGCTCTGGGGCGTCGGCCCGGTGACCGGGCGCAAGCTTCGCGAGCGCGGCATCACGCGGCTCGTCGACGTGCGGACCGCCGACCCGCAGCTGCTGCGCGACGCCGTCGGCAGCCTCGCCACCTGGCTGCGCCGCCTCGCCGACGGCGAAGACGATCGGCCGGTGCAGCCGCACCGCGAGGCCAAGTCGTCCGGCTCGGAGAACACGTTCGCCGAAGACCTCACCGACGCCGAGTCGGTGCGCGCCGAAATCGCAGAGATGGCCGCCGACGCCGCGCGCTGGCTGGCGCGGACCGCGCGGCGCGCCCGAACCGTGACGATCAAGGTGCGGTACTCCGACTTCACGACGATCACGCGCAGCCACACGGCCCCGCCTACTCGCGACGCCTCGGATCTCGTCGGCCGCGCCGTCCTGCTGCTCGACAGGACCGAGGCGGGACAACGCCCCATCCGGCTGCTCGGCGTCAGCGTGCATAATCTCTCACACGACGGCGACGTCTCGGATCCACCGGATCGGCTGCCGTTCGAGCGCGATGCACGCTGACCCGTGGAGACCTGCGCAGTACGAGCGCTTTCGCGACGAGCGCGAGCGGCCGGGTCTCGATCTGCTCGCGCTCGTCCGGTCCGCGCCGGAGATGCGCGCCGTCGACCTCGGGTGCGGCACCGGCCGTCTCACGCGGCGCCTGCACGCGGAGCTGCACGCGCGCGAAACGGTCGGCATCGATCGGTCGTCGCGCATGCTCGAAACCGCGCTGGCCGACCCGCTGCCCCCGGGACTCACGTTCGACTTCACGACGATCGAATCGTTCGCGCCGCGCGCCGGCGAGTACGATCTGATCTTCTCGAACGCCGCGTTCCACTGGATCGACGATCACGAGGCGCTGCTCACGCGGCTCGCGGCCGCGCTCGCGCCCGGCGGCCAGCTCGCGTTCCAGGTGCCGGCGATGCACGACGACCTGAGCCACACGGTGGCCGAGGCGCTGACCGACGTGGATCCGTTTCGTCGCACCTTCGGCGGCTGGCATCGACCGCAGCCGGTGCTCGCCCCGGAAGCGTACGCGGAGCTCCTCCAGCGCCTCGGGTTCGCCGAGCAGCAGGTGCGGCTGCAGGTGTACCCTCACGTGCTCGACCGACCAGACGAGGTCGTCGAATGGATGAAAGGGACGCTGCTCACCGACTATCAGAAGCGGCTGGCGCCCGAGCAGTTTCCGCAGTTCGTCGAGGCGTATCGCGCACGACTCCTTCCCCAGCTCGGCAATACTCGACCGTTTTTCTTTCCTTTCCGGCGGATACTATGTTGGGCACGGAAGAGTGCATAGCAGAGGGCCCAGGCATGGTGCCTGGGGCCGCCGCGCGATCGGTATGCTGAAAGGCACACGGACCGGGCTGCTGAAGAAGCTCCAGCCGGTGAGCATCCATGGGCAGGTGTCGTTCGACGTCTTCTTCACCGACGTCGAGGATCCCGACGGCCAGACTCACGTCGCCCGCCTCGGTCCCGAGGCGATCGTCGGGCACAACCTCGAGCCCGGCGACAAGATTCAGGTGGAATATCTCGTCGGCGTCGCGGTGAGAGTCGAGCGCGTCATCTGACGCGTTCGATCCGGACGCCGCGCAGCTCGACCCGCTGCGTCGGCGTCTCGCCGTCCCGCGGCGCGGCCTCGATCGCGTCGACCGCGGCCATCCCGTCGACGACGCGGCCGAACGCGGTGTAGCGGCCGTCGAGCGGCGGCGACGTGCCCACGCAGATGAAGAACGACGTCGTCGCGCTGGCCGGGTCGTCGCCGCGCGCCATCGAGACGATCCCTTTGACGTGCTTCGTGTCGTTGAACTCCGGCTGGAGATTGTGGACGAGCCGCTGCTGCTTCTCCGTCAGCGGCGCCGCGCGACTGCTCAACGCGCCGGTCTGGATGACGAAGCCTGGCACGACTCGATGGAACGCCGTCTGGTCGAACACGTGCGCATCGGCCAGACGGAGGAACTGACGCACGTGCTCGGGCGCTCTATCCGGGAAGAGCTCGATCGCGATCGGTCCGGCGCTCGTGTCGAGCACGGCTCGGAATTGCGCGAGCTGCGCCGGCGAATCGTTCACGTACGGCTCGGCCGGCGTATCCCGGATCGTGATCTTCCTGATCTCGACGCGTTCGGTCGCGAGGCCTTTGTCGTCGACCGGCGTTTCCGAGATCTTCTGCACGACTTCTATCCCGTCGGACACACGGCCGAACACGGTGTACTGACCGTCGAGCGCCGGCTGGTCGACGACCGCGATGAAAAACTGCGAGCCGGCGCTGTCGGGCTGCCCCGGCGCGAGCACCGCGGCGACCGAGCCGCGCGTCATCCTCGGCGCGCGCGGCTCCGCCTTCACCCGGAACAGTCCGCCGCGTCCATAATTGGCGCGCTGCTCCGGATGCTTGCTCGCGGGATCGCCTCCCTGCACGATGCCGTACTTCACCATTCGGTGAAAGATCGTGCGGTCGTACGTGCCGTCGGAGGCGAGCTGCGTGAAGAGCGCCACCTGATTCGGCGCCGCCTCGGGCATCAGATCGATCACGAACGTCCCCAGCGGCGTCTCGACGACCGCCTGCTTCGGCGGCGCCTGCGCGCGGACGATCGCGCACGTCACGACGCCGGCGAGGAGGAGCAGACGTTTCATGCGGCCGATGCTCCCTGCGGCTGATCGATGATCCGCGCCGCGTGCCGGATGTAGTGCAGCCCCGATACGAGCGTAATCACCAGCGACGCGTAGATGCCGAAGTCGACCCACGCGGAGTGGTAGCCGAGATAGTTGAACAGCATCGCGATCACCGCGGTCACGATGTAGGTTGCCGTTGCAATCTTGCCGTAGATCGACGGCCGGAAGGTGCGGGGTCCGATGGCCATGCTGATGATCGCGACGGTGATCACGATGACGACGTCGCGGCTGATGATGAGCACCGTCAGCCAGATCGGCAGTCGATTCGACAGCCCCAGGCCCGGCAGCGTCAGCACGATGAAAGTGGTCACGAGCAGCAGCTTGTCGGCCATCGGATCGAGCCACGCGCCGAGGCTCGTCTTCTGGCCGGACCACCGCGCGATGAGGCCGTCGAGTCCGTCGGTGATGCCCGCCGTGACGAAGACGATCAGGGCCCAGCCGAGCTCGCCGTAGACGACGAGGATGACGAAGGCGGGAATCAGCAGCATGCGCAGCAGCGTCAGCTGATTGGCCGGCGTCAGCGCGGTCACGTTCTACTTCCCCTTCGCGGACGCGAGCGGACCGGCGAGCGCCTCGATGCGCGCGATCGCCGCCACCGCGTCGGCGCCCGTCACCGGCCGCGACGGCTGGAAGGTATTCTCCGGCCCGGCCGCCATGACGCCCGACGCGACCGCCGCCGACGCGGCCGGATACGCGAGGTGGCCGGCAGACAGGTCGGTGAACTTCACGCGCACCGATTCCCACGACTTGGCGCGCGCCGGATCGGCGGCGGCAATGCGCGCGAGCAGCCGGCTCGCGGCCTGCGCCAGGTCGGATCGCCGCACGAGGCCGCGCGGCTGGAACGTGTGGTTCGTGTACGGCTCCATCACGCCCGCGCGGGCGACCGCCATGATCCAGCTCGACGCCCAGTGCGTGCGGACGTCGGTGACGACGACGGCGGCTGACCGTCGCGTCAGCAGCGGCCCGAGCCGGACGCCGATGAGCGCCGCGAGATCGCCGCGCGTGACCTGGGGCAGGCGCTCGATGGCGCGGTACTCCTCCGGCAGCCGCGCGAGCTCCGCGCGCGTGCGCAGCGCCTCCACTTTCGCCGAGACGCCGTCCGACGGCTCGATCGCGAGCGCGTCGACATACGCGCGCTCGGCGCCCGCGAGATCGCCCTGCGCCTCGAGCAGCTCGCCGATCTGCGCGAGCGAGCCGGCGTCGGAGGGATCGAGGGTCGACGCGCGCCGGAAATGCTGGAGCGCCTGGGCCGCGTCACCCTTCTGCCGCTCGACGGCCGCGAGCTCGCGGTAGAGCACGGCGCTGTCGGGCGAGTTGGCGATCGCGGTCGTGTACGCGGCCACCGCCTCGTCGAGGCGGCCGGCGCGCGCCGCCTGCCGCGCCCGCGAGAGGCCCTGCTCCAGGATGCGGAATCGGAGGACCTCGATGCGCCGCGGCACGTCGGCGAGCGATCGATCCGCGGCGAACGCCGCCTCGTACGCCGCGAGCGCGTCGGCTTCGCGGCTGAGCGCGACGAGCGCCTGCGCCCGGCCGACGAGCGGCGCGGGATCGGCCGGCGCCGCCTCGAGCGCGCGATCGAAATGCACCAGCGCGGCCTTGGCGTCGCGGCGCGCGAGCTCGACGTAGCCGAGTCCCGTTTCGGCCGGATGAAACGCCGGCACGGCCCTGAGCGCGACTTGAAACTCGTGTTCGGCGTTCCGCAGGTCGCCCGACTGCAGAAACCGCCAGCCGCGGTCCTGGCGCTCGAGGCTCGGACCGCTCGCGAGCGCCGGCGGCACGGCCGGCGGCACGAAGTCGGGAAAGCGCGGCGCGGTCACGACCGGCGCCGGGACGATCGTGTTCGACGCGCACGCCGCCGACAGGCCGGCCGCCAGCACGAGCCATCGCAGAGGCCGCATGATGAAAACTTTACAGCATGCCCAGCCGGCTATGCAGCCGGCGCGGCACGTCCGCGGTGATCGACACGCGGCCGTCGCGCACCTCGTGCTCGAGCACGCGCGCGTGGCGGTACAGGCTGGCGATGCGATCGCGGTCGCCTGGCTCGTCGGGATTGAAGACGAAGCGGACGCGTCTGACGTCCAACGCCAGACGCGAGGCAATCGTCTCGACGAGCTCGTCGACGCCATCGCCCCGGAGCGCCGAGATGGCGAGCGCCGCCGGGTCCTGATCCTCCAGGCGCCGCCGCTCGGCGGGCGTGAGCGCGTCGCACTTGTTGTAGACCTCGACGAGCGGCACGTCGATCGCGCCGACCTCTTCGAGCACGCGCCGGACCGCGGTCATGCGCCGATCGCCATCGGGCGCGGCCGCGTCGATGACGTGCAGGATGAGGTCGGCCTCGGCGACTTCCTCGAGCGTCGCGCGGAACGCGGCCACGAGCGCGTGCGGCAGGCGATCGATGAAGCCGACGGTGTCCGACACGAGCAGCTCGCGGCTGTCGGGCAGCCGCACCCGCCGGACCAGCGGATCGAGCGTGACGAACAGCGCGTCGGACACCTCGGCGTTCGCGCGCGTCAGCGCGTTGAACAGCGTCGTCTTGCCCGCGTTGGTGTAGCCGACGAGCGCGACGGTCGGCACCGACGCCTTGTGCCGCCGTTCGCGGAGCTGCGCGCGCCGCTTGCGCACGTGCTCGATGTCGTCGGCGACGGCATGGATCCGCGCGCGAATGCGGCGGCGATCCGTTTCGAGCTTGGTCTCGCCTGGTCCGCGCGTCCCGATGCCGCCGCCGAGCCGCGACAGCGCGGCGCCCGCGCCCACGAGGCGCGGCAGCAGATACTTCAACTGCGCGAGCTCCACCTGCAGCTTCCCTTCGCGCGTGCGAGCACGGCGGGCGAAGATGTCGAGGATCAGCTGCGTGCGATCGACGATCTTGCGGCCGACCTCCTCCTCGATCTGACGGAGCTGCGCCGGCGTCAGCTCGTTGTCGAAGATGACGACGTCGACGTCGGTGTCGGCCGCCGACACGGCGAGCGTCGAAATCTTGCCGGAGCCGAGGAACGTCGAGGGGTCGGGCTTCGGCCGCTCCTGCAGCACGCGCAGCACGACCTGCGCGCCCGCCGCTTCCGCGAGGCCCGCGAGCTCGTCCATCGAACGCTCGGCCTCGAGTCGTCTCGCGCGCCCGGCGACCAGGCCGACCAGCGCGGCGCGCTCGCGCGCGCTCACCCGCGCGGCGCACATGCGAGCACCTCGTCCCAGGCGATCGCGCCCGGCCGCACGAGCCGCAGCGTCGGGCCGGTCGCATCGACGATCGTCGACGGGTCGCCGCCCGGCGACGGTCCGCCGTCGAGCAGCACATCCACCAGCGCGCCCAGCGCCGCAGCGACGTCGTCCGGATCGGCGGTGGGCGGCGCGCCGCTGACGTTGGCGCTCGTCGCGGTCAACGGTCGCCCGGCCGCCCGGCACAGCGCGCGCGCGATCTCGTGCCCCGGCACGCGGACGCCGACGCGTCCCGTGTCCGCGGTCACGGCCGGCGCGAGCTTCGACGGCGCCGCGACGAGCAGCGTCAGCGGTCCGGGCCAGAACTGCTTCGCCAGCGCGTGCGCCCGTCCAGGCAGCCTGCCGAGCGTGTCGACGACCTGATCCAGATCCGCGGCGATCAGCGCCAGTGCGCGATCGGCGCCGCGGCCCTTGATCGCGAAGACGCGCGCGACCGCATCAGGGTTGAACGGGTCGGCAGCCAGGCCGTAGAGGGTATCGGTCGGCAGCGCGACGACACCGCCGGCGCGGATGACATCGGCAGCGCGCTGGATGGCCGATCCGCACGGCCGCTCGCGATCGACGAACAGGCGAGTCACATTGGACCTATACGTCTTCGGAGGTTTGTGCGGTCAGGACGCGCGGCCGCCGATCGATCATCACGCGCCAGACGCCGACCGCCACCATGCCCATCAGCACGACGTCCATCGCGAAGACGACGCGCATGCCGGCCGCGCCGAGGACACCGGCGACCACGGGACTCGCGGCCATTCCGATCAGCGACGCGCTGGTGAGCACGCCGAAGCCGGTGCCGTGCGCGCCGGCGGGAATCACCGCGGCGGCCGCCGAATACGACGCGGTCATCGCCGCGCCGATGCCGACGCCGAGCAGGGCCGAGGCGAGCGACATCATCGCCGTGCTGGCCGTCGTGCCGAGCACCGCGGCGCCCAGCGCCGCGAGCGCCGCGCTGCCGCCGATGACCGTCGGCACCGGGAAGCGCTTCAACAGCTTTCCGCAGAAGTGATGGCCCAGCGCGCCCGTGCACGCCATGATCGAGAAGAGCACGCCGGCGACCAGCGGCACGCGGTCGTGCGACACGCCGACGCGCTCGATGTAGAGCGGCAGGATCGGACCGAAGCTGCGATCGACGAACTGCACGCCGAAAATCACCGCCATGAGCAGGACGAAGTTGTCGAATGCGAGCACGCGCCGGAAGCCGACGCGGCCGCCGGCCGATGCGGCCGCGGCCGCGTGCGTCGCATGCTCATCGTACATGAAGAAGACGAGGACGAGCGCAGTCGCATAGAAGAGCGAGGTGGCGAGAAACGCGCGCCGCAGTCCGACGAGGCTCGCGAGGATCCCGCCAATCACCGGCCCGATCGCCGGACCCAGCCGCTGCGCCGTCTGCACCATGCCGATCGCCGCGGGCATCCGGTCGGGCGGCGCCGACTCGGCCGCCATCGTGAGCGAGATCGCGCCGTAGCCGGCGAACAGCCCCTGAGCCACACGGAGCGCGAGGACGTGCCACGGGCGCGTGACGTAGGTCATCGCCGCCATGAAGACCGAGAAGCTGACGAGCGAGCGCTCGACCATGATCTTGCGGCCGAAGCGATCGGCGAGACGCCCCCAGACCGGCGCGAAGATCGCGGTCATGCCCGGCGTGATGCCGAGGCTGAGGCCGGTCCACAGGGCGGCCTCGCCCACGTCGGACACGCCCAGCTGCGCGATGAACAGCGGCAGGAACGGCATCGCCAGCGTGAAGCCGGTGTAGCCGAGAAAGCTCGCGGCCGTCACGGCGACCAGATTCCGGCGCCAGGCGTCAGGCCGCGGCCTCCTCCGAGGCCAACGCACGTCGATCACGGCGCGACGTACGCGGTCTTGACGATCGTGTAGAACTCCTTCGCGTACGCGCCCTGCTCGCGCGGTCCGTAGCTCGACTTCTTCCGGCCGCCGAACGGCACGTGATAATCGAGCCCCGCGGTCGGCAGGTTGACCATCACCAGGCCGCTCTCGACGTGCCGCTTGAAGTGGCTCGCGTGCGTCAGCGACGTCGTGACGATCCCGGCCGACAAGCCGAACGGCGTGTCGTTGGCGACCGCGAGCGCCTCGTCATAGCTCTTCACGCGAATGATCGACGCGACGGGGCCGAAGATCTCCTCGCGGTTGATGCGCATGCCCGGCGCGCTGTCGGTGAAGATCGCGGGCGCCATGTAGTAGCCGTCCGTGTCGCGGCGCAGCCGGTCGCCGCCGTACACGAGGCGGGCGCCTTCCCGCCGACCGACGTCGATGTACTCCAGATTCTTGGCGAGCTGGCGATCGTCGACGACCGGACCAATCTCGGTGCCCGTCTTCAGCGCGTCGTCGATCACGAGGCGCTTCATGCGATCGACCATCGCCTCGACGAACCGATCGTGGATCCCTTCGGTGACGATGATGCGGCTCGATGCCGTGCAGCGCTGCCCCGCCTGGAAGTACGCGCCGTTGACGGCGACCGACACCGCCGTCGGCAGATCCGCGTCGTCGAGCACGACGAGCGGGTTCTTGCCGCCCATCTCGAGCTGCACGCGCGCGCCGGTCCTGACCGCGGCCGCGGCGACCGACGGCCCGACGTCCTGCGATCCGGTGAAGCTGATCGCGTCGATATCGGGCGAGCTCGCGAGCGCCGGTCCCAGCTTCGAGCCGGGCCCCATCACGAGGTTCAGGACGCCGGCCGGCAGGCCGGCGCGCTGCACGATGTCGACGAGCATCCACGGCGACGCCGGCACGAGCTCGGCGGGCTTGAACACGACCGTGTTGCCGAAGGCGAGCGCCGGCGCGATTTTCCATGCGGGGATCGCGAGCGGAAAGTTCCACGGCGTGATCGCCGCGACAACCCCAATCGGCTCGCGCGTGACTTCCACCTCGATGCCCGGTCGTACCGAGTCCAGCTTGTCGCCGGCGAGGCGGACCGCTTCTCCCGCGAAGTACTTGAAGATCATCCCGGCGCGCGCCGCCTCGCCGATCCCGTCGGCGAGCACCTTCCCCTGCTCGCGCGACAGCAGGCGGCCCAGCTCCTCTTTGCGCGCGAGGATCTCCGTCCCCGCACGGTCGAGGACGTCGAAACGCTCCTGCGGCGTGGTGCGCGACCATCTCGGAAAGGCGTGCCGCGCCGCCGCGATCGCGTTCTGCAGATCGGCATCGGTCGCGCGCGCGAACTCGCCGACGACGTCCGAGATGTTCGAGGGGTTCACGTCCGTCGAACGCTCGGTCGCGTCGACCGCTCGCCCGTCAATCAGGTTGGGATATGTGCTCGCCATGTTCGTTTCTCACTGCCTTCGCAGCCGCGGCTTGTCTATGTGCGCGAGCTCGCACAGGGCATCGACCATCGCGGAGAAATCGCGCGATCCAAAGCCCCTGCTGCGCGCGGTGTTGAACGCTTCGCGCGCCGCGGCGGCGACCGGCATCGGCACGCCCGCCTGGTTCGCGGCCTCGACGATGAGCGTCAGATCCTTGTGAGCGAGATCGATCGTGAATCCGGGCCCGGTGTCGCCGCTCAGCACCTTTGCCGGCCACGCGATCTTCAGCTGCCCGTTCGTCGCCGTCGTGCCGGAGATCACATCGAGGGTTTTTTCGAGCGACAACCCGAAGCGCTGCGACAGCGCGAGCGCCTCGGCGTTCAGCTGGCACGAGATGATGGCGAGGTAGTTGTTCACGAGCTTCGTTCGAATACCGGCGCCAACGTCTCCGCAATGGTGGATCGTCGTCCCCATCGCCTCGAGGAGCGGCCTGACGCGATCGAAATCCGCGGGGCTGGCGCCGACCATGAACAGGCACTCGCCGCGATCGGCGTGGCTCGCCAGCCGGCCCACCGGGGCGTCCGCGAACGTCATGCCCCTGGCGCGCGCCGCCTGTGCGAGGCGATCCGTGACGAGCGGATCGACGGTGCTCATGTCGACGACGAGCAGCCCGCGGCTGCCGCGATCCACGACGCCGCCCGGCCCGCAGATCACCTCTTCAACCGTCGCCGAATTCGGCAGCATCGTCAAGACGATGTCCGAGCGTGCGGCCACGGCGCCCGCGTCGGCGGCGTCGACGCCGCCGAGCTCGGTCAGCGCGCGAACGGGTTCGGGGTCGATGTCGAAGACGACGACCCGGAATCCCTTGCGGCACAGGTTCGAAGCCATCGGCCGGCCCATGCGCCCGAGACCGATGAAGCCGACCGCGTCCATGTCAGAAGCGAATCTTCACGTCTTTCCGCTCGGCGACGTGGATGCTGTCGATGAAGCGGATCTGGTGCGGGCGATTCTGCATGATGACGGAGCTCGTCCGGATGCCGTCGCCGAAAAAGCGGACGCCGCGCATCAGCGTCCCGTCGGTGACGCCGGTCGCGGCGAAGACGATGTTCTCGCCCTTGGCGAGGTCCTTCGACCGGTAGACCCGCTTGACGTCGGTGATGCCCATCGCGCGGCAGCGCTCCGCGTGCTCCGGCTTGGTCACGACGAGGCGCGCGAGAATTTCGCCGTTCAGACAGCGCATCGCCGCCGCGGTGAGCACGCCTTCCGGCGCGCCGCCCGTGCCCATCACGGCGTGCACGCCGGTGCCGACGACGGCCGCCGAAATGCCCGCCGACAGATCGCCGTCGCCGATGAGGCGAATGCGCGCGCCGGCCTCGCGGATGTCGTCGATCAGCTTCTCGTGGCGCGGTCGATCGAGGACGGTCACCACCAGATCCCCGACGGCGCGGCCCAGGCACCGCGCGATCGCCTCGAGGTTGACGTGCACGGGCGCGTCGAGGTCGACCGCGTCTTTCGAGCTCGGTCCGACGACGAGCTTCTCCATGTAGATGTCGGGCGCGTGCAGCAGGCCGCCCTTCTCCGACGCCGCAAGGACGGCGATGGCATTGGCGGCGCCGGTCGCGCAGAGGTTCGTCCCCTCGAGCGGGTCGACCGCGATGTCGACCTCAGCGTAGCGCACGGGCCGCGGTCCGTTGATGTCCTTCGCGTGGACCATCCCGACCTTCTCGCCGATGTAGAGCATCGGCGCCTCGTCGCGCTCCCCTTCTCCGATGACGATGGTGCCGTCGATCGGCACGCTGTCCATGACACGGCGCATCGCCTCCACGGCCACGTAATCGGACTGCCGCCGGTCGCCCTGGCCCATCGTGTGGGCGCAGGCAATCGCCGCCTGTTCGACGACGCGCAGGAATTCGAGGGACAGGTCGGTGTTCAACATCACCTGCAAGTTTCAAGTCTCAAGTTTCAAGTTTCAAGTCTCGAGTCCGACTTGAGACTTCAGAC
>Ga0114129_10008246_pt1 | contig 14857 bp, 11 predicted proteins | sample RhiMetdeltSRZDD1_FD_80071 | JGI IMG/M metagenome (GOLD analysis project Ga0114129, IMG submission 80071) | Populus rhizosphere microbial communities from Tennessee, USA - Rhizosphere MetaG P. deltoides SRZDD1 (version 2) (version 2) | ecosystem: Host-associated > Plants > Roots > Rhizosphere >...
CCGGAGGCCTCCTGATCTGCAAATGTGGCTCTACCAGCGCGAGTGTTCACCCACGCCGGCAACCCACGAATCGTTTTGCAGCACGAGGCCTTCGGCCTCAGCTAGCCCCTATACCGTCTACAGCCGCAGTCATCGAGCACGGCTCGTTCGATGCGGCTGCGACGCATCTGCACGTGACGCCGTCGGCGGTGAGCCAGCGGATCAAGGCGCTCGAGCAGAGCGTCGGTCAGGTCTTGGTTGTGCGTGAAAAGCCGTGTTCGGCGACGCCAGCCGGCATCCCACTGTTGCGGCTGGCCGCGCAGACGGCGCTGCTGGAGGTTGAGGCGTTGGCGGAGATGGGCGGCGGTGACGGGATGTTGCCGCGAATTGCATTGGCGGTCAACGCCGATTCGATGTCAACCTGGTTCACGGGGGTGTTCGACGCTTTGGACGACGTCCTGTTCGATATCCGGATCGAGGACCAAGACCACTCCGCACGTCTGTTGCGCGAAGGGGTGGTGATGGGTGCGGTGACGACCGAACGCACGCCGGTGACGGGTTGTCGAGTGCAGCCGCTGGGCGCCATGCACTACATCCCGGCGGCCAGCCCGTCGTACGTCAAGCGGTATCTGCCGCACGGGTTCACCGCGCATGCCGTGTCGGAGGCACCGTCTCTCGCGTGGAATCGTGAAGATGCGCTGCAGGACATGTTGGTGCGCAAGGTCTTCCGCCGTGATATCAGACGACCGCAGCATTTCATCCCCACCGCGGAGGGCTTCGGCGCGGCCGTGCGGGCGGGATTGGGCTGGGGAATGTTCCCGGCCAGTCTCGCTGCACCGCATTTAGCCGACGGTTCGTTCGTCCGGCTCAGCGACGCGCGCCTTGACGTGCCGCTGTATTGGCAGTGCTGGAAGCTCGACAGCCCGATCGTCACCCGCATCACCGATGCAGTGCGCTCAGTCGCCACCGACCGGCACCCGCGCAAGTCGCTCGGCCACGTCCCGCGATCATCGCGGTAGTGATTGACACGCGCCGATCCCCTAATGGGGATTCGGTGACGTAGTTGCCCATTATCGATGGTCGAGTACCGCCTGCGGGTCGGTGGCAATAGTCACCTGAAATGGCGAACGATGGGCGAATCCGCCATCCCGGGTGTCAGAAGTGGCTTGGAGGGACAGAGAACTCATACTCGGTTACGAGCCCACGACACGAGAATTACTCAGTTGGCCAGCAGGCCGGTCTTTTTGAGCCAGTCCTGCACAGCGGCATGGGCGCCCCGGGCTTCCTCGCCGCGCACGGCGAGGCCTTCGCCGATCCTCGACTGCGGGCACAGTCGTGTGTAGTCGTCGATGGTGTTGCCCATGCCGCTGACGGCGTAGGTGACGAACGGCAGGATCGTCTTGCCGCGTAAGTCCACACTGTCGATGAAGGTGCGCATGATCATCGGTGGCCGCACGTTCCAGATGGGGCTGCCGAGTAGGACGGTGTCGTAGCTTTTGAGTACCGGTAGGGGGTCCGCGATTGCTGGGCGCGCGTCGTCGTCTTGTTCGCGGACATTGCGCTCGACTGTCGCGTCGTAGCCCACCGGGTACGGATCCGCGGCGTTGATCCGGTAGACGTCGGCGCTGACGGTCGAGGCGATTATGTTCGCGACGACTTCGGTGTTGCCCACCTCGAGATTGATTCTGTCGCCGTAGTAGTAGTTTTCGCCCGCTCGGGAGAAGTAGGCGACCAACATTTTCGACGGGGCGGGGCCGGTGCTCGCCTCCACCACTCCCGGTGAGGTGGTCGGGCGTTGTGCTGGTGGTGGGCTGCAACTGGCGAGCTGCGCGCTGAGCACTGCCCCGGCTCCGAGCGTGATCGAGCCCTTCATGAGCGTGCGGCGATTCATAGGCGTGAGAACCGTTACTGGAGGGGCGCTTCGACGCCAGTCTGCGCGAGCACGGCCGGCTGTAAGCGGTCACCGTGAATGCTGATCGCGGCGAGACCGGTGTTGAGGTCTGCAAGCTCCTCGTCGCTGAAGGTGACCTCTTCGACACCGAGGTTCTCGACGAGGTGAGCTATGCGGGTGGTGCTCGGGATGGGCGCAATCCATGGGTGTTGGGCCATTAACCATGCCAGCGAGATCTGCGCTGGGGTGGCGCCCTTGCGCACGGCCCAGTCTTGAATGAGTTGCACCAACGGCATGTTGGCGGCCAGGTTCTGCGGGCTGTTGCGCGGCACGGCTGCCCGGAAATCTCCCTTGGCGAACCGCGTGGACGGATTGATGGTGCCGGTGGTGAATCCCATGCCCAACGGCGCCCATGGCACGAAGCCGATGCCGAGTTCCTCGCACAGCGGAAGGACGTGCTGCTCGGGTCCCCGCCACAGCATGGAGTACTCGTTCTGGATGGCCGTCAGCGGTTGGACTGCGTGTGCGCGACGGACTGTTTCCAGTCCCGGTTCTGAGAGCCCGAAGTGGGTGACCTTGCCTTGCGAGATCAGGTCCTTGACAGTGCCGGCCACGTCCTCGATGGGCACCGTCGGATCGACGCGGTGTTGGTAGAGCAGGTCGATCCGGTCTGTTCGCAGGCGCTGCAGCATCGCGTCGACGGACTGCCGGTTGTGATCGGGGCGGCTGTTGGGCCCGCCTCGGCGTTGGCCGGTTTGCGGGTCGATGTCGAAGCCGAACTTGGAGGCGATGACCACCTGGTCGCGCACGGGTTGCAGGGCTTCTCCGACGATGCGTTCGGACTCGAACGGACCGTAGGCTTCTGCGGTGTCGAAAAACGTCACACCTTGATCGACCGCCGTGCGGATGAGGGTGACCATGTCGGCGCGGCTGGTGACCGGACCATAGAGGGTTCCGGGCATCGTTTGGCAGCCCAGCCCGATACTCGAAACCTCCAACGAGCCCAGCTTGCGGCGACCGGTCACGGTGGTGGCCGCGGTTACCGGGTTGCCGGCGTCGTCAGTGTTGTCGCCGCCCGAGTCCTGGTTCCGCTCGCCGGAACTGCAGCCAGCGGCAATCCCTGCGACCAGCGGGGCTGCGGCCAATCCCGCGGCGCCCATCAGGAACCTGCGCCGCGCATGACCGGTTGGGTTGTCGCTGTTGATCATTCGTGTCCTTCTGATGTCAGACGTCGAGGTGGCGTTTGGAGAACTGGCTGACGATCGAGGGATCGCGGTGGTCGAAGAACAGGCTGGCCCCGGCGTCCATGACAGCGATCCGGTTCATCTCCTCGTCGCTGAGTTCGAAGTCGAAGATGTCGAAGTTCTCCCGCATCCGTTCGGGCCGAACGGATTTAGGGATCGCGATGACGTCACGCTGGATCAGCCAGCGCAGCACGACCTGGCCGACCGACCTGCCGTGTGCCGCCCCGATGAAGGCCAACGTCGGGTCGATGAACATGTTGTTCTTACCCTCGGCGAAGGGGCCCCACGATTGGTGCGCCACCCCGTACTCGCACATGATCCGGTGATCCTCGCCGCGCTGGTAGTACACGTGGGTCTCGATCTGGTTCACCGCAGGCGTGACGTCGTTGTGTTCGATGAGGTCGACGAGGCGGTCGGGGTGAAAGTTGCACACCCCGATGGCGCGCACCAGGCCTTGCTGATTGAGTTCTTGCATCGCTCGCCAGGCACCGTAGTAGTCGTTGAAGGGCTGGTGGATGAGGTAGAGATCGAGGTAGTCCAGGCCCAGCCGGTCCAGCGACCTGTGGAATGCGGCTTTCGTCGCGTCGTAACCTGCGTGCTCCATCCACAGCTTGGTGGTCACGAACAACTCCTCTCGCGCAAGACCGCTGGTATTGAGTGCACGTCCGACCGCTTCCTCGTTCTGGTAGGACGCAGCGGTGTCGATGAGCCAGTAGCCGGTGCTCAGCGCCTCGGCGACAACCTGTTCGGTGTCTTCGGCGGGCACCTGATAGACCCCGAAACCGAGAATCGGCATCTCGACACCGTTGTTCAAAGCTACGGTCTGCATCTGAAAGTCCTTCTTGTCGAGGCGGTCTCGTGCACAGCGGTGGGCGCTCAGCGCTCGTACATCTGCATTTGTTCTGCGGTGTGATGCTCGCCAGCCGCGGGCGTGAGGTTGTTGAGTGTGTCGATCTGCGTGGCGCTGAGTTCGACACCATCGGCAGCGGCGTTCTCCTCGACGGGGGAAACCCGCTTAGTGCCCGGTATGGGAGCAATGTCGTCGCCTTGAGCCAGCAACCATGCCAGTGCCACCTGAGCCGGGATCGCGCTCACCTCGGTGGCGACGGCTTGCACCTCGTCGGCGATGCGCAGGTTGCGCCGGAAGTTCTCGCCAGTGAACCGGGGGTTGGTCTTGCGGAAGTCATCGTCGTCGGCGAACTGCTCGGGCGAGCGGATCGTGCCGGTCAAGAAGCCGCGGCCCAGCGGGGAGAAGGGCACTAGCCCGATGCCCAGTTCACGCAGCGCCGGCAGGATCTCGGCCTCCAAATCCCGGGTCCACAGCGAATACTCCGATTGCAACGCCGTAACCGGGTGCACCGCGTGGGCGCGACGAATCGTATTCGCCGCGGCCGCGGACAGGCCGATGTGACAGACCTTGCCGTCGGCCACCAGCTCGGCGAGCGCGCCGACCGTCTTCTCGATCGGCGTGTCCGGATCGACGCGGTGCTGGTAGTACAGGTCGATGTAGTCGGTGCCGAGCCGCCGCAAGGAACCCTCGACGGCGGTGCGGATGTTGGCCGGGCTGCTGTCAAGGTTCCACGCACCCTCACCGGCATGCGAGACCAAGCCGAACTTCGTGGCCAACACGACGCCGTCGCGGCGGCCCTTCAACGCCCGACCGACGAGTTCCTCATTGACGAAGGGCCCGTAGATCTCAGCGGTGTCGATGAAGGTGACGCCCAGATCGAGCGCCCGGTGAATGGTGCGGATGGACTCGGTGTCGTCGCTGCCCGCTCCGGTGTAGCCATGCGACATGCCCATCGCGCCCAGGCCGATGCGAGATACCGTCAGATCCCCGAGGTTGATGTACTTCACGCTTGTCCTCCATCCATTGCAATTCCCAGGCAACCGGCAACGACGCCTACGGGGGAGTGTCTGTCCAGACAGGTACTGGCAGACACCCCCACGCTGCGCTTTAAGCGCCCTAGCCTGAGAGTCGTGGACAACCGGCGCGAGATTCGCGAATTCCTGCCCACTCGGCGCGCCCGCATCACCCCGGAGCAGGCGGGACTGCCCGCCTATGGCGGCAGCAACCGCCGCGTCAAGGGTTTGCGGCGCGAAGAGGTCGCCATGCTCGCCGGGGTTTCGGCGGACTACTACATCCGGCTTGAGCGCGGCAGCCTGGTCGGGGCGTCCGACAGCGTTCTCGACGCCCTCGCACGTGCTTTGCAACTCGACGACGCCGAGCGCGAGCACCTCTTCGACCTGGCCCGCATCGACAACGCCGCCAGCGCGAAGAGACGCGTTTCGTCGTCGCGGCAGCGGATCAAACCTGTGATTCAGCAGGTCCTCGACGCGATCACCGAGGCGGCAGCGGACGTGCGGAACGACCGCGGCGACATCTTGGCGTCGAATCGGCTCGGCTACGCCCTGTATTCGGAGATCCACGCCGAGTCAGTGCAACCGCCCAACTCGGCGCGTTACACCTTCCTGAACCCGAGTGCTCGAGAATTCTTCGTCGATTGGGACAAAGCGGCCACCGATGTAGTTGCGCTCCTGCGCGCCACGGTCGGCCGTAACCCTTATGACAAGCCTTTGTCCGATCTTGTCGGCGAATTATCCACGCGCAGTGAAGAATTCCGCGTGCGTTGGGCGGCCCACAACGTCCGCCGACACACCAGTGGCTCCAAACGCATGCGGCACCCCGTCATCGGCGAAATTGAATTGAACTACCAAAGCTTCGAATTGCCCGGTGAGCCCGGACTGCGATTCAACGTCTTCACCGCCGAACCCGACACACCCCACCAGGAAGCCATGCGATTCCTCGCCAGCTGGGCTGCCACCACAAAGCCACCCGCCACAGAGGCCGAGCAGTCCACGATTCGATACGACCCTTGATCCCGGCTTCGCTGACAGTGCACGCTGTACGTCGTCACGGTAAGGGACGACCCCACGCCCATCAGGATTTTCGAGACCTATGCTGATGTCGACGCGTACAACGGGCACATCCGATCGCCCCACTTCTCGAAGTACAAGGCGGGTACCTTGCACATGATCCGGTCGTTGACTCTCATCGACACCGCTCCGATCCTGTTGGGCGCCAAGCCCTAACGTTACGGAACGGGCATGTTCTTCGTCATACTCAGTGCGGTCTTCGGGCTGATCCACGTCTATCTGTGGAGGCGACTGGTCAAGGACACCACCCAGTCTGGACGCACAAGAAACGTCCTGACCGTTGTACTCCTCGCGCTCATGACGCTGCTAGCCGCAACGCTGGTCCTGCCGAGCGTCTTAGGATCGACCGAGCTGGGGTGGTTGGCGTGGCCGGGTTATCTCTGGTTCGGCCTGTCCGCATACTTGTTTCTCACATTGCTCGTGCTCGAACCGGTGCGATTCACGTTGTACCGGTGGGCGAGGCGAAGGCCACGGCAAGTGACCGAGGGTCCGCCGGTCGACCCGCTGGCCGAGGATGAGCGAACGGCATTGAACCGGCGGCTGTTTCTCGCCAGGGCCGGTGCGGTGGCCGCGGGCGCGGCGTCGGTCGGCCTGGTTGGGGTCGGTGCTTCCAATGCTCTGGCCCCGCCCGAGGTGCTCCAGGTACCGGTGCGCCTGCGCCGTCTCGATACGGCGTTCAACGGGTTTCGAATCGCAGTAGTGTCGGACATCCACCTCGGCCCGCTGGCGGGACGCGCACACACCGAGCGAATCGTCCGGATGATCAACGAGACTGAGTCCGACCTCGTGGCAATCGTGGGCGATCTGGTCGACGATACGGTTGAGGAGCTCGCTGCGGCGGCAGAACCGTTGCAGGACTTGGAATCCCGAGAGGGCACCTTCTTCGTCACCGGCAATCACGAATACTTCGTCGAGGATCCACCCTCGTGGCTGCGGGAGCTGGAGCGGCTCGGTGTGCGGCCGCTACGTAACGAGAACACGGCAATCAGGCGGGGTAATGCGGCGTTCGATCTGGCCGGTGTCAACGACATCGCCGGTGAGCAGAGGTCGGACCCTCCGGATTTCGATCGTGCCTTGTCCGGCGTGAGTTCGTCCCGACCGACGATTCTGCTTGCCCACCAACCAATTCTGGTCGACGAGGCCGCTTCGCGTGGGGTGGATTTGCAGCTCTCCGGTCATACGCACGGAGGCCAAGCTTGGCCATTTCACTACATCGTGCGGCTCGCGCAGCCGTCCCTCGCCGGATTGTCGACTGTGGATACAACGCAGCTGTACGTCACACGAGGGGCGGGGTTCTGGGGTCCGCCCGTGCGGATCGGCGCTCCGCCGGACATCACCGTGCTGTCACTGCAGGCTGGGACCTAAATTTGCGCGATTGAGAAAATCCCAGCGGACGCCAGCGCCCAAAGTCTTAGGACCGAACCTGTCCGCTATTCCTGCGACCCTGGGGTCATGACCACCAAGACGGACGATCTGAGCGCGAAGCCGCCCTTAGTTGAACAGCCCGTACTCGACGATCTGCATCGCCGACTACGCGAGACCAACCGTGTCCTCCTGCCGGAGGGAACTGGCTGGAAGCGTGGCATCGACGCCGACTACTTGACGCAGTTGGTTTCCTACTGGGCTGATTCGTACGACTGGCGCGCCCACGAGGGTCGCATTCGGTCATTGCCGTGGGCGACTGTGGACGTCGGCGGAACCAATTACCGTGTCCTGCACCAGAAGTCGTCGAATGAGGCCGCGACGGTCGTGCTTCTGCATGGCTGGCCGGACTCGGTGCTTCGCTATGAGCGGGTGCTGCCCCTACTGGCCGATCTCAATGTCGTGGTGCCAGCCCTTCCCGGTTTTCCCTTCGCTCCGCCGCTGACTAGACCGGGCATGTCGGTGACGGCGATGGCCGACATCGTCGAGGCCGTGATGTCGGGACTTGGCTATCAGCGCTACATCGTCTCGGGGGGCGACGTTGGCAGCCTCGTCGCCGAGGCCCTAGCTGCGCGGGCACCGCACAGCGTCTCGGCGCTGCACCTGACTGATGTGCCTTACACGCACCTGTTTACGGTCGGCGTCTCCGAACTGACACCAGACGAACAGGCCTACCTGTCGGCCGGTCAGCAATGGCAGATGACCGAGGGCGCATATGCCCTGGAGCAGTCGACCAAGCCGCACACGTTGGCGGTAGCGCTGGGTGATTCCCCGGCGGGACTGCTGGCATGGATTGTGGAGAAGCTTCGGGCGTGGAGCGACTGCGGTGATGACGTCGAATCCGTATTCCCGCGCGACGATCTGCTGACGTGGGTCACCGCGTACTGGGTGACCGGCTCGATCGGAACGTCGTTTTCGTCCTATGCCGAGGAAGGTGAACCGGTGACCGAGGTCGCGACGCCGACCGTTGTGAGTATCTTCCCGCGCGATCTGGTCCCGGCGCCGAGGTCCTTCGCCGAGCGCTTCTTCGACGTTCGGGTCTGGGACGAACAGCCGAGCGGTGGGCACTTCTCCGCGTGGGAGCAACCCGAGCGTTTTGTCGACGGACTGCGCGCCGCAGTGGGGATAACCACGAAGTGAATGTGCAGATGGCGACAGCGTCTGAAGTCAAATACCCTCGCATCGCGCGATGGCGGAGGCTCGCGACGGTCGCGTCGTCAGGGCCACACCCGGACACGAAAAGCCGCAGCGCTCCTAGCCTTCGGGATAGAAGAGGAACAACGAGCACCCTTGCGTCGACTGAGGGATGTGCCACGAACCAGCAGGTGCGTGCAGAAAGGTTCCGGCCGGATAGTCGTTCACTCCGTCATTGAGCACGCCTGAGATCACGTAGACCTCCTCGGGCCCCGGATTGTGGTGATCTTCTTTGCCCCAAACGGCGCCCGGTTCGATCTCGGTGATGACCGCCTTGGCTCCGTTGTCGCCTTCCCATAGCAGCTTGACCGTGATGCCGGGAAACGGCTGCATGGGAGCGATAGCGTCGGCATCCACCCAGGTGTAGCCGGGGGCGTTCGGCCCGAATTGTGAAATTTCGCCTCTGGATGTACTCACATTGCTACGCAACCACATTGGATCGACGTCTATTTCGCTACCGGTTGGCCCGTCCAATATTTGCTAGGCAGCGCCGGACGCCGCTGTTACCCTTGTTCTATGACCGTTTTCCGCCACGATAATGACTTGCTTGCCGGGATGCATGAGGCACCCACGGCGGCTTTGTCGTGCGCGGGCACAGTTAGTGCCATAGCCGCCCTCGGGACGATGTCGGATCCTCGCAGCTCCAGGCAGCCCAGATGCTTGCGGTCATTCCGCCAACCTTCCGCCCCAGCAGTGGGCGAGTGCCCAGGTCGGAAGCAAGGGCCTGAAGAAAATTCTCACAAATATCTCAGCTTCGCTGTTGTCCCTGCCAGGAACGTCGCCTGACATTCCTGTAGTTCGCTGCACCCAATTTCATTGCAGTGCAACGGATTTCGCTGAATATACTTGCTCGACATCCGACATTCTGCGTAGCACCATGCTTACAGCACCGCACCCGGTCAGTCCGTGTGCAAGGCGGCGAGACAGGCCGACAGCATTGTCTCGTTGGAACTTTGAGAACTACACAGTGGTGGCATCGCGCTCGTGGCGGAATCCGGTAGACGCGCCCGGCTCAAACCCGGGTGCCCTAAACGGGCATGCAGGTTCAACTCCTGCCGAGCGCACTTCGTGGTGTCGAGCGGGTTCGTAGAACACGCGAGGATTACTTCGTGGTGTCGAGCGTCCGTGACGGAATTTGGGAGACGCGCCGGATTCAGACTCCGGTGCCCGTAGTGGGCGTGCAGGTTCGACTCCTGCCGGACGTACACAGTCGGGTCGTTGGTGAAATCGCGTATCACTCTTGGCTTTTACCCTTGAATTCCGGGTTCGACTCCCGGGCGGCCCACCGACGACACGCGCCGTTAGCTGAGTTGGGATAGCACCAGATTCTTAATCTGGGGACGGGGGATCGAAACCCTCACGGCGCACGACAATTTCAAGACCACAAGCCGGTGAGGTGTAACTGGGTGCACGTCAGTCTTCCACACTGAAGGTAGCGAGTTCGAGGCTCGTCGCCGGTTCGATACGGATGTAGCTCAACTGGTAGAGCAGCGGTCTCCAAATCCGCGTGCGAGGGTTCGAGTCCTTCCATCCGTGCAAAGCGGGATGTGGCGCAACTTGTGGAGCGCGCCTGGTTTGGGTCCAGGAGGTTGCACGTTCGAATCGTGTCATCCCGACCAGTGCCCCTGTAGCTCAATGGAAGAGCTCCTGCCTTACAAGCAGGTTGTCGGGAGTTCGATTCTCTCCGGGGGTACAAGCGATTGAGGCGGAGGGGGGCGAGCGCGCTCACGTCTCCGAGCCGATTGAGCTTGCGGAGAACGTGACAACACGCTGCGCGGTAGGACAATTCGGCAGTCCGCCGGGCTCATAACCCGGACGTTGCAGGTTCAAATCCTGCCCGCGCAACCAGTTCGCCGGCACGAGAAACACACGGAAAGGAGGTACGCGGCCATGGCGATTTTGATGCCCGATCTGACCGTAGAGGTCTACAACGCCGATTACCGCGTGCTGTCCCGGATTCCGTGGCAGGACGCGATCCGGCTCATTCTGCGGGGTGCGGTCTATGTCATTGACCTGCACAACCCCGCAGTGCACATACACGGCCCGTCGCTGGCGATCGAACTGCCGATGTCAGTGGCGCTACGCGAGTACGTGCACATCCCGTACAAGGCGGTAGATCGTGTCACCCGCGACGGAGTGCTTCGCCGCGACCGGCACAACTGTGCGTACTGCGGTGGGCGCGCCGATACCGTCGACCACGTTCTGCCGCGCAGCCGTGGCGGCGGGGACACCTGGTTCAACCTGGTGGCTGCGTGCCAGCCCTGCAACGGCCTGAAGGGTGACCGGACGCCGCAGGAAGCTGGGATGACCATGATCCGCGAGCCGTTCGAGCCGAAGCAGCGCGACAAGTTCCGCTGCCCACCGGTTCTGGATGCCCCCCGCTTGTGTCGCAGTTCTATTCCCCGGTCGGTTAACCGGTAAACCAGCGGATTGTTAATCCGCGACTGTAGGTTCGAGTCCTGCTCGGGGAGCTTGTGATGCCATGCGTGCGAGGCGAATAAGGTTGGTCGCAGCTGCCTGTAAAGCGGTTGCCTTCGGGCGCAGGGGGTTCGAATCCCTCCGCACGTACCGAACCAAGAACCTCATGACCCGTGGTGTAAGCGGTAGCACGGCTGATTCTGGATCAGCCAGTTTAGGTTCGAGTCCTGGCGGGTCAGCGACGAAACATATTGCCTCGTAGGGTAATCGGTAGCCCACCGGACTTTGGATCCGGGCGGTTCAGGTTCGAATCCTGACGAGGCAGCACAGTGCTATTGCCACGCCGTTGTAGCTCAGGTCAGGAAGAGCGTCCGGTTGAAGCTCGGAAGGCACGGTTCGACTCCTGTCAGCGGCACCATGCCCCGTTCGGATATGGGTTAGTCTCCCGCCCTTTCAAGGCGGAAGAGCGGGTTCGAGTCCCGCACGGGGTGCCAGTGTCCGGTAGCTCAGTTGGTTGAGAGCGCCGCTCTGATACAGCGGAGGGCGGAGGTTCAATTCCTCCTCGGACAACTACATGGCCGTGTAGCTCAGTGGTGAGAGCGCCCGCTTGTCGAGCGGGAAGATGCGGGTTCGAGTCCCGTCGCGGTCGCCAATGGGGAATTAGCTCAGTTGGAAGAGCGCCTGCCTTGCAAGCAGGAGGCCAGGGGTTCAACCCCCCTATTCTCCACTTGCACAACACATCAGGAGGCGTGGCAGAAAGGTAATGCAGCTCGGTGCTAACGAGCCGCCGCGCAACACGCGGTTGGGGGTTCGAATCCCTCCGCCTCCGCAACGCACAAATCAGGTCTTTGCCATGGTGGTCGTGGTGTAACGGCAACACGGTGGTCTGTGACTCCACAATTGATGGGTTCGACTCCCTCCGATCACACTAAAGCCCTTGTAGCACAATTGGATAGCGCACCGGTTTCCGGGACCGGGGGTTGCAGGTTCGAGTCCTGCCAAGGGCGCTCGCGACAATGCCACAAACCCCTGTAGCTCAATGGATAGAGTGCCAGTCTACGAAGCTGGAAATGGGAGTTCGATTCTCTCCAGGGGTACTCAAGCGGGACAGCCCGCGTAGCTCAACGGAGAGAGCGCCGGTTTCCTAAACCGGAGACTGTGGGTTCGAATCCCGCCGCGGGCACCAATTGACGCGGTCGGCGCCGAGAGCACGGATGGTGGGTGCGGCACGCTTATAACGTGAAGGTCGCGGGTTCGATTCCCGCTCGGCGCACGATGTTTCACCACTGCCGGATTAGCTCAACGGGCAAGAGCACCTGCTTTGTAACCAGGCGGCGCGGGTTCGAGTCCTGCATCCGGCTCCACGCAGCACCACGTTGGGAAGGTAGCGCCGCGGCGGCGAAGCGGTTTTGAAAACCGTGCCGGGCTCCAACATCCCGAGGGTTCGACTCCTTTACCTTCCGCCACCACACGTTGCGCCTCCGTAGCTCAACGGGCCGAGCAGCGAGCTTCTACCTCGCCAGATGCGGGTTCGAATCCCGCCGGGGGCTCCACGCAGCACTTAGCCCCACCGCGCTGACCCAAGTTCGGCGTTTAAAACTCGACGTTGCGGCCCACACTAGGAGGTGACGTCGGTCACAGGAGGCGAGCCCAATGGCTATTGGAGACAGTGGGGCCAGCCCCACGACGCAAACTGACGAGGGATCCCAGCGGGTACAGGTACGGCGTGCCGCGATGGCGAGCGCGATCGGCACCACGATCGAGTGGTACGACTTCTTCCTCTACAACACGGCCGCTGCGCTGGTCTTTCCACACCTGTTCTTCCCCGAATCCAGCACATACGCGGGCGCCATGCAGTCGTTCGCGACCTATTTCGTGGGGTTCGCGGCGCGACCGATCGGCGCGGCGATCTTCGGTCACTGGGGCGACCGCATCGGCCGGAAGACCACGCTGATCATCACGCTGCTGGTCATGGGCCTGGCGTCTGCCGTCATCGGTATCCTGCCCGGCACCGCAACGATCGGCGTCGCCGCGCCGCTGCTGCTCGTCACGCTGCGCGTGCTGCAGGGCATCGCGGTCGGCGGTGAGTGGAGCGGTTCGGTGCTGCTCACGATGGAATGGGGTGACCAGAAGAGGCGTGGACTGCTCGGCAGCTTCGCCCAGGTCGGCGTCCCCGTCGGACTGGTGCTGGGCACTGGCGGAATGACCCTGCTCTCCGCGACGATGTCGGACGAGGCGTTCGACTCTTGGGGCTGGCGGATACCCTTCCTGGCCAGCCTCATCCTGGTCGCGGTGGGCCTGGTGATCCGGCTGAAGATCCTCGAGACGCCGATGTTCAGCAAGGTGCTGGAGCAAGGCAAAGCCGCGAGTGCCCCGGTCGCCGAAGTGATCCGGCATCACTGGCGCGAGATCCTGCTTTCCGCAGGTCTGCGCTTCGTCGAGCAGATGCCGTTCTACCTTTTCACCACGTTTGTCTTGACCTACGTCGTGCAGCGCCACCACTACAGCAAGACGTTCGTGCTGACCGCGGTCCTGGTGGGCGCCACCGTCGAACTCGCGACAATCCCGTTCTTCTCACACCTGTCGGATTCGCTCGGCAGAAAGCGGGTTTACCTGGCCGGAGCGATCACCGCAGGCCTGTTCGCATTCCCGTACTTCGCCATCCTGACGCACGGCGGGCAAGTCCCGATCTTCATCGCGGTCGTGCTGTCGATGATCGTGCACTCGATGATGTACGGACCGCAGGCCGCGCTGATCGGCGAGAGCTTCCCAACAAACCTGCGGTACGGCGGCGCCGGCCTCGGCTACCAATTGGCTTCGGTGTTCGCGGGGGGACCGGCTCCGCTGTTGGCGACGTGGCTGCTCCACGAGACCGGAACTCCGTACTCAATCTCGGTTTACATCGTCATCGCCGCGGTCATCACCGTGGTGTGTTGCCTTGCCCTGCCTGACCGTTCGCGTGCCGACATAGACGACGCGTCCGTCTACAGCCGCGTTTAACGGTGGCCGTCGGCCCGGCGCGCCCGAGCCCGACGTTTGCCCTCGTGCATGGCTGCCACTCGGGCGACCGGAATTGCGCGCCCGTGCTCGATGAGGTCGCTCGGCAGACGCTGTGCCGCGGGCATGTTCTCGGCCCATGGGTCGCGCCCGGCAAGCGCGTCGACCGCTGTGTGCAGCGTGAAATCGGCCGGGCTGATTTGGTCGAGGTCGGACCAATCCAACGGAAACGACACCGGTGTGCCTGGACGCAGGCGGGGACTATAGGCCGCGACCACAGTCGCGCCTCCCGCCCGCGTCGAATCCACGAACACTTTTCCTCCGCGATCTTCGACGATGAAAGCCGTTGTCGCCAAGGCAGGATCGAGCGCTTCAGCACGGGCGGCCAGCGCACGGGTGGCCGCCGCCACATCGTCGACCGGCGCGCTGTCGTCGATCGGCACGAACACATGCACGCCCTTCGCGCCGCTTGTCTTCACCGCGCCGGCCAACCCGCTATCCGCCAGAGCCTGGCGCACTACGAAGGCAACGGCCACCACTGCGTCGAAGTCGTCGGCCGGTGGGTCGAGGTCGAGTATCAAGTGCGTCGGCAGGTAGATGTTGTCGGCCAAGCCCAATGAGGGGTGGTACTCGACCGCACGCTGGTTGGCCAGCCACATCAGAGTGCGCCGATCGTCACAGAGCGGATAGTGCACTTCTCGTTTGGAGGCTTCTGCCCAGATCGGCACCGTCTTAACCCAGTCGGGGGTGTACTTCGGCGCGTTTTTCTGCATGA
>Ga0114129_10008247_pt1 | contig 14857 bp, 10 predicted proteins | sample RhiMetdeltSRZDD1_FD_80071 | JGI IMG/M metagenome (GOLD analysis project Ga0114129, IMG submission 80071) | Populus rhizosphere microbial communities from Tennessee, USA - Rhizosphere MetaG P. deltoides SRZDD1 (version 2) (version 2) | ecosystem: Host-associated > Plants > Roots > Rhizosphere >...
CGACCTCACCTGGGGAATCCCGTCGTCGGACTTCGCTCCGACGGGCCAGGCGATCTCGGACGTCGGCGCCGGCTGGGTGCGCCTCGAGTTCCGCTGGAACGAGGCTGAGCCCTCGTCGAAGGGGTCGTACGACTCGAACATCATCGCGCGCTACGACAGGGCCATCGACACCGCCCGCGCCGCCGGTGCGAAGGTGCTCGTCTTCGTGAACGGCTCGCCCCGCTGGGCCTCCGGCTCACGAATCCCGATGATGAAGCCCCAGAACCCGGCCGACTACGCCGACTTCGTCCGCTTCGTCGCCGCCCGCTACGCGGGCAAGGTCTCAGCCTGGGAGGTCTGGAACGAGCAGAACACCTCTCGCTTCTGGCCGAGCGGGCCAAGCCCGTCCGCGTACGTGCCGCTTCTCAAGGCGGCCTACCCGGCGGTCAAGGCGGCAGACCCGAATGCACTGGTCGTCTTCGGCGGCGTGTCGCAGAACGACTACTCCTTCATCGAGGGCGCCTACGCGGCCGGCGCCAAGGGCTACTTCGACGTGATGGCGGTGCATCCGTATCCCGGCACGAATCCCCCCGAGGCCGTCTGGCACGAGGGCGGGCGGATCGCCCCGACGGCGTTCACCGGCTTCAGGGAGGTGCGCAGCTCGATGCTGGCCCGCCGGGACGACAAGCCGATCTGGCTGACCGAGTTCGGCTGGTCGACGACGACAGAGGCCTGGGGCGTGACCCAGGCCCAGCAGGCGGACTACCTCACCAGGGCGTACAGGTTGCTCGAGAGCTATCCCTACATCGCGATCGCCTACTGGTACAACCTCCGCAACAACCACTGGGACGACGACGCGGACACCTGGGAGACGCAGCTGGGGCTGATGCGCACCGACTTCAGCCACAAGCCCTCCTACGACGCCTTCAAGAGCTACCAGCCGGGAGCGATCGCGCCGGATCCGTCATCGCCTTTGCCGCCGGCGATCGCGTCCGTGGCTTCGGGATCGCCCTCCGGGTCAGGGACCGCGGCGGGACGGCGCGCCACCAGGACGTTCATCGCGCTCAGGCGCGGCCGGCTCACGCGGCGCAGCGCGATGGTCGCCAGCCGCGTGATCGCGCGACGGGTCGTGATCTCGGGCCGGGTGGCGGGCGCGAGCCGCGGACGCGTCGTGATCAGGCTGCGCCGCCGCGACCATCGCGGTATCTGGAAGGCCCTGCGCCCGCGCAGGCTGCCGCTCGGAAAGCGGGGGACGTTCCGCCTCGAGCTCGGCCTGCAGCGCTCGCACTGGCTCAAGGTGCGCGCGGTCTACCTCGGTACCCCGACCGCGGCGCCGTCGCGCTCGCGGGCGCTGCGCGTCAGGAACTAGCCTCGTCGCCGACTGGCAGCGCGACGGGCTGCGAGGCGCCCTCGATCGCGTGATCACGGCGCGCCGCCAGTAGCGCCGCGAGCAGCGCCGGAGCCGTCTTCAGCAGGATCTTCAGGTCGAGCCAGTAGGACCAGTTCTCGATGTAGTGGTTGTCCCACTCGACGCGGTCGCGCAGCGACGTCTGTCCGCGCAGGCCGTACACCTGGGCGAGACCGGTGAGGCCCGACTTCACGCGGTGCCGATCGCTGTAGCGGTAGATCCGGTCGTCGAAGCGCTCCACGTACTGGAGCCGCTCCGGACGCGGGCCCACCAGGGACATCTCCCCGCGGACGACGTTCCACAGCTGTGGCAGCTCGTCGATCGCCGCTCGCCGCAGGAAGTGCGTCGTCCGGGTCACCCGCGACTCCAGTGAAGCGTTGGCCGCGACCGTCTCGCCGCCCAGCTCGACGGCTGCCCAGTCGGCGTCGGCCTCGTACCCGTCGGGGGCGTCTCTCATCGTCCTGAGCTTCAGCATCTCGAAGATCACGCCGTCGCGGCCCACGCGGGGCTGGCGGAACAGCACGGGCCCGCCGATGCTCAACCGAATCGCGGCCATAGCCGCCAGGAGCACGGGCAGCGCCAGCACCAGGAGCCCCGCCGCGACCACCCGGTCGAGCGCGTACTTGAGCCGGAACTGCCAGCTCTGGCGATCGGCCGGACGCAGCGCCACGAGCGGGAGGCCGCCGAGGTGCTCGGTCACCGCGCGCTCTCCCTCCAGCTCGAACAGCCGCGGCACGACCGAGACCGCGACCCCGAGCTCCCAGGCGCGCCGCGCCAGCGCGATGAGCCGTGGATGCTCCGCGCCCGAGAAGGCGATGATCACGTGCTCGATCCTCTCGTCCTCGACCACCGCGTCGAAGTCATCCCAGCGGTAGACGCGCAGGTCGGAGGTCTCGTCGTCAGCGTCGAGCGGATCGTCGTCGAGGAACCCGACCGGCACGAGGCCGAGCGCGGGGTCTGAGAGCAGCCGGCTGGCGGTCAGCCTGCCGATCACGCCTGCACCCACGACCAGCGTCCGCCGCCCGCCCACGCCGACCCGCCGCCGTCGCGCTTCGCCCAGCAGCACCACGGTCCGGCCGGCCATCAGCAGCGGCACCGCCACGACCCAGTGCCGGACCGTCTCGGCCGCGACATAGGCCTCGTTCGTGGTCAGCACCCGAACGGCCATCGTCAGCACGGCGGCGACCGCCGTCGCGGAGACGATCTCCCGCAGCGCCTCCGTCAGCTCGAGCCGCATCGGGGCCGCGTACATCCCGCGCAGCCGGAACAGAACCACGACCAGCACGCAGAAGGTCACCATCCACCCCACCGGCTCGCTCGGGACCTGTCCGGTGGGTGACGAGGTGGGAGATATCGCGGCCACCACGGCGATACCCGCACTCAGCGTGACCACGTCGAGGGCGAGCGCACTCCACCCGAACGGATGGCCATTCGGGCGGCGGTCCCGCGCCGTACCCGCATCGCGGTCGAAGCCCTTGCTGACGAGAGGAGTGGTCATGAAACGCGAGTCCATTCGCGGTGGGACGTAGCCCAGTTCCGGCGACAAGCCCGCTCCTCCAGTAGAACACGAAAGCTTTTTCCCGGCAAACCAGCGGAATTACGGCCCAGATCCGCAGGCGAAGCTGTGCGAAAACCGCGCAGAGCGCGAGCTCCAAACTGCGGGATTATCCCTGCAGCTCAGTCGGAGCGGTGCGATACGACGTTGACGAGCGTGCCGCTCGGCTCTCGGAGCATGAAGCGCCGCACTCCCCACTCCTCGTCGCGGAGCGAATAGGCGATCTCGAGGCCCTGCTCTACTGCCCTGGCGTGGACGGCGTCCACGTCCGCCACCTCCACCGAGATGCCAGGGGCGGCCGCGTCGTCATTGCTGATGATGTTTACCTGGGCCGAGCGGTTCGCCGGCGACGCCACGGTGACCACCCAGCCGATGTCCATCGCCACCTCGAAGCCGAGCAGGTCGACGAAGAACTCGCGCGTCTCCGCGGGCCGATCGGACTTGATGTTGGGCACCGCTCTGCTCGCCATAGCGCTCCCTGTTCTATCGCACGATCGCGACCCGACACCTACGTCGGCGAGGGCACCACGCAGAGCTCGGGGCGGTCCGGGCGGTTCAGGCCGCGTCGAAGCGAGATGAACGCCGCGGTGCCCAGCAGCAGGGGCAGCCAGAAGAGGATCACGCGGTACGCGAGCACCGCCGCGGCGGTCACGGCGGCCGGGGTGCCGTACACGATCAACGTTCCGATCAGCCCGCCGTCGATTCCTCCGAGGCCGCCCGGAAGCGGCAGCAGTCCGCCCAGCTGCCCAATCAGGTAGCCCATCAGGACGATCGTGAGCGGCGGCGAGTAGTCGAAGGCGTGGAACGTCGCCCACAGGACGGCGTTGTCCCACGCCCAGTAGCCGACCGAGCCGGCGATCACGAGCCGGTTTCGCGAGCGCAGTAGCTGCACGGCCTCGCGCGTGCCGCCCACGAGCGCCTTGCGGACCTCGCCTATCGCCCTGCTCATCCGGCTTGAACCGGGCGGGACGGGGCTTCCGACGCCGAGTCGCGGAACCACGAGCACCGCTGCGATCACGAGCAGGGCTCCCGCCGCCGGCGCCGCCGTGAGCCAGAGCGACAGGTCGGGGCCGAGCAGCCCTACGGCCATGAGCGTCCCCAGCACGGCCACCGCGATGAAGTTCACCGAGCTCTTGATGATGAAGAAGGCCACCGAACGCCTGGCGATCCGCTCCGCAGGCATGCCGCCCTCGCGCAGGATCCACGCGCCCAGAGCGAGCCCGCCCACGCCGCTTGCCGGCACGATCGAGCCCGCGCCGAGCTCCGCCAGGCCGATCTCCCAGCTGGTGCGCCACGGCATGCTCTGGCAGAAGACCGGCCGGAACATCAGCACGTAGGAAACGCAGGACAGGAGCTCGAACGCCACCGCCAGGGCCACCCATTCCGGCTGCGCCTCCGTCAGACGGTCGCGGACCTCTCCCAACCCCGGCGCGAAGAGCAGCACGAGGCCGGCGATCGCGAGCACACCGATGATCTGGAGCGTGCGCCGTGCGAGCCTCCTCGGCTCGAACTCGTCCGGCATCGAGACGGCGGCTCTGCCTCGCACGTGAGGCCTCCAATGGGGCGCTCGAAAGGGTGCGGCGAGCATAAGCGCTTTGAGTGCGCCGTTTGGCGACTCGCCCGGGCTGCTGTACGTTGGCCGGACCTGGCTCGCGTCCCCTGCTGCGCATGGATTTCCGCATCCTTGGTCCGCTCGACGTCCTCGACGAGGGCCGAAGCGTCGCGCTCGGGGGAGCCAAGCTGCGGGCCCTGCTGGCGCTCCTGCTGCTTCACCCGAACGAAACGCTCAGCACGGACCGCCTCATCGACGAGGTCTGGGGGGAGCGGCCTCCGGCGGGCGCCACCAAGACGCTTCAGGTCCACATCTCTCGCCTGCGCAAGGTGCTCGCCGCCGACGCGGGCGGCGCTTCCGACGGCCTGGTCGTCACGCGCGAGCGCGGCTACGAGCTGAGGCTCGATCCCGATCGCCTCGACGCACACCGCTTCGAGCAGCTCGCCGCCGAGGGGCGCTCCGAGATCGCGGCCGGCCGCCCGGAGCGGGCCGCCGCGGCGCTCGAACGGGCGCTTTCGCTGTGGCGCGGCGCGCCGCTCGCCGAGCTCGCCGACGCGTCCTTCGCGCAGCGGGAGATCGCGCGGCTCGACGACCTGCGAGTCGACGCGCTGGAGTTGCTGATCGAGGCGAAGCTCGCTCTCGGACAGCACGCCGAGGTGGTGGGGCAGCTCGATTCCCTGATCGAAGAGCAGCCCTACAGGGAGCGCCTGCGGGCGCAGCTGATGCTCGCCCTCTACCGCGCCGACCGCCAGGCCGACGCGCTCCAGGCGTATCAGGACGCGCGCAGGACACTGGTGGCTGAGCTGGGGATCGAGCCGAGCGAGCGCCTTCGCGAACTCGAGCGAGCGATACTCGCGCAGGACCCGGCACTGCATTTGGTGACGCGCGAGGAGCCGCCCACGCCCGCGCCACGCGAAAGCGGCCGCAGCGCGTTCGCGGGCCGAGAAGCGGAGCTGGCGGAGCTCCTCGGCGCTCTCCGCGACGCCTTCGGCGGCAGAGGACGCCTGGTCCTGGTCGCCGGCGAACCGGGTATCGGCAAGAGCCGCCTGGCTGAGGAGCTCGCAGCCCGCGCACGAGCCCAAGGCGCGCGGGTCCTCGTCGGCCGCTGCTGGGAGGCGGGTGGAGCGCCGGCCTTCTGGCCGTGGGTTCAGGCGCTGCGCTCCTACCTACGCGATTGTGGTCCAGACGCGCTCGGGTCACACGTCGGCAGCCGGGATTCGGAGCTCGCGACGATTCTCCCCGAGCTGCGAGAGCTGCTCCCGGATCTAGCTGCAATGGAGCCGCGTGACTCCGAGGGTGCCCGCTTCCAGGTCTTCGAGGCGGTCGCCTCCTTTCTCAGAAGCGTGGCGTCCTCGGAGCCGCTCCTCGTCGTTCTCGACGACCTGCACGCCGCCGATGCGCCCTCGCTTCTGCTGCTCCGCTTCATGGCCGAAGAACTCCCGCACGCGCGGATCATGGTCGTCGGCTGCTACCGCGACACCGAGGTCGGCGGGGACCTCGGTGAAGCGCTCGCCGAGCTCTCCCGCGACGCGGGCGTGCATCGGATTTCGCTCGGGGGACTTGGGAGGTCTGACACCTCTGACCTGCTCGAGCTCATCATGGGAGAGGCGCCACCCGACGAGCTCGCGGACCGCGTTCACGCCGAGACACAGGGAAATCCGCTCTTTGCCACCGAGATCGGGCGGCTGCTCGCCGCCGACGCCTCTGGCGAGCACGGCCGCGGCCGACTCCCGATCCCGCAGGGCGTCAGGGAGGCGATCGGCCTGCGGCTCAGCCGCCAGTCACCGGGGTGCAGAACCGTATTGACGCTGGCGTCGGTGATTGGCCGGGAGTTCGATGTCGACACGCTCGAGTGTGCAAGCGGGCTGGACGAGGACGAACTTCTCGGGGCGCTGGAGGAGGCGGCCTCCGCGCGGCTCGTGGGCGACGTACCGGGTTCGGGCGGACGCCTCCGCTTCTCGCACATCCTGGTGAGGGACGCGCTGTACTTCGACGTACCCGCACCACGACGGCTGCGACTCCATCGCGTGATGGCCGAGACCCTGGAGCGGCTCTACGAGGGGAACCCGGAGCCGCACCTGTCCGAGCTCGCCCACCACTACCTGGAAGCCGGAAGCGCCGCCGCCGAGAAGGCGATCGAATATGCCGAGCGTGCCGGCAACCGGGCGGCGTCGCAGCACGCCTACGAGGAGGCCGCCCGCCACTATGCGAGCGCGCTGGGGGCACTGGAGACGACCGGGATGGGAGACTCTGACCGGACCCGCGAGCTCTTGCTCTCGTACGGCGAGGTGCTGAGCCGCGCCGGGAGCGAACAGGAGGCGAAGCAGGCTTTGGCGCGCGCGGCGGCGGCGGCCGAAGACGCCGGCCGACCGGACCAGCTCGCTCGGGCGGCGCTCGGTTTCGGCGGACGATTTGCGTGGGCCCGCGCGAGCACCGATTCCTCCTTGGTTCCCCTGTTGGAGAGGGCCCTGGCAGCGGTCGGCGAAGAGGACAGCGCCACGCGGGTCAGGCTGCTCGCCCGCCTCGCGGCGGCGGCACGTGACGAGATCTTGCGCGAACGGCGCCTCCGCCTGGCCGACGAGGCCCTGGAGATAGCGACCCGGAGCGGCGACCCCACCACCCTTGCCTTCGCGCTCGAGGGCGCGTGGATTGCATCCGAGGGACCGGACACGCTGTCCGACGGGGGTGCCATCACGGCGGGAGACAAGCTGATCTCGCTCGGCGAGCAGATCGGTGACAAGGAAAGGGTCTTCGCCGGCCGTGATCACCGCCTGCACAACCTCTGGATGCTCGCCGATCGCGCCGGCGTGGATCTCGAGCTCGAGGCACTCGGCGCTCTCGCGGACGAGCTGCGCCAGCCGGCCCAGCGCTGGCACGCGGGCACCGGTCGCACGATGCTCGCGCTGATGGAGGGGCGCTTCGAGGAGGCGGAGCGGCTGATCGCCGAGACTCTGGCGCTCGGACAGCGCGCGGAAAGCTGGAACGCAGTCGTGAGTCAGCGGCTTGCGCTCTTCGTGCTGCGTCGTGCCCAGGGCCGGCTGCCGGAGTTCGAGGACACCATCCAACGCTCCTTGCAGGAGTACCCCGCGCTGTTTCGTTTTCGCTGCTCGCTTGCTCACCTTTACGCCGAGCTTGGCCGCGAGCGCGACACCCGCGCCATATTTGACAGCGTGATCTCGGGGGACCTCGCCCGGGAGTATCTGGACGCTGAGTGGCTCTTCAGCATGAGCCTGCTGCCGGGCCCATGCGCGTTCCTCGGTGATGAGCAGGCCGCGGCGAAGCTCTATTCAGTGCTCCTCCCGTACGAGGATCTCTACGCCCAGGCTCCGGTGGAGGCCGTCTTCGGCTCCTTGGCGCGTGGGCTCGGCGTGCTGGCAACCACGCTCGGCAACTTCGACGACGCGGGGCGCCACTTCGATGTCGCCCTGGAAACCGAGCGCAAGATGCGGGCGCCTCCCTGGTACGCGCACGCTCAACACGATCTTGCGGCCATGCTGCTCACCCGCGGCGGCACGAGCGACACCCAGCGCGCACGGACGCTCCTCGCCGAGGCCGCTACCGCATACCACGACCTCGGCATGGAGACGTGGGCCGCCCGCGCCACAGTGCTCGCGGGCGGCCCGCCCTAGCTCGGCAGCCCTACGGGATCGGGATACCGGCGGTGCTGCGCTTCGCCGTCCAGCCGATGCTCGAGGCCGTGCAGTCGCCCACTGTGCGGCTGAGGGTGCCCTTCGCGCTCGTCCTGCTGGTGAAGCGGCCCTTGATCGTGAAGCCCTTGTAGGAGTACTTGAACCTGCCGAGCCGGTCGATCTTCCCGCCCATGATGATGTAGGCGGAGAAGCGGTCCTCCTTCACCTCACCCGACGCGCAGGTGAGCTGGGTGGTTGCGCCGACCTTGAGGAGCTTGCGGACGGTCCCGCTGAAGGAGCCGTACTTGAACACCTTGAAGTCGACGGAGCCTCCCTCCTGCACCGTCGTCCCCGAGTAGTAGCCCTGTCTCGGGGTGGCGGCGCCGGAGGTGCTGGCCATGGAGACGGCCAGAGCGCAGGCCAGAAGCGCGGCGAGAGCGATGCGGCGGACGGAAATGGCGTGGGACATTGAGGCCTCCTGGGTGGCTTGTTGAGCTGTACCTCGATGGTCTCGCCGCACCCGGGTCGCGCGCTTCGGGGTAATCCCTAATCGTGCAGCACGCGCCGCACAACGCGATGACCGACGCCGGCGAGATCGCCCGCTTCCACGACCGCTGCAGCGATCTGATGCGCGAGCTGCTCGAGGCGCTGGCCGACGCACCCGATCGGCCGCGCCCCTTCCCCGAGATCGAGGACTCGCTGGGGTGGCCGCGCCGCCGGATCGCATCGGTGCTTGGCGGTGTCTCGCGCCTGCGCCACACCGAGTTCGCGGGCCGCCGCCCCTACCGCTTCCACGACGAGCGGCAGGCTGCGTCCGGCCGCTGGGAGATGTGGATGGACGCGGCCCAGGCGCGAGCCATCCGCGCCGCGCGCGACCGATAACCGCCGCTAGTGACCTCTTAGCCGCTCGAGCTCGATGCGCACCGGCACGCTGTAGCGCTCGACGAAGGTCTCCGGCGTCATGCCGATGCGCGCGATGTGCTCGTGGTACTTGGCCAGGTAGTCGCTGTTCTGATCGGCCGGCGGGGCGCCCTGGCCGATCGTGGCCACTCCGGACAGGACGACGATGTCGCCGCCGCGGCCGTCGCCGCTGAAGTTGAGGCTCACGCGCGGGTTCGCCTCGATGTTGCGGACGCGGGCGCTGGGCTGGCTGTACATCGTCACCGAGCCCGCGCCGTCCCAGACGAACCACACCGGCATCGGGAGCGGCGTGCCGCGCGGCGTGACCGTGGTCAGCCAGACGACGATCTCGTCGCGCAGGTGGCGAGCGACGCGTGCGCCGAACTCGGTGCTCTCGTCGATCACGGCGGCAGCCTCCGGCCCGGTCGGCGCACGCGGAACCAGTGGGCGCCGTACGGAGGCAGTTCGATGGTGGCGGCGCCCGCGTCCAGCTCGTGCTCGTGGTCGTAGAAGAGGTCGACCAGGGCGCCCTCTCCGCCCACGTCGAGCCGCGCGCGAGCGTCGCGAGCGGCGAGGTTGTGCACCGCCACCACGGTCGAATCCTCCCAGTCGCTGCGCTGGGCGAAGACCGCCGCGTCGCCTGCTTCGAGCAGCGTCGGCTTGCCCCAACCGAGCTCCGGGCACTCGCGGCGGCGGCGAATGAGCCGCTCCATCCAGTTGAGCAGCGACTCGGGATCGCGCCGCTGGCGCGTGACGTTCAGCGCGGGGTAACCGAACGCGCCCTCCTCCACGACCGGCCGCACCGGCTCGTCCGCGGTCGTGAAACCCGCTTGCGGCTCGCTGGACCACTGCATCGGCGCACGCACGCTGTAGCGCCCTTCGATGGCGAGGTTCTCGGCCATCCCGATCTCCTCGCCGTAGAAGAGGACGGGCGTGCCAGGCAGCGAGAACGCGAGCGAGTACGCGAGCCGGATACGGCGGTCGTCGCCGCCGAACATCGTCGGCAGCCGCCGCCGGATGCCGCGCCCGTAGAGCTGAAGCTCCTTCTCGGGGCCGAAGGCCGCGAACACCTCCTGGCGCTCCTCCTCGCTCAGCTTGTCCAGCGTCAGCTCGTCGTGGTTGCGCACGAAGTTGGCCCACTGGCAGTCCTCGGGAATCGAGGGCAGGGCGTCAAGCGCCCGCCGCAACGGGCCCGCATCCTCACGCGCGAAGGCGAGGTACATCGCCTGGTTGACCGTGAACGAGAAGACCAGCTGAAGCTCGTCACCGTCCTCGTCGCCGAAGAACTTGCGCTGCTCCTCGGGCGCGAGGTTCACCTCGCCGAGCAGCACGGCCTCGCCGTTGCGCCGCCCGATGAAGCGGCGCAGGTCGCGCAGCAGTTCGTGGGGATCCTGCTTCGCGTCCTCGGGCGCGCCACTCGGCTCGATCAGGAACGGAACGGCGTCCACGCGGAAACCGCTGAGCCCCTGCTCGAGCCAGAACCCGGACACCTGCGCGATCTCGTCGCGCACCTCCGGATTGGCCACGTTCAGGTCCGGCTGGTGGGAGTAGAAGCGGTGCATGTACCACCTGCCCGCCTCTTCGTCGAACGCCCAGTTGGAGTCCTCCTGGTCCGGGAACACCACGTCGCCGGGCTTCTCTTCGGGCTTCTCGTCGCGCCAGACGTAGAAGTCGTGGAACGGCGATTCCGGGCCGCGCCGCGCGTCCCTGAACCAGGGATGCTGGTCGGAGGTGTGATTCATGACCAGGTCGGCGATCACCCGCATTCCGCTGCCGCGCGCGGTCCGCACGACGTCGAGCAGGTCGCCATGGGTCCCGAGACGCCGGTCCACACCGTAGAAGTCGGTCACGTCGTAGCCGTCGTCGCGCTGGCAGGACGGCATGAACGGCATCAGCCACAGGCAGTCGACCCCGAGCCCGGAGAGGTAGTCCACGCGCTCGCACAGCCCGGGCAGGTCGCCGCAGCCGTCCCCGTCCCAATCGAGGAACGTCTCGACGTCGAGGCAGTAGATCACGGCGTTCTTCCACCAGACGTCGCTGGTGGCCTTGCGCGTCACGGCGCGAGCTCCGGAAGGACGCGCTCCCCGAACGCGTCGATGAAGGGAGTCAGGTCCTGGCCCACGTGATGCAGGTGGATCTGCTCGAACCCCAGCTCCCCGAGCTCCGCGAGCCAGGCGGTGTGGCGGCCGAGGTCGGCGGAGACGAGCACCGCCTCGCGGACGTCCTCCGGGCGCACATGCTTCGCGGCGACGTCGAACTGCTCGACCGTCTCGAGGTCCCAGCAGAGCGGCGGCGGGAACACGTTGGTGCGCCACTGGTCGTGCGCGATCCGGAGCGCCTCGTCCTCGCTGTCCGCCCAGCTCAGGTGCACCTGGAGGTGGATCGGCCGGCCGTCGCCGCCGCCCTCCCGAAACGCGGCGACCACCCGCTCGAGCGCGTCTCGCGGCTGGTTGATCGTCACGAGCCCGTCCGCCCAGCTTCCGCACCAGCGCGCCGTCTCGGCGCTCACCGCCGCCCCCACCAGGCTGGGCGGCTCGGCGGGCAAGGTCCATAGCCGCGCCCTGTCCACGCGCACGAGGCCGTCGTGGTCCACGACCTCTCCCGCGAACAGTGCTCGCATCACCTGCACGCACTCGCTCAGGCGCGCCTCGCGCTTCGCCTTCGGCGGCCAGCGCTCGCCGGTGATGTGCTCGTTGGAGGCCTCCCCCGTGCCGAGCGCCATCCACAGCCTGCCCGGGAACAGCTCGCAAAGGGTGGCCGCGGCCTGCGCCACGATCGCCGGGTGGTAGCGCTGACCCGGCGCGTTCACCACGCCGAACGGCAGGGCGGTTGCCTGCAGCGCCGCACCGAGGAACGACCACGCGAACCCGGACTCGCCCTGGCGCTCGCTCCACGGCGAGAAGTGGTCCGAGGACATGGCGGCGCGAAACCCGGCAGCCTCGGCCTCCCGCACGTGGGCCAGCAGGCGGCTCGGCGGGATCTGCTCGTGTGAACAATGCAGGCCGAAGATCGGCACGGCTGCTGGTTACCCCGGCGCGGCTCCGTCCATGCTGCGGCGATCAGGTGACCGCGCGCGCTCGCGTCTGCGCGGCCCGCACCGCGGCGCTGAGTGTCTCGACGTCGTAGGCGCCGTGGTGGCGCCTCCCGTTGACGAAGAAGGTCGGCGTCCCTCCCACACCGCTCGCGTCGGCGCTCTCCACGTCGCGGTCGACCCTCGGGGCGTGCTGGCGGTGGCGCAGCTCGTGCCAGAAGCGCTCGACGTCGAGCCCAAGCTCTCCGGCGTGGTTGGCAAGATCCGTGGGCGACAGCTTGTCCTGGTTGGCGAGCAGCCTGTCGTGCATCTCCCAGAAGCGCCCCTGCGAGCCGGCCGCCTCGGCCGCCTCGGCCGCTATCTGCGCGTGGGGGTGCACGTCGTTCAGCGGAAGGTGTCGCCAGACGTAGCGGAGGTCGCCGCCGAACGAGTCGAGCAGCTCGCGAATCACGACCTCCGCGCGCCCGCAGTAGGGGCACTCGTAGTCGCCGTATTCCACGAGCGTGACCGGCGCGGCGTCGGGGCCGCGAACGTGGTCGCGCCCGAGCTCCACGTCGTCTGAGAGATCGAGCAGGTCCTCCGCGGTGCCGGCGAGCTCTCGGGCGCGCAACGACTCCGGCAGCACCTCGATCAGCCGGAACAGGCCCCAGCTCAAGAGCGTCGCGAGGATCGCTGCAGCGAGCACACCGAGCTTCGCCTCGTCGAGCTGCTGGCCGTCGAAGGCGTGGCTCGAGATCAGGAGCGACACCGTGAAGCCGATGCCGCCGACCGCGCCGGCGGCGACTACGGAGCTCCAGCCGAGCGTCCGCTTTACCGTGCCGACGGCCACGCGCGTTCCAAGCCATATCGCAGCCGTGACACCGAGCGGCTTGCCGAGCACGTATCCGAACACGATCCCGAGGGTGATCGGAGAGGTCAGCGCGTCGCCGAGCAGGTCGGCGTCGATGTCGATGCCGGCGTTCGCGAGCGCGAACAGGGGCACGATCGCGAAGCTGGTCCACGGTAGGAGCCGGAACTGAAGGCGCTCGTTGGGCGAGATCGCGGACGCCAGGCCGCGCTGGGTCGAGCGCGCCAGCTCCGGAGTGGGCTGCTCGCGAAACGATCGCGCCAGCTCCGTCACGCGCTCGAGATCTGAGCGCGCGGGCGGATATGCAGTCGTGACGAGGCCGATCGCGAGGCCGGCGATGATCGGGTCGACGCCCGACTCGTGCAGCGCGACCCACAGGGCAGTGCCGACAATGGCGGCCGCGGGCGCACGCGCCGCAGCCGGCGCGTAGCGAAGAGCGATCAGCACGACGAAGAAGGCGGCCGCCAGAGCCAGCGGGACGAGCTCGACACTCTCGGTGTACACCGTCGCGATGACCAGCAGGGCCACCAGGTCGTCGATCACCAGGAGCGTGAGCACACGGACTCGCAGCCGCTCGGCTCCGCGGGACAGGAGCGCCAGGACGCCCAGTGCGAAGGCCGTGTCGGTGGACATCGCGGCGCCCCAGCCGTGCGCCCCCGGGCCGCCGGCGTTGATGGCGAGATAGATCAGCACGGCGCCCGCCATGCCGCCGAGCGCGGCGACAAGCGGCAGCGCCAGCCGCTGGCGCTCGCGAAGGGCGCCCAGGTCGAGCTCCCGCTTCGCCTCGAGCCCGACGACCAGGAAGAAGAGCGTCATCAGCCCCTGGTTGATCCACTCGCGCAGCTCGAGCGAGATTCCGTCCCCGCCGAGTTGGATCGACAGCGTCGTCGTCCAGACCGACTCGTACGAGCTCGACGAGTTCGCCCACAGCAGCGCGGCCACCGTCGCCGCGAGCAACACGACCGCACTGCCGGACTCGGTGTTCAGGAAGTCGCGAACGGGCGCGGCCGCGTTGCGCGCCCAGGCCGTTCGCCCGCTGAAGACGGAGCGCTCGGTCAACGCCCGGGACGGTCGACGCGGTCGTCGCGGGCAAGGATCCGCGCGCTGTCGGTGATGAGCCGCCGCTCGCGCAGGCCCGCTAGCCCCAGCTTGAGCCTCCCGAACGAGACGAGCGTGACCTGCTCGTCGTGCAGGGACAGGCGGTAGCTCGCGGCCTCGAGCGGGACGGCGTGGCCGTCGGCCTGGATCTCGAAACCGGCGTAGCTCTGGTGCACCTCCACGCGGACGCTCGAGGTCGTGGGAACCACCAGCGGCGGGGCGTGCCCGCCGTGCATCGCGAGCGGGGTGCACACGACCGCGGGCGTGCCGGAGAGCAGCACCGGTCCGCCGGCGGCCATCGAGTACGCGCTCGATCCGAGCGGAGTCGCGACGACCAGTCCGTCCCCGGCGGCCCGGACGTAGAGCTCGTCGTCGACGTACAGGTCGGCCAGCACCTGTCCGGCACCGCGGCGGGCGACCACAAAGTCGTTCACGGCCCACTGGTCGGCCGCGCCGTCCGGATGGATGGCAAGCGCCGGCAGTGGGCGCGGCGTCCAGTCGCCCGCGCGCACGCGCTCCAGGGCGTCGCCGAGGCGGTCGGCGGGAATCGCCGTGAGCGCGCCGAGGCTTCCGCACGCCACGCCGAGCACGGGTGCGTGCATGGCGGCCGACGCGCGCAGAGCCGACAGCACCGTGCCGTCGCCGCCGAGCGCAACCACGAGGTCGCCCGCCTCGAGCTCGCCGTGCGGAACGAGCTCACGGACCGGGCCCCCGGCGACCTCCAGCTGAACCAGATCCAGCCCGTGCTCCCCGGTCCAGCGCTCGAGGGTCCCGAGCGCCTCGGTGACAGGGCGGGTGGGATGGACGACGATCGCCACGCGCTGCGGTTCTGCACGGGCAGCCACGCGGCGGAGCCTA
>Ga0114129_10008248_pt1 | contig 14856 bp, 15 predicted proteins | sample RhiMetdeltSRZDD1_FD_80071 | JGI IMG/M metagenome (GOLD analysis project Ga0114129, IMG submission 80071) | Populus rhizosphere microbial communities from Tennessee, USA - Rhizosphere MetaG P. deltoides SRZDD1 (version 2) (version 2) | ecosystem: Host-associated > Plants > Roots > Rhizosphere >...
AGCTAGCGTGGACCCTGCCTAGGAGGCAACCACCTCACAGATCACCGTAGAGGAACACATCGGCTGGATCACCTCCTATTCTCGGCAAGGCCGCCACGCGGGCCCAGTTCCCACCTACCCAGAACCGGATGCCGACTCCCGGCCCGGGGCTCGGCCGCGTCAGCCGACGGCGGAATTACCGACGGGGACGCTGAGAGAGCGCTGTTGTCGCTCCGGCCGAATTGATCCTCATCGTACCCCCGGCTTTTTCCGACGCCAAACGATTTTTCCCCGCGCCAACTGCGCTATTTCACGAGGATGCGCGCCCGATTGCGCTCCCAGAGCGCGGCGCCGACGCCCTCGACTTTCTTGAGGTCCTCGCCACGCTTGAAGGGCCCGTGCTCCTCCCGGTAGCTCACGATGCGCTCGGCCACCGCGCGTCCCACACCCTCGAGCTTCTGCAGCTCCTTGGCGGAGGCGGTGTTGATGTTGACCTTCTCCTGCTTGTCGGTCGCGCTGGCCGCGAACGACTCCGTGGCGACGGCGGCGAGCCCAGGCGCCGCGGCGAGCGCGGCCAGCACGGTAAATGTGAAGATGCGGCGTGCCATGCGTGTCCTCCCACGTGAGCGTGCACTGCGCGCTCGAGGAATCTCGAGCGCGGCCATGGTCACGGTGCGTCGGGCGAGGCGTCAATGTGCAATCTTCGCGACGCCACGACGTGGCGACGTCAACGCCGCTATACTTGCCGCTCGACGATTTCAGGAGGGTGAGCAGTCGTCGCCGCAACGCCAAAAGGAGGCAGCGCGATGCTGAAAGACTTCCGGGCGTTCCTGATGCGCGGCAACGTGGTCGATCTCGCCGTCGCGGTGGTGATCGGCACCGCCTTCGGCGTCATAGTGACGTCGTTCGTCAACGACATCCTGATGCCCCCGATCGGTCTGCTCCTCGGCCGCGTCAACTTCGCCGATCTGTTCGTGTCGCTCTCCGGCGGCTCGTACCCGTCGCTGGCGGCGGCGAAGGGAGCCGGCGCGGCCACGCTGAACTATGGCACGTTCCTCAACACGATCATCAACTTCATCATCATCGCGTTCGCGGTGTTCGTGCTGGTGCGCCAGATCGATCGCATGCGCGCCAAGCCCACGCCGCCCTCGCCGTCGACGAAGGAGTGTCCGCAGTGCGCGATGGCGATTCCGCTGCGCGCGGTGCGCTGCCCGCACTGCACCAGCAGCCTTTGACGTGCGGGGCCCCGAAATGGCCCCCCCCTCGGACTCCCCGGCCAGCGCTCGTCGCGTCCCGGCAAAGCCGTGACGCTCCTCGATATCGTTACTCGTCCTGGGCGAGCTGGTCGAGGTACTCCTGCCACTCGACGGGCAGGAGCGACTTCTTGCGGGTGTTGCAGTCCTTGCACGCGCCGACGACGTTGCCGCGCACCGAGGTGCCGCCCCGGCCCAGCGGCACCAGGTGGTCCATGGTCAGCGCCTTCGGCCCGACGCGGCGGCGGCAGTAGTAGCACACGCCGTCGGCGATGCGCCGCTTCCACCACTGGCTCGCGCGCAGCTCACGCGCCTTGGCGCGCTGACGGCGAAGCTCGTCGGGATCGACCGGCGCGTAGAACTCAGGCATCGCCGGCCAGCGACGTCGAGAGCTGCTCCCACTCGCGCATGAGGCCCGACAGCTGCTGCACCGCCTCGTTGCGTTCCAGCGTGATCGCGCGCACGCGGTCGCCATTGGCGTAGAGCCGCGGATCGCTCAGCGAGCGGCCGATCTCCTCGATGCGCCGCTCGAGGCCCTCGATCCGGCTCTCGATCTCCTCGACGCGCCGTCGTAGCTCGCGCAGCTCCGCCGTCGTCTTGCGGCGCACAATCCGCGCCACGGGCTTGGGCGGCTCGCCCGACGCAGCGCCGGGCGCGCGAGCGACTCCGGCCGCAGCGGTGACTCGCAACGCGCCGGGAGTCGCAGCCGTGCCCGACGCGTGACGCATGGCCGAGGCCGGGCCGCGCGTCGACGGCTCGCCCTCACGCGCGTCGCGGCGGCGGACGCTCGAGCCGCCTTCGTGCACCGCCGGCGGCGAGGCGACTTGGTCGACCGCGCCATCAGGATTGCCCGCGGCGCGCTCGAGCGCGTCCAAGTAGTCGTCGTAGCCGCCGAGGTAGCGCATCAGCCGTCCGTGGTGGACGTGCGTGACCTCGGTGGCGATCCGATTGATGAAGTAGCGGTCGTGCGAGATGAACACGATCGTTCCGGGGAACGACGCGAGCGCCTGCTCCAGCACCTCGCGCGACGCCAGGTCGAGATGGTTCGTCGGCTCGTCCATGCACAGCAGCGCGGCGGGACGCACGAGCATCTTCGCCAGCGCCAGACGCGCCTTCTCGCCGCCCGAGAGCACCGCGACCTTCTTGTCCACCGCGTCGCCCGAGAAGAGGAACGCGCCGAGGATCGCGCGCAGCCGCGTGTGCGGCAGGCTCGGCGCGGTCGCGATCAGCTCCTCGAGCGCCGTGTTCGCCGGCGTGAGCGCGTCGAGCTGATGCTGCGCATAGTAGTGGACGGCGACGTGGGCGCCCAGGCTGCGCTCGCCACGCTCGAACGGCAACACGCCCGCGAGCATCTTCAGCAGCGTCGACTTGCCGGCGCCGTTTTCGCCCACGAGCGCCACGCGCTGGCCGCGCTCGACGGCAAAGTCCACGCCGGCGTACACGACGTTGTCGCCGTAGGCCTTGTGCACGCCGGTCAGCGCGCCCACGCGGCGTCCCGTGCGCGGCGGCTCGGGGAACGCGAAGTGGATGCGCCGCGCGGCACCCGGCACTTCGATACGCTCGACGCGCGCCAGCATCTTGATACGGCTCTGCACCTGCCGCGCCTTGGTGGCCTTGTAGCGGAAGCGCTCGATGAAGCGCTCGATCTCGGCGATGCGCTTGGCCTGGTTGCGCGCCTGCGCCTCGAGCAACGCGTGGCGCGCCTCGCGCTCGACGAGATAGTCGTCGTAGTCGCCGGGGTAGATGGTCAGCCCCGCCGGCGACAGCTCGGCGATCGAGGTGACCATGCGGTTGAGGAAGTAGCGGTCGTGGGCGACGACGACGACCGTGCCCGCGTAGCCGGCGAGAAAATTCTCCAGCCACGCGAGCGATTCGAGGTCGAGATGGTTGGTCGGCTCGTCGAGCAGCAGCAGCGACGGAGCCAGCAAGAGCAGACGGGCCAACGCCGCCCGCATCCGCCAGCCGCCCGAGAACTCCGCCATCGGTCGCGCAAGCTCGTCGGGACGGAAGCCGAGCCCGCTCAGAATCGCGCGTGCCTCGCTCTCGAGCCGGTAGCCACCGAGGGCCTCGAAGCGATGCTGTAAATCGCCGTAGCGCGCGGTGAGCGCCTCGGTGGGCGACGTCGCGAGCGTGGTCGCGACCTCCTCCATCTCGCGCTCGAGTGCCCACACGTCCGCGAACCCGGCGAGCGCCTCCGCCAGGACAGACCCCTCACCGCTCGCAGCCGCTTCCTGCGCGAGATAGCCCACGGTGGTGGCGCGCGGCCGCGCCACGCGCCCCGCGTCGGGTTCCTCGAGGCCGGCCAGAATGCGGCAGAGCGTCGTCTTGCCAGCGCCGTTGGGCCCGACGAGACCGATCCGCTCCCGTTCCGCGATGCGCCAGGAGAGATCGCGGAACAGCAGCTGGCCGCCGAACGACTTCGCGATCGACTCGACGGCGATCAGGCTCTTATCCCATGCCCTGCGCCGCGTCGGGCTTGATCTTCACGATCACGCGCTTCTCACCCGGCTGGCGATTCGGATACTTGTCCTTGCCGATGTACTTCTTCGCGAGCGCATCGATGTGGGCGTCGGCGCCCTGTTCGGTCATCTCGGCGACGCGTCCGCGTACCTGGACGTACCGGTAGGGATTGTCCGGGTCCTGGACCGAGAGCGCGACGTTCGGATTGGCCTTGAGGTTGCGGTCCTTCACGCGGCCGCGCGCCGTGTTGATCCGCACGTGCGTGCCGTCGAAATCGCACCACACCGGCGTCACCTGCGGCCGGCCATCGCGGCCGACGGTGGCGAGGTGACAGAACGCTTTCTTGTCGAAGATGTCGCGATACTTGTCGAGACTCGTGGCCATACTCACGTCCTCCGTGCCTTCAGCTGTTCCAACACCGAGAAGGCGTGGCGGATCGACTTCACCGCCAGCGTCCCGCCCATCAGCACGCCGATGTCGAGCGTCTCGGCGATCTCCGCGTCCGTCGCGCCCTGGTCGAGGACCTCCTCGACGCGGTGGTCGATTCAGTCGAAGCAGTTCTGCGAGACTGCCACCGCCAGCGCCGTCAGCTCCTTGTGCTTCTTGGACAAGGCGCCGTCGGCGAAGACCTCCTTGCCGAGGTCGCCGTACGCGCGATAGACCTTCATCGGCGACTTCAGCATCAACCCGTTGAGCCGTTTCTTTTCCGCGTTGCGCTCGTGCACGTGCATGTGCGCCTCCTCGATCCCTAGGCTCCGGTGAGCTCGTCGCCGCGCGCGTCGGCCATCGCCCGCATCGCGAACAGCAGCCGCACGACACATTGTTGGACGAGCAGCGCGTCCTGCGTGAACGGATCGGCCAGCCACTCGCGGGCCCACTCGCGGTTCTCCGCGGCGAAGCCGAGCGTCGGCGACAGCTTCTGCAAGCGCAGCAGCAGATCGTCCTGGGGCAGCCCGCTCGCGCGCAGGCGCTCGACGACGGCCGCCCGCACCGAGGCATTCCAGATGCCGGTCAGGCCCTCCAGCAGTGCGGCGTAGCAGGTCAGCCCCTCTTTTTGCGCGAGCGCCTGCAGCACGGCCGGCACGAGCGGGTTGACGACCGTATCGCCGTCCTCGTCGGTGCCGAACAACGGCCCGATGACGGGATCCGCATTCGGCTCGTCGAGCCGCTCGACGAGGGAGGCCGCCGCCGCGGCCGGCACTGGCATCAGCTGCGCGAGCCGATCGAGTAGCGGAACGTCCCCTGCCATGTCGCCTCCTATCCTCCGGCCCGCGTCGGCTCCTCGCGCATGTCCGGTCGCGCGAGCTCGCGCGCGCGCCCCGCCGGCACGAGAAACGCCGAGGCCAGGGCGAGCATGCTCACGCCCAGGCCGACCACGAACACCCCGTGCAGCGCCGCGGCCATCGGCAAGCCGCTGGCAAGCCGCCGCACCATCACCGCCCCCATCACCGAGAGTCCCACGGCTCCGCCGATCGTGCGCAGGAACTGCGTCAGGGCCGTCGCCGCCCCCAGATCAGTCCGCGCCACGGCGCTCTGCGCGGCGAGCAGCATGGGGACGAACGTCAGGCCCATGCCGATCCCGCCGACGAGCGCGTCACGCATCGCGACGGTCTGCGTCAGTCCAGGAGCCCAGCGCGTGAGCAGCAGAAAGGCCACGGTCAGGCAGGCCATGCCCGCGACCACCAGCGCGCGATAGCCGACGCGCAGCACCAGCCGGGCGCTCATGATCGACATCGCGACCCAGCCCAGCACGAAGGGCATGAGCACGAAGCCGGCGGCCGTCGCCGACATCCCGCTCACGTGCTGAAGAAAGAGCGGGACGAACGAAATCGCGCCGAACATCGCCATCCCGGAGAGGAATCCATTGACGCCCGCCGCCAGCACCATGCGGTGCGCGAACAGTCGGAACGGCACGATCGGCTCACGCGCGCGGCGCTCGACCGGGACGAACGCCGCCAGCGCGCCGACCGCGATGCCGAGCGGAATCAGCACATCGCGGCCGGTCCACGCGCCGACGCGTCCGGCTTCGAGGATTCCGACGAGCAGAGCCGAGATGCCGACGGTGAACAGCACGACGCCCGTCCAGTCGAAGGCGTGCCGACGTCGCACGCCGGCCTCGGGCAGCGCGCGGGCCAGCAGCACGACGGCCACGGCGCCAAACGGCACGTTGACGTAAAACACCCAGCGCCACGAGCCGAGATCGGTGAGCAGGCCGCCGAGCAGCGGGCCGAGCAGCGATGCCACGCCCCACATACCGGACACATAGCCCTGCATGCGCGCCCGCTGCTCGAGTCCGAACAGCTCGCCAATAATCGTCATACCGAGCGTCATCAGCGAGCCCGCGCCGAGGCCCTGCAGCATGCGAAAGCCGATGAGCTGCGCCATGTCTTGGGCCAGCCCCGACAGCACCGAGCCGAGGAGAAACACCCCGAGCCCGGTGAGATAGACACGGCGCCGGCCGAACAGATCCGACAGCCGGCCCCAGAGCGGCATCGTCACCGTCGACGTCAGCAGAAAGCCGGAGAACACCCAGGAGTAAATGTGTACGCCGCCGAGGCTGGTGACGACCGTCGGCATCGCCGTCGCAACGACGGTCGATTCCATTGCCGCCAGGAACACCGACAGCATGACGCCGTAGAGCGCCAGGCGCTTGCGCGCGTCAGACACAGGCTCGCCTCATCGGTCGAACCGCTTCGGCTCGCACTCTCACCACACCGGCCGCTTCGACCGACACTAATGGCCGCCGGTGCAGGCGGCGCAGCGGCAGAGCGCGCGCAGCTCCGCGTACGGATACACGCTGGCGTGCGCGTCCGACCAGGTCACGGCGAGGCCGTCGCCGGTGCGGCGGATATCCTGCGGCCACATCATGGCCGGCGTCGTCACGTCCAGGCCGGCGCACGCGCCGCAGCCGCAGCCGCGGCGGAGTGCCTCGAACGGGTAGATCGAGCCGTGGTCATCCGCCCACGTGATGCCGAGCGCATAGCGGCCGACCAGGTGCACCTCGCGAGGAACGTCGGGGTTGGGCTGGCCGAGGATCGGCAGCCGCCCCTTCACGCCTCGCCCCCGCGCGCGGCGGTGTGCAGGCGCATGCCGGCGAGCAGGTAGTGGACCGCTATGTTCTGGTACTCGCCCCACCCGCCCGAGCGCTTTCGAATCGCGTCCTCGCTCAGCGCGCGCCCGCGGCGCGCGTAGTGATGATCGAACGCCTTGCGAACGGCGAGGTCGCCGGCTGGGCAGATGTCGCCGCGCCCGCAGCACCGCGCGAGGAACCAGTCGGCGGTCCAGCGTCCGAGGCCGCGCAGCGCGGTCAGCGTCGCGATGATCTCCGGACTGGGCGCCGCCATCAGCGTGTCGAGGTCCAGCTCGCCGCGTACCACCGCGCGTGCCACATCTCGGATGTACTCGCCCTTGCGCGTGGAGAACTTCAGCGCGCGGTACTCGCGGAGTCGCGGTGTCGCCAGCGCCGCCGCCGTCGGAAACGCCCAGAGCTCGCCGGCCGGGGTGGCCACGGGCGTCCCCCAGCGCCGCACGAGGCGCGCGCGGCACGCGAAGGCGAACGAGAGATTCACCTGCTGCGCGGAGATCGAGCCGACCAGCATCTCGAGCGGTGTCGGCGCCAGCGTCGGCCGCAGTCCGTAAAGCGGCTCCACGAGCGGCGCGAGCGCGGGGTCCGCCTTGGCCATGCGGTAGAAGCCGACGAGGTCGAAGTCGAGACCGTATAGGCGCCGCACTTCCTTCGTCACTGCGCGCTCGACCTCCGCGTTGCCGTGACCCGAGACGGTCACGGTGAGGCGCGCGTCGTCGGTCGTCCCCGCGGCGTGGACCTCGTAGGGCAGCAGGCGCTCACCCACGCGCAGCACGCGGCGAACCACCGCACCCTCGACGCGGGTCGTCGGATCTTCGCCCCAGAGGTGATAACGCGCGAGCGTGGCAGCGGCGTCGAGCGGGCCGTCGACGGCGAGAGTGAGCTTCATCGACCTGATCACGCGGGAGTCGAGTGTACCAGACTCCTCAGTGGCGCAGGTGGTAGGGCACGTCGGTGACGATGACGTTCTTGCGGAACAGGAACGTGCCCTTGATGAGGAGCGCCGTCTGGTTGTGGAGAATCTGCTGCCACCACCGCGCCGGGATGAACTCCGGCAGCACGATGGTGACCACGTGGTTGTCGCCGTGGCGCTGGAGCTGGTCGATGTACTCGAGCAGCGGGCCGAGCAGCGAGCGGTATGGCGACGTCAACACGATGAGCGGCAACCCCTGACCCCATTTGCCCCACCGCTCCTCCAGCCGGCGGGTGCGCTCGGGATCCGTCTCGACGTAGAGCGCCTTGGCCGACGGCGACAGCGTCTGCGCGTACTGGAGCGCGTGCACGACGCCGCGGTGCAGGTCGCCGACCAGCACGAGGACCGTGTTGCTCATGGGCGGCGGAATCGAATAGTCGTCGAGCGAGAGCTGTCGCGCGACCTCGTCGTAGTGGCGGTGCACGACGAGAAACATCGCGACGAGGGTCGGGACCAGCAGGACCACGATCCAGGCGCCATGCGAGAACTTCGTCACGGCGATCGTGACCATGACGACCCCGGTGACCAGGGCGCCGACGCCGTTGAGCGCGATCCGCCACCACCAGCCCGGACCGCGCAGGCGCATCCAGCGGCGCACCATGCTGCCCTGCGAGAGGGTGAACGAGACGAACACGCCCACGGCGTACAGCGGAATGAGGGCGTGCGTGTCGCCCTTGAAGATCACGAGGAGCGCGATGGCGACACCGCCCAGAATGACGATGCCGTTGGAGAAGACCAGGCGATCGCCCTGCGTCGCGAACTGCCGCGGGATGAAGCGGTCGCGGGCCAAGAAGTAGGCGAGCCGCGGGAAGTCGGCGAAGGACGTGTTCGCCGCCAGGAGCAAGATGAGCATCGTCACGGCCTGGATCTCGTAGTAGACGATGCCGCCGCCGAACACGTGCCGTGCGAGCTGCGACACGACCGTTTCGTGCTCTTTCGGGACGATGCCGAAGTCGTACGCGAGATACGTGACGCCGAGGAAGAGCGCGATGAGGATCCCGCCGAGCCAGGCCAGGACGACACGGGCGTTGTGGGCCTCCGGTGTCTTGAATGCGGGCACACCGTCGGAGACCGCCTCGACGCCCGTCAGCGCGGTGCAGCCGGAGGCGAAGGCGCGCATGAGCAGGAAAAAGCCGATGCCCTCGAGGCCAGGCGGATGCGGCTGATAGGGGGCCTCGCCGAGGAAGTCGAAGGCGGCGCCGGCCGCGCCGTAGCCGATCAGCCCGAGCATGCTGACGACGAAGAGGTACGTGGGCGCCGCAAAGAGCTTGCCCGACTCCCGGATCCCGCGCAGATTCGCGATCGCGATGGCGGCCACGGCGGCCACGCAGAGCACCACGCGATACGGGAACAGCCACGGGACCGCGGACGTGACCGCCGCGATGCCGGCCGCGACGCTCACGGCGACCGTCAGCACGTAGTCGATCAGCAGCGCCGCCCCGGCCACGAGCGCCGGCACGGTCCCGAGGTTGTCCTTGGACACGATGTAGGCGCCGCCGCCGTGCGGGTACGCCCGAATCGTCTGCCGGTAGGACGACACGACGATCGCGATGAGGAGGGCGATCGCGATCCCGATCGGCAGCGAGTAGGACAACGCGACCGTGCCCGCCAGCACCAGCACGAGCAGAATTTCTTCGGTGGCATACGCGGTGGACGACAACGCGTCTGAAGCGAAGACGGCGAGGGCGGTGGGTTTGGAGAGGCGTTCGTGGCGGGACTGCGCCGTCGGTAGAGGCGTCCCGACGAAGAGCCGCTTCAGCTGGTGCAGACGCACCGGGCCATCATAGCCCCAGTGCCAGGGCCGGCCTAGAAATGGGCGGCCGCCGAGCGCGGTGATGCCGTTGTGCGGCGGCGCCCGGCCGGCTAGAACGGCGACGGCTGGCGATGCTGGTCGGCGGCGTTCTCGAAGCGCGCGTACTGCGGCAGGAACACGACTTTGACCGTCCCGATGGGACCGTTGCGCTGCTTGCCGATGATCACCTCGGCGATGTTCTCCTCTTCCGGCGGCACGTCCTCGCGATAGACCCTCGCGCGGTAGAGGAAGAGGATGACGTCCGAGTCCTGCTCGAGCGCGCCGGAATTGTGGCTCACGATGCCGTCCGCCAGCCAGCACTCCGCGCCGGGCACGGTGAGGTCGAAGACGTCCTCGTGGCCGACGGGGTCGATGGCGACGATGCGGTCCCAGTCCACGTCGGTGCGCGACGGCTCGCCGTCACGCTCGCTGGCGACCGTTTCCGCGTAATCGCGCAGCGACGGCGGGATGTGCTCGGCCACCGCGAGGAAGTCGTGCGGGCTGAGCTCACTGACCCGTGCCCAGCCGCGGTGGGAGAACAACCGGTGCTCCTGCGTGGCTCGGATCGAGCGGCCGGACGCGAGCCGGATCAGCCGCACGCTGCGTCGCCCCACACGCCAGACCCGCTCGCTCTTCGCGGTCACGATGGCCCCGCGCGGCGACATCGCGAGGACTTCGGGCGCCGTCTCGACGAGCTCGCCGATCGGGACGCGGCGCCCGTCCGCCAGGACCACGAGCGTGTCGCCCGTGACGCACTCACGCAGGTCCGACAGCTGCGGCCGGAAATCGCGCTGCGCCCGCGACTCCACCGCGCGCGAGAGCTGGGACAAGGCGACCACCGGTATGTTGAGCTCCTTGGCCAGGGCTTTGAGGGAGCGCGAGATCTCGGAGATCTCCTGCTGGCGATTGTCGAGCGCGGCCCGGCCGCGCATCAGCTGCAGGTAGTCAATCACGAGCAGATCGAGCCCATGCTCCGCCTTCATGCGACGGGCCTTGGCGCGCGCCTCCAGCACGGTGAGGCCGGGGCTGTCGTCGATGAAGATCTTCGCCTCGGAAAGGCGACCGGCGGCTGCGGTGAGCCGGTGCCAATCGGAGGAAGAAAGAAACCCGGTACGCACGGCCTGCGAGTCCACCTTGGCCTCCGAGCACAGCATGCGCTGCACCAGCTGCTGTGCGGACATTTCCAGGCTCAACACCAGCGCGGTGCCGCGCAGATTGACGCCGACGTGTTGCACGATGTTGAGCGCGAACGCGGTGTTGTGAGTGACGACGTGGTCATCGGTGATGTAGAGCGCCGAGGGATGCGTGACCGCGATGCACTGCGTCTCGGTGACGCGCGTGGGCTCGACGGAGACGACCATCGGCCGCCGCGGCGGGCGCGGCGCCAGCGTCCGGATCAGCTTGGATGACACGGTGACGAGCGCTTTCGGCTCGGCATAGTCGATCGTGCACACATACGGGGCGCGCGGCGATTGCCGCCTCACCGCGCACCAGGCGCCGATCGAGCGCGCCAACGCCGCCACGGCGCGGGCCAGTCGTGGGCTGTCGAGGCTCAGGCGCAGGGTCCCGCTCACCTCGATCACCCCGGCCGCGTCCAGCAGGCCGCGCAGCAGCTCCACCCGCACCTTGCGCCGCGCGTCCATATAGATGTCGGGCACGTACCGCTGCGACCGGTCGATGTCCCAAAGCCGCAGTCGGCGCAGCGTATCGATGATGGCGGACGCGGTCGCGCCATCGGCGTGCTCGGCCACCCGAGCCAGCAGCTCGGGGTCGTCGGTCCAGAAGCGCAGGGCGCCACCGGAGAGCTGTCCGGCGCCGAGCACCGCGCCGAGCAGCCAGGGGTCCACCGGCAACGGCTCGGCGTGCCCCTCGTCGCCCGACGGCGAGTCGATCCAGAGACTCGAGCGGTAGTGCTTGCGCGTGAGTAGCGTCGCGAGCTGCGCCGTGGTCAGCACGCGGGGCTCCGGCCACGCGCGGTGATGGATCCGCCACAGGTGCTCAGCACAGCATTCGGTCGCACGCCCGTCGGAGAACGCGACGCGATAGACCTGCCGCCGTCCCTGTGGGAACACGCCGCGCACGCGCGACTCGGCGCCGTCGACCGACGCGAGCGCGTCGCCGGCGCGCAGGTCGCCCATCCGCGCCCACCCCGTCGGCGTCTTGACGCGCGCATCGAGCGGCTGCGCCTTTCCCATGCTCGGGCGGCCGGCGATGATGATGAAGTCGGAGGGCTGGAAGCCCGAGGTCTCGAGGTCGAGCTTCTCGAAGCCGGTGGCGACGCCGGTGACGTGCTCCTTGCGCTCGTAGAGACGCTCGATGTACTCGAACGTGTTCTTGAGGATCTTGCCGACGGGCAGCGCGCTGCCCTCCAGCCGCCGCTCGGCCAGGCTGAAGATGCGCTTCTCGGCGTCGTCGACGAGCGCCTGCACGTCCTCCTTGGCGTCGAAGGCCTGGCCGATGATGTGCGTGGAGGTCTGGATCAGCTCGCGCAGCACCGCCATGTCGCGCACGATGGCCGAGTACGAGCCGAGGTGGGCCGCGATCGAGGCCTCTTCCATGAGGAGCGCGATGGCGGCGGGGCCGCCGACGAATTGCAGCTGATCCGTGCGGCGCAGCTCCTCGCTCAGCGTCAGCGAGTCCACCGGCGCGCCGCGGTCGAACAAGCTGAGCATCGCCTGGAAGATCGCGCGATGCGCTTCGGTGTAGAAGTCGGAGGGCCGCAGCAGCTCGACGACACGCGGCAGCGCTTCGCGGCCTTCGAGGAGAACGGCGCCGAGGACCGCGCGCTCGGCGTCGAGATTGTGCGGCGGAATTCGTGTCGGAACTTCCAGCGGGCTCATCGCGCGATGATCCTCGTGCGCGGCGCGCGACTTCGTCAAGAAATTTGTGTATCTGTGGATGATTTCGTGGACAGCCTGTTGATAGCTCATCGCTGCATGTGCACGCGCGGTGGACATCACGTGGATGAAAGCAACGGCCCCGAGAACCGTGACGATTCTCGGGGCCGTGATGCACGCCGCGCGCGGCGTGTGGCGCGCTATTCGCGGACGACGGAGACTTTCAGCTGCGCGACGACGTCGGAATGCAGACGAATGGGCACGACGCTCTCGCCGAGCGTCTTGATGGGCTCGTCGAGCTGCACGCGCTTGCGCTCCACCTTCAGCCCGTGCTTGTCGAGGAACTCGACGAGGTCCTGCGACGTGACGGAGCCAAAGAGCTTGCCCTCTTCCGACGCCTGACGTCGCTCCTCATAGGCGAGCGCCTCGATCTTCTCGCGCAGCGTCTCGGCGTCGCCTTTGATGCGGTCGGCTTTGGCGTTTGCCTGCTTCTTGATGTGCTCGAGGTTCTTGAGGTTGCCCGCGGTCGCGCTCAGCGCGAGCTTCTTCGGAATGAGAAAGTTGCGCGCATACCCATCGGACACGTCGCGGACCTCACCGCGGCGACCGAGCTTCTGCACGTCGTCCAGCAGGATGATTTTCATGGCTCGTTCCTAGTCGGTCGAGACGTACGGCAGCAGCGCGACGGTCCGCGCGCGCTTGATCGCGTGCGTGAGCTGTCGCTGATGCCGCGCGCAGCTGCCGGAGATGCGGCGCGGAATGATCTTGCCGCGCTCGGTGACGAAGCTACGCAGACGCCGGACGTCCTTGTAGTCGACGAGGTCGACCTTGTCCGCGCAGAACTTACAGATCTTCCGCCGGCCGAACCGGCGGCGCTTGACGGGTTTCGCTGCGGGCGGAATGGCGCTCCTCCTTTAACCGTTAGAACGGCACGTCGTCGTCGCCGCCGCCGCCGGCGTGCGCGGTCTCTTCGGCGAACGCCGGGGCCGCCGCCACCGGAGCGCCAGCGCCGGCGCCCTTGGTGCGGCTCATGAACTGCACACGCTCGGCGACGACCTCCGTGACTGTGCGCTTCTGCCCGTCCTTGCCTTCCCAGTCGCGCGTCTGCAGGCGCCCCTCGACGAAGATGCCGCTGCCCTTGTCGAGGTATTCGCCGCACGACTCGGCCTGCTTGCCCCAGACGACGACGGTCAGGAAGCACGCCTCTTCACGCTTCTCGCCTGACTGCGTCGTGTAGTTGCGATTCACGGCGAGCCGCAGATCGGCCACCGCGGTGCCGCTGGGCGTATACCGCAGCTCAGGGGGACGGGTCAGGTTGCCGATCAGCAGCACTTTGTTGAGGCTCGCCATCAAACGACCTCCTCGAGGACCTTGCTGTCCCCGCCGGGGGTTTCTTGCGCCTTTCTCGAGCGAGCCCTCTTGCTCTGTCGCGGCACCCGCGTCGACAGAAAGCGCAGGACGTTTTCGTTCAGCCGGAGCTGCCGCTCGAGCTCCTTCACCATGGACGGCTCGGCCTTGGCCTCGAAGACCGCGTACGTGCCCTCGCGCTGCTTGCGCATGTCGTACGCGAGCCGGCGCTTGCCCCAGTTGTCGACCTTGTCGATCTCGATGCCGAGCGACTTCGCTTGCTCACCGACCTGCGTGAGCAGCGCGGCAACTTCCTCGTCGGTCGGCTTGGGATCGACGATCACGAGTATTTCGTACGGTCGCAGTGCACTCACCTCCCGGGAATTCCTGGGTCCGAAGCGCTAACGATAACAAACATCACCAGGGCTCACAAGGTCAATGCCCGGAAATAGATACGGCCCGGGCCGTTTCCGACCCGGGCCGTGCGCCCACGCATCGCGTGGACTGAAGCGTGCTGCCTAGTACATGTCTCCGTGCGGCATCGACGGCGCCGCCGCAGGCTTGTCCTCGGGAATGTCCGTGATCAACGCTTCCGTGGTCAGCAGGAGCGAGGCGATCGACGCCGCGTTCTGCAGCGCCACGCGCTCGACCTTGGCCGGATCGATGATGCCGGCCTGCAGCATGTCCACGTACTCCACGGTGTCGGCGTCGAAGCCGCGCGTGGCGACCGTCTCGGCCTTCACCTTCTCGACGATCACGCTGCCCTCGAGGCCGGCGTTCTCGACGATCTGACGGATGGGCTCCTCGAGCGCCCGCTTGACGATGCGAGCCCCCACGGCCTCGTCCCCCTCGAGCTTCTTGAGGTTGTCGATGGCCTTCGACGCGCGCAGCAGCGCAACGCCGCCACCCGGGACGATGCCTTCCTCCACCGCGGCGCGGGTCGCGTTGAGCGCGTCCTCGACGCGGGCCTTCTTCTCCTTCATCGCTGTCTCGGTCGCGGCGCCGACCTTGATCACCGCCACGCCGCCGGCCAGCTTGGCCAGCCGCTCCTGCAGCTTCTCGCGGTCGTAGTCGCTCGTCGTCTCCTCGATCTGGGCGCGGATCTGCTTGATGCGGCCCTCGATCGCGGA